>PJQE01000091.1_pt1 | contig 11985 bp, 12 predicted proteins | sample 1503751 | NCBI WGS metagenome assembly PJQE01 (sample SAMN07775948, study PRJNA414020) | Biofilm metagenome, whole genome shotgun sequencing project. | reverse complement strand
ACGACATCAACGTTGGTATCGTCGGTTTGGGCTGGGTCGCGGGCGCGCACATCTCGGCCTTCGATAAAATTCCGGGCGCCAAAGTCACCGCCGTCTGTTCGCGCCGCGAGCTTGATGAAAAACAATTGGAGCAGCAGTACGGGACGCCGCTCAAAGCCTACCGCGATTACGAAGCGATGCTGGCCGACCCTGCGATCAACGTCATTGACATCTGCACGCCGCATCCGCTGCACGCGGAGCAGGCCATCGCGGCGGCCAAAGCCGGCAAGCATCTGATCATTGAAAAGCCAATCGCGATCAAATACGAGGACGCCGTGGCGGTGCGCCGGGCCATTCACGACGCGGGCGTGAAGACCTGCGTCTGCTTCGAGGTGCGTTTCAGCCAGCAGGCCAACGTCATCCGCGCGGTGATTGACGAGGAGTTGCTCGGCGCGCTGCATTACGCCGAGGTTGATTATTACCACGGCATCGGCCCGTGGTACGGCCAATTCGGGTGGAACGTCAAGAAAGATTTCGGCGGCAGCAGCCTGCTGACCGCCGGTTGCCACGCGCTCGATCTGCTGCTGATGTTGATGGATTCGGAGGTCGAGGAGGTGACGAGTTACAGCAACCGCAGCCAGAGTCCGATCTTCGAGCCTTACGAGTACGACACGACTTCCGTGACGCTGCTGAAATTCAAAGACGGCAAGCTGGGCAAGGTGGCTTCGGTCACCGATTGCCTGCAACCTTACTACTTCCACATCCATTTGTGCGGAAGCAGCGGATCGCTGCTCGACAATCGTCTCTACAGCTCGAAGCTGAGGGTCACTAAAGAGCGTTGGAGCGCGCTCGAAACCAGCCTGATTGATTCAGGCGACGTGGCGCATCACCCTTACCTGCCGCAATTCCAGGCGTTCGTTGACAGCCTGAGAAAGAACGAGACGATGCCGCTGACCGATTTCGACACCGCGTTTGAATCTCATCGCGTGGTGTTCGCGGCTGACCTGTCGGCGGCGGAGAAGCGAACGATCAAGATGTCGGAGCTGACGTTTTAGCGATGAAGATTCTGAACTGCCTGATGACCGCCTGCTTCCTCTTCTCGGCGATCGTGCAGTTGAACGATCCCGACCCTGTGATCTGGATGTTGATCTACGGGTTGGCGGGCGCGGCCTGCGTGATGGCGATCTTGAATCGCGGGAGATGGATTTTTCCCGCCGCGGTTGGCCTTGCGGCTCTGACGTGGGCGATGACGCTCGCTCCGAGCGTCATCGGCAAAGTCGCGTTCGGCGAGTTGTTCGAGGCTTTCGAGATGAAAGATGAGCGGGTCGAAGTCGCGCGCGAAATGGGCGGGCTGCTGATCGTCGCCTTCTGGATGGCGGTTCTAGCGATTGCTGCCTGGCGAAGAAAGAAGGCGGGATGAGCCGATCATCCCGCCTTTCCCGTCAACTCACTTCCTCGGCGATGATGTCGTCCTCTTCCAGAATTTTCAGCAACTGTTCGACGTGGTCGCGCCCGCGCGTCTCCAGAATCAGATCAATCTCCACTCCGCCGACTTCCAGATTGGCGAAGGCGCGATTGTGATTCACTTCGAGGATGTTCGCGCCGACGTCCGCCGCGTGCTGGCAGATGCGCGCCAGTTCGCCCGGACGATCTCGCGCCAGCGCGCGCATGCGAACCATGCGCCCGTCTTTCGCCAGCCCGCGCCCAATGATCTTCGAGAGCAGGTTCGGATCAATGTTGCCGCCGCTGATGATCATCGCGACGTTCTTGTCCTCAATGCCCGCGATTTTGCGGAACAGGACTGCGGCCAGCCCGGCGGCGCCTCCGCCTTCGACCACGGTCTTCTCGATTTCGAGCAACTTCAGGATCGCGCTGGCGATCTCGTCCTCGGTGACGGTGACGATCTCGTCAACGTAGCGGCGCACGATCTCGGAAGTGATTCTGCCCGCGCGCTTGACTGCCAAACCGTCGGCGATGGTCGGCTGCGACGGGATGTCAACCAGCTTCCCCGCGTCCAGCGCCGCTTTCATCGCGCAGTAACGCTCAGGCTCGACGCCAATGACTTGGATGTCCGGGCGACTCTCTTTCAGCGCGACGGCGACGCCGCTGATCAGCCCGCCGCCGCCCACGGGGACGACCACCGCGTCGAACGCGGTCTCTTCTTCGAGCAGTTCCAGCGCGACCGTCCCCTGGCCCGCGATGACCGCCGGGTCGTCGAAGGCGTGAATGAACGTCAGGCCTTTTTCCGCCGCGAGCCGTCTGGCGTGGGCGAGCGCGTCGTCGTAGGTCGCGCCGCGCAACACGACTTCGCCGCCTAGATCGCGCGTGTTCGACACCTTGATCAGCGGCGTCGCCCTCGGCATCACGATGGTTGATCGGATGCCGAGCCGCGAGGCGTGATAGGCCACGCCCTGCGCGTGGTTGCCCGCGCTGGCGGCGATCACGCCCGCGCGCTTCTCCTCTTCGCCGAGTTGCAGCAGTTTGTTGAGCGCGCCGCGCTCCTTGAAGCTGCCGGTCATCTGCAGGTTTTCGAGCTTGAAGTAGGTCTGGCATCCGCACAACCGGCTGAGCGTCAGCGAGAGCGGACAGGGTGAGTGATAGATCGCGCGGCCCAGCCGCGTGCGGGCTTCCTGAATGTCTTGAAGAGTAATCATAGCGGGCAAGACGTATCACAAATCGTGGCTGCCCGCCAATGCTTTCGGGCGGTTTCAATCCGGTCACCGGCAACTGATCCGCGGACGGTAGACCTGATGCTGGGTTCCGCCGCTGCTTCCGCCTTGCGACGTGCCGCCGCCGGGCAGGTAGATCAGCCCGTTGAGGAAGGCCGCGCCCGTCACGCCGTGGACGGCAACAGGCATCGGGGCCAGGCTGATCCACGTGTTGGCGACCGGGTCGTAAACGTCGTGATCGTCAAACAGCCCGTTCGGACGGCTGGTGTTGCCTTCGCCGCCGAAGACGTGCAGGCAGCCGCGCGCCACAACGGCATTGATGCCGCCGCGCGGTTTTGGCAAAGGCGTCCCTCGGCTCCAGACATTGGTCTTCGGGTCGTAGACTTCGACCACGTTGGTCACTTCGCTGTTCGCTCCCGCAGTGAAGCGCCCTCCGACGACATAGACCTTCCCGTCAATGGCTGCGGCGGCAAGATGGTTTCGTTGAGTGGGCAGGTTGGGGAGCGCAGACCATTGGTTGGTCGCGGGATCGTAGACGGCGAAATCGGCGCCGCGCGGTGGACGCCCTCCGGCCACGTAAATCTTGCCGTCCACCACGGCGGCGGCTCCGCTGCTGCGAGCGATGGGCAAAGAAGCGCGCGTCCGCCAGGAGTTGATCGCGGGGTCGTACTCGAAAACGGTGTCAACAAAGCTGGTGGAACCGGAGTCGGACTGGCCGCCGATGACGTAGAGCTTCCCATTCACCACCGCAGGCATCGAGTGGTTGACGGCGGCCGGCATCGGAGCCGCCAGCGACCAGGCGTTGGCAGCCGGATCGTAAGCCTGCGCAGTGTTGACCGTGACGCGCGAAGAAGGATAGCCGCCGAGCACATAAATCTTTCCGTTGACCTCGGCGACGGCCATCTCCGAATTCGGCTCAAGCAGATTGGCGCGGATACCCCACTGACCGGTCAATGGCAGCGTGGGCGCAACGGTGACCGTGTTGGCCGGCGCGCCGTCAACCGTCACGCGAAGTTCGACCTCGCCGAGCTTGCCCGCCAGCGAAACGGGCAGTGGGCCCAGGTTCACCTGATCCAGTCCGACAAATTCCGCCTGCGGCCCCGCGGACACAACCGGCAAGGGCGTTGCGCCGATGGTCGCGACGACGGCGTTGCGGGAGCCGCGGATGCCCGTCCCGAACAGAACCAGATAGAACTGCGCTCCGGCTTCGTTCAGATCGAAGGGTTGCGGCAAAAAGCGGTTCCTGGAATCGAGCGCGAACAGATTGCCGAAGGCGCGACTGCCGTCGGCGGCAATCTTCAGCAGCAGGCCCGCCGGAGCGCCTCGCCCATCGGCGTTGGCGGTGTAGAGTCCCGGAGCGACAGCCGACACACGGATCGAGCCGGAGGCGGCAACTTGCCCGTCCTTGTTCAACACGACGGTCGCCGCGCCCTCGGCGGTTCCCGGCGGAACCTGGAAGTTGATCTGGCCTGGCGCCACCGCAAACAGCCCTGCGGGACGTTGCGCGCCCGCGCCGTCCCTGACGACGACGGAGAAGGACGCAAGAACCGTCGGCAGGGGAAGACTCGTGGCCGCGGCAGTCACATCCCCGATGGCAGACGTGAAGCCGGCGGCAATCATCTCCGCGGCGACCGTTCCGTCGGCCTGATAACTTGCCGAAGAGACGACCGCCAGGTTGGGGGCCTGCGCCGTCGCTCCCTTGAAGGAGAGCAGGAAGAGAAAGAGAGCGATCTTTGTCGCGTGTCGCGGCATGCGACCTCCTTGTCGTTGTTGCGGACGTTATCAGTGTGGCGGCGATGATAAGATTGCCTCCAAGCAGAGCAGATTGGCGCGCAAGCTTCTTTGTTATTTCACAGCCAGCGATTGAACCACGCCAGCATCTCCGCGCGCATCTGCGGCGTGTAGGCGTGGCCGACCTCCGGGTAGAGAACGCTCTTGAATCTGTCCCGCGCGCCGAGCGTTGCGTAAACAGCCCCGGCTTTCTCTTCGATGATCCTGATTCCGTCGGCGGGCGAGCCAGCGTCCAACTCTCCGGTCAGAGCCAGAAAAGGGCGCGGCGCAATGAGCGCGATCACGCCCTCGGTGTCGAAGCGCTTGAGCAGACCGTTGGCGAAGTAATAGACGCCGTGTTGCCGCAACTCACCGTGCGCGATCAGGTTCTGGTAGCGCGTCAAACAGGCCACGCCGACCGCTGCGGCGACGCGCTCGTCAACCGCGGCCAGCCACCAGGCGCGCGTGCTGCCCATGCTCATCCCCGTGGCCCCGATGCGCCGCGCGTCAACTTCGGGGCGACCCGCCAGATAATCGAGCGCGATCCGGTCGTCGCGGACGAACATTCCCCACAGCGTGCGCCCGAACCAGAGGTGGAATTTGAACAGGCTCTCGTGCTCGGCGCGCGCCGTCTCCGCCGCGCCCGCCGGGCCTGTGCCCGCGCGGTCGCCGTGCCAGTAAGCGTCAGGCGCCATCACGACGTAACCGCCGCGCGCCAGCGTCTCGCCCAGAGGCTCAGCGCCGCCATTCGTGTTCGGAATGATGATCTGAGTCTTGTCAGGGGTTGACGAATGCAGCCAGAGGATGGCGGGCGCGCGCGCCGGAAGTTTTTCAGGGATGAGCAGCAAAGCGCTGATCTCGCCGTCAACGCCGTTGTCAATCGCTACCTTTTCGAGCGCATAGCCGTTGCGCAACTCCCGCGCGATGCGGCGAACGCGCTGCGGCGAAGGGCGCGGCGGCAGATCGCCCAACGACTGCCAGACTGTTTTGTGAACTTCAGGCCGCCGCTTCCGCCACTCCGCGGCATTCGGCGGCAGCGGGAATTCGTTGACCTTGACCTGGTAGGCCAGCGGGACCAGCGCGTCGCGCTCGGCTTGAACTTTACGGTAATCGGCGGCCGCCTGCCCTCCAGAAGCCAGAGCCGGCAGCGGACGATAGCGCGCCACGGCCAGTTGCCGCAGCGCGCAATCGGCGACGGCCTCGGCCAGACGCTCGTAACCGGCGGGCGTGTAATGCGTCCCGTCTTTGTCCAGCATCCGCTCGACGCCGCCTTGTTCGACAACCCAATGCAGATCGTTGATGACGACGCCCGCCGCGCGCATCACCGCCGTCGCCGCCGCGTTGTAGCGCCGCACGTCGGCTTCAAAACGGTCGAAGTCCGCGCCGCGCCGCGCGTGTCGTTCATCGTGAACAGGAGTGGTGTTGGCAAAGATGATGGTCGCCGAAGTCTCTTGTCGAATGCGCGCGACGATCCGTCGCAGGTTCTGTTCGTAGTCAGCAAGCGCGACCTGGTGTTGCCTGCCTGCTTTGGCGAGCTTCAGGTCGTGCAGCCCGCAGTTGAAATGCACAACGTCCGGCTTTTCGCGAATCACCCACGCATCAAGGTTCTTGAGCGCGTTCGCGCTGTCCCCGCCATTCGCCGCCGGACTGATAATTCGCGCCTTGCCCGCCAGACGTTTGGCGACAAGAGGCGCATAGCCCAGACGAATCGAATCGCCGATCAACACGACTTTCGACAACTCAGCATTGCTCCGCCAATCAGATTGACTCTGCCCGAAGACTGGCGCGATGATCAACAGAGTTGCGTGGAAGACCAGAAAAATCAGCGACCGTTGGCTCATTGAATCTCCTCAATCGCGGCGGCGCATTCCCGATGTTGCTGGCGAATTCGGAGAACAGTTCGGCGTAGGGAACCGCCGCAGTTAATCCTGCCCGAAAGAAAATTCTACCCTCTCTAGCCCGAACAAGACCATTATGTTAAATTGGCGACCTTCATCTGGACAGGTGAAGGAAACGGTCAAAGGCAGGTTGAAGCTGTTGGCGGCGTAGCTCAGCTGGTTAGAGCGAGGGATTCATAACCCCTAGGTCTCCGGTTCGAGTCCGGACGCCGCCACTTTTATTTTTAATCACTTAGCTTTCCCGCGGTACTCGCGTGTAACCCTAAAAGCCACAATTGACGCCACATAGAAGGCCGAATTGATCATCTCAATTCGGCCTTTTGTTCAAGCGCGCTCAGCCTGGCGCCCAGTTATCACTGCTCGCTGCTCCCCCTTCAATTCGGTTGCCGCTCAAGCTGGCTGACTCTGTTGTCGAGCCGTCGTTGCGCCCCGCGCACGTCCACCACGTCCATCGCCAGCGTTTCAAGCCGGGCTTCGATCCGATCCAGCCGCGTCACCATATCTCTGATTTCCTCGCGGGCGTCTGACAATTCCTTGATGATCAGGTCGAGCTTGGGGCGAGTGTCCCGCGCGCGGTCGTCAATGAAGGCGTCCACCTTCGCCCGCCACGCGCGCAGATCGGCAAGCTCGGACAGGATCAGATTCAGTTTCTCGCTGTCGGTCAGGTCTTTGGTGTTCTCTTCACTCATTTCGCCACGCCTCCCTTATTCTTCGCGGCCTTCTTCGCTGGCTTCTTCGCCCGGGTCTTCGGTTTCGTCGCGCCATTGCGGTCGAGCAGCAAACGAAACAACTCATCGCCGCGCGCCTGCGCTTCGGCCAACGCCTTGATCGCTTCGGCAGCCTGGTCGAGATGCTCGCCGATCCGGTCGAGCCGTTCATCCATGCGCTCGGCCCTGCCATTGAGCGCGGCGATGTCGCTGGTGAGCCTGTCCACGCGCTCATCCGTGCGCTTCATCTGCTCGTCCGTCTTCGCCTGCGCTTCCGCCAGCGCGAGCAGCTTCTTGTCGGTCTCGGTGAAACGCTCATCAGTTCTGATTTGCGCTTCCACGAGCGCGGCCAGCTTCTTGTCGGTCTCGGCGAAACGCTCATCAGTTCTGATTTGCGCTTCCACGAGCGCGGCCAGCTTCTTGTCGGTCTCGGCAAAATACCCATTGGTTTCGCGCCTGAAGTTCACGACGAACTCTCCGAGCGATTGAAAAGCGTTCTCAAGTTTGTACTGTCTGGCCTCGGTATCGCGCTTGAAGTCCCTGACGAACTCTTCGAATAGTTCATAGGACGCCTCAAGTTTATCCAGTCGCAATTCATTCACGCGGCGCGCTTCGACCAGCTCCGCGAATCGCTCCTCATTCTTGAGATGCTTGTCGGCCAGGTCGTGCATGATGTCGCTGATCATAGCCAACCGCTGCTCATACCGATTCTGCGACCGCAGCAGCGACTCAATGCCCTGGTCAATTTCGGTGATGTCCGCCGCGTGGCGAGCATGCATTTCGTCGTGCCGCGCCTGGTTCTCGGCCACGGTTTGCAAGATGCGCTCGATCTCTTCGACGGTCATTTCGCTGATCCTTTCTTCTTCGCGGCTTTCTTCGCTCCAATCTTCTTTACCCCAGTCTTCTTCGTCCCGCGCTTGGGGCCAGACTTTGGGCGCTGCATCTGCAACGACGATTCCGGTATCTGCCAGACCGACATACCCGGAACGGGTTCGATCAGTTCCGCGCCCGGCACGATTCCTTGCCGCAACCAGCGCATTATCGTTGTGTAGTTCACGTCCATTGCTTCGGCGAATGCCACAGCCGTCATAAAGGTTTCCTTTCTCATATGGCGTATTTCAATACGCCTGTTGCAGATTTGTCAAGGGTTCCGTCACGCGACGCTTGCCGCGCAAAACCATTCCAGCATAGGCTATTGTGTGACACAGTAGCCTATGCTGGGATTGCTTCCGTCAGTTGATCACACGTTTCGGAGGCTTCATATGATTCTTAATACCAACATCTGGCGGCAAACAATCGAGGCGGCGAAGGCTGCCGCGTCCACTTCCCCCGGCCTGGCTGCGCGCCATTGACCGCGCCGCAGAGCAGCTTCACGACACCCCCTACATCCACGACAACGGCGACGGGCTGCTGATCCTCTCCACCAGCGGCGAGATGTACGAGGCTAACGGCTCGTGTCAGTGCAAGGCGCACCGCAATGGCAAGCGCTGCTGGCATCGCGCGGCGGCGCAGCTCATTCAACGCTACAACGAGGCTCTGAGCGCATAGGAGACGCGAGGATGGCGACCGTGTACTTGATTCATTTCGAGCAGGCATACCGGCACGCGCGGCATTATCTCGGCGTGGCGAAGAACCTTGACGCCCGGATCGCCGACCATCGCGCGGGCGTCGGTTCGCGCCTGCTGCGGATTGTGAGCGAGGCGGGCATTGAGTGGCGGGTCGTGCGCACGTGGGAAGACGGTCGCCAACTTGAGCGTCACTGGAAGCGGCTCTGCCCGTGTGATTCGAGAAACCGTCTGACCTGGCGTAACGCCGCCTCTTCGTCGGCTTCGCCTGACGCGCCGCGCCCGTCGAGCCATCCCTGAAAGAGCATCTTCGCCGCCGCCGTCGCCTCGTCCGGTTCCCAGCCGGTAATGCGTAATCGGTCGCTAGCTCGCCGCCGAAGGCCGCGAGCGCGAACCGATGCGCCACGCGCGACACCTCGCTGGCCGCGTTTGCGGGCAGCATTTCAGCCAGAAGTTCGGCCTCGAAGGCGCGGTAATCCCTCCGCAGCTTAGCCAACCCCCAGTCTGGGGTTGGCTAAGCTGAAATCACCCCTGCTTCACAGAGGTTGAGATGCAGCATCTTGAGCTTATCGTATTCCACAAGCCATTCCACGAGCGCGAGTAGACGCTGTCCACAAAGCGCGCCCAGAGTTGCGAAAAGGTCGTCTCGACCCGCTCCCGAATACTGCCGAAGCCGCGCCCGCTCCAGCCTGGCATCGGCGGGCGTCAACAACCGCAGGTCGGCTTCTGCCATCTCCGACTCCGATGCCCGCGCAGAGTTTTTGTTTGTCAGGATCGGGAGGCAGGAAACGGCGGACTTCGCGAATCTCACCGCGTCTGAGTTGCGCGGTTTGCTGATTCTTGACTGAGAGCGACAACTCCGAATCGGACGCGATGATCATTTCCCCTTTTACCTTGCTGCCGCCTTTCAGCTTCACTTCCAGCTTCTCTCCGAGCGGCGTCTGTCTAACCAGTTCCCACGCCTGGTCCGAAGAAAGATGCGCGCTCGGCGCCAGCGCCAATGGGGCTTGCGCCAGCGCCATTATTGATAAAGTGATTGCGATCAATTTGGCTTTCATCTTCGACTCCAATTGTTTTGGCTGAAATTGTTAGTGGTTTTGCTGACGAGGTGAGCAACTGTTACGCCCGGCTAAATGCGGGAAAAGCGTGGGGTTGGCCCTGGGGCGCAGCATTCCCCGACAGTTGTCGGATGAATCGTCAGATCAAGCCGTGGCGAAGCGAGTCGCTTGGCCGCGCGCGCCAAGCCGAAGTTGACACTTTGTGAAATGATGTGCTAATTATCTCGGCCTTAACTAACCGGCAGTTTTTATCACCACATCTGAGCGTAGCGTGATGTGCCAACTCTTGAGAAGAGTAGAGAGGAGCAGCGAACCCTGCGTGACTGTTCTAGCCCTTGCGGAAAGTGTTCTGAGCCTTGATGGATCGTTCCTGTTTGTTTTCATCTCCATCTTAATCCTGATCTACGTCCTTAACCGAACGCTGTTCAAGCCAATCAATCAGATATTGGAAGAGCGCGAGCGTCTGGGAGCAGGGCGGATGAGCGAGGCGCGCCAGCTGCTGGTCGAATACGAACAGCGGTTGAAGCGCTACGAAGATCAGATTCGCGCGGCGCGTTCCGAGGCTTATCAGCACCTGGAAGCGCAGCGTCGCGAGGCCGGGCTGGCGCGCCAGCGGATGATCGCCGAAGTGAAGGCCGAGACTGCGGCGCAGATTGACGCGGCGAAGCAGGAGATCGGCCATCAGGCGACGGCGGCAAAACAGAACCTCGAAAACGAGGCGCGCGCGATGGCCGCGACCATCTCTTCTCACATTCTCCATCGCCCGGTCAGTCCAGTGGGAGATTGAGGCGCCATGACTAACTTAAACCAACTTCGCTCACTCACGTTCTTTGTTCCCGCGCTGTTCGGTGAATCCCACGCTCACGCGATTTTGCTGCTGGCCGGCGGCGGGGTTCCGATGTGGTTCTCCAAACTGATCAACCTGACTATCTTTCTGGGCATTCTCTACTTCCTGTTGCGAAAACCGGCGCGCCAGTTTTTCGCGCAGCGGCTGGCCGGCGTGCGCGAGTCGTTGGACAAAGCCGCGCGCGAGAAGTCCGAGGCGACGGCGAAGATGGCGGAGCTTGACGCGCGCCTCAATCGCGTGGACGCCGATCTGGCCGAGATCAAGGCGCAGGCCCAGCGCGAAGCCGCGGCCGAACACGAACGGGTGGAGGCGGAAGCGAAGCGAGAGGTCGAAAGGATTCGCCTCTCGGCCCAGCGTGAGATCGAAGGGGCGAAGCAGGCGGCGATGGCCGACCTGCGTGATTTCGCCGCGACGAAGGCCGTTGATCTGGCCGAGCAGATGATTCGCCGCGAACTGACGCCCGCTGACGACGCGCGACTGGTCGCGCGCGTGGGCGATGAGTTGAGCAAGGTGAAGTGAAATCCTGAATCTCAAATTTCAAATTTCAGACGGCAGATTTCATTTCAAATTTGAAATCGAATTATGAGCGTAACCACCATAGCCAATCGTTATGCGCGTGCGCTGGCCGATGTGATCATCGAGCGCCGCGAGACAAATGAAGTCACCGTTGAACTGGACGGCTTTGCGCGGATGATGGCCGGGCATGCCCAACTGCGCGAGGTGTTCGCCAGCCCGGTTCTGGCGGTTGAGCGCAAACGCGCGGTGCTTGACGATCTGCTCTCGCGCATGAGTTTGCGCCGGACGACGGCGAACTTCCTGCAACTTCTGCTGAACAATTCACGCCTGCACGATCTGGATCAGATGCTGCGCGCGCTCGCTCGCGAACTGGACGCGCGCACGAACATAGTTTCGGCGGAGGTTACGACGGCGCGCGAAATCGGCGAGCAGGAGCAATCAATGTTGCGCGACAGGCTGAAGGCCGCGACGGGCAAAGAGGTGCGGCTGCAATTCCGCACCGACCCGGCGATCATCGGCGGCGTCGTCACGCGCATCGGCAGCACGGTCTACGACGGCTCGATCAAAAACCAACTTGCGCAGATGAAGCAGCGACTGGTCAGCGCCTGAAGCGGCGCGACAAACTACACTACATTGACACCTCAAGCGGAGCGAATATGGCAAACGAAATCAGAGCGGACGAGATAAGCAAAATAATTCGGCAACAGATCGAGAATTTCGACGCGGGCGTGACCGTCGCCGAGGTCGGCACGGTGATCAAGGTCGGCGATGGCATCGCCTCGATTCACGGCCTTGAGAGAGTGATGGCTGGCGAGTTGCTCCAATTCGAGCGCGGCGCGTCGGGCCTGGCGCTCAACCTGGAAGAAGACAAGGTCGGCGCGGTGCTGCTCGGCGATTTTCAGGAGATCAAGGAAGGCGACGTCGTCAAACGCACGCAGCGAATCATCGAAGTGCCGGCGGGCGACGCGATGCTCGG
>PJQE01000090.1_pt1 | contig 11993 bp, 8 predicted proteins | sample 1503751 | NCBI WGS metagenome assembly PJQE01 (sample SAMN07775948, study PRJNA414020) | Biofilm metagenome, whole genome shotgun sequencing project. | reverse complement strand
AGAGAAGGGCCGCGGCGACATACCCGTCTTCGGCGGGGGCATAATTCCGAAGGAAGACATCGACGGCCTTAAGCAAAAGGGAGTAAAGGCCGTCTTCGAGCCCGGAACGTCGACAGACGAGATAATCAGCTGGGTCAGGGAAAACGTTTCCCACAGGGTTCTTTAGCTAAGGTAATGAAGTGCGTAAGCTGCGGTAATAGGAAAGGCAAGCGGCATTGCCCTGCGCTCGGCGGCTCCATATGCGCCGTCTGCTGCGGAGAGAAAAGGGGAGTTGAAATCAACTGCCCGTCGGGCTGTGTGTATTACGTCGAGGGCCAGAAACAGCACCAGCTCAAGGTAGTGCACCAGAGGGTCAAAAAAGAGGGCGGCATTAGCTACGTCCGCCGGGCCGAGCTCTATAACCGTAACCCCGCCGTCTTCGCCCGCCTCGAAAAACTCTTCGCCGAGTCCTACAGGGCCAATAAAAAGCTCACGAACAAAGACCTCGCCTCCGCTCTCGAGCTCACGAAGAACACCCTGGATACGGAAAAAAAGGGCCTCATCTACCAGCACCAGGGCGAAAACTCCTACGCCAACGAGCTCTCGACGAACATACTGATTGCGATAACTGACTACAAGGACAATCCCGAAATCACCGGCGACAGGGTAGACCTCGACTTCGCTATAAAAGTCGTTGACGAGTTTTTAAGGGAAGCAAAATTTTACGTCGAGAACGACCCGAATCCCCAGAGCTACCTCGTACACATCCTTCGGTACCACCCGGAAGAATCGCCCGCGCAAAGGCCTTCGGGCGGGCTTATAATCACGCCCTGAGGCCGGGGCTCAGTGCTTGTCGTTCCCGGAGGACGGGACAGTATTGACTATAGCGGAAACTATGAACGCTATTACGGCGACGACCGCGAGATACTTGAAAAATCTTGCCCACTGTATGTTTATTCCGAGGTGAAAGCCAACAGCTATAAAGCTGAAAAGTATCAGGCATACAAATATCGCGCCCGGCAGGTTCTTCTTCATGAGAGTCCGACTCCTTCTTTTCTATTATTATCAGCCAGAGAACCAGAATTTTATCTGAATCCTCGCCCCTGTTCAACTTTTTGTCAACGGCGATTTCCGCCCGGCCTTTCCAGGCGGGAGAACGGCGGGGATTGCGGTCTTCCGATATAAAGTGTAACCTAAGACACTAATAATCATCGATATGCAGGTAATTATTGCCTCTACTCGCCCTTGAGCTCCGCCCATAAATGAGAATCCCCAAGCCCAAAGAAATAGTACGTCTCCTCAAAGGCTCGAATTTCCGGCCGATGAGGTCGAAGGAAATATCGAGGCGTCTCGGCGTGCCCAAGGAAGGAAAAGAGCTCCTTAAAAAAATCCTCCATAAGATGGTGAGGGACGGCAAGATAGGAAGGGCCGACGGCGGCTACGTCGCCGCGGGCTCCCCGGCCGCTGCCGTAACCGACACCGGCAGGAAGTCAGAGCCGGTCCTCCCGACAGCGCCGACGACAGCCCCCATAAAGGGCATGCTCAAGGGCGGCAAGATACTAGGCAAGTTCGTCAAAACAGGAAAGACAGGGAAGCTGATTTTCAAGGACGACCGTGTACCCCACGTCCCGCTCAGAATAGACGAGATAAAGAACCTCCGGAACCACAGCCTGGTCGTCTACGAAGTCAGTAACCGCGTCTCTCCCCGCCGCAAAATAAACGGGCGCATAATCGAAGTCCTGGGCAAGGCGGGCGACCTCGAAGCGGAGAAGAAAGGCATCATAAGAGAGTACGGCCTCTCCGAGGAATTCCAGTCCGAAGTCGAGAGAGAGCTCGCCCGGATACCCGGCGAAATACCCGAAAGCGAAATTAAAAAAAGGACCGACCTCCGGGAGGAAGTCATATTCACGATCGACGGCGACGACGCCAGGGACTTCGACGACGCCGTCGGCATCATGCGTACACACTTCGGCTACAGGCTCCTCGTTTCGATAGCCGACGTCTCGTATTATGTCCCCATCGGCGGCGAAATAGACAACGAAGCCTTAAACCGCGCGACGAGCGTCTACATGCCTGACAGAGTCGTCCCCATGCTCCCCGAGAAGCTCTCGAACGACCTCTGCAGCCTGGTGCCCTTCAAGGACAGGCTCACGAAAACGGTGGAAATGGACTTTAACCGGAAGGGCCAGATGATGAGCTCGAAGGTCTATAACAGCATCATCAGGAGCGCCGCCCGCCTTACCTACACCCTCGTCGCGGGCGTGCTGGAAGAAAGCTCGGCAGAATCCGACATAGAAAAACACGTCGTCGAAAAACTCCTCGTCATGCGCGAGCTCTTCAGGCTCATAAGGGCGAGGCGGAGCGAGAAGGGAGAGCTCAATTTCGACTTTCCCGAGCCCAATCTCATCCGTGACGAGCTCGGAAGAACAGTCGACGTCGTAAGGACCCAGCGCAACATGGCCCACGTCCTCATCGAGGAATTCATGATCGCGGCTAATACGGCGGTCGCCACCCAGACCTGCCGCCTTCAGGTTCCGTCGATTTACAGGATACACGAGCGGCCCGACATCGAATCCCTTATAGAGCTTTCGGAGGGCCTCAAGAAGCTCGGCTACACGCTCCCCGCCGACGGCAGGATAACGACGCTCGACCTCCAGGGCGTAATCAACAAGAGCCGCGGCCGGCCGGACGAGATGGCGGTCAACATGCTCATACTGCGCTCGCTGAAGCGCGCGATATACTCGACGCAGGAAGAAGGTCACTTCGGCCTTTCTATAAAGCACTACTCCCACTTCACCTCCCCCATACGCCGCTACCCCGACCTCATAGTACACAGGATCATGAACGCCGTGATGAAGAAGGGCACGCCGCCATACGATAAGGAATCGCTCGACTGGATGGCCGAGCACTCGTCCAAGAAAGAACGCTACGCCGACGAAATAGAAAGAGAGGCCATAAACCTCGAAAGGGCTTATCTGATGAAATCCTACGTGGGCAAGGAGTTCGATGGCGTGGTTCTGAGCGTCCTTCCTTTCGGCATGTTCGTCGAGGTTAAGGGAATATTTGTCGAAGGGCTCGTTCCGAGAGACAGCGTCCCCAACTGGAGAAAACGGTGGTTCGACATCGGCCAGACAGTAAGAGTGAAAGTCACGGAGGCCGACGTCGAGAAAAGAAGAATCACCCTCAACCTCGTCCCCTGAACGGCACGCAGCGCGTGCCGGCAACCGGCATAGCACCAATTCTGCATCTACAAACTGCCGCGCGACAGGTGCTTTGAATCGCCTGTCTCGCTATGTCGGAAAACACACAATGTGTGTGTCATTTCGAACAACGATTTCGAGCAAGCGAGGAATCTCCCCGCTTCTGTCATTCCCGAATGATTGTATCGGGAATCCAGTTTTCATAATTAGTCATCTTGCCTGCCCGGCATAGCTTAGCGAAGCTGGGAACTTGATTCTGGAACTCTCTTTAGCTTTTTCATTCTTCTTTTATCCCCCCTTAGGAAAAGGGGGGTATGGGGGGATTTGCGGACGCTGTCCGCTTGTGTCAAATCTCCACCCTGAAAATCCCCTTCAGAGCGAACCCGAAAACTATCGACAGCGCGAAAACTATAACCAGCCAGTGAACCTTGAACCCGAACGCGCTCACCTCCGCCTCAGGGTAGCCGACCGCTATTTCCTCGATGAGCGGATTCTCCGGTATCGGCGCGTTCCCCGGGTTCATCAGGATATTCCACGCCCCGCCCGCATACGCGCCCGTCGAAAGCTGCGCTATCCCGCCGTCGCTCACGACAACCTTCCTCGTAAAGCTTTGCCCTTCCGCGTTAAACGTGAGCTCATGCTCCCCAGGCTCCTCGGCCCTTATCCTCCAGTCTATCCTTTCCTGCTCGGAAATCCGGAGCGGCGGCGTCTCTATATCGATGCCCGGTCCTGTTTCGAGCGTGACGTTCGACATCACATCTCCTTCCGGCACGAGCTTCACAGACACCACGGCCTGCTCCCCCGGCCTTAAAGCCCTGTGCCCGTACCAGCTGTCGAGCTGTATCAATATAAGCCCGAGGGGGATTATCATGAAAAGCATCGGCCTGGCCGCATGCTTTATATACTTCATATTCTCCCGCAGTATGTTCCTCTGCGCGGAAAGCACTATGCCTATTTCGTCCTTGAAAAGGCTGAGCTCGTACATGTACGCCCTTATCTTCCTCTTCGCATCTCCTATCGCCGCCTGGTTCGACGTGTACCTGAATATGACAAGCATTAGGGCGCCCATGATCAGCGAAAGGAACGCTAGCGACCAAAGCGGATCTATAGTCCTGAACGGATAAAGGAGTATCCCGAAAATTCCGTTTAAGGCGGCGTTGATATATTCCATATATTTTTTATATACCCTTCGGAGAGCCGGCCGGCATGAGTCTGCCGCGCCGAGCCGCCTATTCTATGTAGCCGAGCCCCTTGAGTCTCTTGGCCACCTTCTCCTCGTCCTCGGGAGTGGCGGTCCCGCTCTTTCTCAGCTCCTTTTCGAGCGTGTGCGCGATGAATTCCTCGACAGACGTATACCCCGCCGCTTCCGCGTGCTTCCTGCACCTCTCCAGTAAATCCTTATCCAGCTTAACCTTCGGTCCGCCGAACATATAAAGCCCTCCTGCAAAATTTTCTTTTCATTCACCCGATTCCTTTTCGAATATATTATTCCCCGTCATGCCTTCCTGCTTTTCTATTCCGAACTCCCCTAAAATAGTCGGAGCGAGGTCCCGGAGGGTAGGGCGCTCCGCGGCGATCTTCTTGTTCGAGAGTAGTATCCCCGGCACGAGGTCCGCCTCTATAAGGTGATCGCCGCTCCACTTCTGCGTGTTATCTCTCAAAAGCCCCTTCGGAAAGCTCCCGAGCACGGTCTCCCACGACGCCCTGTACCCTCTGTTATAGCCTATCACGAGATCCGGGGCATCCTCCAGAAACGGCCCGCTGTAAATATCCCCCGCCCTGTATGCCTTCGTTATAACACGCTCCCCGTTCTCCGGGTCCCGGATCGCGAGCAGCTTTTCCGATATCTCTTCGAGAAGCGCATCCCTCTCGTCCTCGCCGACTATCCCGCCCGCTTCCCTTCCTTTCATGTTGAGGTAAAGCCCGTTGAATCCGACGCCGTAGGCGCGCGTCCCCTTCCACTCGACGTTCTGAAAAAACTCACCCTCCGAGTCGTCCGCAAGCCTGACGTAGCCCTCGCCCGCGAGCCATGTGTTGAGATTAAACGCCCTGTAAAAGGGCGCGAATCCGTGGTCTGAAAGAACTATCAGGGTTGTGTTTTCGTCGACGGCGCCGAGCACGCGCCCGAGCACGGCGTCCATCTCGACATAGGCGTTCTCTATGACGGCCCGCGTTTCGCTCGACGGTTCATACGCCGGGTGCTTCGGGTCCATCGTCCGCCAGAACATGTGCGAGAGCTGGTCCACCCTCCCGATGTAAAAGAATAAAAGGCCCGAATGAAACCTGCCGAGCTCCAGCTCCAGCATGTCCATCTCTTCCCCGAAAACTATATCCGTCTGCTGAAGGAACTCCCCGTCCTCGAGCACATTCTCCGAAAGGGCCTTCGAATCCTCCGGTATCCCCTGCGTGTAGTAAAGCCCTATCTCTTCGGCGATCTCTTCCGAATAATCATGAGGCGACGATATCGGAAGCGCGGGCGACGACGGGTCTATGTTCACAGGCGTCACATACATCTTGAAACCGGGCCGAAGCTCCTTCAGATAAAATCTCACTATGCCGCTCGCGCTCTGAAGGTGGGGCACCATCTCGTAATCTATCTTGACCCAGTCGCTCCACTCGCCCTCTTTCAGTATTATCTCATTCCCCTGTACGTCTATCTTCGCCACGGGATTTTCGGAATCGATGTAGACGACGAAGTCCACCTTGCTCTGAGGCGCGTCCTTTAAGAACGTGTTCACAGGTCCCGGTATCGAGGCGGCCACCCTGTTCGCCCTCACCTTGGCCCTGAATATCTTCCCGCCGGTGAGCTTCTTGTCCCGGTCCGGCTTCTCGTCGGTATAGTACGAATAAGTCCCGTAAGTCCCCTGTATGTCTGGCGTGCCCATTCCCGAGAGCTGCTTCGCATTGTCTTCCACAGTCGGGAAATTCGCCGGCACCCTGAACACGGTTGCCTTAACGCCCTTGTCCGAGAGATATTCCCAGAAAGCCTTCCCGCGCCTGAGGAGCGACACCCTCCCCGAAGAGAGCGGGATCACCCACTTCCCTACTGTAACCGTCCTGCCCGGAGGCTCCGCGCTCGACGTCGAGAGATAAGGGAACATCGTCCCCGGCTCCCTGTGTATGAAATCGAATATGCCGTGCCCGCCGGCGTCCATGCCCGTTATAAAATCCGACCACGCGACGGGGCTCTGCGGCGGCATGCTCGTTCCGAGCTCGCTGAAATCCCCTTCTTCCGATAATTTTTTGAAATTAGGCATCTTCCCTTCCTGCATGAGTCTCGACAATATCTTCGGGTCCATGCCGTCAAACCCTATCACTATCACCTTCTTCTCTCCCGATGCGGCGCTCCCCTTCGCACTGTCGCCGCCCCCGCATCCGATAGCGGCGGCAAAAAATAACAGGGCCGACAGGAACGCCCATGCCCCCAATCCCCTCGAATAAAATTTCTCATTATTAATGCGAATCATGAATATTCCGCCGGGAATTTTTAGGCCCTCTGCCTCTCCTTTTCCTCTTTCTCTTTCTCTTCCGTGCTGCCCTTCCCGAAAAGCGGGCTACCCTTCATATATCCCGGCACGTCCACGCCAAACATCGAAAGAACAGTCGGCGCCATATCGTTCAAATGCGGGTTCTGCTTCACGATCCTCCGGTTCGAGAATATGACACCGGGCACGATCTTCGGATCGACGCAGTGGTCCCCGCTCCAGTGCTTCGTGTTGTCCTCGAATACCTCCTCCGTAACCTTTCCCACGGCGCACGTCCAGGAGCTCCTGTACCCCGCGTTGTATCCTATCAAAAGGTCCGGCGCGTCGTGCTTGTAGGGGCCGGTCTGTGACCTCTCCGTGTCTATCACTTCTCTTATGGATATCTCTCCGCCGTCCTTGAGGCCCGTGAGCTTCGCTATAAGCTCCTGCTTCAGCTCTTCGACCTCGGCTCCTTCCTCGACAATGCCAGAGGCCTCCCGACCCTCTCTGTTTATAAATATCCCCGCAAGCCCGAGCGAAAACGCCTTCGTCCTCTCCCAGTCAACCCCGTCGAACCAGTCCCCGCTCACAGTCCTCCCGTCCCTAAGCGCGAGATACCCGTTCCGGTAAAGCCATGTGTTGAGATTGACTCCCCTTTTAAACTGCGTGAAACCGTGGTCCGATATCACCATCAGCGCGGTCTTCCCGTCCGTCCTTTCGAGCGCCTTCCCTATAAGGGCGTCCATCTTTACATAAAGCTCTTCTATTACATTCTTGTACTTCTCGACCTCTTTTCCCCTGTTGGCCGGATGGCTCTCGTCGAGGCACCTGAAGAACATGTGCTGCACCCTGTCCGTCGTATCGAAGACGCACGCGCACACCCCCTTCGGGGTCCTGTCGAGCGCGGTGAAGAACATCTTCTCCCGCTCTTCATAAAGAAGATATGCCTGCTCTAAGAATGCTTCCTCGTCTATAACGCCCTCGTTCAGCGCCCACGTATCCTCCGCGAGCCCGAGCGTGCCGAACGGCCCGTTCAGCTTCGCGAGATAAACGGAATATATGAAGGGATGCGAGATCGGGAGCGCCGGCTCCTCCGGGTCTATGTTAACGGGCGTAACGTACATATCGAACCCGGGCCGGAGGCTGTTTATGTAAAACCTGCATATCCCCTTCACCTTCATCCCGAGCCCCGCGGGGAAGGAAAGCCTCACCCACGGCGAATACGTTCTCGGCGAAAGCTCTATCTTCTGCCCCGACACCTCGATCACAGCTTTGTCTCCGGCAGGATCGATTTTTATCCTGAGCGGAATTTTTATCTCTCCGCCGCCCCTGACGAGCGAGTTTTCAGGCCCGTGGAGATATGTTTCGACGACGCCGTCCTTCGCCTCGACGCGCCTGCTCACCCCGCCCGTTTCAACATCCCTGCTATCGGCCCTCTCCGTGTAATGCGCGAACATACCCTGGGAGCCCATCAGGTCCGGTACGCACATGCCCGACAGCATGACGCCGTTAAATTTTTCCGGCGGGAACGTAATAGGCACCCTCAATATCGAGCTGAAAATGCCGCTCTCGCCGAGTATCTTCCAGAAAGGCTTCCCTTTCCTCAAGAGCTTCATCTTCGGCCTTTCGAGCGGAATCATATACTTCCCGATCGGAAGCACCTTAGACGCCTTTCCTATCTCGGCGGATGTCAGCATCGGCTGATAGGTGCACGGGTCCCGCGTTATGAAGTCGAATATGTTGTGGTGCGAGGGGTCGACGCCGGTCATGAACGACGACCACGCCACAGGCGAAATAGAAGGGTAGGTCGTCGCGAGCGAAGTGAAAGTCCCCGACTCGGCGAGCTTCGTGAAATTAGGCAGCTTCCCTTCCGACATGAACTTCCGGGCGAGCCCCGGGTCCATGCCGTCGAGCCCGATTATTATCACCCTCTTCACGCTCCCGCCTTTCGGGCCGCCCTTTCTGAGTAGCGCCCTCACGACGTATCTCAACGGCCACGACACGAGGTAAAAAAGCGCGAGCGCAAAGGTTAATATGAGCACGAGGAACGACGACAGGAAGGCGAACCCCGCCCCAGGCCCGATGTATGCGAAAGCGGGCGCCGCCAACGATAAGAATGCCGTAAAGATAACTGCGAAAAGTAAAACGTCCCGCACGCAATACCTCGCCCGGTTTATTGTCGAAAGGATCGGCCCGACCGCTCTCCATGGACGGAGCGAACCGGTGGACTTACTGCAGGTAATTAAGCGCCTTCAGCTGCTCCTTCTTTTCATTGTCGAGCTCCGCCTTCCTGGCCTCGGTAACGCCGAGCTCCCTGCCGGTCTTGCCTGCTCTCTCATTCTCTTCGGACAGGAGCACTCTCCCTTTGTCCGCGAGCCCGTTCTGCATAAGCGGGAGCCGGATCTGTTCTCCCTGATCGCTCTTCAGGTCGTAAAGCTCTTCGTTCCCGGTAACCATGTTGTGTATGAATTTACTCCCCCCGAATATGACGCTCTCCTTGTTCTCGTAGTACAAAACCCCGGCGCTCGTTATCGGAGGCAGCGAATATTCCCCTTCGTTCCCTTCGAGAAGCGGAGTAAGCGGTTCAGCCATCACAGCGACTGTTTCATGTCCCGTGCCCGTAACGTCGAGCACAGTGGCCGGTATGCTCCGGGTGCTGACATTCTCTGCGCGCCTCTCGCCCGACTTCATATTCGGGAGCTTGACGATGAGCGGCACGCCGATAACCTCGTTATAGAGCGTGTGCCCGTGCTCGAATCCCCCGTGGTCCCAGAATTCCTCCCCGTGGTCGCTGGTCAATATTATAAGCGCGTCGTCGTAAATCCCGTATTTTTTGAGGAGGGCGATTATGCGTCCGAGCTCGTGGTCGACGTACCTGACTTCGGCGTCGTAAAGCTCTTTTATCCATTTCCGCTGCGCCTCGTTCGGAGACATGTGCCCGGTCCTGAACTCCTTGGCCGAAAATATCATGTAGCCTATGCTGTCGTCCTTCACCGCGTCCTTGGAGATGTACTCCCGGGGGGGCGCATAGGGCATATGCGGGTCGTAATAGTGCAGCCAGAGGAAAAAATCCCTGTCCCTGTTCTTCCGGATCCATTCGAGCGAAACGTCGGTCAGCTCCTTCGTCGAGGTATAATTCCTGAGAGAGCCGGGGAAAATCTTGTTCACCACGGCCGCCCCGAACGAATTTATGGCCTTTTGCCTTTTCGGGTGGTAGTCGTATTCGAGGAACCCCTGTCCGACGTTATACTCCGGATGGAGGAAATAGTTGTCCACGATCGCCGCCGTATGGTACCCCGAATCTCTCAGCCGTTCCGCGAGTGTCGTAAACTCGTCCGCCAGCATCGAGTCCGCCATGGCCGCCTTGTGAACGGTCACGGGAAGGCCGGTCATCATTGATGAGAACGACGGCAGCGTCCAGGAAGAGGAGGAGTACGCGTTTTCGAACAGCACGCCGTCCGAGGCTACGCCGTCTATGGTAGGCGTCTTAACCCTTTCGCTGCCGTAAGACGAAAGAACGTCCTTCCGGAGCGTGTCGATCGTGATGAGTATCACGTGGCTGACGTCGTGGTCCGTCGTCTCCTCGGCCTGCGACGGCTCCGTCTCGTACGACTCGCGAGTCAGAAGGAACGTCACCGGCGAAACGATCAGCGCGCAGAAAATCAGCATGAACAGCGGAAAGGCCGGATCGATTTTCGCCTTCAGGGATCTCATCGAAAGGGCCAGCGTTAAAAACAGCACGATGAAAAATGCGAGCGAAAGCTCGTATCCCGAATACTTCCCAAACTTGGCAAGCCACACGAACACCATTATCTCGATCGAAAGGATCGGAAGAAAAAGGCCGAGAAAAGAGCCTATAGATTCCCCCTGCCGGAGCTTCTCTACCTTCGCGGCCACGAAATACGCAAGCGCCGAGATTGCAGCCGAGATGGCGAGAGATGCGGCGAGCAGCCATGCATAATCCTTCCACCAGAGGGAAAAAATATCGTAGTTAAGTGAGACGAGGAGCATCATAATACCGATTAATACACCGAGCGATATCGAAGCGGGAACGGCGCCGAGCTCAAAATGCCTCGCGAGCGGCCTGACAGCTGCCATCCAGAGGATTGCGTATGCGATTAAAAATACGCCCGCGCTCACAGCTATCGTAAGCAGCGCCGATCTGAAGAGCGGAAACTGCATCTCTGTTTTCACGATGCCGATGGTTACGTCGAGAATCGAAAAGACTATTGCCAGCGAAAGCGCCGCGACGTGCGCCTTTTTATCTGAATGAGCGGCTTGTTCCATATTTTGCTGAAATAGGGCCTCTTTGAAATCCGGCTTTCCGCGCGGCCGGAAGCTCTTCAATCGATGAGCTGGCCCGGAAAGTCCCTCTGGACCAAACTATTATAACCAATTCCCTATTTTCTTTAACCAGTTTTTTAAAACGCCCTTCCGCTTTTTTGAAACGTCCTTCTGGGCTGCGGTCAGGCTCTTTCCGGCTATATTCTCCGGCCGGTCCATCCCGAATAGATTCAAAATAGTCGGCGCGACGTCGTAAATGCTCATGCCTTCCCTAAAGCCCGGCGCGAGGTTTCCCTCCCTGCATCCGGCGTCGTTCAGGACGAACACCCCGTGCCAGTCGTGATTCGCGTCGTCTGAGCCCGTATCGTTCTCGAACGTGTGAATCTCCCCCGTCCCGACGCTCCCCGCCGACCTCCAGGCGAGGTCCCCGAAATAGACTATAAGGTCCGGGGGCACGCCGTTCGTCTCCATGTACACGTCCCCCGGCTTTATCGCTTTCGAGCCGAGGCTCCTGCCGTCGGGGCCGGTGATCGCCTCGATCTTCGCTATGAGCTCGTCCCTTAATCTTTCGTAGTCGGCTGGGTCCACTATTCCCTCCGGCTCCCTTCCCCTGACGTTTATAAAAAGCCTCCCGTAATAACCGCCGTCCCCCCACGCCTTCGTCCTCTCCCAGTCTATCTCGACGTCCGCGATCCTGGTCTGCTCTGCCGGGTATTCCTTGAGAGCTAGATATCCTTCCCTGATGAGCCATTCGTTGAAGCACACGGCCCCCTCCATTTTGCACGCGCCGTGATCCGAAACCAGTATCACGGCCGTCCCTTCCGGAACGAGCGAAAGCAGCTCGCCGATCTCCCCGTCGCAGTACTTGTAATATTCTTTAATGGAATTCTCGAACCTGTTCCCGGGCACGTGCTTCCTGTGCGCCGGATCTATGTAGCTCCAGAAGCCGTGATGTATCCTGTCAGTCCCCATCTCGACCATCATGAAGAAATCCCAGGGCTTCGTTTTGATAAGGTGTTTCGCCACCTTGAAATGCTTTTCGGTTTTCTGGTATATACGCCCGAGG
>PJQE01000089.1_pt1 | contig 12003 bp, 10 predicted proteins | sample 1503751 | NCBI WGS metagenome assembly PJQE01 (sample SAMN07775948, study PRJNA414020) | Biofilm metagenome, whole genome shotgun sequencing project. | reverse complement strand
ACGCGCGCTGAACCAATCCGTTCGTCCCAGGCTTGCCCTGCCTTTTGATAGGGCGTTACGGGTGCGGGCGTACGGCCATAGTGAACAGAAGATCGTTTGAACATCAGTGCTTTCCTTCCGACAGATCAATGGAGGTGCCTGCTCCGGCATGGTCGGCAGAGCGCAAGGCAGCGCTGACTGCTGAGGCCCCCTGACCAGTGGTAAGGAGATGTCTCATGCGCCTGGAACTTGCAGTTGGCTGCGCTGCGCCCGCTTCACTGGCGGCGCCGCCGGTCTTTGCAGCATGTGCGCCAACATCCGCACCACCGGTCGAAGCACCTGTCCGAAACGCAGCGCTCGTGCTTCCCACGAGCCCCGCGGTCCCGCGTGCGGCGCCAGCAAGGGCCGACGCACTGCCAGTGACGAGGCCCGCGCCGGCCATCATCATCCCGCCAGCCGCTATCCCCGTGCCAACCGCAGCGCCGGTCCCAAGTTGCGGGCCGCCAGAGATGATGCCGCTGGCAATACCAGGCCCAAAGATGCCCAAACCCAGCAGCGCAAGTGCAGCAAGCATCAGGGCCATGGCATCTTCGATACCGATCTGTGCACCGCTCGCGCTTGTGGTGAACTGCGAAAACAGCGTCGAACCGATTCCGACGATCGCGGCAAGCACCATGACCTTAACGCCTGACGAGACGACGTTCCCGAGCACCCGTTCAGCGACAAACGCCGTCTTGCCAAACAGCCCAAAGGGAATCAGGACAAAGCCAACAAGCGTGGTCAGCTTGAACTCGATCAACGTGACAAAGAGCTGAATCGCGAGGATGAAGAAGGCGAAGAGCACGATGATCCAGGCGAGCAGCAGCACCACAATCTGGATGAAATTCTCAAAGAAGCTGACATAACCCATCAATCCCGAGATCGCCTCCAGCATTGGGCGCCCGGCATCGATGCCGACCTGCGCGATCCGCCCTGGCCGAAGGAAGTCCGCCGACGACAGTGCAGTGCCCGAGGCCTTCAGGCCCAGACCGGCAAAGCTCTCGAAAACGATGCGGGCGAGGTTATTCCAGTTACCGATCAGATAGGCGAAGACGCCGACAAATAGCGTTTTCCTGACGAGGCGGGCGATGATGTCCTCGTCAGTGCCCCAGGTCCAAAAGAGAGCCGCCAGCGTAACATCGATCGCAACAAGCGTGGTTGCGAGAAACGCCACTTCGCTCCCAAGCAACCCGAAGCCGGAGTCGATATAACGGGTAAAGGTTTCCAGAAATCGATCAATGACGCTGACACCGCCCATCGGATCACTCGCTTTCCGCTGTTGCAGAGGGTGAGCTGTGCTGGAGGACGGGTCCGAGATCTTTCGGATGTGCTGACGATGAGGTCGGAGTGCTTGGTTGAGCATCGACGAAAGGAGCGCCTGCCGCCCTGCTTTGTCCGAGGAACCGACGGCGATTTTCCATCCAAACTCGACGGCACTCCTGGATATTGGCCATCTGCTCGGAGGTGACCCTCCGGCAACGTTCGAGCTCGGCAGCAACCGGATCGCGCAATAGGGTTACCGGCGATGCCGATACGGCACTATCAGCGTCGCCGCGAAGCTGGATGGCGCAGGCGGTGACGACCAAGGCCGAAGCAACGGCTGCGATGGCGGCAAGCACCAGAGGGGTGATACGATTGGGCACGCTCATCGGTGGAACATCTGCACGCTTGAGGGCTGGTAACCGTGGCTCGGTGCGAGAAAGCGACGAAGCTGCTCCCTCCCCTGATCCTGGGCGGCGACGCGCTGGGCGATCTCCAGCGTTTGCGCCCGCCCCTGCGCAACAACCGCAGCGCTCAGATCTGCGAGTTGCTGTGCCTGCAACCCAAGTAGCTGATTGCCGGCCTGACTGGCCTGCAGCGCCCCGGTAGCGCCCTGACTTGCGCTGATCAGCGTCGATAATTGCGTGCGGCTGGCATCAAGGTTGCTGACCACCGTCGCGTGTACGCGCAGCGCATCCTGCAAAGCAGCCAACGAATTATGCCAGCGCGCTTGTGCATTCGCGATTAGCGCCTGATCTGATCCAGTAGCCGAAGCCGGCGAATAGCTCGTCGAGAAGGCCTGATCGATCTGCTTGATATCATAGGCGATGCGCTGCGCCTCTGCGAGTAGCCGCTGGGTTCGCCGGATCGAGTGCTCCAGTTGCTGCAGCGAGGAATGCGGCAAGCTCGCGAGATTCTTGGCCTGATTGATCAGCATCTGAGTCTGATTTTGCAGCGAGGTGATTTGGTTGTTGATCTGCTGCAGCTCACGCGCGGCCGTAGCCAAGTTTTGCGCGTAGTTGTTGGGATCGAACACGATCAGCTGGGCGGAGGTCGGCGAAACCGAGCTGACGAAAACAAGCACAAGGGTTGTCACCGCCACGGCGATGCGATGCAGACGCCTCATGACAATCCTTCCTGCACTCTGAGGCCGGGGATAAGATCGGCGGCCCAGCCCAGTCCACGGGCGGCGAGCCAGCCGGTTACAAAATCCTCACGACCATGTTGGGCGAGAACGCGATCGATCATTTCATGATCGGACCGAGAGGAGGCCGCAGTGAAAGCGAGTGCGAATTCATCAAGTCCGAGTTCAAACAGGCGATTGCCGCGCCGTGACTGACAGTAGTAATCGCGCTTGGGCGTGGCGCGAGCGAGGATCTCGATCTGCCGGTCGTTGAGGCCGAATCGCCGATAGATAGAGGTGATCTGCGGCTCGATCGCCCGCTCGTTCGGCAGAAACAACCGTGTCGGACAGCTTTCGATGATGGAGGGCGCAATCGGCGAGCCGTCTATATCGGAAAGCGACTGGGTAGCGAAGATGACGGAGGCATTTCTCTTCCGCAGCGTTTTCAGCCATTCCCTGATACGGCTGGAAAACGCTTCATCATCGAGCGCGAGCCAACCCTCGTCGATAATGAGGAGCGTCGGCCTGCCGTCGAGCTGACCTTCAATACGGTGGAAGAGATAGCCGAGCACCGCCGGTGCGGCGCCGGTCCCGATCAATCCCTCGGTTTCGAAGATCTGAACGGAAGCCGCACCCAGCTGCTCGGCTTCGGCATCGAGCAAATTCCCGAAAGGGCCGCCAAGACAATAGGGTTGCAGCGCCCTTTTCAGGGTCTGCGACTGCAGCAGCACGGATAGCCCGGTCAGCGTGCGTTCGCCGATGGGCGCTGAAGCCAGGGAAGACAGCGCCGACCAAAGATGGTCCTTGGCTTCAGGTGTTATGCCGATCTTCTCGCGAGTGAGAATGGCTGCTATCCATTCCGCCGCCCAGCCGCGCTCGGCCCCATCGTCGATCCTGGCGAGCGGCTGCAGGGCGATCGGATCGCAGGTGCGACCGGACAGTGCCCCGCCGAGATCGTGCCAATCACCTTTCATGGCAAGTGCTGCTGCCCTTATCGACCCGCCGAAGTCGAAGGCGAAAACCTGTGAGTTGGGATAGCGACGGAATTGCAGTGCCATCAGTGCGAGCAGTACGGATTTTCCCGCACCGGTCGGACCCACCACAAGGGCGTGTCCGACGTCGCCGACGTGAAGAGAGAAGCGGAACGGGGTGGATCCCTCCGTCCGTGCGAAGAACAGCGGCGGCGCACCAAGATGAGCGTCCCTTGCTGGTCCGGCCCAAACCGCGGAAAGCGGCACCATATGTGCGATGTTCAGGGTCGAAACCGGGGACTGGCGGACATTGGCATAAACGTGGCCCGGTAACGAGCCTAGCCACGCCTCAACCGCGTTGACAGTTTCCACGATGCAGGTGAAGTCGCGTCCCTGAATGACTTTCTCAACCAGGCGTAGCCGTTCATCGGCGATGTGCGGGTTCTCGTCCCAGACCGCAATTGTGGCGGTGACGAGCGCTTGTCCGATCAGGCCGGAGCCCAATTCCTGCAACGCTGCATCCGCATCGACGGCCTTGTTGTCGGCGTCGGTGTCGATCAAAGCCGAAGCCTCGCTGGTCATCACCTCCTTCAGGATGGCGGCGACGGATTTTCGCTTGGCGAACCACTGCCGCCTGATTCTGATCAGGAGTTTTGTCGCATCGGCCCTGTCAAGCATGATCGCTCGCGTAGACCAGCGATACGGAAACGCCAGCCGATTGAGCTCGTCCAGAATTCCCGGCGTGGTCTCGCTCGGAAATCCGACAATCGTGAGCACGCGCAGGTGTTGGGCACCCAGCATCGGCTCCAGTCCGCCTGTCAGCGGCTGGTCAGCCAAGAGAGCATCGAGATACACTGGAATTTCGGGAACACGGACGCGATGCAGCTTGGTTGACACGCAGGCGTGCAGGTAGGTCAGAATCTCGCCATCGCTAAGCCACCGGCACTCCGGCATGAACCCTTCGACCAGTTGCAGCACGCGGTCGGTGCGGTCGAGAAAGCTGCGCAAGACCTCGTGGGCGTCGGCGGCCTCACTGCGCTCCCGTCCCTCGTAGCGTAGGCGCTCGGCGCGAGCCGCATCTTCTGCCGGCGGCAGATAGACGAAGGTGAGGAAATAGGCGGATTCATAATGAGCGCCCTCTTCCTCAAACTGTTCGCGGCGCTCGGCATCCACCAGGGCAGACGCCACATCCGGACAACTGCTCTGCGGATAGGCGTTCGATGGATACCGCTGCGCTTCCACAAACACTGCCCAACCGGATCCAAGTCGGCGTAAGGCATTGTTAAGGCGGCCCGCAACCGCAACGAGCTCCGCCGGCACGGAGGAATCAAGGTCGGGACCCCGAAAACGCGCGGTCCTCTGAAACGATCCGTCCTTGTTGAGGACGATGCCTTCGTCAACCAACGCAGCCCATGGCAGGAAATCGGCAAGGCGGGTGATGGAACGGCGATATTCAACGAGATTCATCATTGTTTGCTCAGACATTCAGATGGGTGGGGATGCGCAGATGCCGCCTTGCAACGTCGACGAACAATGGATCGCGCCTTGCGGCCCAGACCGCCGCTGCATGGCCGATCATCCAGAGCAGGATGCCCGCGACCCACAACCGCAGACCGAGGCCGAGCGCCGCGGCAATGGTGCCGTTGACGATGGCGACCAAGCGCGGCGCGCCGCCAAGCAGGATGGGTTCGGTTAGCGCGCGATGCACGGGGACTGCAAAACCTTCAACGGGCCTGTTCATCAGATCAGTACTCCGCCGCCGAACGAGAAAAATGCCAGGAAGAAGCTCGACGCTGCAAAGGCGATCGACAGACCAAACACGATCTGAATCAGGCGCCGGAAACCGCCGGAGCTGTCACCGAAGGCAAGCGTGAGACCTGTGACAATGATGATGATCACGGCGAGGATCTTGGCGACCGGTCCCTCAACCGATTGCAGAATCTGGCTGAGGGGCTGCTCCCAAGGCATATTGGAGCCCGCCGCATGTGCCGGGGCGGAGCTGGTCAAGCAACTGCAAGCGCCTCCGGTCATCTTCACGATGCGACGCAATGTGACGTCCTTCATGATCGGCCTCCTGAACGTGAGATCAGGTAGTCACCCTCGCGCGTCAGGCCGTCGACATGCGCAAGCTCTGCCAGCCGCCGGTCAGCACCACGGCCGGAGAGAACGGCGATCACGTCGATAGTCTCCGCGATCAGCGCGCGGGGCACGGTGATGACAGCTTCCTGGATGAGCTGTTCGAGCCGGCAAAGCGCGCCAAGCGCCGTGCCGGCATGGATCGTGCCGACGCCTCCGGGATGACCGGTGCCCCAGGCCTTGATCAGATCGAGCGCCTCGGCGCCACGCACCTCACCGATTGGAATACGGTCGGGACGGAGCCGCAGCGAGGAGCGCACGAGGTCGGCTAGCGAGGCGACACCGTCCTTGGTGCGCAGAGCCACGAGGTTCGGCGATCGGCATTGCAGTTCACGGGTATCTTCGAGCAGCACGATGCGGTCGGTTGTCTTGGCGACTTCGGCCAGCAGCGCGTTGACCAGCGTGGTCTTGCCGGTCGAGGTACCACCCGCTACGAGAATGTTCTGGCGTATGCGGACAGCATTCCGGAGCCCTTCAGCCTCGGCAGCTGTCATAGTGCCGGCGAGAACATAATCATCGAGGGTGAAAACGGCGACCGCGGGCTTGCGGATGGCAAACGCGGGTGCGGTGACAACGGGCGGCAGCAGCCCTTCGAACCGCTCTCCCGTCTCGGGCAATTCGGCCGAAACACGAGGACTGGCTGGGTGAACCTCGATGCCGACGTGATGGGCGACCAGCCGCACGATGCGCTCGCCGTCAGACGCTGCAAGGCGCTCTCCGGTATCCGAAAGGCCACCTGCCAGCCGGTCGACCCAGAGCCGGCCGTCGGGGTTGAGCATGACCTCGACGATCTGCGCGTCTTCGAGCCAGGCCGCGATCGCAGGTCCGAGCGCGGTACGGAGCATGCGCGCGCCACGCGACACCATTTCGGACTTAAAGGAATGAACCGCCACGCTTGTCCCTCAGAGCCGCCGGCCGAGATAGCCTCGCGGTGGGGATCAGTAGAAAAGCCAGATAGGGCAGGCTCGCAACTAGCCCGTCTCGTTTGGTGTGCTGTGGCGTAGCAAAAGAAAGAGGCGGCGAGATCACTCACCGGGAGCGCTCGGCGAGGACTGCGCGGGGTCGACGTCGATGGAGATTTCCTGGGCAAGGCTCTGGCCCCTGGCCAGCCTTCGTCCGAGCGCCTCGACAAAGTTCTCATACCGTTCCCGGCCCTTGGCCTGAGCTGCTGGCTGCGCCGTATCCGGAAGCGGCGGAACTGCGGCCAGCCAGAAGCGTACGAACAAGGCTAGCGCTTCATTCGAAATGGTGATGTGACGTTCCAGCCGCTCGACCTGCCTCGTGAGCCGGTCAAGGCGACGGCCGAGGGCGGCCTCCATTCGCTCGGGATTGTCCGGCGATAAGAACGAGGCCAGCGCAGTTTCGACGATGAGGGCCTGTGGCACCCGCTTGCGGCTGGCATGATCGGCGAGCCGGCACGCAAGGTCGGGAGGCAGACGGAAGGTGTGTCTGGTTCGCATCATTTCTCCCCTAAGGTTCGAGGCCATCGTCCGGATATGCCGGAGCCCGACGCGAGAAGTCGGCAATCTTCCTTCGCAGCATGCGCGCGCCTCCAACGCCCCCCTCGTCGTCGTCTTCCATGAAGTCGAACTCCGCTGGAAGCTTTGAAGGTTTCGGCGCGATGCTTTCATGGTCGGGAAGTTCCGGCTCGCGGCGAATGCCGGAATTTGCCGGATCGTCGACAGTTCTCCGCGCACCCGATAAGCTCGCTGGTTCGGCAATATCTGAATTCGACAGAGCTGGCAGTTCGCTCCAGTCGTCCGCGGGAACGCCACCCTCGGAAACGAAGTTGCCTGGTTCGTACGGGGGAAGTATGCGTTCGGCCAGACGGGGATCCTCAAAGTATCTCGCCTTCTTCGCGCGGATGGGTGGCGCGCCGGAAATCAGCACCAACTCATCATCAGGCGGAAGCTGCATCACCTCACCCGGCGTAAGTAACGGCCGCGCGGTCTCCTGCCGCGAAACCATGAGGTGGCCAAGCCACGGACTAAGCCGGTTGCCGGCGTAGTTTTTCATCGCACGCAATTCAGTGGCGGTCCCGAGCGCGTCCGACACGCGCCTGGCGGTGCGTTCGTCGTTGGTCGCAAAGCAAACCCGCACATGACAATTGTCGAGAATGGCATTGTTGGGCCCGTAGGCCTTCTCGATCTGGTTGAGGGACTGGGCAATGAGAAAGCTCTTGAGTCCATAGCCCGCCATGAAGGCCAGCGCCGACTCGAAGAAATCGAGCCGTCCCAGCGCAGGAAACTCGTCGAGCATGAACAGCAACCGGTGGCGGCGTCCCTTGACCTTTAGCTCCTCGGTGAGACGGCGGCCGATCTGGTTGACGATTAATCGCACCAAAGGTTTGGTGCGGCTGATGTCGGACGGAGGTATGACGAGGTAGAGCGTCGTCGGCCGCTTATCCTGGACAAGATCCCTGATACGCCAATCGCATCGGCGCGTCACCTTTGCAACGATAGGATCACGATAGAGACCAAGGAACGACATTGCGGTCGACAGTACACCCGAACGTTCGTTCTCACTCTTGTTTAGCAGCTCTCGCGCCGCTGACGCGATCACTGGATGTGTTCCGGCTTTGCCGAGGTGACGCGTGGTCATCATGGCGCGAAGCGTGCTTTCGATCGATCGCTTCGGATCAGATAAGAAACTTGCCACGCCGGCCAGCGTCTTATCCTGCTCTGCATAAAGGACGTGAAGAATCGCGCCGACCAGGAGCGCATGGCTGGTCTTCTCCCAGTGACTGCGCCGCTCCAGCGACCCCTCGGGATCGACCAGGACGTCGGCGACGTTTTGCACGTCGCGAACCTCCCACTGCCCTCGCCTCACTTCCAGGAGAGGGTTGTAAGCTGCACTCTTTGGATTGGTTGGATCAAATAATAGCACGCGGCCGTGCCGCGCTCGAAAGCCTGATGTCAGGGTCCAGTTCTCGCCCTTAATGTCATGGACAATGCAACTTCCCGGCCAGGTCAGGAGGGTTGGAACAACAAGGCCAACACCTTTGCCGGACCTTGTGGGAGCGAAGCACAGCACATGCTCTGGCCCATCGTGCCGCAGATAGCGTCTCTCGAAGCGGCCGAGCACCACGCCGTCTGTGCCGGCGAGGCCGGCGGTCCGAACTTCAAGCCTGCTCGCCCAACGAGCCGAACCGTAGGTCGCTGCGGTCTTTGCCTCCCGAGCCCGCCACAACGACATGGCAAATACGATGACGATCGAAAAAATGCCGCCAGATGCCGCGATGCAGGCGCCTTCAACGAATACTCCAGGCGCGTAGGCATCGTAAGCGAACCACCACCAGAAGAAGGCGGGAGGAAGATAGATGGGAGCACCCGGCGATAGTTCGAACCAGGGTTGGCCGAGTTGGGCCTGATAGCCGAGCCGCCACGCCGTCCACTGCGTTGCTGCCCACATTGTGATCAGCACGGTCGTAAAGACAGCGGCAATCTGACCCCAGAGTATCTTTGTTGCAGACATGAGATCTGCAAATCGTGGCTTTGCCCTCAGTAGACAAGCCCTTCGAGTTGGTCAGCGCGCTGCCGGCTACTCTAGCGAACAGATTGGTTGATTACTCTGATCGTCAGGTCTTGCGGCCCAAGCGCATTTGCCCTGTTCTCGACGCCCGCGGAAAGCGCCCGCGCGCGCATAGCGACGAAGTCATTGGTGGACGCAGAGATCGAGATGAAGCGGGAAAACGTTGAAGAAGGAGCGGGCTGACGCCTGTTCGTTGCGTTCGCCCATACCCGACGGGAGGCGTTTCCGGACCTTGTTCAGAATGTACAGCGCAAGAAAAAAAGGCCGCAGGCGTTGCACATTGCGGCCTATCCGGGCTCAATTCTATCATGCTGAAATGCTCGATCCGCGCTGGTGCCCGGTCCGCATTATATTAGCGCGAACTCTGATGAGAGTGGAATAGAAACTGCTGTTCCCACTGCAGGAAAAGCAGGCGTGTTGCCGAAACGAAGCAGCATTTGGGTCATCATGTCCGACGTTGCATTTACAGAGCGAGGATCAGGGCTCCGTCGAGGCCTCGGCGTCGCGCGAGCAACGGTTCCCTGCTCTACAAAGAGGACGTCGCACACCTATGTGGTGCAGTCACGATCTGTCCCACACATCGGCAATGAGCCTCCCCGAATAGGCCGCGCTTGCATGCGGCCAAACCAAGGATTCATAGGTCTGATCGAGATCGGTCTTAAAGCGTCTCTCAGGCAAGTTATCAAGCCTAGCGGCTCGAGTGCAAATAGCGATTTCTACGCACCGCACGTAACCGCCCTCGCCGCCGCAAGCGCATCCAGAGCCAAGGTAGAGCAAACCAGACCCCTGCTACGATCTGGAAGACCACGTTGATTGCGAACGCGGTTTGATAGGCAACTTCAGGGTAGCGCCCGTCGATTGGGGTCCATAGTTGGACCACCACGCCGATCATGTACTGCAGTACGAAAGCCCCACCGATGTGAAACACATTCAGCGCCGCGGTGGCTCTCCCTGCGATCTGCTTTGGGAAATACTCGGCCAGAATTGCGTAGCTGAGAACGGTGCCCGCACCGACCGCTGCGACCAAGGCCCAGGGAATGTACGAGGGTAAACGCCATCGCAGGATCAATGCCAATTGAGCCACGATGAAGGCCAGGGCAAGTATCCCGAACAGCACCTGTGGTCCAACGCTGCGCCGGCTCAGCCGATCGGCCATGAGGCTCAGCGAGAGCGCGCCAACACTCAATGCGATTGCCATCACAAATAGATGGTGGAGCAATCCAAGCCGATCGAGGCCCTCGACTTCGCTCAGCCATGGTGCCGCCCACAATCCCTGCAATGCCCAGGCCGTCCCGATACAGGTCGCCGAAAGCGGGGCCAGGCGCCAGAAGCGAGGGTCGGTATAAACCGTCCATAACCCAGCGGTGACGGCCTCACCCGCATCTGGCGTATCGCTTCGCGCCTCCGGGACAACAAGGTAGATAAGGAGCGCACATCCAGCCGAGCCGATTGCGAGCAGCCCAAACAGTCCTCGCCAACCGATCAAGCCGATCAGGAAGTCCGCCGGCAAGGTTGCCGTGAGTGCTCCCGTGGCTCCCAACGCGATCATAAAGCCGCTGAGCAGCGGAACGCGCTCCCGGGGAAACCAGACAACAAGGGCCTTCATGCCAGCGGCCATAGCCGCGGCGACGCCGAGACCGATCAGCGCACGACCTGCCATGAGAAGCAGGAAACTATCCGACACGGCAAACAGAGTGGCGCCGAGAGCTGCAGCAATCAAAAGGACACTCTGAATCCGTCTCGGGCCGCTCCGGTCCAACAGGATTCCGATCGGAATTTGCGCGGCCGCGAAGGTGAGATAGTAGACAGACGTCAATAGGCCAAGGTCGCCGGCAGCAAGACCGAATTCCGAACCCAAGGAACTGGCAATCGTCGCATTGATGTTGCGGAAGATGAACGCGAGATAGTAGACGGCAACGAACGGCAAGAACACCCGCAGAATGAGTTGCGCACTCCCTTTGACGTCGCCGACAGATCCGCTCCGAACAGCACAATTGGACCGTCCATCGGGCGCGATTCCTGGCTTCGCAACCGGCCTATTGCAGGGGCATTCCTGTTCTTTCTGGAAAGTTGAGCGGGCTGCCGCCCTCCCGGACGGCAGCGGAATTGGTACGAGCCGGGTATGACGTGGAGGGATCTGGTTCGGGAGCTGGCAGCGAAGTCTGTGCGGCTCCCCTATCCCAGTCAGTAGCAGTATCGGCCTTTTCTAGCCGATCGATCGTCTCCTGCATGAGCGAGCTTCCCAGCTGCACGCGACGCCCAACCTGAATCGCTAACTCATCGAACCGATCCGACCCAAGCGCGCACGCGCTGCGCAGAGCAGCGGGCGGCAATGGTGGGGTCACCGCAAGCTGGTATCGCGCCAGCAGCGCCACAGTTTCGCCGACAATTCTAACAGTCCGATCGAGCTCCTCGATCTGGTGGCACATAAAGGGAAAGCAACGATCTGCTACGGTTTTATCGACGTCATCGTCAGCACCGAGAAACTGAGCAAGAGCTAACTCCACGAGGGCTGATTTACTGGCACCGGAGCGATCGGCGGCTGCAGCCAGTCGCACAGCCATCTGCTCGGAAAGATTCACGCCGATTCGCAGTTTCATCGTTAGACCTTTGAAAGACGACCGTTCGCCGACATAACGCCGAGGCAGAGTTAGTGTCGGGTCGACCTCACCCGACGTGCTGAGCGTGAGCCATCAAAGGTGAAAATCCCAACCCAGTGCAACCGCGCAGCGGCAACCATCGTGCGTTCGGATAGGTCCGCGCGCAAAAAACCGATGCCCTACTCCGGCCGCATGCGGAAGTGCCCAGGCCTCCTTTGGCTCATGGGCAAATGACGACGCCCGCCGTAGACAGAGCACAAGAAAGTCTCGACCTGGTTGGCGATCACATCTCACGGCTGAGCAAGAGAATTGCGACCTTGCCAGGCGCACATCGCGCTGCGCCGCCGAGCAGGTTTATGCTCTT
>PJQE01000088.1_pt1 | contig 12010 bp, 10 predicted proteins | sample 1503751 | NCBI WGS metagenome assembly PJQE01 (sample SAMN07775948, study PRJNA414020) | Biofilm metagenome, whole genome shotgun sequencing project. | reverse complement strand
TCTCGGACGCGAAGGTCTCCATACACCTCCTCGGCGAGCTCGTCGGCAGGCCGCGTCGCGTCGAGAACGACGATGCGCTCGGGGAAACGCGCGGCCAGCTCGCGGTACCCGGCGGCCGCGCGCGCGTGGAACTCCTGCGACTCGCCCTCGAGGCGGTCGTGCTCGCCGCTCAGGCGCGTGCCGATCTCCTCCACGCCGAGCTCGAGCAGGAACGTCCGCTCCGGGAGGAGCCCTCCGACGGCCGCGAGGTTGAGGTCGAGCACGCGATCGAGCCCGAGCTCCCGTCCGACCCCTTGGTACGCGACCGAGGAGTCGACGTAGCGGTCGCAGATCACGGACGCGCCGCGCTCGAGCGCCGGCGCGATCACCTCCTCGACGTGCTGCGCACGTGCCGCCGCGTAGATCAGCGCCTCGGCCCACGCGCTCATGTGCGCGCCGTGGAGGACGAGGTCGCGGAGCTTCTCGCCGAGCTCCGTGCCGCCTGGCTCGCGCGTCCCGACGACCTCGATCCCGTCCCGTTCCAGACGTGTCCGAAGGAGCTCGGCCTGCGTGGACTTCCCCGAGCCGTCGAGTCCTTCGAACGTTACGAACACTTCGCCATCCTACGGCCGCGCAGCGGGGCAATCCGGTGCCGGCACGCTCACAAAACGCCGCGTTGGAACGGGCACGTCCGTAGGATCCGAGCGTGCGGGCGATCGTGACCGGAGGAGCCGGGTTCATCGGCTCGCATGTCGTGGATGCACTCGTCGCGCGCGGAGACGAGGTCGCGGTGGTCGACTCTCTCGCGCGCGGCTCGAAGGAGAACGTCAACGCCGCCGCCGAGCTGCACGTGCGCGACATCCGCGAGCCGCTCGACGACCTCTTCGACGCGGTGCGACCGGACGTCGTCTACCACCTCGCGGCACAGATCGACGTGCGCGTCTCCGTCGAGCAGCCGGTTGACGACGCAGAGGTGAACGTCGTCGGGACGATCCGCATCCTCGAGGGCGCGCGCCGCCACGGCGCGCAGGTCGTCTTCGCCTCGACCGGAGGAGCCATCTACGGCGAGTGCTCGGAGCCCGCCGGTGAGGACGCCCCGACCGAGCCGCTCTCCCCGTACGGGACGGCGAAGCTCGCCGCGGAGGAGTACCTGGCCGCGTACAACCGTCTCTATGGAACGCATCACATCGCGCTGCGCTACGGCAACGTCTACGGCCCGCGCCAGGACCCGCACGGCGAAGCCGGCGTCGTCGCGATCTTCCTCGGCGCGTTCGCGCGCGGAGAGCAGGCGAAGATCTTCGGCGACGGATCGCAGTCGCGCGACTACGTCTACGTCGGGGACGTCGCTCGCGCCACGACCTCGACCGTGGGTCACGATCGCGGCGTCTTCAACGTCGGGACCGGCAAGGAGACGTCGGTGGTCGAGCTGTACGAGCTGTGTGCTCGCGTCGCCGGCTCGAGTCAGCTCGCCGAGCACGCACCCGCGCGACTCGGCGAGCTCCAGCGAAGCTTCCTCGACCCCGGCCGCGCCGCACGCGAGCTCGGCTTCACCTCGATGGTCGAGCTCGAGGACGGGCTCCTTGCGACCTGGGAGTGGATCAACCAGACGTGAGCACCCGCGGCCGCGCGCGGCAAGAGCTCGGCGGCGGCATGCGCGAGAAGGACTAGCCTCGCGCCGGGCGAAATCGGTCGCCCGTGGATCACCTGCTCGCCGCTTCCGCCCCCGTCCCCGCCACCACCGCCGAGGAGCTCGTCCGCCCGTGGCGCACGGTCGCGTACGTGGCCCTGGCGATCGCGGCGTTCGAGCTCGTCCTGCTCGTCGCGATCGGGGGCGACAAGCTCGTCGGGCTCGCCGCGAACGGCATCGAGGGTGCTGCCATGCAGCAGGCGCTCAGCTCGAAGCAGCACGTTCTCGTCCCGCCGGTCGTGCGCAAGCCGGCCTCCGTGACGGCCACCGCGAAACGGCCGCGCGCGAGGACGGTCGTCATGGTGCTGAACGGGAACGGGCGCACCGGCGCCGCTGCTGCCGCAGCCTCGCGCGTGCAGTCGCGCGGCTACAGGATCGGCACGGTCACGAACGCGCCGCGTCAGGTGCCTCGCAGCATCGTCATGTACCGCCCCGGCTTCGCCGGTGAGGCCCGCCGTCTCGGAAACGACATCGGCGTCGGCCTCGTGACGCCGCTCGACGGGATGCGCCCGGGCGCTCTCGGCCGCGCGCACGTCGTCTTCGTCCTCGGGCCCTGAGCGCGATGCGCTTCTGCTCGGTCTGCGGCGCCGAGCTTCCAGGCCGGCCGCCCGTCACGTGCAGGGAGTGCGGGACGCAGCACTGGCACAACCCGTGGCCGTGTGCGAACGGCATCGTCGTCCTCGACGACCGCACGCTCCTCGGCCGCCGCGCGCACGATCCCTGGCGCGACCTCTGGGGATCGCCCGGTGGGTTCTGCGAACTCGGAGAGCACCCCGTCGCGACCGTCGTTCGCGAGGTGCGCGAGGAGACCGGCTACGACGTCGACATCGTTCGCTACCTCGGCACCTGGGTGGACGTATACGCGGACGATCCCGCCGAGCCGGAGGGGGGAGTGATCAACGTCGCGTACTACCTGGCGGTTCCGCGCTCCACCGAGCCCGGGCCGATCGACGCGAACGAGGTGAGCGAGCTGCGGTGGTTCGGCTGGGACGAGCTCCCCGCCGACCTCGCCCCGCCGGGAACGCTCGGGCGCGTGCTCGAGGTCGCGCAGGAGCCGTACGAGCTCGCCGACGCGCCTTCGTCTCCTTAGGAGCCGAGCGCACACCCGCCGGCGTTCACCGCGTCGCGCGCGATGTCCAGCGGGCCGTCCTGCTCCCACTGGTTGCCGGCCGGGTCGAGCGTGTACGCGTTGTTCAGCGAGCGGTACGCGGCGCACATGTTGTCGCGCACGTCGAACTGGAAGATCCCGTGCGTGTACCAGGTCTCGGGGTTCTCGGGCTGGAGCTCGATCGCACGGATGTACTCACGCTGCGCACGCAGCTCGCGGCCCTGACGCTCGGCGACGCGCGCGAGGGCGAGGAACGGGTCGGCGGAGAGCGGATTGAAGAAACGCGCCCACAACGCCTGCTCGCGCGCGGCGTCGGTGTTCCCCGCGACGAGCTCGCGCGTCGAGCGCCGCTCCGCGCGATCGGCGAGCCGCGGGAACGCGAAGGACGTGAGCACGACGCCCGCGACGAGTACCGCCGAAAGCGCGAGCAGCGGCTGCCTGCGGGCCGACGCCGTGCTCGGGCGGCCGGCACCGGCGAGAACGCCGAGCGCGACCATCGTCGGCGCCGTGACGGCGAGGAAGTCCCAGTTGAAGTCGACGAGCGCATGCGCCGCGTACGCGAGCGGCGCCGCCACGAGAGCCGCGGCGGCCGCACGTTCCGGGCCGACGAGCCGCCGCAGCGCGCACACGCAGACGACACCGCCCGCGAGCACGAGCACGAGGAAGAGCCCCATCGCGACGACGCCGCCATCCGCGAGCTGCTGGAGCGGCACGCTGTGCGGCTGCGTGACGACTCGCGCATCCTCGCGAAAGCGCTTGCGGGCGATCTCGAACGTGTTCGCGCCTGCGCCGAGCACGCCGTGGTGCTCGAACACGTCGACCGCCTCCCCCCACCAGCACAGGCGCAGGTTCGGATCGAGCGTCCCGAGCCGGCTCGGATCGTTCACCACCACCTCCGAGCAGTCGCGGCCGGAGGACACGGCGTCCGCTGCCGCGACCGAGGCGGCAGCCCCCGCCGCGAGCACGAGAAGTGCGGCGAGCGCGACGAGCCCGCGGCCGACGCGCTTCCGCGTCGCGTCCTCGAGCCCGCGACGCAGCCCGAACGCGACGAACCCGAGCACGACGAGCGCACCGACGACGACGAGAGCGCCGAGCACGGCGCCGTCCGCCACGCGGTCCGCACGCGTCGCCTCGTCTTCGGTCAACGCAGGTCGCGTGAACGCCCAGGCGCCGACGAGCACCGCCGGGCCGGAGGCGGCCAGAAGGACGAGCCCGCCCGGCACGCGTTCGCGCGCCGTGACGAGCCAGATGAGGACCACGCCGACGCCGACGATCACGCCAGCACGCGAGAGCGTGAGAAGCAATGCGAGCGTCGACCCGTACACGAGCAGCGCACCGGCCAGGCGCACGAGCACGCGGTGACCGCGCTCGGTCGCGAGCCAGAGCCCGAGCACGATCGCGGCGTCTGCGAGCAGCGCGAGGGCGTTCCAGTACCCGATCGGCTCGCGCAGCCGCGCAACCCGGTCTCCCTCGGGATCGAGGCCGGGCACGATCTTCGTCAGCAACGCCCAGCCGAGCGTCACGCCGAGGACGACCGAGAGCATCGCCGCCGCGAGCCGCGCGGCAACCCCTCGGCCGACGGCGGCGAGAACGAGGCCGAGGCCGAGGAACGCGCAGTACGCCACCGCCTTGTTGAAGGAGTCCCAGCTGCGCTCTCCGACGATCGACCAGCCCATCGTCGCGCCGATCCAGAGCGTCAGGGCAGCGGCGGCCACCACGAGCACGACGCCGGAACGACCGGCGCGCGGCGCAGGAGCTCGTCGCAGCGCGACGCCGACCATCGCGGCGGCCAGGAGCACGACCGCCGCTCCGCCGACGGGGAGGATCCCGCCCACGCCCGACGCATCGCCGGCGAACGTCGCCCCGAGCAGGAGGGCGCCGACGAGTGCAGCGAGGACGATCGCTCCGGTGCGCGGCTCCCGGATGTGAGGCTCCGCACCCGGATCCATGGCGAGCCACCGTACCAACGAGACCGGTTCACGCCGTCGGCGGCACCGAGGGCGAACGTGTGAAGCGGGGGCCGCGCGACGAGCGTCGGAACCGGGGTCTTCTGCGCGGCGAACGTCGGCGGGAGCGGATGTTCTGCCGGTTCAGGCGGCGCTACGGCAGCGGCCGCGAAGCGGACGCCTTCAGGGATCTTCCGCGCGGCGAGCATCCGCGCGAGCCGATGTTCGACGTGCGCAAGAGCAGGGTAAGGAGCCTGTCCGTCTAACAATTCGTTTACGCTGCCCACACCACCGGCTCACCCCACGTCGGGAGACTCAGGCTTCCGACCTTCCCTGTGAGATCTCCCTCGTGACAACCCGCCGCCCGCTCCGCACGTTCTTCGTGCTGCTCGTGCTCGTCCTGAGCGCGTCCGCGACGCTCGTCGTCGCGAGCCCGGCCGGAGCCGCGACCGCGTGTGGGAAGAAGGTGCTCGCCGACTGGTACGACAACGGCCGCATCGACCGCCTCTACCCGCTGAACTGCTACGAGGAGGCCATCGACGCGATCCCCGACGACCTCAAGCCGTACGCGGACGCCGAGGACGTGATCACTCGCGCCCTGCAGGCCGCGCTGCGCGGCGAGCTCGACGAGGGTGGCCGGGATCCCACGCCGAACGACGACGATCCGCTCGACGGGAACGGCAACGGCAACGGGAACAAGGGCGGCGGCGAGGATGACGACGGCTCGGGCGGAACCGGCTCGGGCGAGAACCCCGAGGCGGCGCCCGAGGTCGACACGTCCGGCCCGTCCTCGGTGCCCGTTCCCCTGCTCGTGCTCGGCGGCCTGTCGCTTGCGCTGCTTGCCGCGGGCGGTCTCGGATACCTCTCGCGTCGCCGCGCGGCGGCCGGTGAGTCCGGGCCGCCGGACGATCTCACGCCGCTCTAGCGGCCTCGCCGTCGCAGAAGCGCGCGCGGGTACACTGTCCGGGTGGCGCGGACTCGTATTTCCCTGCAAATTGCGGAAAAATTCTCCGTCGGGACCCGTCCCTACCATCCCCTGCCCGCTCGTTTGACGGCCAGCCCGCACCCGGGCGGGAGACGTAGATGTCCGCACTCGTCCGGGAGGAATCGATGACAACCGTGGAGCAGGCGCAGGGACTCGCAGGGGCGGCCGACGAGGTCGTGAACACCGTGGTCGACCCCGAGACGAGCGTCGCCCCGAGGCGCTACTTCACGGTGCAGGGCATCGATCCGTACGAGCAGGTCGAGTGGGAGCTCCGCGACGCGGTGATCCCCGGCAAGGACGGCCCGACCTTCGAGCAGCGCAACGTCGAGTTCCCGAAGTTCTGGTCGCAGACGGCGACGAACATCGTCGCGCAGAAGTACTTCCGCGGCCGCATGGCCTCCCCCGAGCGGGAGCGCTCCGTCAAGCAGATGATCGGCCGCGTCGTCGACACGATCGGCGGCTGGGGGCGCGAGGGCGGCTACTTCGCGACGGACGAGGAGGCCGACACCTTCGAGGCCGAGCTCAAGTCGATCCTCGTCAACCAGTACGCGTCGTTCAACTCCCCGGTCTGGTTCAACGTCGGCTTCGAGAAGGAGCCGCAGTGCAGCGCGTGCTTCATCCTCTCGATCGACGACTCGATGGAGTCGATCCTCGACTGGATCCGCCGCGAGGGGATCATCTTCCGCGGCGGCTCGGGCTCCGGGCTGAACCTGAGCAGGCTGCGCTCGTCGAAGGAGCAGCTCTCGAAGGGCGGCTACGCGTCCGGCCCGGTGAGCTTCATGCGCGGCGCCGACGCCTCCGCCGGGACGATCAAGTCGGGCGGCAAGACGCGTCGCGCCGCGAAGATGGTCGTGCTCGACGTCGACCACCCCGACGTCGAGGAGTTCATCTGGTGCAAGGCCAAGGAGGAGCGCAAGGCGCGCGTCCTCGAGTCGGCCGGCTACGACATGTCCCTGAACTCGGCCGACTGGGCCTCGATCCAGTACCAGAACGCGAACAACTCGGTCCGCGTCACGGATCAGTTCATGGAGGCCGTGATCGAGGGCAAGGAGTGGAACCTCACTGCCCGCACCGACGGCTCCGTCGTCGAGACCACCGACGCACGTGACGTCCTCCGGCAGATGGCGGAGGCCGCGTGGGAGTGCGCCGACCCCGGCGTCCAGTACGACACGACGATCAACTCCTGGCACACGCTCCCGAACACCGGCCGCATCAACGCGTCGAACCCGTGCTCGGAGTACATGTCCATCGACGACTCCGCGTGCAACCTCGCCTCGCTGAACCTCATGAAGTTCCGCCGCGAGGACGGCGAGCTCGACGTCGAGGCGTTCGAGCACGCGGTCGACGTCGTCTTCCTCGCGCAGGAGATCGCCGTCGGCTACTCGTCCTATCCGACGCCCGAGATCGGCCGCAACGCGAAGGCGTTCCGCCAGCTCGGCCTCGGCTACGCGAACCTCGGCGCGCTCCTCATGGCGCGCGGGCTCCCGTACGACTCGGACGAGGGCCGCGCCTACGCCGCGGCGATCACCGCGCTCATGACCGGACGCGGCTACCGCAAGTCGGCCGAGGTAGCGAAGCGGATGGGCCCGTTCGCGGGCTACCGGCCGAACGCGGCCGCGATGACCGGCGTCATCGCGAAGCACCGCGCGGCGGTGGGGAACATCGACAACGCGCACTCGGTGCCCGACGACCTGCTCTCGGCGGCACGCCGTGCCTGGGACGACGCCCTCTCGATCGGCGAGGTGTCCGGGTGGCGCAACGCGCAGGCCACGGTGCTCGCGCCGACCGGGACGATCAGCTTCATGATGGATTGCGACACGACCGGGGTCGAGCCCGACTTCTCGCTCGTGAAGTCGAAGCGGCTCGTGGGCGGCGGCGAGATCACGATCGTCAACAAGACGGTGCCGATGGCGCTCGCGAATCTCGGCTACACGCCGAACGAGTCGGACGAGATCGTCGCGTTCATCGACGAGCGCAACACGGTCGTCGGCGCGCCGAACGTCAAGACCGACCACTACCCGGTCTTCGACTGCGCGATCGGCGACCGCGCGATCCACTACATGGGCCACGTGAAGATGATGGGCGCCGTCCAGCCGTTCATCTCCGGCGCGATCTCGAAGACGGTGAACCTGCCCGAGGAGATCACGGTCGACGAGATCTCCCAGCTGTTCGTCGAGTCATGGCAGCTCGGCGTGAAGGCAATCGCGATCTATCGCGACAACTGCAAGGTCGCGCAGCCGCTCTCGAAGAAGGGCGACGCGGGGGCGACGACCCTTGCGCCGGTGTCGGGCGTGGTCGGAGCGCTCCCTCAGCGCCGGCGCCTGCCGGACGACCGCATAGAGGTCGGCCGCAAGTTCAAGGTCGGCGAGTACGAGGGCTACATCCACGTCGGCCTCTTCGACGACGGGACGCCCGGCGACATCTTCGTGGACATCGCGAAGGAGGGCACGACCCTGGCCGGCCTCATGAACTCGTTCATGATCTCCGTCTCGCTCGGCCTGCAGTACGGCGTGCCGCTCGAGGTGTACGTCTCGAAGTTCAGCCACATGCGCTTCGAGCCGTCGGGCATGACGAACGACGCCGACATCCGCATCGCGAAGTCGATCGTCGACTACATCTTCCGCTGGATGGGCAAGAAGTTCCTCTCCTCCGAGCAGCAGGAGGAGGCGGGGATCCTCACGCCCGAGGTGAAGGCGCGCTTGGCCGCGGCATATGCGGAAGCGGGTGGCGACGCGTCGGCCGCAGCCGCGGTGCTCGAGCCGGTGCCGCCGGGCCAGACGGCGCTCTTCAACCAGTGGGAAGACGCGCAGGAGTGCGCCCGTTGCGGCGGCCGCATGGTGCGGACGGGCTCGTGCTACACGTGCCGCGACTGCGGGACGAACACCGGCTGCAGCTAGTACGCGACGTCAGCCGAAGCACTCGAGAGCCGCGGAGACGCGGCTCTCTTGCTGACCTGCACCAGAGCTCGTCGTTCGAGCGAGAGCACGCCCGCGTGCGCGAGTGTCCCGTGAGCCGCGGCAATTTCAACCGGGCGCCCGGCGAAGCTCGTGAACCTCGTAGGCGGGGATCGCGCGCGCGAAGCCCTTCAACTCGAGCTCACCCACCGGTGACGCATCAACCGCATCGTCCGTCGCCGCGAACACGCGCTGACCGATGAGTATCTGGCCTCCCGCCGCGCGGGTGCTCAGCCGGGAGGCGAGACTCGTGACCGGCCCGAGCGCACCGTAGTCGTACCGACCCTCGAAGCCGATTCGTCCAAGCGTCGCGTGCCCGGCCTCGATCCCGATGCCGAGGGCGAGGTTCGTGCCGCGTTTGAGCCAATCGCGCGCGAGTTCCGCGAAGCCCGCCTGGACAGCGAGTGCAAAACGTATCGCCTGCAGCTCGTGTTCGACGACGGCAACCGGGTCGTTGAAAAACACCATGACACCGTCGCCGGCAAAGTGCTCGAGGGTTCCACCGTAGGTCGGAATGTGCTCGCCGATCAGCTGGTGGTAGGCACGCAGCACTTCGAAATGCTCCTCAGGCGCGGCCGTCTCTGCGAATGCCGTGAAGCCGCGAAAATCACAGAAGAGGCAGGAGATGTAGGCGCGGTGTCCAGCGAGTAGCTGCTCTCCCTCGTGCGAGGAGAGCAGCTCGGCGACCTGGGGCGAGACGTACCGGGATAGCTCCGTACGCTGCCGCTCGATCGCTTGAAAGGCACGTGCGTTCGCGATCGCGATCGCTGCCTGGTCGGCGAATGCCTCAGCGAGCTCGACGTGGTGATCTGCGAAGTGACCGGGACTGTCGCGGCCGACCCCGATTGCGCCGATCAGCTCCCCGTCGAGCAGGATGGGAACACCGAGTAGTGCGCGGTAGCCGACGGTCTGCTGACCGCCGTACGAATACTCGGGATCAGCAAGTACATCGGGAATCTGGACTGTCTGCCCGGTGAGTGCGACCCGGCCGCCGAGCGTCGTCCGATCGCGCGCATGGGGATGCTGAGCAGCGTACTCCTGATCAACGCGCGCACCCCCGCTCGAAGAGATGACGACGAAGAGGTCACCCTCGGCGAGATAGAGCTGGGCGTGATCGCCGTCACAGAGTTGCCTGGCTGCATCGACCACCTCATCGAGAACCGGCTGAAGTCCTTCCGCGCGAGCGATTGCCCTGAGCACGCGACTCAGCGCGCGCTGCTGCGCAAGGAGGTCTTCGACCTGACGGGAGAGCTGTTGAGCGTCGGCTGGCGACGGCATCCAGGGTGATTCTGACGTCTAAATGACCAAGTTCATCGTTCGGGACTGCTTGACTCGCACGAGCGGATCAGCGGCTACTCGACGATCGAGGACTGCGAGAGCGAGGAGATCGACGCAGTTGGAGAGCTGATCGTGAAGCAAAGCGCGCAAGACGAGCGGCGACGGCGCGGCTGAACCGAAGCTTCAGCACGGACGTGCAGACTCGCACACGGCTCGCGCGCGCCCGGAAGCCATGCTGCGCCAGGGGTCAGGTCTCGAACGTTGCGCGTCCACTTTGACGCGCCGGCACTCACACCTGAGAATCCGAAGCGTGCGGGACGATGACGTCAGGGCCTCTTGCTTTGCCGCCCTCGACGTTCTTCAGGCGAAATTCGGGCCCGATCTCCCGGCGAACGTACTTGCCGAAGGATTCGCGTTTCGCGGTCAAAGGGTGCCGTTCGTCAGCCAGCCCGGAATCTGGCGATCACGTCTACAGCGAGGCCACGCGGCGCTGTCCGTGAGGACAGTCTTCGGCCAGACGCGCTACCGAGACGAGGAGACGACCGAGGGCGTCTTGTACGCCTACCAGGGCGCTGACCCCGACAACCACTTCAATCGGTGGCTTCGCACAGCTTGGTCGCTGCGCGTACCGCTCGTGTACTTCGTCGGCATCCGTCCAGGCTGGTACCGGCCGATCTACCCGACGTTCGTCGAGCGCGACGAGCCAGCCGAGCTTCGCGTCCTCCTGACCTTCGGCAAGATGCGCGGGCCGTACGACGAGCGGGAGCCCGTCCACATCGACGACGAGATCGAGCGGCGCTACGTCGTCCGCGAAGTCAAGCAACGCATTCATCAAGGGCAGTTCCGCGGTGCCGTGCTCCCGGCCTACAGCGACCGCTGCGCGATCTGCCGGCTCCGCGAAGTGCGCTTGCTCGATGCAGCGCACATCGTCGGTGACGCGGAGGAGGCCGGCGAGCCGGTCGTCAGCAACGGGCTGAGCCTCTGCTCGATCCATCACCGAGCGTTCGATCAGGATCTCGTCGGAGTGGCGCCCGACCTGAGCGTCCACGTCTCGCGGCGACTCCTGGACGACGAGGACGGCCCGATGCTGGACGTGCTGAAGGGCTTTCACGGATCAACCATCGACGCGCCGACGAAGCGCGTGTGGCGACCGGATCCCGACCGACTCGGCACGCGATTCGAGCGTTTCCTCGCTGCTGGATAGGAGGCCACCATGGACGAGCTCCAAATCACCCTCACGGAAGCCGACCTTTACTTGTTGATCGAAGCGCTCGACTCGCACGAGTACTGGCAGCTGTCGGAGTCGCACGAGCGGGCGGCTACTCGACGGTCGAGGACGGGGAGAACGAGGAGATCGACGCCGTTCGGGAGCTGATCGCGAAGCTCGAGCGCGCGAAGCGAGCAGCGACGACCGGTTGAACGAAGGCTCCGCGCCGATCGAGCGTTGGTCGGTGTGCTACCGGTCGAAGACGTGCGGGCGCTGACCGTCTAGAGCTACGCCGCCCCGGTCAAGACAGCGCGGAGCGGCCCGGCGAGTGCGAGGCCAGGCGCCGCAGTCGCTGATGCTCGGTAGCGTCGCCGGCATGAAGGTCAGCGCGGAGGCGGCGCGGCGGTTCCTCGTCGCGCGGCACATGCTCGCGCCGGCGCGCTCGCTCGAAGGGCGAGACGGCGTGCTCGACGTCTTCCGCCGCCTCGGGTCGATCCAGTACGACCCGATCGCCATCGCTGGGCGCACGCACGACCTCGTCCTGCACGCGCGCGTCGCGGGCTACGAGCCCGCCTGGTGCGACGAGCTCTACGAACGGCGCGAGATCTTCGAGGCGCACAACAAGGGGCTCTCCCTCATCCCGGCGAGCGACGTTCCCTGGTTCCGCGGAACGTGGAGGAAGCAGGGCGCGCAGGTCATCGCCGCGAACCCCGAGGTCGCCGCGCAGGTGCTCGAGCGGATCCGCGCCGACGGTCCGCTCTCCGCTCTCGACTTCGAGCGGGCCAGAGGTGCGACGACCGACTGGTTCGGGCTGCCGACCAACACCGTCCGTGCCGTGCTCGAGGCGTACTCGACCATAGGCGTAC
>PJQE01000087.1_pt1 | contig 12080 bp, 26 predicted proteins | sample 1503751 | NCBI WGS metagenome assembly PJQE01 (sample SAMN07775948, study PRJNA414020) | Biofilm metagenome, whole genome shotgun sequencing project. | reverse complement strand
CTTCCGATCTCCTGACCGAATCCCGTGCCGTAGGGGCTAGTCACCCCGTCGACTTGCGGCTCAAGGCCCGGCGCGAACGCGGCGCCGGCGCATGAGGGATCTGAGGGGCGGGACATTTCCGCCTCGCGTGACAGCCGGGAGAGCACCGGGCGCCTAACACCAGGAGACCGAGACCCATGAACCCCACGATCGGCCGCATCGTCTACTACCGGCCCAACATCCTGAAGCCGGAGATCGTGCACGCCGCGCTCGTCGCGGCCGTCAACGACGACGGCACCGTCAACCTGCGCGTCACCGACCAGAACGCCGACGAGTACCCGGCGCTGCGCGTGCCGTTCGTGCAGGACGGCGACGAGCGGCCGAGCCGCACCTACGCGCACTGGATGCCGTACCAGATCGGCCAGGCGAAGAAGACCGAGGAGGCCGAGCGCGCGCTGGCGCAGGCGATGGGGTCGAAGGACACGCCCAGCGGCGGCGGCGGCCTGCGATTCGACGGCGAGCCGCAGCAGGCCGCCGACAGCGAAGGCGGGGACGCGTCGTGAGCTGCAGCAACCCGATCAGCAGCGTCAGCGAGTGGATCTCGGCGCTGCCGAACCCGACGCACAAGATGTACGAGGCGCTCTGCATGGAGGAGACCGCCGAGACGATGGCGGCCTTCACGGTGACGGACGGCATCGAGCGCGACCAGCAGAAGGCGAACTTCACCAATGCCCTGCTCGAGTACTCGAGCCTGCTGCGCCAGCACGGCGAGCTGCAGATCTCCATCGACGACCGGCACGAGCTGCTCGACGGCCACCTCGACTGCGCGTGGGTGCACCTGTGCGCGGCGCTGGTGATCCTCGGCAAGGAGCCCTGGCGCCTGCAGCAGGCCTGGGCGCGCCTGCACAAGGCCAACGTCGAGGACAAGCAGATCGACGGCGCCTTCGTGCTCGACGCCGGCGGCAAGGTCGTGAAGCCGGCCGGCTGGCAGCCGCCGAACTACGACGACCTGTTCCCGCCGGTCGTCGAGACCCCCGAACACATCGAGATCGGCCCGGCCGACATCACCTGACCCACCACCGAGGAGACCCTGCCACCATGGCAACCACCAAGCGCATCTACCAGGTGTCCGACGCCGCCGCAGCGTCGGACGTCATGCCGCGGCTCGTCCGTGCCGCCACGCAGGCTCAGGCCGTGAGCCACGCCGTCCGCACCCGGTTCACCGCCGAGGTGCCGTCCCAGGATGGCCTGGTCGCGCTGGTCGCGGCCGGCGTCAAGGTCGAAGAGGCCGGCGAGGAGGCCGCATCGTGAGCCAGGCGAACTCGACCATCGCACTGGTGCTGCCGCTGGCGGCCGTGAACCACGTGCTCAGCGTGCTGGCGCAGCGCCCGTACGCCGAGGTCGCCGGCCTGATCACCGACATCCGCCGGCAGACGCAGCAGCAGCTCGAGGCGCCGACCGACCTGCCGGCCGCGCCGGTGAAGACGGAGGAGGCGCCGAACGGCTGACCCCGCAGGTGCCGCGAGGCGCCTGCAAAGGCGAGCGGCTGATCGGTTCCCTCTCTTCTCCTCCGGCGGTTCTTTAACGGTTTCGCCGCCGGATCTTCGCGCCCGATCAGCCGCTCGCCTTTGCAACAGGAGGGACCAATGGCTGCAATCCCACAGCCCCAGCACACCACCGTCGGCGCGGTCTACCGCGCGCTCGAGGCGGCCCAGGATGACGGCAACCGCCCGCACCTCGGCGCCTCGCTGATCGGCGACGCCTGCGAGCGGCGCCTGTGGTACGTGTTCCGCTGGGCCGAGACGCGCCGGCACGACGGTCGCATGCTGCTGCTGTTCGGCACCGGCCACCGCGAGGAAGAGCGCATGCTCGAGGAGCTGCGGCTCGCCGGCGCCGAGGTGCACGCGCTCGACCCGGCCACCGGCAAGCAGTTCCGCGCCGGCGCGCACGGCAACCACTTCGGCTGCAGCCTCGACGGCGTCGCGCTGAAACTGCCCGAGGCGCCGAAGACCTGGCACCTGGTCGAGATCAAGACCCACAACCAGAAGAGCTGGGACGACCTGCAGAAGAAGGGCCTGAAGGCGTCGAAGCCCAAGCACCAGGCCCAGATGATCGTCGGCATGCAGCTGCACGGCCTGACGCGCGCCTACTACTACGCGAAGAACAAGAACACCGACGAGCGCGACGGCCGCCGCATCGAGGCCGACCCGGTCGAGGCGGCCCGCCTGCTGGCCAAGGCCGAGCGGATCATCCGCGCGGTCGAGCCGCCGGCGCGCTGCAGCGCGGACCCCAGCTGGTACGAGTGCAAGTACTGCGACTACCACGCGGTCTGCCACGGCGAACAGGTGCCCGAGCCGACCTGCCGCAGCTGCGCGCACGCGACGCCGGCGATCGACCCGGCCGTGAGCGGCGACGAGGGTGGACGCTGGACCTGCGCGAAGTGGGGTGGCGCCGACATCCCGCTGGCCGAGCAGCGCAAGGGCTGTACCGGCCACCGCTACATCCCGATCCTGCTCGAGAAGTTCGCGACGCCGGCCGACGTGATCGGCGACGACGTGGTCTACGACAGCCGCACCGGCGGGCGCTTCGTCAACGGTGAGGGGCCCGGGGCATTCTCGAGCCAGGAGATTAGCACGTGCGGCGGTAAAGCCGTGCTCCCCGATATGGCCATCGTGAAGGCCGAGGTGCCGGGCGCGAAGGTGGTGGCATGAACATCACCATCGCGAAGACCCTGGCCCGCGCGATCCTCACCAACGCGCACGCGTACGAGTGGTCTCTGCAGGGCATGGGCATGCTGCGCCTGCATCTGCCCAACGACTGGCGCCTGCACGTCTGGGACTCACGCTTCCGCAAGCCGGGCGTCAGCATGATCCACGACCACCTGCAGTGGGCTCTCGAGTCCACGATCATCGCCGGCCAGCTGACAAACCGCCGGTATCGCATCGTCCTTGACGCAACGAACGCGAAGCCGTACCTGTTCGCCACGCTCAAGCCGGGCTACGGCTGCTACTTCAAGCACGAGCCCCAGCCCTGCATGCTGAGCGCCGAGCTGCCGCGCACCTACGGCCCCGGCGAGAGCTATTCGCAGCGCCCGGAGGAGATTCACGAGACGGACGCTCTGGACGGCACGGTGACGTTGATGCGCAAGCGCGTGACCGACGACGAGTCCGCGCGCGTCTTCTGGCCGGCCGGCACCGAGTGGGGCAGCGCGGAGCCGCGGCGCGCGACGGCCGATGAGGTCGCAACGATCACCGGCGACGCGCTGCGCAAGTGGTTCAAGGTGGCATAGCCATGGGCGGCCCGAGCACCTACAGCGGTCGCATGACCGCAGCCCGCCGCGCCGCGCAGGATGCCGGCGACAAGGTCTACCACGGCGACCCATGCGAGCACGGGCACGACAGCGGCCGCTACTCCAGCAGCGGCCAGTGCGTGGCCTGCGCTTACGTGGGGGCGCGCCGGCGCGCCGCAGTGCCGGGCACGCGCGAGCACGCGGTCGTCGAGCACATCCGCCAGCACGGCCCCTTGACGCGCCGGCAGATCGCTGAAGCCCTCGGCATGCCGATGGCGAGCGTCAAAGGCATCACCACGCGATGCCGCGGGCAGCTCGAGACGGTAGGCGAGGTCGAGGGCGCGCGCCGCGGGCACCGGCGCCTGCGCAAGCTGTACGCCGTCCGCACGGTGGCGGCCGGCGGCACGTCGCCGCACGCGTCATGAGCGTCGGACGCCCGATCGGCAGTCTCGAGCGCGGCTCGATCGCCTGGCGCATCCGAGAGTACCTGCGCGAGCACGAGCGCGGCGCGACCGCCGCCGAGATCGCCGAGGCGCTCGACGAGCCGATGAACCGCGTGACAGCCGATCTGACGCGCCACTGCGGCCGGGTCTGGCGGGTCGCGCGCTACCAGCGGTATGCGACGCCAGGCGACCCGCGCGCCGTCGGCGTCTACCGGCTCGGCGCCGGCCGCAACGCGCCGAAGCCCGAGCCGCTTTCGAACACCGAGCTGCAGCGCCGCCTGCGCGCGAGGCGTCGGACCCGCGTCAACAGCGTGTTCGCGCTCGGCCTGGCCGGCCGCGCGCTGCCGCGGCTCGGGCACCTGGGGGTGTAGCGATGGCCGCGAAGCTGACGCCGGAGGAGCTGAAGGCTCGTCGGGCGGCCACGAAGAAGGCTTGGTACGAGGCCAACAAGGGGGCAATCAAGGAGCGCAAGGCGGCCACGGACAAGGCTTGGGCGGAGGCCAACAAGGAGCGTCTGGCTGCCGCCCGCAAGGCTTGGGCGAAAGCCAACAAGGAGCGCATGATGGAATCGGATAAGAGGTACAGATCCAAGCTCGCCATCGCCAAAGAGTTCGACCACGTCATGCAGCAAATGGTCGACGAAGAGGCCTCGACTTGAGGGAAGGGCATGAACCTACGCCCCTACCAGCAACGCGCGCTCGACGAACTCTGGGCCTGGTTCGCGCGCCACGACGACGGCAACCCGATCGTCGAGGCCGCGGTCGGCGCCGGCAAGTCGCTGATGATGGCGGCCGTCGCGCAGCGCGCCAACGCCGAGTACCCAGGCACGCGCGTGCTGACGCTGTGCCACCAGAAGGAGCTGCTCGAGCAGAACGTCGACAAGCTGGTCCGCGTCTGGCCCGAGGCCGACGTCGGCCTCATCTCGGCGGCCGTCGGCCGTCGCCAGCTCGGCCGGCAGATCACCTACGCGACGATCGGCAGCGTCTACAAGATCGCCCACGAGCTGGGCCAGGTCGACATCGTCAACGCCGACGAGTGCCACCTGATCAACCCGCGCGAGATCGGCATGTGGCGCCAGTTCCTCGGCGACCTGCAGCGGTACTGCCCGCACACGCGCGTCATCGGCTGGACTGGCACGCCGTTCCGCGGCAACGGCGTCTGGCTGACGGCCGAGGACTCGGCGCTGTTCACGCACGTCGCCACCCGCGTGACGATGCGCGAGCTGCTCGACGCCGGCTTCCTGTCGCCGCTGACCGCAGCGCGCACCGAGACCCGGGTGACGGCTGATGGCGTGCGGACCTCAGGCGACGACTACGTGGTCAGCGAGCTGGCCAAGATCACCGACCGCGAGCCGCTGGTCGAGGCGACGGCGTCCGAAATCTGTGCGCTCTTTTCGGACAGGCGTCGCTGGCTGGTGTTCGCCGTCACGATCGAGCACGCCGAGCACGTCCGCGACGCGCTGCGCCGCCGCGGCGTCGCCGCCGAGTCGGTCAGCGCCGACACGCCGAAGGCCGAGCGCGAGCGGCTGATCGCCGCGTTCCGCGCCGGCCGCATCCGCTGCCTGGTCAACGTGGCCGTCCTGACGACCGGCTTCGACGCGCCGGAGATCGACGCCATCGCGCTGCTGCGAGCCACCAAGTCGCCGGTGCTGTACGTGCAGATGGCCGGCCGCGGCATGCGGCTGGCTGACGGCAAGGCCGACTGCCTGTTCGCCGACTTCACCGACACGGTCGCACGCCTCGGGCCGGTCGACGAGATCAAGGGGCGCATGCCGAAGCCCAAGGGCGCCAGCGAGGCGCCGTTCAAGCTGTGCCCGGAGTGCGGCACCCGCAACCTGGCTGCCGCCGTGACGTGCATCGACTGCGGCTTCAAGTTCCCCGAGCCCGAGCGCATCAAGCACACCGACCAGGCCAGCGGCGCGGCCGTGCTGAGCACCGAGATGCAGGGCCCGCGCCCGCACGAGGTGACCGCGGTCGAGTACTACCTGCACCAGAAGTTCGGCAGCCCAGACACGCTGCGCTGCGAGTACTACAGCGGCATCGCTGTCGTCGCTCGCGAGTGGGCGTGCTTCGACCACCAGGGCATGCCGCGTCGCAAGGCCGAGCTGTGGTGGCAGCGGCGCGCCAAGGGCGGCGCCGGCGTGCCGTCGTCGACGGCCGAGGCGCTGCAGCGCGCCAAGGCCGGCGAGCTGCGCGAGCCGGACAAGATCTGGCTCGATCGGTCGAGCAAGTACCCGGAGGTGGTCTCCGTCAACTTTCCGCAGCAGGAGGCTGCGACAGCATGAGCAACAACGCAAGCATCAACAAGATCATCGCGGCGACCTTCGACGGACGCACGCGGGAGGAGTTCAACGCGATCATGAAGGAGGGCGAGCGCATCCAGCGCGACGAGTCCGGCTGCAGCGGCTGCACGCACTGGCGCAACGGCGGCAACGCGAAGTGCTCCAAGTGGGACGCCGTGCCGCCGGAGGAGGTGCAGGCGGTCGGCTGCGAAGACTGGAGATACGACGACATTCCATTCTGATGCGGGGGTGACTTTCGCGAGTCGTCGATATCACAATGGCTATGCACGAGGAGACCAGATGAGCGAGAAGGGAACGAACCCGAAGGACATCGTCGGCACGCGCAAGACGCCGCTGTCGGCGCTGCCGTTCCGCGTGCTGTGGCGCGTTGGCTTGGCGATGCTCGAGGGCGCGTTGAAGTACGGACGCCACAACTACCGGGCCGCCGGCGTGCGCGCGTCGGTCTACTTCGACGGCACACAGCGCCACCTCGGCTCGTGGTGGGAGGGCGAGGACATCGACCCCGACAGCAACCTGTCGCACATCGACAAAGCCATCGCCGGCCTGATGGTCCTGCGCGACTCGATGCTGCAAGGCAACTTGGTCGACGATCGTCCGCCGCGCGGCAACGTCGACATGGTCTCGCTGAACGCGCATGCATCGGCGCTGATCGACATGCACGCCGGCAAGAGCCCGAGGCACTGGACGATCGCCGACGAGATCGGTGCGAACCAATGACCCCGATCGCCATCCTCGGTCTCGCCGCGCTCGCGCTGACGGCCGCCGTCACGGCATCGGCCTACATGCTGCCAGCCCAGGCAGCCGAAGGCGGGCAGAGCAGGCGCGAATCGATCGTCGAGGCCTGGGTCAACGTGGCGATCGGCTGGTCGATCAACTTCGTTGCCAACCTGTTCGTGATGCCGCTGGTCGGCTTCCACACGCTGACCGCGGAGAACAACTGGTGGATGGGTTGCGTGTTCACCGGCATCTCGGTGTGCCGCAGCTACGCCATCCGGCGCTGGTTCAACGACCGCATCAAGCGAGTGGCGCGCGCCATCGCGTCGGCTGCGCCATGACCGAGGACGAGGAGCTCCAGAAGCTGCGCGAGACGCTGCGCAGCTATCTGCAGCGCGTGCCGCCGCGCGTCAACGCCGGCAGCTACGACCTGTCGGTCGCCTTCAAGGCGGCCGTCCAGGAGGGCAACAAGATCATCGCGAAGCGCGGCGCCAAGCTGAGCGAGATGCGCGCGGCGATCGGGAGGATTCAGGGGTACTGGGCATGATCACGCAGCAGGACATCGACGCCGCCCACGCGGCGGCCATCGCGGTGCCGGGCCGCATCGACCACAAGATGGTCGGCAGCGCGTACACCTACGACCGCGAGAAGGCGAACGACGTCGACATGCTCGTACTGGTCAGCGACCTCGACGCCGCAGTCGAGCACTGCAATGGCGGTGGCTACGTCGAGCACGACGAGCACATCGACTACGACGACGAGCGGTCGCATCCGGTGAAGCTGGGCAAGACCAACCTGCTGCTGACGTCGGACCACGACTGGTTCGCCGGCTTCGTGCGGGCCGCCGAGGTGTGCCGCTACCTGCAGCTCGAGGAGCGCGCGCAGCGTGTGATCGTGCACAAGATCGTTCGCGATGGCGCCTCTTCTGACAATTACCGCGAGCCGAAGGTCGAACCCGACTTCGCTTGACCGCAGCATCACAAAGCCTATACACTCCATGCTGAGTTGGGTGCCACAGAGCCGCTACCTCGAGCTGTCCAGCGAGACAGCTGACATCGTGAACAAGCGGCTTCAGACTGGCATCTGGCTGGCCGGCGTGCACGCGCGCGTCCCTGAAGGGAGCAAGCAGCGATGGATCAACCTGAGGGCGGTGGAGGACTGGGCGGCGGGCCGGGGCCCGGCGCACACGCACGGCGCCGCAAGGTGATCGGCGTCAAGCCGCTGACGCGGAAAGGCGGCAAGCAGCTCTACCAGATCGCCTTCAGCTTCATGGGGGTCGAGTGCCGCGAGTCGGTCGCGCTGCCGCACAGCAAGGCCAACGAGACCTACTGCGCCAGGCTGCGCGCCGAGATCCTCGGCAAGATCGCGCGCAACGAGTTCCGCTACGACGAGTACTTCAAGCGGTCGCCGCGCGCCGCCCTGTTCGGGCACGGCGCCGGCCGCAGCAAGCTGCTGCTGAAGGACCGGCTCGAGGCCTACCGCGACCGGACCGAGAAGACGCTCGAGCGGTCGACCTGGCTGTGCTACCGCCGGGACATCGACAACGTGCTGGTGCCGGCGTTCGGCGACACCGACGTGCGCCAGCTGACGCGCGCCGACCTGCGCGACTTCGTCGGGCTGCAGGACGTCAGCATGAAGCGGCTGCAGAACCTGCTGCTGCCGCTGCGTAATGTCATGGCCGAGGCGCTCGAGGACGAGCTGATCAAGGCCAACCCGTTCGACGGGTTCAAGCTGAAGCGGCTCGTCGCCGTCGACCGCCGGACCACCGACTACGCGCCGAACCCGTACACGACCGACGAGCTGCGCGTGCTGCTCGGCCGGCTGCAGGGGGTCGAGCGGTGGACGTTCCAGCTGTGGGCCTTCACCGGCCTGCGGACGTCCGAGCTGGTCGGCCTGCGGTGGGCCCGCATCGACCTCGAGGCGCGCGAGCTGAGCGTGGTCGAGGTCACCACCGTCGGCGCCGACAAAGGCCGCACCAAGACCCCCAGCGGCCGCCGCACGGTGCCGCTGCTGCCGGCCGCCATGGAGGCCGTGCTGGCCATGCGCGAGCACACCCAGCTGGCCGGCGGCCGGTTCACCGTCAACCCGCGCGCGCGCCGCGACGACCCGTTCTGGGACACGAACAAGCTGGCCCAGGTCTGGGGGCGCGCGCACCGCGGCAGCGGCATCGCGGCCCGCAACCCGTACCAGCTGCGGCACACCTTCGCGAGCCAGCTGCTCAGTCAGGGCGAGAACCCGGCCTACATCGCGCGGCTGCTCGGGCACAAGGACATCGAGATGGTGACCCGCACGTACGGCAAGTGGGTCGCCGAGGGCGAGCGACTGGGCTTCGACAGGCCGCCGCGGCGTTATGGCATGGAGCCGCTGTGGGCGGCGCAGGAGACCGGGACGTGAAAGCACACGACGTACGGCATCTGCGGGTGTGCAAAGGGTGCGGCGGCCTCGGCGACAGGCGCAGGATGCTCGATCTGCACGAGGCTGGACCCCACCATGACTTCTGCGCCGTCGAACGATTCGGCGCCGACGCGATGCTGGAGCTGCCGGCCAGCGAGCGCCGAAAGATCAGCATCGGCGCGGCCGGCACGCACCTGATGCGGCGGCTGCTCGACCTCGAAGTCCCGCATGCGAATTCTGTGCGAAACCAGGGACCGAATAGGACGGTGGTGGACGCCGGCGAGGCCGGTGATCACGTCCGTGATGCCAGCAAGATCAACGACTTAGGAGCGAGCGGGCTGGAGCGGGCGAAGGGAATCGAACCCTCGTCCGATGGCAGCTAAGCGCGCGCCACGACTGGGTAAACGCCGACCCCCGACAGGCGTATGCGAAAGACATGCGAATCATGATCCTTGCCACCACCCTCGAAAAAATCGATGTCTTCATCACCGCCCTGCGCGTCAAACAGGGCGACGAAGACTTCGCCGCGCGGCCGCCGATCATCGCGGCACCGCAGAGCTGGCTCGACCAGTTGTACGTCCACTTCGGCCCCGACGACGGTGAACCTGTCGTTGTCGACCAGGTGCACGGCGTCAAGGTCGTGCTGCAGGCCGACCTCGACGAGCCGTGCCTGATCGACGCCGACGGCAAGGTGTACCGCGTGCACCCGAAGGTGGGCGGATGAGCCACCCGTTCACAGGGCCGGCCTATCGCCGAAAGGCGATCGACCACGCCATCCTCGACGTGCAGCGCCGGCAGCATGGACACCCGACCATCATGTTCGCCGCGTGCGAGAAGACGCCAGAACAGCTGCGCGTCGAGATGCTCGACCGCGCGCTCGGCCGCGAACAGTTCACCCGGGGCCCGCGCGCCGGTGACGCGCTCGCCAAGCAGGTCCACGTGATGGCCGACCGCTCAGGCCTGTCCGGCGAGGACCGCTACACCCTGCTGGCCTACCTGGCGCTGCAGGCGCTCGACAGCACGTCGCAGCTCCTGCAGCATGAGGTCTCCATGAGGACGCCGGCCGCAGGGTTGGTCGGTCGCTTGTCGCCATGAGCACCAACGAGACCTTCCATCTGCCCTCGATCGTCGAGGTCTTCATCTGGGGCGACGCCTACGAAGGCTTCTACGTCAACGTCGGCGGCGACGACCGCGCGCGGCTCGGCACGCGGCGCGAGGCGATCGAGGAGGCGCACACCATCCGCCGCGGGCTCTGTATGGCCGGCATCGCGTCGTCGCTGGAGGACTGGACGTCATGACCTGCGTCGTCACGCGCAAGCCGCACCGGCTGGAAGTCATCGCGAGCCAGCCAAGCATCGTCGCGCCCGGCGCGAAGGGCGTGGTCCGCTGGTGCTGCGACTGCGGCGCGGTGGTCGTCGACGTTGACGTCGATGGCCGCACGCACCCTGGTGGCGATGCGGCAATGCGCTTCCCTGCACTGGCCGTCGAGGCGGCCAGGAAGGGCGGGGCGGCGATGGGGGAGGCGTGAGCCCCTGGCTGATCGCCGCCGTCGGCGCGGCCTACCTCTACGTCGGCGCCGAGCACGCGGCGCGCCGCGACTGGCCGATGGCGCTGGTCTGGTGCGCCTACGCGGTGGCCAACGCGGGGTTCGTGTGGCTGGAGCTGCGGCGGTGAACCCGCTCGCTCCGTTCATGGCTCGGCGCCAGCGTTGCGTCGACAACCCGCGCGGCGCCGACCACATCATCCACCCCCACCTGGTCGACGAGGTGCGCGCCAATCCGCGCGCGCACGGCATCGACCCAGCCGCCGACCGCGTGTGGTACTGCACGCGCTCGAGCGGCCAGCTGGTGCGGCTGCACCTGGAGAATCGGAGACCATGAGCGGACCCTTCTACGTCAGCACGGAAGTCGAGCACGCCTGCTGCTGGACTCACAGCATCCGCTGCAAGGTGCCAATGGGCACCGGGGAGTACGGCGAGGACGAGCTGATAGTCGTGGAGACCTACGAGGCGTGGGCGCAGTGGATCTGCGACGCACTCAACGCGGCTCACGCGCGTGGCGACCTGTCGGCCAACCTGGCCAAGCTGCTGGCGTCCTGACCGTGCCCCTGACGCCACTCCACCTGGCCGCCGCCGCGCCCGCGAAAGCCGCGCTCGGTCCGCGCTTCTCGGTCGGCCTGTTCTTCGCCGTGCAGTGCGCGATCGACGTCGAGCCGCTGGCCCGCATGGCGGCCGGTCACGACCAGCTGCACGGCTTACTGCACTCGTTCAGCGGCTCGCTGTTCGTCGCCGCGTTCGTGGCCACGGGCTGGCAGCTGTTGGCTGGATCTAGGTTTTGGCGCTTCACGGTCCCTAGGCTTTCGTGGCCGGTGGCCCTGGGGACCGCCTGGTGGGCCGCCTGGTCGCACGTCTGGCTCGACAGCATGATGCACGTCGAGATGCGGGTGCAGCGGTTCCTGCTGAGCATCCCAGCGCCGTCGGAGCAGCTGCTCAACGACACCCTGCTGGGGCTGCTGATCATCGCCGCGCCGATCGCGGCGGTGCGGTACGCCGGCGTCCTTAGCGCCGGCGGTAGACGAGCCCTGGCCCGCCTCGGCCGCTCGGGCTGAGCTGCGCGCTGCGCAGCTCCTGCAGCACCGCGGCCTTCGCCTGCTCTAGCGACGACGTCACCGCGCCGATCGCGCGGCCGACCGCGTTGTTCTGGTAGTCCTGCTCGCTGCTCGCGTCGACCTCGGCGTCCTGCTCCCAGAACTCCGGCACCGGCTTGCCGCCGGCCAGCGCCTTGGCGGCCTGCGCCACCTTGCCGGCGACGTGGCCGGCCTTGCCGATCGCCTCGTGCACGTTGCCGACCAGGTGCGCGCCGGCGGCGGCCAGCTCGTCGCTGCCGCTGGCCTCGCGCATGTGGTGGCGCGTGCGCGCCTGCCACATCGCGTGACGCGCGGCGTCCGGCCGGTCGTCGTT
>PJQE01000086.1_pt1 | contig 12142 bp, 8 predicted proteins | sample 1503751 | NCBI WGS metagenome assembly PJQE01 (sample SAMN07775948, study PRJNA414020) | Biofilm metagenome, whole genome shotgun sequencing project. | reverse complement strand
CAGACGTTGTTGCCGAGGCGAACCGGCGCCATCCGAATTGGACGCGATGGCTCGATGGAATGGTGATCAGAATCGAAAATGGCTACCAAGTCCCCGATGCGGCAGTCGTCACCTATTACGATGCTGTGATTAGCCACGACCGTGGAGCCAGTGTTGATGAAGACGCGCTCGCCAATCACGAGGGCTCCATTGCCGCCGGCGCCGATCTCGATAGGTATTGTCTTGCAGCGCAGGAACAAGCGTCCGCACTTGATCGACCCGAAAGTAACAAGCACCGGATGCAACCCATCCACCGTCACGACGGCCGATTTCGCTCCGGCCCATCGGAATACGGCGGTCGTCCAAAGACTGGACGGCACATCACGGAGCTTGATCACTGATTAATTCCTAGCAGGAGCGCGAAATCGACCGCGACCGCCATTGAACCGGCGTGGTCGCGACGGGCGTAGAGACGATCGTCGGTATCGTCAAGAGTGATGCCGAAGGGACCGGAAGAAATGGACACCAAATGCCGCCTCCTGTGGAGCGTGCGCGAGGGGGCAGATCGCGGGGAGTATCGCTATCCCAGGGACAGTCTTGACTTGTTCGTTAGCGCTGGACCCGTTAATGCCAAATGTTGGTTAACCACCCCGGATGTTGACACTCTGCTCAGGAATCTCGCAAAATAAGCGGTAGATCCCGGAGATTTGAAGAAGAGCTTCACGTCCGCCGATAATTTTGCCGATCGGTGACTGAAAAATTGTGCCGGGGCCGACCTCCGCCGCGTGGTCGCGGGAGGTCTAACTTTGAAGCGCGCAACCGAAAGCATGGCTCCGATATGTCGAAGGTCGTTAACCGTGCGGAGAATTCCAAGCTTCGCAGCATGGATTTTCCGGGCGCCAGCTTCCTGGCTATGTTGCCGGTGCTCGTCATTTTCTATCTCGCGGTAGCCCTTCCGCTTTGGCCAGGTGAAGGAAAAACGCGACTGTTCAACGTCTTGATCTGGCCGATCATGGCCTTGATAACCGTGATTTTTGCTTTCAAGTATTGGGCGCTGGTAGACCGGAGGTTCCTCCGTTCCTTGCCGATAACGAGTCTGTTCGCATATCTTCTTTTTGCGATCGCGAGCGTGACATGGGCCTACAGTCCGGATTTTGCCTTGAGCCGGGTTGTCGTGCAGGTGCTTGCAGTGATCATAATCATTGTACCATTCGCTTTGCCCATATCCGTGAAATCGATAATCCCGGGAGTTCATTTCTGCTATGCGGTCGCGTTTGCCCTCAGCGCTCTCTATGTCTTGAACACGCCGCCGACGCCAGTCGGTCATCCCGGATATTTTACCCACAAACAAGAGCTGGGTCTGTTGGCGGCGGTTGGCATCATGGTGGCGAGCCATGAGCTTCTATTTTCTGGCTGGCGACGCTTCGTTGCTTTGTTCACCATAAGCCTGGGATTCTGGCTCATCTTCGAAAGCGAATCGAAAAGTGCGCTGGCGTTTGCGCTCATCGCATTGGTCGGTTCGTGGCTGATATTGCAGATTTGCAAAAGGACGCGGCTGACACCGGCGATAATCGTTGCTGCGATCGTACTTGCATCCATGTTTGTAGCCAACCCGATCGAACGATTGGGTTACCGGCTATATGGCGACGCCACTCTCACCGGACGCACAGGGATTTGGACCTTTATCGACTATCAGATATCGCACAGACCTTGGTTCGGCTGGGGATTCCATTCATATTACTTTGTGCCAAATTCGCCCCACAATGAGGCGCCGGGGTATATCAAGGATATGCCGTCGAGCCACAGCGGCTTTCTCGAATTGAAGCTCGAGACCGGCCGCATCGGCTATTGGATATTCCTGGTGTTTGTCTACGCGTCCTTACATTTGCTGGAGCGCGTGAGGCGCATAGATCCGGTCAGGGCGTGGTATTTTCTCTCGGTCGAATTGTTTGCCGTGCTTATCAACCTTCTTGATTCCAACTGGCTCGTTCTCACGCATTTCTGGCTGCTGTTTCTTATCGTGGTCGCGGAGTCGATTCGTTTCTCGTTGGCGAGCACGGAACGTGCGCCGGCACCGGCCGGAGCCGTCCGGTCGACGCGGCTTGGGCCGCACCGGCCCATCGCGGGTCTGACGGGGAGCGCCCCACCGTAGCGGCCGAGGTCGGCATCGAACGCAGGCGTCGGCGCGAGGCCAGCCCACGACGAGTGTCTGCCGCTGGCAGCCTCGGATCGACGAATTACTCGACGAAACGCCAGATCCCACCGCGCCAGTTGGCCGTCAGAATCACGTAGTTGGTACCGTCGAAGACCGTCGCGGCCTGCGCCGCTCCGATCGGCATCTCAGGAGGGGTTGACATGCGCGTCCATCCGGAAATCCCGGGTTGGGGCGCAGACTGGAATGCCGGGTCGAGGTTGCAGCCGCCACACGCCCATGCGTACATGGCGTAGACGCGTTTCGGGGTGCCGAAGACAGTGGCCTGATTCATTTCGACGCCAACCCTGGTCCAGGTCTTGCCAAAGTCTGTGCTTCTCAGGACACCGTTGCCGAGCTTTGAATATAGCGCCGGCATGAAGACAACGCCGCTGGTGTCTGGCTGATAGATTTGCATCTGCCCATGCGCGTGCTCATTACTGTCCACAAATGTCCACGTGCGCCCTTGATCCTCCGTTCGCCAGGTTCCGATTTTTCCCCCGGTACCCTCCGCAGTCCAGATAAACGTATCCTTGGTCGTTTCGGCACGACCAGTGTCGATGAAGAAGACAGAGGCCGTGCCGCTGCCCTCTTTCATGCCCTCTGCCATCGCGATCGCGGACCAAGTGCGTCCTCCGTCGGTACTCTGAACAATCAGGCTCATGTGGTGCCCGGCCATGAGCAAATGATTCGGATCGTAAGGATTAACGACGGGTGGATAGAAATCCTGCCGATCTCTACCTGGTGCTATGCGAGAGTTGGTCCAACTCACACCTCCATCCGTGGATTTCCAGAAGCCAAGGCCGGAGCCGCGTATGCCCGCCGAGTAAAGGATCGGAGGCTGTCCATCCGGACCTCGTGCGATAGCGATCCCTCCAGCTCCGCTTGCCCCGGCTCCGCCGCGTCCGGTATTGATCGGGCCGGACCATGTGAGGCCATAATCGACGGACTTCCACACGCCTTGACAATGGAACTGCGTATAAAGATCCGATGGCCGCGCGGGGTCCGCGACCATGGTGATCGCCCCGTAATTTTCGCAGGACAGCGGATTCACCAAGTCGACCCCCTTGGGGGTGACGTTAGTCCAGGTCCCTTTAACAGAGACCGGCCCGGACTGGGCTACCGCCCTGGCCGACGGGAGAGTAGGCAGTGTTACCAAAGCAAGCGCCAGAGCACTTATAAGTTTGTACATTATTAACCCTACTACAAGTTTGAGACTGCGGCCAAAAATTGATCGATGATATCACGCGGGCGTGCATACCCGTCATGGTTGGTAGTGTGCGGGCGCCCACTCCCTTGCGGCCGCGCAAGAGATTTGGTGCCCAAGCGGATGCTGGGATCTTCTGTTGGTTTAGCGCCCGGCACAATGGTGATCTGAGGGCATGAAGTCGCAATGGCCACCCATCGTTTGCGAGCGGACATGTGGCCACTTCACAGCCGGTCGTCATATTTGAGCGAGCATATGCCTGGTAATGGACAGGGCCAAGTGGGATGAGCAAGCGCGTGGTATTGACGGTGTCCGGCGTCATTGCTGCCGACGTCCGCGAACAGATAGCAAGCGGTCAGCGTCCCAGGGCAGACTATCTGGAGCTTGCGCGAAGCCTCGATGCTGACCTCATCGACTATGTCGCGGCGCGAACGATCGCGGGCCGAGCGGGCAGGGTGCTTGAGAAGTTCGGTGGTCCCAATCTGCTTCTCGCATATGCCTGTTGGAAGATCCGCAAAAGCTGTCAAGCGATTGTCACGGACGGCGAACAGGTTGGGCTGCCCTTGGCCGCGATCCTCAAGTTCACACCCGGTAAGCGGCCGCGCCATTTGATGATCGTGCATGTTATTTCCGAGCCAAAGAAGCTCATCTTCTTAGACTGGCTAGGTGTGCAAAGTGCCATCGATCGCTTCATCACATACAGCCGCTGGCAACAGCGGTTCATCCAGGAACGCTGGAAACTGAGCCGGGACCGGGTGCCGTGGACGCCCTTCATGGTCGACCACGAGTTTTTCGCACCCGAGCGGGTTACGGCAAGCTCCAGCGCGCGTCCACAGATCTGTGCCGTCGGGTTGGAGCGCCGCGACTACGAAACCTTGCTGCAGGCAGTGGAAGACCTCGACGTGCACGTGGTCATTGCTGCCGCATCGCCTTGGGCTAAACGCACCGAGGGCGTCGCGACACGGAATATTCCCCGCAACGTCACGGTGCAAAAGTTCACCCAGTACGATCTGCGCCAACTTTATGCAGATAGCCGTTTCCTGGTCATGCCGTTGGAAGACGTTAAGTTCCAGGCCGGCGTTACCGCCATCCTGGAAGGAATGGCGATGGGAAAGGCAGTCATTTGTTCTCGTGTTCCCGGGCAAACCGACGTCGTCATCGAAGGCGAAAACGGTCGGTATGTGCCGCCGAGAGATCCCGCGAGCTTGCGCAACGGGATCCGCCAATTGCTGTCCGACCCGAAGGAATCCGCCAGATTGGGCGCCAATGGGCGCAAGTTGATCGAGCGCGAAATGAATCTGGATCTTTATGCGAAGCGGCTTGCTGGCTATTTGACCGACGCGGTCAATATCGAGAAGCGACACTAAGACGCAAGCGGCTCATCGGCTGCCTCGGCTTGGGGCAATTGACCCCGCAATGCAGGTGTGGGTCAACATTGCAGTCAAATATCCGCTCGTCCGAGAGCTTGATACAATGGGCCAATCAATGGTGTAAGATTAGTTTGTTCGCAATAGCGGAACCTTGCTTTGTGTTAGTGAAATAATTGCAGGAAAGTGAAATACGGAGTCCAGGCTCCGCTCCCATGCTCGGGCGATCGAGCCGGCATCAGCAGATTCAGGGCCCTAACCGTGCACCGCCCCTATTTCAGTGTTGTCGTACCAACGTATAATCGTCTTGGCAGACTACGGCACGTCATCGCGGCCTTCGAACGTCAGGCATACCCGTTGGACGCTTACGAAGTGATCGTGATCTCTGACGGTTCGACCGATGGCACCGATGCCTACCTGGAAACGCTCACTTCTAAGATGCGGTTGCGGTGGTTAACGCAGGCCAATCAAGGGCCCGCAGCGGCCCGCAATGCGGGCGTCCGGACAGCGGCTGGGGAGTTCATCATATTTGTCGATGACGATGTTGTTCCGGAGCCTGAGTTGCTCGAGGAACACGCCCGCTCACACCACGAGGCCGGGCGGGATGTCGTGGTACTGGGGCCGCTGCTTACACCGGATGACTTTGAGATGGCTCCCTGGGTTCGCTGGGAGCAAGAGATGCTGATGAAACAGTACAGGGCTCTGCTGAGAGGAGACTGGCCGGCGACGGCCCGGCAGTTCTACACGGGCAATGCCTCGCTTCGACGAAGTCACATACTTGCTGCCGGAGGTTTCGACGAAGGCTTTCGTCGCGCCGAGGATGTTGAACTCGCATATCGGCTTGCCAACAATGGCCTCGAATTCGTTTTTAATATGCAGGCAGCAGGCATGCATTTTGCCGATCGGAGCTATCGAGCTTGGCTGGATGCAGCGTATACGTACGGACGCAACGATGTGATCTTTGCGCGAGATCGGAATCAGAAATGGCTGCTTGTGAAGATCCGCCAGGAATTTCTGGAGCGCCATTTCTTGATTCGATCGCTTGTGCGGCTGTGCAGCGGGCGAGCCCTGCTAACCCAGGTCGCGAGTTCGGCACTGAAACTGGCGGCCGATGGTGCCACTCTTCTGCGCGCTAACGCACTGGAGGGAAAAGCATACAGCGGCCTGTTCAATCTTCAATATTACAACGGATTCTTCAACGAATTGGATGACGTGCACTTCCTGTTCAAGGATATTAAGAGCAATCTCATCTAAGCCGCATATAGCGCACGCTGGCGTTGCACGATCCGATAGACGGGTCCAGACCGCGACGGAGTCCAATCGTCGGCATCAGGCATTCGTCTTAAAGCTCTTTATGAACGAAATGCGCGGCATGGGACCCCTCCGAACCCCGCTTGGCGCTTGGCAAATTGCATCGGAGCAAGTTGGGTCTGATTTGAGATTCATATTGGAAGCAAGGAGTAGTGGACTGCTTGGAGCGACGATGAGGTAATAAGATACCCTCTGCAGGCTGTGCTCGGGGGCCGCGTCCCTTGCCTTGTGCCTCAAGTCCGGAGGTGCGACTATGTGTCCTAACAGCTCTTTGGCATGCGGTTTGGTTCGCTTAGACCATGAACCAGTTGTGCCAAAATTTAGTCTAAGCCAGAGGCGCAGCAAGAGAGCCGCTCTCGCCGGCTGCGCGTAGTAACCGTTAGGCATTTGCATGGCGTCTGTTGAATATAGTGCGACTGACGAGGTTGAACAAAAGTCGCCAGGGCGGGGGCAGCCGGACATCGCGGATCTTGTGGGAATTGCGCGTCGGGGCTGGTTCTTCATTGTTGCAGGCGGGTTAATCGGACTGCTCGGCGCCTACGCGGTGCTGTCCAACATGTCCCCCATTTACAAAGCTAGCTCTCGAATTGCATTCGAACGGACGCTTTCGAGGTACCTGCAATCGAACAAGATCACCAATGAACCACTGATCGAGGACGCGGACACCCTGGGTCAGATTTATGTGATCTCTTCCGAGAGCATCGTGCTGCCGGTTGTGAAGGCGCTCTCGTTGGCGAGCGACCCTGAGTTTGTCGGTGAGCCGAATACCGAGAACCTGGGCTCGCGCATGCGCGGCCTTTTTCGGAGCGCGTCGCGCGCCATGGGCTTGCGGGAGGAGGCGCCTCGAGAGGCGCCGTCCAAGGAAGCCCTTGAGAAGGTCGCGCTAGACGGAGTGCTGCGCAATTTGTCCGTCACTCGGGAAGACGTGGCGAGCGTCATCAACGTTGCATTTGCGTCGAAAGACCCGGTGAAGGCATCGACCATCGCCAACGCGGTGGTCGAAACGTATCTGGACGCCGGCGTTGCAGGCAAACTCAAATCGACGAAGATCGCCAGCAAGGTCCTGCAGGAACGGGTTGAAGAGCTGAAGCGGCAGGCCGGGGAAGCGGAGCGCACGCTTCTCGATTACAAGATTGCAAATAATCTCACTGGCAATTCCAGAGCTGGCGCCACCGAGCCGACACACGCGCTTCAGGCCGCGCTCACCGCGGCGCGGGTGGCTATGGCCGAGGCAAGGGCCCGCATGGAGCGGGCTGCAAGTTCCGGTGGTGAGAATTCTTTCGTTGCAGACGACGGACTGATTACCCGGCTTCGATCGCAACTCTCGGATCTGTCCGTGCGTGCGAATGATTTCGAGGGCCGCGTCGGAAAAGATCACATTGCAACGGTCAAAGTGCGCAACCAAATGAAGGAATTGCGCGAAGCGATTGCCAGTGAACAGGAACGGATCTCGAGCTCGTTCAGTAAGGACTACGAGCTTGCTCGCGCGCGTTACGATGAGATCTCCGCAAGCATGACGCGCCTCATGGGCGAGGAGGGCGCCAACGGCGACACCCAGGCCAAGATTCGCGAGCTTGAGAGCGCGGCAGAAACGCTTCGTACCCAGTATAACAGGTCAGTCCTGCAGCTCAGCGAGATGAGCAAGGTTGACGGGCACCCTTCCGTTGCGCCGGACGCCATCGTTCTCATGCGCGCGGCCCCGCCGACGCAAACTGAAGCGTCGAAGAAGAGACTGCTGATCCTGGCTGGCGGGTCGATATTGGGCTTGCTGCTGGGAGGTTGCTTTGTCCTGCTGAGGGACTTTCCGTTTGGTGTATTCAGGACGGCGCAGCAGGTGACCGATGTGACAGGCTTGTTTTGCGCCGTCCTGCCGGCGATCGAGAGCGCTGAGGAGCAGGCGGCTGTCAAAACAGGCGAGTATGCCGCGATTGCTCCCTATTCGCGGTTTGTCGAGACGCTGCGCAGCATCTGGGCCTTGATCAACATTGCCCAGCAGAAGTCGTCTGCAAAGGTGGTCTGCGTGATTTCTTCTGTTCCCGGCGAAGGCAAAACGACCGTCGCGACTAATCTTGCGGTACATTTCTCCCGCCATTCGACGACGCGCGTGCTCCTCGTTGACGCTGACTTTCATCACCCCTCGCTTTCCGAGAGAGTTGCGCCTGACGTGAAGAGGGGCCTCAAAGAGGCGTTGGCGGAGCCGACTGCGCTCTCCAAATTTGTGGTCAGAAAGGAGAGGTTGAACCTCGACGTGCTACCCTGTCGTGGTTCCGATCGGGTCCCGAATGCGGCCGAGTTGTTGGGAACTGCCGCATTGGGGCAACTGATCGATACAGCGCGCGAGGCCTATGATCTGGTAATCATCGAGGTGCCTCCGATGGCTGCGGTCGTGGATTACAAGATGATCGCGCGGCACTGCGACCGTTTTGTCTTCGTCGTCGAGTGGGGCAAAACGAGCCAGCGCATGGTCCTCGAGTGTCTCAATGACGCTACGGAATTCCTGGACAGGATTGTGTGCATCGTCCTCAACAAGGTGGACCCATCTTCGTTGCGGAGCATCGAGCGTTACAAGGGGGAACGCTTCCACGATTACTACAGCGATGAAAAGTGTCTGAAGCCGTAGATGCCTGATGTCCCGGCTTCGCTGCGCTTAGCGCTTAATGTATTGACGTGACTTGAAGGATGCCGGCTGCCACATGCCGGGTCGAGGCAGAAGGCGCATTTAGCCGCGAACAGGAGATCAAGGACGTGCGTTGCAGTGCCTGGTGTCTCTGGGTTTTGCTACTGATCTGTGTTTCCGCGAGCCAAGCCGAAATGGGTGGGGCTCATGCGCAAAACCTCCCAGTTCAATCGAACCTTGCTGCTGCCGACTGGAAGAAGAATCTGACGGTGGGCCCCAATGGTCCAATTCCGGCCATTGTCGTCGATCAGTTCGGATACCTGCCGAAATCAAGAAAGGTTGCCGTCATCCGCACGGCTGAGGCCGGCTATGACAATTCGGCAAAGTTTGTGCCCGGCCAGTCATATGCGTTGATCGAACTGCCGACCGGCAACGTCGTCAAGGCGGGTCCACCCGCGGTGTGGAATAGCGGGACCACGGATCAGGTGTCCGGTGACAAGGCCTGGTGGTTCGATTTCTCCGAGGTCGAGGTGCCGGGCAAGTATGCGGTCATCGACATCGAGAAGGGTATTCGATCGGCGGATTTCCTGATTGGCGAGCATGTCTACAAAGATGTCATGAAGCATGCGCTCCGTGCCTATTTTTATCAGCGCGCGGGGTTTGAGAAAAAGCCGGAATTCGCAGGCAAGGCATGGGCGGACAAGGCGAGCCATCTTGGCCCCGGCCAGGATTCCGAGTCGCGCCCATGGCACCATGGGCGGCCGTCGGACCCCGTTGCGAAATCGCAGATCAAGGATCTTCGCGGCGGCTGGTATGACGCCGGCGACTTCAACAAATACACGTCATGGGCGGCGCGCTACATCATCACCCTGCTGCAGGCTTATGAGGAGAACCCGCGGGCTTTTAGCGATGACTATGGTATCCCGGAATCCGGCAACGGCGTTCCCGACATTCTCGATGAGGTGAAATGGGGGCTGGACTGGCTCGTCCGGATGCAGAACCCGGACGGCTCTGTCCTCTGTGTCCAGGGTCTGGCCAGTGCAAGCCCGCCCTCGGATGCCAGAGGAAGCAGCTACTATGGCCCTCCGACCACGTCAGCCACCTTGATGGCGGCGGCGGCCTTTGCATATGCCTCCAAGTTCTTTGCGTCCCGGCCGGAGGCGAATTTCAGGGAATACGGAGACGATCTCAGGAAGCGGTCGACTGTAGCGTGGATCTGGGCAACCGCAAACCCCAACGTGCTCTACTACAACAACGACAATTCAAGGCAGCCGGGTTCGATGGGGCTCGCGGCCGGACAACAGGAAATGAGCGAGGCCGAACGGCTGCGCGCGCGTTTCGAAGCCGCAACCTATTTGTTCGAGATGACCGGCGAGGCACAATTCAAGCAATTCGCCGACGCGAATTTTGGCGCGCTCGTGCCGCAGTGGGGGCCGTCAATGTGGGAGGTCGATGCGATCGACAGCCTGCTCTATTACGCGCGGCTGCCGGGTGCCACGCCTGAGGTGGCGAAGGCCATTCGCGAGCACCTGCTGATAAACATGTCGCGGGCTTCACAAGCGTTCCAGATATCTCTCCTGCGAGCGGATCCATACCGTGCGCCCATCAAGGACTTTACGTGGGGCAGCAACAAGGGAAAGGCCATGCAGGCAAGGCTGTATCAATTGGCGGCCCTGCATACCACTGATCCAAAGCTGTCCGAAATCTCACTCGCCGCAGCGCTGGAATACGCGCACTATCTGCACGGCGTGAATCCGCTCGGCCTCGTGTATTTGACGAACATGGCACAGGCCGGCGCTAGTCAATCCGCGGCGACGATGTTTCATGCCTGGTTCGCCCACGGCACACGCTGGCAACGGGTGACCGATCAGCTTCCGGGCCCACCGCCGGGCTTTCTGGTAGGTGGGCCTAATCCGCAGTTCTCGATCGATTCATGCTGCACCGCGCCGCCCGGCTCGGTCGGCTACCGCTGCTACGGCGCGCCGAGGTTTGCGTTATGCCAGCGCACTTACAAGCCGCCGCTGGAGCAGCCGCCTGCCAAGTCCTACCTTCAGTATAATGACCCGTGGCCAGCAAACTCATGGGCAATCACGGAGCCTTCGCTGTACTACCAATCTTACTATGTCCGGCTTCTCGCCGCCTTTGTGCGGTGACATGGCTGCCTGCAGGGCAGAACAGGGTTAATGCATTCTTGATTTCTCTTCGACGATACGGGCCAGCTCGGGATTATAGCCGGGTAGTCATCCAGGTTAGCGTTAACGTGTTCCGTAAGTTTTCTTGCATCGACAGGGATGATATTCCAGTTCCGCGCAGGCTTCGGACTGGGGATAGCGGAGGCGGGTAGGTGCTTCCTTGGTCCACAACGTCGTGAACATGAGACGCCTAGGCTGAGCTTCTATATCGAACTTAAAATTGAATGCGGGTAAATTTCAGATCAAGAAACCAGGCTGCGCCAGCGCAAACTTCGCAGCAATAGATGGACGAGCACGATGACAGACTACAGGCCTAGTCGGCAGTCCGCGCGACGTTTCGTAACAAGCAGCTGGATCGCCGGTTCCAAAGTTTGAGGAGCGCTCGATGAAAGTGGTCATACTGGCGGGCGGTCGCGGCACCAGGATCAGTGAAGAATCCCACATGCGTCCGAAGCCGATGGTGGAGATCGGGGGCAAGCCGATTCTCTGGCACATCATGAAGTACTATTCGTCATTCGGGTACAACGACTTCATCATATGCCTTGGTTACAAGGGGTATATGATCAAGGAATACTTCGCCAATTATTTCCTGCATACGTCGGACGTCACAATCCATGTGAAGGATAACCGCATGGACGTGCATGCTGGTTTCGCCGAACCCTGGAACGTCACCTTGGTCGATACTGGCCTGGATACCATGACAGGAGGTCGGATCAAGCGCATTGCCCGCTTCATCGACGATGGTAGTCCGTTTCACATGACGTATGGCGATGGGTTGTCGGATGTCGACTTGAACGCTTTAACTGAATATCACGACAAGCATCGAAGGGCTGCCACGGTGACAGCAATATTGCCTCAAGGCCGCTTTGGCGCCGTCGAGATCGATGACGGCGACGGTCGCGTCGATGGATTCCACGAGAAGCCGGACGGCGACGGGCGCTGGGTCAATGGTGGTTTCTTCATACTGACAAGCGCAGTGTTCGACGTAATTACAGGCGATGATTGCATTTGGGAGCGTGAGCCGATGGTAAAGCTCTCGCGGGAAAAACAGCTCGGTGCGTTCAAGCATCGAGGCTATTGGCAGGCGATGGATACGCTGCGCGAGAAAGAGGTTCTGGAGGACCTTTGGCGGGGAGGAAACGCTCCGTGGAAGAAATGGTAGTCGGAAGGCCGCAGCAAATGACGTCGAAATGCCGGCATTGCGGGAACGATCTCAAGGCAAGTTTTTGCAATCTGGGAACGTCTCCATTCGCCAACTCGTTGATCGAACCGCAGAAC
>PJQE01000085.1_pt1 | contig 12302 bp, 13 predicted proteins | sample 1503751 | NCBI WGS metagenome assembly PJQE01 (sample SAMN07775948, study PRJNA414020) | Biofilm metagenome, whole genome shotgun sequencing project. | reverse complement strand
AACATTGATAAACCTTCACGTCTGAATGCTGAGGCCGCGATTGAGCGGATTGAGACCTCTAAGCCTCCGCAACAGACCTGCTGGCGGGGGATGGGTCTGAATGCTGAGGCCGCGATTGAGCGGATTGAGACTGCGTCGCTCAGGTCTGCGTCGCGCAGGTCTGCGTCGTCTGAATGCTGAGGCCGCGATTGAGCGGATTGAGACCGCGCATCCATTCATCAACGACAGCGAAGCCGCCCGCCAATTCCCGCCTCTATTTCACCCGCCTTGAAACTCGTGATGGCAATCATTGAGGAACAGACCTTGGCCGACAGGTCCGGGCTGGATGGAACAGGGTGAACTGCCCGCTGAGAGGAGAATTCTCTTGCCGCCGGGAAAAATTCTGGCGTAAGATGCGCGGCGTTGTTACGACGTACTTGAACAACGCGTGATTGATCATTCAAACAAACGACCGACCTGGCGGGTTTTGCGAGAACTTTTTGTTGCGCCCGGAGCCATACGGATTGTCAAAGCCTGATCCTCTGCGTGAGCCTCTCGACGTGATCGAAAGTCATCGCCATCCGAAGCAGCGCATCCATCGTTGGCCCCAAATCAAGCAGTACGACAATTCATCGTCTTCACGCAGGTCTCATCCTGTTCCTCGGAAAGAGAGCTGAAGTGGAACCAATGTTTGTGAGCCGGGAAAACATCCCTGAACCGGTCAAACAAAATCCCGCCTTAACGGCAGGCCAACCCGCGTTGGCGCCGAAACTCGAAACCTTTGCTGGATTGCCGGTGGCGCGTTTGGAGTTTGCGCTGCGCGCGGAAGAGAGGGCCGAATTGCCGAACTTTCTCGGCTCGACGCTGCGCGGGGCGTTCGGGCACGCGCTGAAACGCGCGGTTTGTGTGATGGAGCGGCGCGATTGCGAGACCTGCCCGATAGTTGATCGGTGTTTGTACCCTTATTTGTTTGAGACGCCGGCGCCGCCCGATCTGCCGCAGTTGCGCAGCCAGCAACAAATGCCGCACCCCTTCATCTTCGAGCCTCCAGACACATTACCGGACCATCAGAGACAGGCGATCAAACGCGGCGAAGAGTTGGGGTTCGGCTTGATCCTGATCGGCAGAGCGGTTGAGGCCGCGCCTTATGTCATTTATGCGATTGACGAAATGGCGGATGGCGGATTGGGCGCCGGGCGGGGCCGTTTTACGCTGACCGAGGTTCGATGGTTTACGACGCACGGCGAATCGCTGCCGGTTTATTCAGCCGCCGACCGCCGTCTGGTCGCGCCGCCCGATGGGGCGATGGACTTAAACGATTACCTGCAAAAACGCCTGGCGACGTTTCATGCGCCATCGCGCCTCTGTCTTCGCTTTCTGACCCCGACCCGCATCCGAATTCAAGGCGCCGTGCAGACGGCGATGAGCTTTGACCTGTTGCTGGGAAACCTCTGGCGGCGGCTGTTGTTATTGCAGGCGCTGCACGGCGCGCGGCCAGTGGGACTCGACAAACTCTGGTGGCGATTCGAGACCGGCGTCCAATGTACGAGGAATGAGTTGCGCTTCTGGGATTGGGAGCGCCACTCCAATCGCCAGCAACGCAAAGTGAAGCTGGGCGGCTTCATCGGCGAAATCGAATACGAAGGCGAGAAGCTGGCGGAATATCTGCCGCTGGCACTGGCGGGGGAATTGTTGCACGTGGGCGGGGGGACGGGGTTTGGGTTGGGGCGTTACCAGATCATTTGTTGAAGGTAACCGCTCAGCCCCAGGAATGGTTTGGCAATGAAAGGGGGTTGAGAACACGGAACAGACGGAAATAACGGAACACACGGAAGGTTTTCCTCTCTGCTTTTCCGTGTGTTCCGTTATTTCCGTCTGTTCCGTGTTCTCTTTAAAGCTTTCATCACAAATCCATTCAATGACCTGAGTGGTTACTGTTGAAGAACAGCAATATTGCCGTTCTCAGCGCCGCGCGGAAAAGAGTTTAGGATTAGCCCTCCGGAACGTTGAAGGTAGAGGTCAAAATATGGCGACTGATCAAACTACTGATCAAACTGTTGAAGCAACGAGTCTGCAAAGCAAAATTGAGGCGCTATTTGAACCGGGTACGCCGCTTGTGTTCATCTCCGCCGACGTTGATCGGGTTCAGAGTTACGTCTTCGAATCCGCGAAACTCGCCGAAATGCGCGGCGCCAGCCTGATCCTGGACTTACTGAACGCGAAAAAAAGCGATGATGATAAGGAGTGGGGTGATGTCAGGGTCAATAAAAAAGCCATCCAGGGAATTCCCCAGTTGTTGGCAGAGCTTGGTCTGCCGCGAGAGTGTTTGATTTATGCGGCTGGCGGCGGAGCTTTGTTGCTCGCGCCGCAGGCCAGAGCCGAAGAGATCGGTCGTCGAATCCAGCGGCTTTATTCCAAGACAACGCTGACCGCGACGATTTCGGTCGTGGCGGAATCGAGCGTCTTGCCCGACACGGAAAGCCTCCAAGCCAAAGCCCCACAGGCGAAGGGCGAGGCGTGGCGGCTGCTCAAACATAATTTGGTTGACGAGGCGCAATGGGATCAGCGCCAAAGCCCCGCCGATCTTGGGGAGGATGATTTTCAGCGTCTTCAGCGATTCGGCCATCTTTACAATCTGCTCGGTTACGCGCTGCGCCGCGAGAAACAGAGCAAGTCAACGGCGCCGCTCTTCGAGGTCTCTTCCTTCACCGAGCGCTGCGCCTACTGCCACCTTCGGCCCGCCGTCACAGTTGCCAGAGAGCTTGACGAACGCCCGATTTGCGAAGCGTGTGATCGCAAGCGGCAGGAACGCGGCGAACGCGCGGCCCACAGCTTCTACCTGCAAAAGTTTTGGTCATTCCTGGAAAAGGAGGCGGAGCAAAAAAGGTTCCTGCCATATTGGGAGGGTTTGCGCGAAGATAAGGACCTGGCTAATTGGGACGATGTCGAATCGGCGCGCGACCTCGAAGAGATTGCCAAAGCCGCGCCTTCCAAAGTGAATAATTTCGTCGGGATCATTTACGCCGATGGAAACAATATGGGAGCGATCCTCGATCAGATCGAATCACCGGAGGCGTTCAAGCTTTTTGCCAAAGAAGTGCGCTGCAACATCGAGCGTTCGGTTTTCAGCGGCCTCGGCCATCTGCTCACCGGTCACCGCCAGGACCAGCGCGAATTTCTCGGCGCGAATGGCAGGAAGTACGATAAGAAGTGCAAGTATCATCCCTTCGAGATTGTCTCGATTGGCGGCGACGACGTTTATCTCTTCGTCCCGGCGGATGTGACGTTGGAGCTTGCCCTGCATATTTGCAAGGAGTTTGAGCAGGCGTGCCGCAGTTCATCAAATCTTTACGTCAAAGACCTGACGCTGGCCGCCGGTGTTTTGATCGCCCACGTGACCACGCCGGTCTATTTTTCACGCCACATCGTCAAAGGCTTGCTCAAGAACGCCAAGCGATTGAGCAAATCCCAGCCCCGGACGATTTCAGCCATAGACTTTCAGGTGATCACCGCCGACACCGCCATCACCGAAGAGATCAAGCCATTTCGGGATCAGACTTACCGCAACCGGTTCAAAGAAGGTTTGACTATCCGCCCGCTGACGCTCAAGCAACTCGAGTCGCTGATTGAGCAGGCGAGAGCAATGAAAGCCGAGGCCTTTCCCAAATCACAGCTTTATGCCTTGCGTGACGCGGTCGTGCGCGGGCCACAACCTCGCACAACCAACTATTATTACTACCAGCAATCCCGCAACGATCGGATGAAAGAACAATATGCGTCACTGCACCAGTATTTGTTGAGCGAAGGGAAATCCGAGAAGAACCTGCCGTTTTGGAAACCTGCCAATAAGCTCGAGAAGATTGACTTTGTGACGTCGCTGGTTGACCTGGTTGAAATTTACGACTTCATTCTTCCGGCGGGCAAAGACAAGGAGAAAAGCTGATGCGGCAATTGAGGATCGAATATCGGCTCACAGCCGAGAGCGGCGTGTTGGTTGGCTCGACCGCCGATGTGTTAAGCATCGGCCTGGACAAATCTACGATCCGCCGCCGGAGGCATGAAGGAGATGACGAGTCCAGGCAGGCCAAACAGGAACCTGTCGTGCCCGGCTCCACGCTCAAAGGCAAGCTGCGCAACGAATGCGAACGGATTCTGGCAAGCCTGAACCATGTTGTTTGCCTGGCGCCGACTGCGGAAACAATGTGCCCGCACGCGCCGGAGTTGAATGGCCGGACGTGCCCGGTTTGCCAACTCTTTGGCGGGCCGAGCCGGAAATCGCGGCTCTTCTTCAGTGACGCCACGGCGCGTGAGGCCGCATTGGCGCCGTATATGACTCGCGTGCAGGCTGGCGTCTCGATTTCGCGGCGGCGGCGGACGGCTGAAGACGAACGGCTCTATTTCATCGAGCGCGGCGTGGAAGGAATTGTCTACCAGGGCAAGATCGAAGGCTACCTTGATGATGCGAAGGCTTCGGCGGAGTTGGCTTTGCTGGTCTGCGCGCTGAAGCAACTGGTCGCAATCGGCGGGAGCAAATCGCGAGGCGCCGGCTGGCTGGCCGTCGAAATCGTCAAGATCACATTGGATGACCAGACGCTGGATGTTGAAGAGCAAGGCAAACTGCTAGAGGAAGGAATGCAGGCATGGCGCGGATCAAAATAACTCTCAGAGCCGGCTCGCCGCTCTCGCTCGGTTCGACCAAAGGCTACGGCGGCACGCTGATCGAGACCGGACACCACGTGGCGGGCGGGCAATTGCGCGGCGCGTTGGGCGCGCTCAAAGACTACGTTTCAGAAGCGGAGCAGGAAGAGCTTGATCTGCTGCTGGGCAGATGTGAACAGGCCGGATTGAATTTTCCGAACTGTTACCTGACCAATGACAAGCCATCCTTCCCGCTGCCGTTGACGGCGGCGACTTGCAAGAAAGAGAGCGGATTGATTGGTCAGAAGAGCAGCGCCGACGCTCCGCACGGCGTCGCCGATACATTGTTGAGACATTTGGCGTATGACCGCGTGGCCAGGGATAAAGCGACCGGACGCTGGCGCATCCCGCTGCCATTTCAATACAAGTGTCCTCAGTGCGGCCATCGAACGGAAACCCACTCGCGCGTGGTCGAATACCGTGGGCCGGGCGATTATGCGGAAGTCCGTCCTTCATCCCATCGCCAGACGCGCGTGGCGATCAATCGGTCGCGATTGACGGCGGAGGAAGGGCAGCTTTACAGCGTGCAGGCGATTGATGAAGGCAGCCAGTTCATCGGCGCGCTGAACGTTGACGAAGAGCGCAATGAGTTGGCGCGGAAATGGCTGCCGCAAATCGAACGCATCGGCGGGCGCACTTCGCGCGGGTTCGGTCGCGTGACGGTGACGGTTGAAGATTTGGGCGATGACGGCGACCTGTATTTCCGCGTGAACGACTTCAATCAACAGTTCCGCGAGTTCGAGGCCGACCTGCGCGAGATCGCCGCCGACCCGCCGCCGCCTGAACATCGCCTGTTGTTCACCATCAATCTACGTTCGGATGCAATTCTGCGCGACAGCCAAGGGCTTCCCACTTTGAGATTCGATGAAGCGGCACTGGCCGCTGTGTTGCCGCCGGAAGAGCAGCAATCATTGGCCGCCCTCAAGCTCGAATTGCTCGCGCAGTTCACCCAGCCGCGACACGTCAGCGGGTGGCAAACCGCCTGGCAGTTGCCCAAAGAGGTTCTGCTGGCTTCGCAGATGGGCGGGATTTACGTCTTCGCGGCGGATACGGCGGGTGAGCAGGGCAAGCAAGACGATTTGATCCGAGGGCTTGAAGCGTTGGAAAGCGCGGGCATCGGCGAGTTCCGCGAAGACGGTTATGGACAGATCGCCGTCTGCGACCCATTTCATTTGGAGGTAGAACCGGTATGAGTGAATTGAACAAGATCATGAGCGATGAATTGAAGCTGCAAGCCGCTATTGATAAGCATTTGCGCGATCTGATTGAGCTTGGGGACGAGGTCATCGCCAAGCTGGGAGATGGAATTAAAAAAGTGGACACGAACCAGATTCGCAATGTGATCGCCATCGCCGCCACCGCGCCACATCCAGCGATTGTCACCAGCTTCATTCGCTATCAGATCGGACGGTCAACGACAGCCAAGGCGTGGAAAGATACGGGGCTGGGTGAGAGCTTGATCAGCGCCATTGACGAGCGGGTTCGCGCCCTGGCCCAAGAGGTTGCCGGGGGAAACAACGTAGATGAAATCCACATCCGAATGACGCGGCTGCTGCTTGGCTTTATGAACCATCGCTACATCTACGAAAAACAGAAGTGAGAGGAGGAGCAATGACTTTCGAGAAATTCATCTCGCGCGTCACGATCCGTGGCCGCCTCATGGCCGAAACCGGTCTGCACATCGGTTCCGGCAGCGTCCCGCTCGATCCCGCAGCGACCGACAGCCCGGTCATCCGCGACGTTGCTGGCCGCCCATTCATTCCCGGCTCATCGTTCAAAGGCGCGTTGCGGGCGCACATTGAAAGCCTGGTGCGCGGTCTTAGTCGTCCCGGCTCGTTCGAGAGTTGCGACCCACTGGCCGATCCTTGCGTCCCGAACAAGAAGCAGAATGGCAAACCTGGCATCGAAGATCTCAAGAAAGAAATAGAAAAAGGTAAAGAAGCGAGGGATGAAAATGACCGTCTGGATCGGGCGAAGTACGATAGGTTGTTGACCGACAAAATCATCGGGCGTTCCTGCATCGTTTGCCAACTCTTCGGTTCGCCCTGGCTGGCCTCGCACGCGCTGATCAAGGATTTGTTTGTTGACGATTCTTGGCAGATGCGGCGGATCGAACTGCGCGACGGCGTCGGCATTGACCGCGACACCGAAACGGCGCGGCAGGGGATCAAGTACGACTTCGAGGTCGTGCCCGCCACAACAGGCTTCGACCTGGAGATCGTGGCCGAGAACGCCTCCGATGATCTGTTCGGCCTGCTGGCGTTGGGGCTGCGCGAGATGGAGCAAGGTCGCGTGGCGCTCGGCGGCAAGACGACGCGCGGGTTGGGCGGCGTCCGGCTGGCGCTGGAAGCGATCGAAGTTGTCGGCGACGAGACCGCCGGGAAATATGACGGCGAAGGAAGCGCAGACCTGTTGGACTATTTGCTGAAGGGCCAGGGCCGATTGCTCAAAGGCGGAGCGCTTCACCAATACATCGAAGACAAGATTCGCGCGCTCGTCGCGGCCAAACTCAACCAGGAGTGATTGCCATGCACAAAAAACTGCTCAACGAAGCGACGTTTCATCTGACCATCTCCGCCGAAGGCCCTTTGCTGGTCAAATCCGGCACGGAAGGCTGGGACCCAACCATTCCCGACATGCAATTCATCCGCACGCGGCACGCGGCGTTGGGCGAGACGGTCTTCATTCCCGGCTCCTCGGTGAAGGGCGCGATCCGCAGCTACAGCGAGAAGATCGCCCGCACGCTCAATGTCGAATGCTGCGATCCATTTGATGAAAAGCATTCCTGCAGCAAACTCGGAGAACCGCTGGCCAAAGACAATGATTCTCAAGCCATCTACCGATCATCGTGCGCCGCGTGCAAGCTGTATGGCTCGACCAACCTGGCTGGCCGGGCGTCATTCGCCGACGCATATCCCACGAAGAAGGTCACGGAGCATTTGACGAAGCGAACAGCGGTGGCGATTGATCGTGTGCTTGGCTCGGTCGCCGTCGGGCCGTTTGATTTCGAAGCGTTGATGCGGGGCGACTTCAGCGCTCAGATTCGGCTGCGCAACTTCGAGCTTTGGCAGCTTGGGCTGCTCGGATTGGCTGTCCGCGATCTTTGCCTGGGGCGCGTTCGCATCGGTTACGGCAAATCGCGCGGCTTCGGCAGCGTCGCCGCCAAACTCGATAAGCTGGAGCTTCGTTCGATCGCTCACGACGGGCTGGTCAAACAGGATGGACGGTTGAGCGTGAAAGGCATCGGCGCCTTGCTCAGCGAGACCGACGGAAACTATGGATTGGATGCAGCCGAAAAAACGCCAGCGGTCGTCGCCACCAAACTCAACCTGATTGACGACCTGATTGGATCGAGCATCGTCTTCGAGCGGCAAATAGATTCGGTGGATTGGAGCGCGCCGGAAGCTTCGGCGCTCTTCAGCGACTGCGTCAAGACCGCCTGGTCGGCCTACGTCAAAGCCCATCAGGCGAAAGGGGGACAAAATGGCTGACGGCATTGTGGCCAGCTTGTCAGGCGATTGGACGACGGTCGTGCGAGCCGTGCAAGCGGTCTTCAACAGCGCGTCATTCACGCTGCTGGCTGAAGATTGCCTGGCGACGGAATCGCCACACTTCGAACCCGCAACTTCGCTCGGCGACAAGGTTCATCCGCGCGGGCGGGCCTTTGATCGCGAGCGGGAAGTTCGCTGGCGTGAAATTTCACCTGGGCGTTTCGTTGTCACATATCTCTCTGATGTTTCCGCCAAAGTCGCGCTGCCAGCCGAGAGCGATTTCAAGATGAGCCAGGAACAGTGGGACACCTGCTATGCGACACAGAAGCTCTACGGCAAGTGGAGCCGGAACGCGAAGGACTGGGTCGAGGTCTCCGTGCCCGGCGTCAGCGGCAAATACCACTCGTTGGTCGCCCTCGACCCTTCGATCAATTCATTGCAGGTCGTCGCGGTTGATTACCTCCGCGACGGCATCGTTCAAATGACGCGCTTCCGCGCGGTGGAGCCGTATTAGGAAGACGTGTCAGTAGGCAAGACCGCTTTTCAGGAACTGTTCTTCGCGGCTGTGCCGCCCGATGTGCGGAAGTGGCTGTGCCCTTCCGGAAGCTCTGGGTTTGTTAGTGGGGCTACGCCCCGGCAGGTTGGCGAGCGAAAATCGTCCGACAGGGCACAGCGCCAGGAAGATCACTTTTTCTTGATACCGGAGCAATAGGGCGTAGCCCCGAAGAAAAGGCGCCATCCCCGGAAGGGCCGCAGCCACTTCCGCACATCGGGCGGCACAGCCGCGGGAAAAGCACAGTTCAAAAATATGTAAGGAGATTGGTGTTATGTCAGACAGACCATATCGTCGCGGCGGCGGTGGCCGCCCGGAGCCTGAGCCAAAACCCTTCGGCAAGGTCGTGCTGACCAGAGGCTGGTCGCGCCGAATCAATCCACGCGACAAATCGCACGACCGCTTCGCCAAACAGAGTTATACCGGCAAGCTGCAATGCGTGTTGCGAGCAATGACGCCGTTGCACATCGGTTCAGGCATTTACGAACTGGAAGGGGACGATCCAGCGCGCGGCCTGATCACCGACGCGGCCAGCCCGTCGTGCCGGGAACTTCGCTCAAAGGCGCGATTCGCTCCGTTGCCGAAGCCATCTCCGATTCCTGCGCGCGAATCCTTCGCCGAGAGGTAGAGATCAGCCTGGCGGCGAAGGAAGCGGCGCCGTGCAAAGAGGTCAAGTCCCGTCATCGCGTGTCGCGCGAAGAGGCGAAACGCCAACCGCCGCTTTGCGTCTGCTGCTCGATCTTTGGCGCGCTTGGCTATCAAGGCCGCGTCAGCTTCACCGATGCGCGATTGATCGAAGAGAAAGAAAGAAAAAGCGCCACAACGGTTCATCCGATTCAATCGCCTTACCCGCCGCGCGATTCGGCGCGGTTTTACCGTGACGCCGACCGCCGGATCAACGGGCGCAAGTTTTACTTCCACGGCCAACCGGTCGCTGCGCAACGCGGCGAGCCGTACCAGGTCGTCAAGCAGGATTCGGAGTTTGAGTTCACGATGCAGTTCGAGAGTTTGACCGCGCAAGAATTCTGTCTGCTTCTGGTCGCGATGGGCATCCTCGATGACTTCATCATCAAGATCGGCGGCGGCAAACAGGCCATGCTCGGCTCGGTCGAAATCTCGATGACGCGGCTCGAACTGCAAGATACCATCGAGTCATTCGAGGACTTTTCCGGCGGCCTCACCGTGAAGACCAAAGGCATCTTCGATTACCTGATGGATGAAATCGAAGTCGGCAAGGCCGGAGAACTCATCAACGAAGACGCGCTGGATGCCTTGATGAAGCTCTGGAAATGGCCATCGAGCCACAAAGCCCCGACCAGCATGTACTGAAGGAGACCCCAAAATGATGGAGCCACAGGAACACATCAAACGCGCGCAGGAATTGTGCCAACGATTGCGCAACGCCACCGTGCAAGTCGGCCCGCGCGACCGGCAGCGATCAGTCAGAGGCGCTGATCCGAATGAACTCAAAAAAATCTACGCCTTTCTGCTCAAACATCGCGAGCCGCAAAAGCTGAGAAAGCTGTTGGAGAAGCTGCCAAGCTCAAATTTCGCCAAACGAAGCGGTCTGACTGAGGGATATTACAAAAATATACACACGGCGCTGGGGTCTGAATTTTATAGGCTCGACAAAGATGATGCGATTTACATCCTCGGTTGGATGTGCCGATTGCTGTAGGCCAGGCGCTTATGGCTTAAGCGGAGTCTTTGCCAACTGACGTTCAAAAGGAGTCACAATGTCACGCCAAACAATCCTCATCTCTTCGCTCGGCGAATCGCCAGCGGTCGTCACCGAAGCGATAGACAAGCTGGAACTGGAAGAGCAGATTCAGTTCACGCAGGTCATCACGCTGGGGACGAAACAGAACATCGTGCGTCAGGGGGAAGAAATCCTGAAGCAACACATTCCCGTTCGCTACGGAGACCGGATCGGGTACATTCCCGATTCCGTGGACGCGCTCGACGTGATTACGGAGAAAGATCACGACGAATACCTGGCGAAGGTCACCTACTGGCTGCGCGCGTATCCGGCTTCGGAAAATGATGTCTACGTTTCGCTGGCGGGAGGGCGCAAGACGATGTCAGCGCTGATGGCGCTGGCGGTGCAGATTTACGGCGCGAAGTTGATGTGCCACGTTGTCCACAAGCTGATGGACGAGCATTTGCAGCGCAGGATGGAGGCCGGATACCTGCAACGTTTTCCTGAAGAGCAGGCTGAGTTATTGCATCCGGCTTCGGAGGAACTCGAACTGGTTCGCTTTCCCATCATCAGTCTTTATTCGAGAGTGAATGAACTGCTGACCGCGCTTGGAGGGGCCAACCCCAGCCCGGAGAATCGGGAGGTGTTGCGCTTGTTGCAGAGCAGCGGACTGATTGAGCAGGAAGGCGGTTTGTGGAATGCGACCGGCGCGGGGAAGAAGCTGCTTCACCTGCTGCGTGAGATCGAATCGTTGCCAGCGCCCTCTTCGATTGAGCCAAAGAAGAAATATGTCAACCTGACAGATGATCATGGCAAGGACAAGCTCAAGCCCGTGGCTGAAAAATTGCGCGATTTTCCTTATGCCGAGCGCATCGCTTCGACAGAGATGAATTCCCAGTTTGATCACAGCCGAATGATCGGGACCGGAAACAGGCGTTTTATGGTTGAGCTTAACCCTGGCAAGCACGATGTGTTGACCGTGCGGATCGAATCCAGGAAAGGCCTGGCGCTGAACGTTTACACGAAGGCGACCACGGCGAGCGAGGCAAAGCGCGTCAAGAGCGAGCTTGAGAAGTTTCTGCGCAAGAGAATCTGAAATATTGATGACGAATATGCCGCAACGTTCGCCCACCCAAATCTTCGAACTCTTCTTCACCCCGCGCTTCCCGCTCTATTTTCTGCTGGGCGCGCTGGCGTTGGGGGTGGCGGGGAATATGCTCTCGGACTTGGCCAAGCAATGGCTTGCGCCCAATGGGGAGCCGGGGCGATTGGGGTTGATCTTGGTGTTGGCGATTATCGGGTTGGGCCTGCTGGTAGCGCTGGCCTACAGCGCGGGGGCGATTCAGCGGCGGATGGTGGGGCCGGCGGCGTATCGCGTGGTGGATCGGCCCCATCCGAAACCGGCGCGCGGGTTGATCGCCTTTGTCAGCCTGAAACAGCGGGAGCATCTGGAACGAGCGCTGCATTATCACGGGCCGGCGCTCGAACGTGTCTGGCTGGTGGCAACGCCCGACGCCGAAGCGCTCGCCGCGGAGATCAAGGCCGAATACGAAACCGGCCAGCGCCGCGTCTCCGTCGAACCATTGAATGATCCGTATGAATTGCTGCGCGCCAGGGAAGTTGTCGAGCACATTTATCGCTCGCAGTTGGGCGATTTGCCCGAAGAGGCGGTGGTCGCCGATTTCACCGGCGGAACCAAACCGATGGCCGCCGGGATGATCTTCGCCTGTTTGAATCCGCGGCGCAGCTTGCAATACGTGCCCGCGCGCTACCACGACGGCAAGGTCGCCGAACCGCTCGATCCCGTCGAGTACGTGATTGATCTCGACGCCGTTGGAATAATCGCCGCCGAGCCGCAAGGAGTCAGCCGATGACGAAACGC
>PJQE01000084.1_pt1 | contig 12331 bp, 12 predicted proteins | sample 1503751 | NCBI WGS metagenome assembly PJQE01 (sample SAMN07775948, study PRJNA414020) | Biofilm metagenome, whole genome shotgun sequencing project. | reverse complement strand
GCATTCGTCGAACCGGGCTTCACGAGTTGCTGATCTTCTTCTCGGCGCTGGGCGGATTGCAGATTTTCGGCTTGCTGGGATTGGCGCTTGGGCCTGTGGTCGTGGCGATTACGCTGGCGCTGTTGGATGTCTTCAAACAATTGGACCGCTCATTCAAGCTCGCGCTGCCCGAACCGGCAATCGTCGAACCGGGCGTGGAACTGCGAAACGTTCCCTCGTAACCGGATAAGTTCTATTCATTGACGGCGTATCGCGGGCAGACATCTGCAATTAACAAATACACCCTCGCCGCTGACTCAGCCGAAAATCCAATATGGATAGCGCACGGAATGAGTCTTGCTCCAATGAGCATTGCTTTAGATCGGTACGGATCGTGTCAGTAGCCCGCGCGTCAGCAAGGGCTTGCCTGCCGGACCGACGCCCTTGCTGACGCGCGGGCTACTGACACGATCTCCAACTGAAGCGGCAGCGCGGGCTGCCAACATCTGAAATCACAGAAAAGGAGAAGGAGTTTATGCAAAAACTTCTGTTAGTGGCCGCGTGCCTGACAGTTATGGCGCCGGCCGTCTTTGCTCAAAGCGACAAAAGAGTCGAGTTCTTTGTCGGTTATTCGCACCTGCAGGCCGAGGGGATACCCGACCCGGATGAACCGGGCGATGTCTTCGACGACGATTTCTTCGACCGTCGCAGAGGGTTGCACGGGTTCAACGCCTCGATCGGCGGCTACTTCAATTCCGTCCTGGGGCTGAAGGGAGATTTCTCCTTCCACCGCAATGAGGACTCATCGCCCTTCACCGGCGGTCGCGACACGGTGGAGAACCGGGTGATGTACTTCATGGGCGGCCCGGTGGCGAAATTCAACAACTCCGCGCGCGTCGCGCCGTTCGTGCATGCTCTGTTCGGCGGCGCTCACTCGCGCTTTGAAGTCGAAGCCATCCGCGACGTGCCGGGCGGCACGACTCGCAACACCTTCGACGTTGGCAAGACCGACTTCGCGATGGCCGTCGGCGGCGGCGTTGACATCAGGCTTGGTGAGCGCACCAGTCTGCGCGCTTTCCAGGTTGACTACGCCCCGGTTTTCCTCGGCGACCGCACGGTCAACATCCTGGGTTCGGCGGGCGCGCTGGTTCCGCTCACGCTCGAAGGGCAGCGGCAGGACAGCGTGCGCTTCTCGATCGGCATCGTCTTCTAGTCCCGGTCGTGAAGGACTGGATGGAAGCGTTTCCTGAACAAAAACAGCAGCCGCATCAAACGTCTCTTCGGAGGCCGCCTCTTCGGAGGCGTTGATGCGGCTGCTGTTTTTTTCGACTTTAACCGCTTATGCGCGGCTGGACGCGCCGCCGCCCGTCGTCGTTTTCGCCCCGCCTGTCTGGCCCTGTTGCCCTTGCTGTCCTTGTTGCCCCTGTTGCCCCTGTTGGCCGACCAGATGACCGAGGTGTTGCATCAATTCGTTGATGCACTCCACGTCCTGACGGCGAATTTTTTCGAGCGATTGTTTGACGCGGTCGTTACTCTGCGCGTCCTTGAGGTACTTGTCGTAAGCCTCCAAAGCTTCCGATTTTTCGTGGATGATCGTGATCAGATCATAGGTGATGTTGTCGAGCGGGAAATTGCCCGATCCGGTGGTTCCCTGGTTCATGATCCTGGTTGCTCCTTTCGCTGGTTGATTTTTGATTCAGGAGTGTCGTGATTGTTTGAATGTAACTGCTCAGCCCCAGGAATGGTCTAGCAATGAAAGCCTTGGAGAGAATACGGAACAAACGGAAATAACGGAACTGACGGAAGGTTTCCTCCTCTTCTGTTCCGTGTGTTCCGTTATTTCCGTTTGTTCCGTATTCTCTCCAAGGCTCTCATCACAAAACTATTCAATGGCCTGAGTAGTTACCGTTTGAATAACATCAGCTTGTCTTCCCGCAAGCCGGTTGTACCTTGACCATACGCCGATTCCATCGCAACGGTACGGAAAGACAATTCGTTTTGGTTCCAATCACTCTGTGTTTTGAGACCGCTTCGGCCTCTGTCGCGATTGCTGCAATGCCGATGCCAGAAGCCGCGATCATTGAGGCTGCTCGCGCCGCCTGTTCCTGAGCAGGATGACGAGGCCGATCACCGCGCTCAACAGCAGTAACGAGTTCGTGATGACGAAGACCGGGTTCTTCAGCAGCCAGCTGTAGATCGTGAATCCGGTGGAGGCGGCGATCTGGCCGATGAAGAGCCACTTCGAGACGCCCTCGGTCGCGCTCTCGTTCCACTGCTTCCAGACCTGTTTGCCGATGGTCAGCAGCAGAATTACCGAACTCATCCAGCCAATGATCTCCGTCATAACTGTCTCACCGCCGGAAACGACGCAACCTTCAGGCCGAAGGAGTCGCGCGGGAACGGCGCTTGCGGCTTCCTACAAGCTATGAAAAGTAAATCCAAACTGCCCGCGTGGATCAGCGCGCCGCTTGTCGTCGGCGCATTGGGCGCGCTCGTCTGGTTTGAATGGCGTCGTCCGCTGCGGCGGCGAGTCGAATCGCAACTCACTCGCACGGCGCGCAACCTGGCCGTGGCTGCCGGGGCGGCGGCGGTGATCCGATTTGTTGAGCGCCCCGTCATTCAGCCGCTCGCGCAAGCCGTTGAAGACCGCCGGCTGGGATTGCTCAAAACGCTTCGCCTGCCGCCGTGGCTCGAAGTTCCGCTGGCCGTGGCGCTGATGGATTACACGCTCTACGTCTGGCATTACCTGACGCACAAGGTTCCGCTGCTCTGGCGGTTTCACGTCGCGCATCACCTCGATCTCGATCTGGATGCGACGACCGCGCTGCGGTTTCATTTCGGAGAGATGCTGTTGTCGGTTCCGTGGCGCGCGATGCAGGCGCGCTTGATCGGCGTCTCGCCGCGCGCGCTTTCGATCTGGCAGACGCTGCTGATGATCTCCGTGATGTTTCATCACTCGAACGTCCGGTTGCCCGTCGAGACCGAACGCTGGCTGGTTCGCTTCGTCGTCACGCCGCGGATGCACGGCATTCATCATTCAATCGCGCGCGACGAGACCAATTCAAACTGGTCGAGCGGATTGACCGTGTGGGATTGGCTGCACGGCACGCTCCGGCTGGATGTTCCCCAGGACGGGATCGTCATCGGAGCGCCTGAACATCGCCTCGCGAACGCCGCGACGATTGGGGAGTTATTCAAACTGCCTTTCGTCAAGTAGCGATAGAGCGATTCAATGCGCAATTTTTTCTCTAGCCTGACTGAGCCGAAGGCGAATGGCGCGGCGTATCTGGCGCGATACACACAAGCCACGGTCGGTACAGCCCGCTGCATTCGTTTCATCCATCGTTTGTCCTCTAGCGCACAGGCCGAAGCGCGGGGCTGGCGGCCAGCGCCTTCATCTTCATGTGCCTCAACGCTTTTCGCCTCTGATGGCGGTTTGAGGCCGATGGCATGGCGATTGCCTAACTCTCAAACGACCGATCACTTGCGATTCTGGTCAGGCTCAGGTACGGAACGGATGTAGCGATACATTCGGCGGAACTGTGGGGGAGTAAGTTCCTTTCCGTCGTGAGTGGAGAAGGCTGCCTGAGTTCAGTAACCGTCATGGGGAGGGCGGTGATGAGCAGGCAGCCATTTTCTTTGTCTTTTTGCCGAAACGAGAGGGAGGAATTATGGCCAAGACAATTTGTAAAATCCTCGGAGTGGCTTTCGTGTTGCTAGGCTTGCTGGGATACGCCACTCCTAATTTTTTAGGAATGCATCTGTCGCCCATCCACAACATCATTCATCTGGTGTCCGGCGCGCTCGCGCTCTATTTCGGCTTTGCCGCCAGCTACAGCGCGGCGCGCACGTTCTGCATAGTCTTCGGCGCGGTCTATCTGCTGCTCGGAGTCCTGGGCTTCGTCGCCCCTGAGACCGTGGCCAACCTGCTGCAAGCGCACGAGACGCCAGGGACCACAGGCTCGATGACGCCGGATAATGCCGTTCACCTGCTCTTGGGCGCGGCCTTTCTGATCGGCGCGTTTGCGCGGACGCCAGCGGGAACTCCGATCACCACTGACAGAGGAACTGCGGTGCGCCCGTAAGTTGCAGTCCGCAAGCGTGGGACAAGATGGCATCTTGTCCCACCTCTCAGATTGAATTGCCATCGTAAGCGTGGGACAAGATGCCATCTTGTCCCACCTCTCAGATTGAATCGCCGTCAGTCGAACGTTTGTCCAGTTCCCACCGATGGCGGTCGCGTTTCGACAAGACTTCGTCGTGAGTGCGTAATTCCTGGTTGTCTTGAAACTCCATTCCCACTGCCCGACCAAGTTCATCAACGTTGTCTTGATCGGGCGTTGACATATGGCCGCCCGGAGTTTCGGCGCCGGAGTCTTCGGCTTCTTGCCACTCGGCGTCCACGTCGCCGGCGGTCAGTTCGGGACTGACGGAGTTGTAGAGTTCGTCCTCGCGTTCCATCCGCCTGCGCCCGGCTTCGACGGCGTTATCACTGACATTGCTGCCATTGCTGCTTACCGTGTCGAGGTCGGGGGCCGCGTCGGGTTGGGCATTTCTGTTTCTATTCATGATTTCCTCCGCCCTGATTCAATCAAGCAATATGCCATCTTCACCGTCGCGCAACGGCGGGGTTTTTCAGGTCGGATTGTGAACAAAGGCGGTACTGCGCCAGTACGCAATGTCCGATTCGCAATCGCGCCTGGCGCCGGTCGGACGCGGCCTTAAAGTTGGCATCGCGATTGCTGAGCCAAGCTGCGCTGTATGAATTCTCGTGGCAGAGACAACCGGAGAGATTTCCAATGATCATCGGCAACATCCGCGCGCTGGCTGGACCGAATATTTACAGTCATCATCCCGTTCTTTTAATGAAGCTTGATCTGGAGGAATTGGCGGGGAGGGAGAGCCGTGAGATCGCAGGCTTCAACGATCAATTGCTGGAACTGCTGCCGGAACTCGCGACGCATCATTGTTCGCGGGGCAGGGAAGGCGGTTTCGTCGAGCGATTACGCGAAGGCACCTATTTCGGCCACGTGGTCGAGCACGTCGCGTTGGAGTTGACCGCGCTGGCTGGCGTTCCGGTCGTTCACGGGAAGACCAGGTACGCGGGAGAGCCGGGCTGTTACAACGTCGTCATCGAATACAAAGCCGAGCAGGCAACCCGGCATCTGCTGCGGACGGCTGTGCGGTTGGTTGAATCGCTCGTCAGAGGCGAGCGGTTTTCGTTGAAGGAGAAGATCGCTGAGGCCGAGAAGCTCGTTGCGAGCGGCGAACTCGGCCCCAGCGGAAGAGCCATCGTCGAAGCGGCAAAGCGGCGCGGCATCCCGTGCCGGCGCATCGGCGAAGACAGCCTGGTTCAACTCGGTTATGGAAAACATCGCCGCTTCATTCAGGCCGCGATGACCGAGCGGACGAGTTCCCTGGCGGTTGACATCGCCTCGGACAAGGAACTGACCAAGACACTGCTCAGCAACGCCGGGATCGCGACGCCGGGCGGAATGCTGGTTCAATCGGAGGAGGAGGCCATCGCCGCGCTTGAAGAACTGGGCGCTCCGGTCGTCGTCAAACCTTACAACGCTTGCCAGGGCAAAGGCGTCTCGCTCAATCTCGCCACCCAGGCCGAGGTCGAGCAGGCTTTTCGCATCGCCAAACAGTATTCACCCAAAGCAATCATCGAGCGGCAGCTCAAGGGGCGCGATTACCGCGCGCTGGTCGTCAACGGCAGGCTCGTGGCGGCCAGCGAACGCAAACCGGCGTGCGTCGTGGGCGACGGGAAGCGGACGATCGCGGAGTTGATCGAGATCGTCAATCAACACCCGGATCGCGGCGACGATCACGACAAATCGCTCACGAAGATCGTCGTTGACCAGACGATGAGCGACTTCCTGCGACGCCGCGATCTGACCGTTGATCACCAGCCTCGGAAGGGCGAGGTCGTTTACTTGCGCGAGTGCGCCAACCTCTCAACCGGCGGAACGGCCAGAGACGTGACCGAATTCGTCCACCCGGAGATCGCCGCGATGTGCGAGCGGGCGGCGCGAATCGTCGGGCTGGACGTGTGCGGAGTTGATCTGATCCTGGACGACATCGCGCGGCCTCCGGGTTCAGACAACGGCATCATCGAGGTCAACGCCGCGCCTGGCCTGCGCATGCACCTCGCGCCCAGCGAAGGCTGCGGTCGCGACGTGGCCGGCGCGATTGTCGAAATGCTCTACCCCGACGGCGCGAACGGAAGAATCCCCGTCGTCTCGATCACGGGCACGAACGGCAAGACCACCATCACGCGAATGATCGGCCACGTCATCGGCGAAACCGGAGCGACCGTCGGGATGACGACTACTGACGGCATTTACGTCGGCGACCGGCGGATCGTCAAAGGCGACACGACCGGCCCGTGGTCGGCGCACGCGGTCTTGTCCGACCCGGCGGTTGATGTTGCGGTTCTGGAGACGGCGCGCGGCGGCATCGTGCGCGGCGGATTGGGCTACGACTGGTCCGACATCTCGGTCATCAGCAACGTGCGGCTGGATCACGTGGGCCAGGACGGGATCGAAGACCTGGACGATCTGCTCTACGTCAAATCGCTCGTCGCCGAGCGCGTGCGCGAAGGCGGGACGCTCGTGCTCAACGCCGACGACGAGCGGCTGGCGAAGCTGATGGAGAAAGAGCGCGTCAACCGGGTGAAGAAGCGGGCGGTCTATTTTTCGATGCATCCGCTGCACGTGGTGATCAAACGCCATTTGAGCGCGGGCGGCAGCGCTTATCTGCTCAACGACGGATGGATCGTCGAAGCGGCGGGCAACCGGGAGACGCAGATTGTTCGCGCCGCCGAGATTCCGGCGACGCTGGGCGGCGCGGCCTGGTTCCACGTCGCCAACGCGCTGGCCGCCGCTGCGGCCTGTCGCGCTTACGGGTTGAGTTGCGAACAGGTGGCGGCATCGCTCAAGAGTTTTCAGCACAGCGAAGGGCGCGCGGGCTTGTACGAAGTCGCGGCCAGAGCCGGCAGAGGTTATGTGTTGCTCGATTACGGCCACAACCCGGACGCCTTCGCCGCGGTCTGCCGAATGGCCGCGAAGTGGAAGGGGCGGCGCGTGACGGCGGTCATCGGCGTGCCCGGCGACCGCGACGATTCGGTCGTGGAGCAGGCCGGGCGCGCGGCGGCGCAGGGCTTCCGGCGCATCATCATCAAGGAAGACCGCGATCTGCGCGGACGACGCAGCGGCGAGATCGCCGAGTTGCTGCGCCGCGCAGTGATGCGCGAAGCCCCGGATCGCGAATGCCGCATCGCGCTCGACGAGGTCGAGGCGATACGGACGGCGCTGCGCGAGATTCGTTCGGGCGAAGTGGTGGTGATCTTTTACGACCAGCTCGAACCGGCGCTCGCTCTGCTCGAAGAGTTCGGCGCGACGCCCGCGCAATCGGTTCCGCGCCTGTTTTCCGCGATGGCGGATTATCGCCAGTCGAGCGCGATGATGGGCGGTCGGCGCGTTGCGCAAGGGTGATTTTTTGTGGATTTGAGATTTGAGATTTGAGATTGGAGATTGGAGATTGGAGATTTGAGATTTGAGATTTGAGATCGCTCCGGAAAGCGCTCAATGTTCATCGGGCATAAATTCGGATCGGCCTGCGGGCAATCTCGAATCTCAAATCCCGAATCTCAAATCCTAATCTCAAATCTCAAATCTTCAATCTCAAATCTCCAAATCCAAAATCTCAAATAACAATCACCATCTCCTTCCCCACGCACATTTCCAGCATGCTCACACTGATCGAAAACGGAGAAATCTACGCGCCCGAACCGCGCGGGCGACAATCTCTGTTGCTCATCCACGACAGGATCGCGAAGTTGGGCGACCTTGACCATCGGGCCATCGAAGCGTCGGGTCTCGATCTGGCCGTCGTTGACGCGAGCGGTTGTGTGGTCACGCCCGGTTTCATTGATCCGCACCAGCATCTGATCGGCGGGAGCGGCGAGCAGGGCTTCAACACGCAGACGCCGGAAATCTTTCTGACCGAGATCATCGCCGCGGGCATCACCACCGTGGTCGGCTGCCTCGGCGTTGACACGACGACCAAGACCATGCCGTCGCTGCTGGCGAAGGCGAAGGCTCTCAACGAGGAAGGGCTGACGGCCTGCATCTGGTCGGGAGGTTACGACGTTCCGCCCATCACGCTCACCGGCTCGCTGCGCAACGATCTGATCTTCATTGACCAGGTGATCGGCGCGGGCGAGATCGCCATCTCCGACCGCCGCGCGACCGAACCGTCGCTCGATGAACTGGCCAGGCTTGCGACCGAAGCCTTCGTCGGCGGGATGCTCAGCCGCAAAGCCGGCGTCACACACTTCCACGTCGGCGATCATCGAAAACGTCTCGAACCGTTGCGGGCGCTCGTCGAAAATTACGCCGTCGAAGCGCGCTGGCTCTATCCCACGCACGTCGAGCGCAACCGGGAGTTGATGCGCGAAGCCGCCGCCTTCACTCATCTCGGCGCGTTCGTTGACGTGGACGTGGTGGAAGAAGATTTGCCTGAGCAGTTGCGGTTCTTTCTGGACGACGGCGGCGAGCTGAACCGGCTGACCGTCTCGTCGGACGCGGCCATCGCCAGCCCGCGCGCGCTCCACCAGCAGCTTCGCGCCTGCGTGGTCGAACATCGCCGCCCGCTGGAACAGGCGCTGCCGCTCGTCACGTCGAACACGGCGAACGCGCTCAAGCTTGAGCGAAAGGGGAGGCTGGAAGAAGGATTTGACGCCGACGTGCTGGTCTTGCGCCGCGATTCGCTTGAAATTGCGCACGTCTTCGCTCGCGGTCGCCAGATGGTTCGCGACGCGAAGCCCCTGGTCGCCGAAAGATTTCTGAGGCGCAGCAACCGGAGAATTTCGCTCTATGGCGAGAAGTCGTAATGGCAACAGAAAGGTCGCATCACGGAAAGATGGGCAGAAGCTTGCTCAAAAGAACGGCCAGAAGAAGATCGAGAAGAAAGAGCCGAGCCGGGCGCGCGCCGGCGTTGGAACGCTCTTCATCATCGGCGGCAGCGAAGACAAGCAGGAGAAGCGGGCGATCCTCGGCGATCTGGCCGAGCGGATCGGCGCGGGCAAACTGATCATTTCGACGCTCGCCTCGGATTACGGCGACGAGGTGTGGGAGATTTACCGCCGGCTCTTTTCGTCGCTGGGGGTGAAACAGATCAAGCATCTGGGCATCGGTTACCGCGACGAATCGGCGGAAGACGCCCAGCTTGATCTGCTAACCGATGCGACCGCCATCTTCTTCACCGGCGGCGACCAGCTCAAGATCACCACCCGGCTCGGCGGCACGGCGTTGAGCGACCGGATCGGCGAGATTTTCAAACAGGGCGGAATCATCGCGGGAACCTCAGCCGGCGCTTCGGTGATGGGCGAGATGATGCTGGTCGGCTCCGCGAGCAACGGCGTCTACAAGGTCGGCGACATGGTTCAGATGGTTCCGGGGTTGGGATTGGCCAAAGACGTGATCATTGACCAGCACTTCTCCGAGCGCGGGCGGATCAGACGATTGCTCGGCGCGGTGGCGCAGAACCCGCGCATGCTGGGCGTGGGAATTGACGAGGACACGGCGATTGTGATGGAGAAGGATAAGCGGTTTAAGGTTTTAGGCGGGGGCGCGGTCTACGTCGTTGACGGCCACGACCTGAGCTATACCAACATTGCCGAAGATTCATTCGGGCGCGCGATGTCAGTCTTCGGCGTCAAGCTACACGTGCTCAGCCAGACCAACGGCTTCGATCTGAAGACGCGCCAGCCCGACCACGTTGCCGTTGAAGAAACGGATCAGCAGATGGGTGTGGATCGGTGAGATCGTGAGAGAGGGTGTTCTTGAATCTCAAATCTCATCTCAAATCTCCAAATCTCAAATTTCAGATCTGAAATCCAGGACTTGATCTGAAATCTGAGATTCGAGATTTGAGATTTGAGATTTGAGATCTGAGATTCAAGAACTCCCCTCCCTCAAAATCCCACTTTCTGTCTCATCCGAGTTCAGGCCGAAGCGTTCGAGTACGCTCTGGTGTTCTCGGATTGTTCAGAATCTTTCTCTGCCACGCCCATCGTCTGCGTCTCTTCAGGCGCCGATTGGGCGTTGGGATGGTTGTGTTCCAGTTCCAGACGCAGCTTGCGTTGAACGCCGGGGTGCGGATTGACGACCTCTCCGTGGGCTTGTTCGACAGCTTTTGTCATTTCGCTGTCGTGAACCGCGCGGGTGGAGACTCGCTTGCGTCCCGGGTAGCTGCCTCTGACGAAAGTGATGCTTTGGTGGCAAACTCTACATTCCATTGTTTTTTCCGTAGGGGGAGGGAACGACACAGATGCGGGAGAGAGTTAAACGAGGCTCCACTCTTCGCGCCTGGACGTGGCCGCCGCGAAGGTCCTCAACTCCGGTTCCTCCTCCTCGGCCAGCGAGAGCGAGAGCACATTGACCTGCAGGCCCTCGTTCAAGCCCTGCAGCAACATCTCCTGGCCGTTGCGGAAGCGGATGGCGTCGCGGTACCGGAATGGTTCGGCGCTCAGTTGGACGAAGGTCACTTCCTCGTTCGCGCCCACGCCGTATTGGACTTGCAGGCGCGCGGGAATCCCGCTCAGTTGCAGTCGCGCGCCCGGCGGAATGCAGACGGCTGGCAAGGCCCTCCGCGCGTCGTAGTTCATCTGCCGCTTCTTGTTGTCGAGCCAGTGTTGGAATCTGCCCCAGATGCTCGTGCCGGCGGGAGCCGGCTGCGGTCTTTCCAGAATCCTCAGATCGTCTACTGAAGCCAGCCCTTTCGAGCCGGTGTAGAATTTGTGAACGAACAACTGCTCGCCTTCATTGGCAAGCCGCGTCCTGATGCAATGCAAAGAGTAATCGCACATTTGTCTTACCTCCCAGGGAAAAAATTACAGACCCGGACGGACAAACAGGATCAATCTCAGACACCCATTTGCGCTCTGGCCTGTCGTTACAACTCTTCAAGCCGTTGCAGGAGTTGCCTTGCTGCCCACTCCGGGATCGTGGGTTCTGACCGCGTCGCCACGCTGAAGGAGAAATGCTGTTTGGGTAGTGGCTTGCTGTGCAATGACAGCGTGGTGTGGCTTTGACGGAGTCAAGACAGACAGCAGTTCCCCTTCAATACAGTCGGGTCAGAATCCCACTTTGCGTTTCCGGAATGACAATGAGGCGCATTCCTTCAATTGCGTGGACGCTTTGAACCGTTGCAAATTTCAGACCTCTTACCGCCGGTCAAGGATAAAAGAGTTTGGGGTTAAGTTCGGCGTCGCACAGGGAGAGCGACGCATAGCAAGCCTGGATGGAATACGGAACAAACGGAAATAACGGAACCGACGGAAGTTTCCAGAGCGCTTCCTGTCTTCTTCCGTCGGTTCCGTTATTTCCGTTTGTTCCGTATTCTCCCTACGGCTTCTTTAACTCGCCAACTTTATGTCATTACGCTGCCGCTCCCGCACAACGCCAGGATCGTTAATCATCTTCCCGAAATGGCGCTGCGACCCGAAGGTTGTCCTTCGACCGTCACCGGTTCGCCGGTCTCCATAATCTGTTTGAAGCGGCGCAAATCCTCCGCGACCTGCTGCTCAGGCTCTTCGCCGAACATCTTCGCAATGAGCGATCCCAGCCTTCCGACGGGCGGGGCGTAATTGAGCGAGACTTTCACCCGCGTGCCGCCTTCGTCCGGCGTTTGCTCGAAGCGCACCGATCCGGCGTTGGGAACTTGCGAATCGCCGACCGAGCGCCACGCGATCAATTCGTTCGGCGTCTCGGCGATGATCTCGGCGTCCCATTCGACGGTCATCCCGGCGGGCGCCTTCGCCACCCAATGCGAGCGTTGGTCGTCAATCACGCGCACCGATTCCAGATGATCCATCACGCGCGGCAGGTTCTCGAAATTGCGCCAGAACCGGAACAACTCTTCCGGCTGCCGGTTGACGATCACGCTCTGTTCGGACTTGATGCCGTGGCCGTGGCGCACGCTCGCCTGCCCCTTCGCTTCGCCGTCCGCAGTGTTGATGCCGAGCGCCGCGTAAACATCGCAATGGCCCGTGATGCCGTACCAGGCCAATGCGCTGCCGGCCAGCGCCAACAGGCATCCGCCCCACCCGCCGCGCTTGAGGCCGTAAAAGGTCAACGCGCCTCCGCCGATTCCCATCATCCAGCGTTCGCTCTCGCTGACGTTGATCTGCCGCTGCCAGCCAGTTGTTGATTCATGCGATGGTAGATTGGTGATGATTGTTCTTTTGTTTGCTGCCATAAACCTCCTGCGAAAACCGTGGGACAAGATGCCATCTTGTCCCACCAATACTGATCCAAACCGTGGGACAAGATGCCATCTTGTC
>PJQE01000083.1_pt1 | contig 12481 bp, 7 predicted proteins | sample 1503751 | NCBI WGS metagenome assembly PJQE01 (sample SAMN07775948, study PRJNA414020) | Biofilm metagenome, whole genome shotgun sequencing project. | reverse complement strand
GGCCCGGGAGGTGGGGGCGGCGCTCAACGTGATCCGCCCGGACTCATTCGCCACATTCCACGGCCGGCGCAGCCCGCCGAGTTGCTCTGCGACGGCGAGGCCGGCTTGCAGGCCATCCTCGTGGAATCCAGCACCAAAGTGAGCGCCGCAGAACCAGAGCCCGCCCTGTCCCTGCAACGACCACAGGCGGCGTTGGGCGGCGATGGCGGCCGCGTCGAATATCGGATGCTCGTAGACCTCGCTGTGATGCAGCATCCCGGCGTGCGGCGGGCGCGGCGGATTGAGCGTGACAAAGAGCTGGGAGCTGCCAGTGATGCTCTGCAAGCGGTTCATCCAGTAGGTGACGCCGACGGCGCCGTCGGTCGCGCTACGATAGCCCTTATAGTTCCAGCTTGACCATGCCGCCCGGCGCCTGGGCATGAAGCTGGGATCCGAATGGAGCACGGCGAGGTTACGGCTGTAGCGAAAGGCCCCTAACAGCTCGGCTTCTTCCGCACCGGGATCGACGATCGCAGCGAGCGCCTGATTGGCATGCGTTGCCAGCACGACGTGATCGAAGCGTTGCGATCCTCCATTGCTGTCCGTCACCTGGACGCCATTTGCAATCCGCTGAACCGCCGTGACGCCGGTGTTCAGCCGTATGCGATGAGCAAAGGATTGCACGAGGCGTTGCACGTAGACCTTGCTGCCGCCCTCGACGGTTTCCCACACCGGCCGTCGCGTGAGCTGCAGAAGGCCGTGATTGAGATGAAAGCGGATGAAGGTGGCGACCGGAAAGGCCAGGATCTCATGCGGCGAGGCCGACCAGATCGCGCTCGCCATCGGCAGCAGATGATCATCGCGGAACGCCTCGCCATACCGGTTGGTGGCGAGATACTCGCCGAGGGAGATCGTCTCGTCGGTCAGCAGGTCGACGTCTCGCGTCGCCTGGCGGTAGAACCTGACGAGATCGCGAAGCATCGACCAGAAGCGCGGACGCAACGCATTGCCGGGTTGAGCGAACAGGCCGCCTAGTCCGGTGCCGGAATATTCGAGTTCGCCGTCGTCGAGCGACACGGCAAGCGACATTTCGGTTGGACTCGTCGGCACGGAGAGATGTTCGAACAGCGCGACGAGGTTGGGATATGTGGCGCGGTTGAAGACGATAAAGCCGGTATCGACGGGGATTTTGGTCCCGCCGATGGCAGCCATGACCGTGTTGGAATGCCCGCCGATCCGGTCCGACCGCTCGTAAACCGTGACCTCATGACGCCGGCTGAGCAGCCAGGCGGCGGAGAGGCCGGAAATCCCGGTTCCAACTACCGCTATCTTCAATCGGCTATGCTGCGACACCGGCCTCTCCCCACACTTCATGGTCCTGCGATGAGGCCATATGTGAGATAAAACGAGCGCGAGCCGGGGTTGGATCACTTCCGGTGATCCAAACCCGGTGCCGTTTCGTTTAGGAAACATGCCTTCAGCCGCGCGATATCCGGGGCGGGCCGGCGCTCTGGTCAGCGGCCCCGTGATCCGGTACTCACCTCGCAGAGTGGTCTGCGAATGGGAGCGTTCGCGCCGTATGCTGAATGACAAACCGGACCGCGTGGCTTCGGAGGCTGCCAGATGGGCGGCCCTGATCGCAGCCGTCGCCAAGCATGGCGATCGCGAGGCGTTTGCGGCCCTGTTCATGCATTTCGCGCCACGCATAAAGACCTTCCTGCTTCGGTCGGGCACTTCCGAGCAACGCGCCGACGAACTCGCGCAGGAAGCCCTGTTGCTGGTGTGGTCAAAGGCCAAACTTTTCGATCCGAACAGCGTCGGAGCCTCCGCGTGGATTTTCACGATCGCGCGCAACCTGCGTATCGACGCGCTGCGCCGCGACAAGCGCACTCCTGCGGGAGATACGTCCGATGTCGACCTCGAGTTTCAGATCGACGAGGGGCCTCCGCCCGATGCCGGTGTCGCCGCAGCGGAGACGGAAACTCGGGTCCGCAAAGCCATGGCGACGCTGCCAGAAGATCAGTTGCGCGTGATTGAATTGTCCTTCTTCGAGGAGAAGGCGCATGCGCAGATTGCCGAGACGCTTGGGATACCGCTTGGAACAGTGAAATCGCGATTGCGGCTGGCAATGAACCGGCTGCGCGACCTCCTTGGTGACTTCTCATGACGGTGCAGCATCATCCCCCTGAAGAACTATTGACCGCGTTTGCGGCCGGCTTGCTCGACCTCGGGCAGCACATCGCCATCGCCACCCATCTGGCCGGCTGTCCGCGCTGCCGTCGCATGGTTCATGCGACGGAAGCCGTCGGCGGATCGGTATTGGCCGGCCTGCCGGCGACGGCGATGTCCCCGGATGCATTGGCCGCCGTCGAGGCAAGGCTCGGAGCGCTTCCTGCAGCCGTGGCGGAATCCGCACGAAAGGCATCGTCGAGGCTCGGTGATGTGCCCGGTCTGCCTCCCTTCGTGCGCGACTATCCCGCGAGTTCGTGGACCTGGATTGCTCCCAAGGTGCATCTGCGCCCGATCCGCCTGCCCGAAGCGAGCCCGACGCGGGTTTTCCTTTTGAAGTCCCGGCCGGGGACCAAGATGATCGAGCATACCCATACCGGGTTCGAAATGACCTGCGTGCTGTCCGGCAGTTTCGTTCATGCCGGGGGGCATTTTGGGCCGGGCGATTTCGACTTCGGTGACGGCACGAGCGATCACGAGGTGATGATCGACTCTGCCGAGGACTGCATCTGTCTCGTCGCGATGCAGGGTGACCTCAAGCTGAATGGCATCATCGGACGCATGCTTCAGCCGCTGATCCGGATGTGAGGTGACTGAGGGGTTGCGATGAGCCTGCTCCAGTTGATCGTTCTTGCCGCGACGATGGGGCTGGCGCTGGCATCGATCATGACGATCGCCTGGTTCGTCCAGAAGCGTACCGGCCACACCGGCTGGATCGATGTCGCCTGGACATTCGGGACCGGAATCGTGGCTGCGCTCGCGAGCCTTGCCCCGCTGTCGGAAAGCGGAGCTGGCGCACGGCAAATCATCGTCGCGCTGCTGGTCGCGCTATGGTCGCTACGGCTTGGCGGACATATTCTGGCGCGCACCTGGAAAGCCGGCGACGATCCGCGCTATCGCGAACTGATCCGGCAATGGGGCCCGAGGGCCGACCTGCGGATGTTCCTGCAATTGCAGTCGCAGGCCGCCGTCGGGCTGATCCTGGCGCTTTCGGTTGCGCTCGCGGCGCATAATCCGCGGCCGGCTCTGGGCGTCGCGGATTTTCTCGGCATCGCACTCCTTGTCGGCGCTCTCGCTGGCGAGGCCGTTGCCGACTGGCAACTTCGCCGCTTCAAGGACGATCCCGCCAATCGCGGCAAGGTCTGCGAGCGCGGCCTGTGGAGCCTGTCGCGCCATCCGAACTATTTCTTCGAGTGGCTCTGCTGGTTGGCCTATCCGTTGATTGCGATCGATTTATCCGGCCAACATCCGTTGGGCTGGATGGCGCTGCTGGCCCCGGCCTGCATGTACTGGGTCCTGGTTCATGTATCCGGCATACCGCCGCTCGAAGAGCACATGCTGCGCTCACGCGGTGCGGAATTCCGCGCGCTTCAAGAGCGCACCCGGCCATTCTTTCCGTTTCCCAAAGGCTGATCTCAGGCAGCAAACTTTGCGGTCACCCAGTAGCCTGCCGCCGCGGCGATGCCGCCAAGCACGGTCCCCCAACCGACGTCAATCAGGGTGAGTTGTGTGGTCCAGTTCCGTAGCGTTGCCTGGTTGGTGAGATCGTAGGTCAGATAGGTGAAGCATCCAAACAGCGCGCCGTAGACCACAGCCTCCGTCACGCTGCCGGATTTCAGGGCCGGAAGTATCGCGAAGATGACGATGCCGATCGGGTAGATCAGATAGAAGGCGACGCCGGCCGGCAGGTTGACATTTGCGAGCATGATGTCGCCCAGGGTCGGGCGGTAAAGCCGGCTCGCCATCGTTCCGAGCCAGGCCATGTCGCAGATCACGAAAACCGTGAGCGTCGCAAAATACGCAGTGAGGTAGGTCATCTTCCAAGGCTCATATTCCAAGGCGCATATCGGGTCGCGGACGCCGGCCCGGCGGACGGCCTGCTCAATCTAACGACGAAGCGCGCGCTTTGGATCAACAGCGTGACCAACGCGCGCCGGCCGGCTTCCCCGGGCCGGCTGAAGGCGGGGAAATCCCCATGAAATCTTGGTAAGATTCGGTGGGGATTCTCGGACCTCCGATGCCGGGAAGGCCTTTAAAATAAGGGGGAAGCGAATTTTTGGGCATGGGCCTTGCCCGCTTTCCCGCACCATGCCGGGAGGCCGACAGGGCTGTGCGCGTCCTGATCCCGGGGCTAGTATGATTCCCGAGGTTCCAACGGAAGCATCACCCCGTGATCGTATTGCAGGCCAACAGGATACGCGTTCGTCAGGCGCCGGGCCGTGATGTGCCCGGTGGAGAACGGGTGTGACCCAGGCAACTGCAACTGCTGCGATCGGAACTTCGCCCGCACTGATGGCGCGCGGCAGGTGGCTGCTGCGGTCGCTTGCGGTGTTCGGCTGCGTCGCCGCGTCCTCCGGCTGCATCCTGACCAAGGATCTTCCCGATCCGGCGCTCGACATCCCCGAGGGCTACAAGTCGGCGGCGAGGCCATCGAAAGCCGCGGACGCGCCGCCGACGCTCGACTGGTGGCGCGGCTTCCGCTCGCGCGAACTGACGGGCTTGATGGAGGAGGCGCAGACCGTCAACCTGGATATTGCGGCGGCCACCGCGCGTTTCAAGCAAGCCGATGCACAGGCACGAATCACGGGCGCCGCGTTGTTGCCGAGCCTCAACGGGACCGGTTCGGAGAACTATTCCCGCACCTCGGGCTCCAGCTCCAGCGGCCTGACCAATGGCGGCCGCGAGGTGGTCAACTACTCGGCCTCGTTCAGCGCCAGCTACGAATTGGATTTCTGGGGCAAGAACCGCGATGCCGCGCAGGCTGCGGAGGAGACCGCGGTCGCCACCCGCTTCGATCGCGACGTCGTCGCGCTGACGACGCTGACGACCGTCGCCAATGCCTATTTCCAGGTGCTGGCTGCGCAGGACCGGATTCGCACCGCGCAACGCAACATCGCCAGTGCCTCGCGCATCCTCGAGGCGATCAAGCAGCGACTGCAGGCCGGCACCGGCAACGATCTCGACGTTGCGCAGCAGGAGAGCGTGCTCGCCAACCAGCGCGCGCAGGTGCCGCCGCTGCGGCAGACGCTCGATCAGAACATCAACGCGCTGGCGACGCTGGTGTCGCGGCCGCCGGAATCCGTGCGCGTTGTCGGCGGCTCGCTCAACCAGATTGCCATCCCGCGCGTGACGCCCGGCCTGCCGTCGGAATTGCTGACGCAGCGCCCCGACATCCGTCGCCAGGAAGCGCAGCTCGCATCCGCGACCGCCAATGTCGGCAATGCCCGCGCGCAGTTCTTCCCGAGCATTCAACTGACCGGGCAGGGCGGTTACCAGAGCTCGGCGCTGACCTCGCTGTTTCAGCCGCATGCGGCGTTCTTCAGCATGGTCGGCAGCCTGACCCAGCCGATCTTCGACGGCGGCAGGATCCTGGGCAACTTCGAGTTGACCAAGGCGCGGCAGGAGGAGCTGTTGCAGGCCTACCGCAAGGCCGTGGTGCAGGCTTTTGCCGACGTCGACAACGCCCTGTACTCGATCCGCCAGACCACAGAGAGGCTGCGGTTGCAGCGCGAAGTGGTGGCGGCATCGCGGCGGGCTTTCCAGCTTGCCGAGCAGCAGTTGCGGGCAGGAACCGCCGATATCGTAACTGTGCTAAATACGCAGACGACGTTGTTCCAGGCTGAGGATTTGCTGACGCAGGCCCAACTGGCCCGGTTCTTGGCGATCGTCAGTCTCTATCAGGCGCTGGGGGGCGGCTGGGAGCCCAGGTTGGAAAGGCCGGTCAATGCTCTTTAAGCCGGAGACAAAGGACGACGCGAAGATCGCGGGCAGGCGCGGCGTGCGCGGCATTGGCCGGCGCATGGTGTCGTTGGCGATCACGCTGTTGATCCTCGGCGGCCTCGGCTATCTCGGATGGAATGCGTTCCAGCAGAAGCCGGCTGGCCGCGGCGGGCCCAATGCGCGTCCCGACCTTCCCGTGCCGGTGCTGGCGGCGATGCCCCGCGTTCAGGATGTCCCGGTCTATCTCGACGCGGTCGGCTCGGTCCGTGCGCTCAACACGGTGACGGTGCGCTCGCAGGTCGACGGCAAGCTGATCAAGGTGAATTTCGTCGAGGGCCAGGACGTCAAGCAGGGTGAGGTGCTGGCCGAGATCGACCCCGTGATCTACCAGGCGCAGTACGACCAGGCGGTGGCCAAGAAGGCGCAGGACGAAGCGCTGCTCGCCAACCAGAAGCTCGACCTGGCGCGCTATCAGCAACTCGCTACCTCGAATGCCGGCTCCAAGCAGCAGGCCGACACGCAGCGCGCGGTGGTCGCCCAGCAGGAGGCGCTGATTCAGGCCGACCAGGCCGCGATCGACAACGCGAAGGCGATGCTCGGTTATACCAAGATCACCGCGCCGCTGACGGGCCGCGCCGGCCTGCGCCAGGTTGACCAGGGCAACATCATCCGCGCTGCCGATGCGACCGGCCTCGTGATCCTGACGCAGTTGCAGCCGATCGCGGTGCAGTTCAGCCTGCCGCAGCAGCAGATCGTGCGGGTCAACGCCGCCGCCGCCAAGGGGCCGCTCGAGGTCGACGTGTTCGGCAATGACGGCGTCACCGTGGTCGACACGGGTACGCTCAGGGGTATCGACAATCAGGTCGATCCGACCACGGGCACGCTGAAACTGAAGGCGGAGTTTCCGAACGCCAAATTCCAGCTCTGGCCCGGGCAATTCGTCAATGTCAGGCTGAAGGTCGAAACGCTGGAGAAGGCGATCGTGGTGCCGACATCGGCCGTACAGCGCGGCCCCGTCGGCACGTTCAGTTACGTGATCGGTCCCGACAATGTCGCAACCGCAAAGCCGGTCGTGGTGACGCAGCAGAACGAGAACGACGCCGTGATCGCGAGCGGGCTTTCGACCTCGGACCGCGTCGTGACCACGGGCTTTGCCAACCTGTCCGATGGCGCCAAGGTTCTGATCGGCACCGCCGACCGCGCACCGACTGCCGACCTTGCGCCGCGCAAGCGCAGCCGCAGTCCCGATGCCAAGGTAGATGCAAAGGGAGATGCAAAGGGTGGTCAAGGCAAGGACGGCCAGGCCCAGCAGGGCAAGGACGGTCAGGGACAGGGCGGCGCTGCGAAGTCGCAGCCGTGATCGATGCGCCGCAGGTCTGAAATCGAGTTGATGTTGAGGACGCAACCATGAGCGTCTCCGAACCGTTCATCCGCCGGCCGATCGCGACCTCGCTGCTCGGGATCGCACTGATGATCGGCGGCGCGCTGGGCTATTGGGCGCTGCCGGTCTCGGCACTGCCGCAGGTCGATTTCCCGACCGTGCAGGTGACGACGCAACTGCCGGGCGCAAGCCCCGACGTGGTGGCGTCGCTGATCACCGCCCCGCTGGAGCGTCAGCTCGGCCAGATTCCGTCGCTGTCCTCGATGCAGTCGACGAGTTCGTTCGGCGTCAGCCAGATCTCGCTGCAGTTCGACCTCAACCGCGACATCGACGGCGCGACGCAGGACGTGCAGGCCGCGATCAACGCGGCCACCGGCATCCTGCCGAGAAACCTGCCGTACCCGCCGACCTACGCCAAAGTCAATCCGGCGGACGCCCCGGTCATGACGCTGGCGCTGACGTCGGAGACGATCTCGCTGCGCGCGATGAGCGACATCGCCGACACGATTCTCGGGCAGCGGCTAAGCCAGATTTCCGGCGTCGGCCGCGTGGCGGTGCTCGGCGGCCTGAAGCCGGCGGTGCGGGTGCAGGCCGACCTCGCCCGGCTCGCGGCCTACGGCATCTCGATGGAGGATCTGCGCAGCGCGATTGCGAGCGCCAACGTATCCGGGCCAAAGGGCTCGCTCGACGGCGCGCAGCAGGCCTACACCATCGCCGCCAACGACCAGATCGCGGCGGCTGACGCCTATAAGCCCATCATCATCGCCTACCGCAACGGCTCGCCCGTGACGATCGGGGACGTCGCCGTCATCGTCGACGGGCTGGAGAACGACCGGACCGGTGGCTGGTACCAGGGCACGCCGGCCGTGATCATCGACATCCAGCGCCAGCCCGGTGCCAACGTCATCGAGGTCGTCCGGCAGATCCGCGCCGAGATTCCCAAGGTTCAGCGCACGATTCCGGCCGGCGTCAACCTGACCGTGGTCTCCGACCGCACGGTCACCATCCGCGCCTCGGTGCGCGACGTGCAGTTCACGCTGATCCTCTCCGTGGTGCTGGTCACGCTGGTGGTGCTTTTGTTCCTGCGGTCGCTGCGCGCGACCTTGATCGCGGGCGTGGCGCTGCCGCTGTCGCTGATCACCAGCTTCGGCATCATGTACTTCTGTGGCTTCAGTCTCGACAATCTGTCGCTGATGGCGCTGACGATCGGCACCGGCTTCGTGGTCGACGACGCCATCGTGATGATCGAGAACATCGTCCGCCACATGGAGAACGGCGAATCCGTGATGGAGGCGTCGTTGAAGGGCGCCAGCGAAATCGGCTTCACCGTGATCTCGCTGACGGTATCGCTGATCGCGGTGTTCATCCCGCTGTTGTTCATGTCGGGCCTCGTCGGGCGCATGTTCCGCGAGTTCGCGCTGACGCTGACGATCGCGGTCGTGACCTCGGCGATCGTGTCGCTGACGCTGACGCCGATGATGTGCTCGCGGCTGCTCAAGCATGTCGGCGAGGAGATGACGGTTCCGGGACTTGCCGCCGTCAGCCGCTTCATCGACCGCATGGTCGACCTCTACCACCGCACGCTGCTCTGGGTGCTGCAGCGCCAGCGCGCGACACTGGCGGTCACCTTCGCCACCGTCGTTGCGACGCTTCTGATGTACGTGGTCGCCCCGAAGGGCTTTCTGCCGCTGCAGGACACCGCGTCGATCACGGCGGTGACCCAGGCCGGCCCCGACGTCTCCTTTGCCGAGATGCAAAGCCGGCAGGCAACGGCCGCCGCCGCGATCCAGGCCGATCCGGACGTGGTCGGGGTGGTGTCCGTGATCGGCGCCGGATCGGTCAATCCGACCACCAATGTCGGGCGCCTGGTGATGACGCTGCGGCCACGCGGCGAGCGGCACGATGACATTTCCGTCGTGGTCGATCGGCTGAAGCAGCGCACCGCAACAATTCCCGGCATGACGATCTATTTCCAGCCGGTGCAGGACGTGCAGATCTCGACCCAGTCGAGCCGCTCGCAATACCAGTATACGCTGACCGGCACCGACGCGGCACAGGTCTCGCAGTGGGCGCAGAAGCTCGTCGCCGAAATGCGCAGGGATCCGCTGTTCCGCGACGTTTCCTCGGAAGCGCAGGAAGGCGGCTTGCGCGCTGCGCTCAACATCGACCGCCAGCGCGCCGGCCAGCTCGGCGTCAGCCTGCAGGCGGTCAACGACACCCTCAACGACGCCTTTGCGCAGCGGCAGATCTCCACCATCTATGGCCAGGCCAACCAGTACCGCGTGGTGCTGGAAGCGATGCCGATGTACCAGCGCGATCCCTCGATCCTGTCAAAGCTCTATCTTCCGGGCTCCGCCAGCGCCACGGCCGGCGCGCCGAACGCGCAGGTGCCGCTGTCGGCAGTGGCGACGCTGACCCGCACCACCGCGCCGCTGGCGATTTCGCATCTGGCGCAGTTTCCGGCCGTGTCGCTCAGCTTCAACCTCGCGCCCGGCGAGGCGCTCGGCGATGCGGTCGAGGCCGTCAGGAAGATCGAGACGCGGATCGGCATGCCCGGCAGCATCGTCGGCGTCTATGCGGGCGATGCCGCCGAATTCGCCAAATCGCTGGCCGGGCAGCCATGGTTGATCCTGGCGGCGATCGTCACGATCTATATCGTGCTCGGCGTGCTCTATGAGAGCTACATCCACCCGATCACCATCCTCTCGACGCTGCCGTCCGCTGGCGTCGGCGCCATTCTGGCGCTGATGCTGTTCGGGCAGGACCTGTCGGTGATCGGCCTGATCGGCATCATCCTCCTGATGGGCATCGTCAAGAAGAACGCGATCATGATGATCGACTTCGCGCTGGAAGCGGAGCGGCATCAGGGCATGTCGCCGTCGGACGCGATCGTGCAGGCCTGCCTGTTACGGTTCCGCCCGATCATGATGACGACGCTGGCTGCGTTGTTCGGCGCGCTGCCGCTGGCGGTCGAGAGCGGCACCGGCGCCGAACTGCGCTTTCCGCTCGGCATCTCCATCATCGGCGGTTTGCTGCTGAGCCAGTTGCTGACGCTCTACACGACGCCGGTGATCTATCTGGCGCTCGACCGGCTCAACCGGAAGATCGAGAAGGCGGTGCCTGATCCCGGCCCGACCGGGCCGCCGGTGGCGGGGGCGACCGAGGGGATGCAATAGATGGCATCGATCTCGGAGCCCTTCATTCGCCGGCCGGTCGGCACGACATTGCTGGCGATCGGGCTCTTCCTGGTAGGCATCGTCGCCTATGTCTTCCTACCGGTCTCCTCGGTGCCCAACGTCGATTTCCCGACGATCTGGGTAGGGGCGTCGCGGCCGGGAGCCGATCCTTCGGTAATGGCATCGACCGTTGCCGCGCCGCTGGAACGCCGGCTCGGCCAGATCGCGGGAGTCGAACAGATCACCTCGACCAGTTCGCTTGGTACTGCCGTCATTCAGTTACAGTTCTCGATTGGCAGGAACATCGACCGCGCTGCGCGCGACGTGCAGGCTGCAATCAACGCCTCGCTGGCCGACTTGCCGAGCGACCTGCCGTCGCTACCGCGCTTCCGCAAGGCCAATCCGGCGGCCGCGCCCGTCCTGATCTTGGCGCTGACTTCGAAGACCATGACGACGAGTGCGATGTACGACGTCGCCGATACCGTCATCGCCCAGCGCATCTCGCAGGTGCCGGGCGTCGGCGAGGTCAGGGTCTCCGGCGCCGATCAGCCGGCGGTGCGGATCGCACTCAATCCAGTGGCGCTGTCGAATGCCAGAATCGCAACCGACGACGTGCGTCTCGCGATCATCAACGCCAATCCGCTCGGGCCCGTCGGCATCTTCGACGGCGGCCGCCAGGCCGAGACGATCTCGACAAACAGCCAGATGCGCACCGCGGCGGAATTCCGCGACGTCATCATCAAGAGCTCGTCCGGCAATTTCGTTCGCCTTGCCGACGTCGCCGACATCGAGGATTCCGTCCGCAACAGCCGCTCGATCGCCTGGTTCAACAAGCAGCCGGCGGTGCTGATCCAGATCACCAAGCAGGGCGACGCCAACGTGATCGACACCGTCGACCGGGTGAGGGCGCTGATCCCCGAGTTGAAGCAGTGGCTGCCCGGCGGGGTCGAAATCTCGACGCTGGTCGATCGCACGGGCACGATCCGCGCCAGCGTGCTCGACATGCAGTATACGCTGTTGGCGACCGCCTTCCTCGTGATGGTGGTGGTGTTCGTCTTCCTGCGCCGCCTGACGCCGACGATTGCGGCCGGCGTTTCCGTTCCGCTGGCATTGGCCGGCACCTGCGCCGGGATGTGGCTCGCCGGCTTCTCGATCGACAATCTGTCGCTGATGGCGCTGGCGATCTCGGTCGGCTTCGTCGTCGACGACGCCATCGTCATGATCGAGAACATGTATCGCAATCTCGAACAGGGCATGGCGCCCTATCCGGCGGCACTCGAGGGCGCCAAACAGATCGGCTTTACGGTGCTGTCGATCAGCCTGTCCCTGATCGCTGCCTTTACGCCGCTGATCTTCATGGACGGCGTCGTCGGCCGGCTGTTGCGCGAGTTCTCGCTGACGCTGACGTTCGCCATCCTGGTTTCGACCGTGGTCTCGCTGACGGTCACGCCGATGATCTGTGCGCACTACATCAAGGAGGCGACGTCGGACCGCGCGACCTGGTTCGACCGCGTCGTCGAGGGCACGCTGTCGCGCATCTTGGTGTTCTATGCCTGGACATTGCGCGCGGTGCTGGACTTCCCGTTCCTGACCCTGATCGTGTTCTTCGCCACCATCGCGCTGACCGTGGTGCTCTACATCAAGACCCCGAAGGGTTACTTCCCGACCGACGACTCCGGCTTCGTCATCGGCGCCACGCGCGCATCGCCCGACACGTCCTTCCAGGCGATGCTGGGCCTGCAACAGCAACTTGCCGACATCGTCATGGCGGATCCGGCGGTGGCCGGCGTCGGCTCCTCGCTCGGCGGCAGCGCCGGGCCGGGTGGCGGCGGTTCCAACCGCGGCACCATGTTCATCAGCCTGAAGCCGCCGGAGGAGCGGGGCGGCATGTCGACCGCGCAGGTGATCGACCGGTTACGCCGCAACCTCTACCGCGTGGCCGGGATCCGCCTGTTCATGTTCGCGGCGCAGGACATTCGAACCGGTGGCAGATCGG
>PJQE01000082.1_pt1 | contig 12490 bp, 9 predicted proteins | sample 1503751 | NCBI WGS metagenome assembly PJQE01 (sample SAMN07775948, study PRJNA414020) | Biofilm metagenome, whole genome shotgun sequencing project. | reverse complement strand
GTTCTGACGACCGCCGAGGCTGAAGCGATCTGGCGCGCAAAGTCGGGCGTCTTCATCGATGTCATGCCGCGCGCGCCAAAGCCGCCCAATCTTCCCGCAGGCACCGTCTGGCGCGATCAGCCGCGGCTCAACATTCCCGGCAGTGTATGGTTGCCGGATACGGGGTATGGAAAGCTGGCGGCGGCGACGGAAGATTATCTCAAACGCGGGCTGGTCCGCGCGACGGCGGGCAACAGCGCCGCACTCGTCGTGATCTACTGCATGGCCGATTGCTGGATGTCCTGGAATGCCGCCAAGCGAATCCGGACCTACGGCTATTCCAATGTCGCGTGGTATCCCGAGGGAACCGACGGCTGGGAGCGAGCCGGTCTGGAATTGACGGAAGCGCAGCCCGAGCCGCGGGCGGTGGAGGAAACCTCCTCGCCGCGCTGAGTTTTACTCGATCTCCTGCTGAATGGTTCGTCCGAGCGCAAACAGCCGTTGGTCGATCGCGGTTGGTACTTCGCAGACGAACTTGATGACCCGCCGCCGGTCCTCGAATATCCGCGTCTGCCAGACAAGCTGGTTGCTGAGCTCGTCGACCTTGGCCTGGTCGGGCTGCGCTTCACCCTGCAATGCCTGCAGGGCAATTGTGTCCGAGCGAATTTTGTCCGCCGCCTCGCGCTGCTTGCGCGTGACGCGCTCGAGGCCGTTGAGAACCTGCGAGCGCTGCGCATTGAGGGATTCGAACAGGCCGGCAAACAGCAGCTTGCCGCCGGCAGCCTTGTCGGCCGCACCTTTCAGATACTCGGTGATCGCTTTCTGCGCTTCCTCGAGCGGCGTCCGCCTTGCCGCGAGTTTGGCGACCAGCGTACTGACCGTCGGATCGTCTTTCCACTTGCCGGTGACGTCGTCCAGTGGCGGGCCGGCCCACACCGCGGCGAGGGATATCTCCGGCACCTTGGCCTGGACGCATGGCCAGTCCGGATAGCGAGGGTCGGCGTGGGCGAACCTGGCTGTCGCCATAACGGCGAACGATATTGCGATCGCGGTCCGATATCTCATGTCTCGCCTCCACCCGGTCCGCGGCGGATCAGGCCGCGCGAGGGATCGTATGCGAGGATGGCCCCGACCATGAAGGCGATCGTGCAGCCGCCGACCATTGCGAGCGAGATCCAGTTTACCTGGCCGTACAGCGCAAAGCGTATCAGCTCTACGGCATGGGTGAATGGATTGAACTGGCAGACATAGTAGAGCATCGGGCTGCTCTCCAGGATGCGCCACAGCGGATAGAGCGCGGATGAGGCAAAGAACATCGGGAAGATGACAAAGTTCATCACGCCGGCAAAGTTCTCGAGTTGCTTGATGCCGGAGGAGATCAGCATGCCAAGCGCGCCGAGCATCAGCCCCGACAACACAAGCGCCGGCAGCACCGTGAGGTAGCCCATGGGCGGCGGCGCGATGTCCCAGAACCAAGCGATGAGCAGGAAAGCATAGACCTGCAGCAGCGAGACCGCGGTTCCCGCCAGCAGCTTGCACGATAGCAGGAACCAGCGCGGCAACGGGCTCACCAGCAAGGTGCGCATGTTGCCCATCTCGCGGTCATAGACCATCGAGAGCGAGGACTGCATGCCGTTGAAGAGCTGGATCATCGCCATCAGGCCCGGGGCGATATAGACCTCGTACAGGATGTAGGTCTCGTAGGGCGGAATGATCGAGAGGCCGAGCACCTGCCGGAAGCCGGCGGCGAAGATGAACAGCCATACCAGGGGGCGCACCAGCGCCGAGATGAAGCGCTCGCGCTGATGCAGGAAGCGCAGCGCCTCGCGCCACACGATGCCGCTGAGACAGGTGAAATATTCGGCGGGCGAGAAGCCGCGACGAACCGGCTCGAGGCTTACCGAGGTCATGACGCCTGACCTCCGCTCGGTGCGGCGGCGCCGGTCAGCCGCATGAAGGCCGTGTTGATGTCGCTGCCGCCGGCCTCGGCGATCACGCGCGCCACCTTACCCTGCGCCAATACCCGGCCCTGATGCAGCACGACGAGATCGTCATTCGCCCCGATCTCGTCGAACAGATGCGTCGCCCACAAAACGCTGATGCCCTGTTCGGCAACGAGTTGGCGGACATGGTTCAGGATGTCGGCGCGTGCCTTGACGTCGAGGCCGACGGTCGCCTCGTCGAGCAGCAGCAGGCGCGGGCGGTGCAGCAGCGCGCGGGCGATCTCCAGCCGCCGCATCTGGCCGCCGGAGAGGTCGCGCACCTTGCTGCCGGCGCGGTCGGCTAGATCGATGCGCGCCAGCACTTCCTGGCTGCGCGCGCGGGCCTCGCGCCTGGAGATGCCGTGCAGGGCGGCGTGATACAGCAGGTTCTGCGTCACCGAGAGATCGAGATCGAGCGTGCGCGGCTGAAACACCACCCCGAGCAGCCGCAACGCTTCGCCGGGAGATCGCGCGACGTCGTGGCCGAAAATCCCGATACGTCCGTGCTGGATACCGAACAGGCGGGTGATCAGCGAGAACAGCGTGCTCTTGCCGGCGCCGTTCAGGCCGAGCAGCGCGGTGAAGCTTGCGGGTGCGACGGAAAAGCCGACGTCGATCAGGGCCCGCCGTGCGCCGTAGGAATGGCTGACGCCGTCGATCGCCAATGCGGATATCGCCGCGGCCGCGGGCCGGGAGGAGACGTCCTGCGGGTTGGGACCGGCAGAAAATGCGTCAGTGGCCGTCATGGCTGTGCAATCGTGATTCCCCAGGGCAACTCGCCGACCTGGATCGTCTTGATGACCTTTTGCGCGGCGACGTCGATGACCGAGACGTCGTTCGACACGCCGTTGGTGACCATCAGATATTTCTCGTCCGGCGTGAATGCCATGTGCCAGACGCGCTGGCCCACCAGCAGGTATTTGGTGACCTTGTGGGTGGTGGCGTCCACGACCGCAACCCGGTTGGCCGGGCCGAGCGCGACGAAGGCGGTCTTGCCGTCCTTGGTCATGCCGATGCCGACCGGCTGAATGGCTTCGCTGCGCAGGCCGGGAATCTCGAACGTGATCTTCTTCGTCACCTCGCGCTTGGCTGGATCGATCACCGAAATGGTGCCTCCGATCTCGGAGGATACCCACACTTCGGAATTATCCCGCTTGAATTCCGCGAAGCGCGGGCGCGCATCGACCAGCACGTTGGCGACGATCTGGCGCGTCGAGGTGTCGATGAAATGCGCCATGTTGGTGGTCTCTGACGTATTGATCAGGAACTTGCCGTCCGGGCTGATGGCCATGCCCTCGGGCTCGACGCCGACCTGGATTTCGCCGAGCCGGCTGCGCTTCTCGACGTCGATGATGGTCACCGTGTTGTCGTTCTCATTGGCGACGTAGAGGATCTTGCCCTCGGCATCGAGCGCGAACAGCTCGGGGTCCGGACCTGAGGGCAGGGTGTCGACGACTTCCTGCTTGGCGACGTCGATGACCTGGATGCTGTCGTCATCGCCGACCGCCACGAAGACGAACTTTCCGTCCCGCGTGAACTCGATGCCGCGCGGCCGCTGGCCGACCTTGATGGTCTTGGTGACGGTCCAATTATTCGTATCGATCACGGAGACGGTGTTGCTCTTCTCGTTGGAGACATAAGCGACGAAAGCGGAGGCAGGGCTCGCCGTCGCGAGCAGGGCGGCCATTCCGATGATCAGGCAACATCGCCACATACGAAATCTCTCCTTACTCAACGCAGCTTGCACTTGGTTTCCGGACGATCGACGCCGAGCGTATCGAGTTCGGACACCTGATGCAAAAATCCCTCCTGCGGCGAAACCGACACCACCATCCGTCCGTCAACCAGCAGGATCGGCTGGCGAAGCTGCAGATTCCAGTCGCGCAAGGTCAGCCGTCGGCCCTTGAACGCCGCGATCGAAAAGTCGGGGCCTTTCAGAAAATCGGTTACCGCTTTCGGGTCGCCGGACCTGGTGCGCGAGGTCGCTTCGCCGATCATGCGCCCGGCCGTCCAGGCCTGCATGTCCAATGCGCTCATCAAGCGCGAGTTCAACTTGATGAACCGGTTCTGGAGCTGGATCGCGCCCCACTGATCCTGCGCGGCGTGCCAGCTGGTCGGAACCAGTCCGGCCGAGCCGGCGACCGGGCGGGGATCCCAGGTGCGGTAGGGCAGGTAGGACGCGAACACTTCGCTTTCGTCCGCCGCCACGAGCACGTCATAGGCGGGCGCCTGCTGGGTAAACACCGGAATCTGCCGCTGGATCAGCGTGACGCCGCTGTCGGTGCGGCGTGCACCGCCGGTGTCCTCAAAGGTTCGTTCCTGAACGATCTTGGCGCCGAAGCGCGTTGCCGCGCGGCGAAGCGCGTCGGCGAACAGCTTGTCGGAATCGTGCGAGCCGATGACGAACAGCCAGCGCTTCCATTGTTTCCAGACCAGATACTGCGCCAGCGCGTCCGCGAGCATCGAGCGCGTCGGCGCGACATGGATGACGTTGGCGCGACAATCCTGCTCGCGCAGCCGGTCGTCGGTCGCGCCCGCATTCAACAGCAGCGTTCCGCGCTCGCGCAGCGCGTCGGCGGACTTCAGCAAATCATCAGCCGGGAGATCGGCGATGATGAATCCGTTGCGTTCGGCCAGGCTGGTTGCCGCTTTGGCGACGTCTTCATTGTCCTTGAGCCTGATTTCCTCCAGCTTGAATTGCTGGTTGAGGAATTTGCCGGTGGTGTTGTTGTCCTCGATGGCGAGACGTGCGCCGGCAACGCCGTCATTCTCGGCCGGGAGCTCGACCAGCGACAGTTTCGGCTTGACGCCTGCGCGGGCGAGATAGCCGATGCCGATCTGGGTGGGGTCGGCCGCGCACACAGGGGTAGCCGCGATGCTCAAGCCGACCAGCGCGACCAACCATCGGATCATGGATTCTCCCTGTCGGGCCCTCCGGTTTGCAGGATGGAGGGCCGTATGGCTTGAACCATGACCGAATTGTCTTGGCTTGCAACTCAATTCTGTTGCGGCGTTTCAGCCCTTGAGCCGTGCGGCGTGCCAGCGCAGATGGTCCGCCATGAAGGTGGAGATGAAGTAGTAGCTGTGGTCATAGCCGGGCTGCCGGCGCAAGGTGAGGGGAATCTTCGCCTTCTCGCAGGCGGCTTGCAGCAGTTCCGGACGGAGCTGCTCGGTGAGAAACTGATCGGCATCGCCGTAGTCGACCAGCAGATCTGACAGGCTGGCGCCGTCTTCGATCAGCGCGACGGCATCGTGTTTGCGCCAAGCCTGCCGGTCATCCCCGAGATAGCCGCCGAGCGCCTTGATGCCCCATGGCACCTGCGACGGTGCGACGATCGGCGCAAATGCGCTGACCGCGCGATAGCGGCCGGGATGGCGCAGCGCGACCGTCAGTGCGCCGTGACCGCCCATGGAGTGGCCCAAGATGGATTGTCGGTTCGAGTCGACGGGAAAATTCTCACCGACCAGCTTCGGCAATTCTTCCGTGACATAGCTCCACATCCGGTAATTGCGCGCGAACGGCTCGCGTGTTGCGTCGACATAGAAGCCCGCGCCAAGGCCGAAATCATAGGCGTTGGCGGGATCGCCCGGCACGTCTTCGCCGCGCGTGCTGGTATCGGGCGCAACGAAGATCAGGCCGAGCTCGGCACAGGCGGCACGGAACTCGCCCTTCTCCGTCACGTTGGCGTGTGTGCAGGTCAGGCCGGAGAGATAATAGACCACCGGCAGTTTGGCGTCAGCTGCGTGCGCGGGGACGTAGACCGAGAAGGTCATGTCGGTTTGCGTCTCGCGGCTGGCGTGCCGGTAGACGCCTTGCACGCCGCCATGCGCCTTGTTGGTCGAAACGGTTTGGATTGTCATGCCCTTGCCACCCTGGCGTCGCGCCGTCAGCCCACGCCGTTGGTGATGGCCAGCCGCACCAGCTCGGCAGAAGTACGCACGCCCAGCTTCTGACGCATGATCGAGGACGTGTTGGCGACGGTCTTGTAGGAGGAGTGAACCAGCCACGCAATTTCGGAAAGGCTCTTGCCCGCGCTGAGCAGACGCAGGATCTCCATCTCGCGCGAGGTCAGCTTTGACAGCGGGCTCTGCGTGAACGAGGCGCCGGCGAATGCAATGCTGCGTGCCATCGCAGGCGGAAGGTACACACCGCCGTTTCCGACTTCGCGGATCGCATCGACGAGATCTTGCGGATCTCCCGTCTTGGAGACGTACCCCTTGGCGCCGACTTCGATGGCGCGCTTGGCGAAAACGGGGTCGTCGTTCATGCTGAACATGATGATGCGCGCCGACGCATCGTGCCCGAGAATGCGCCGTGCCAGTTCGAAGCCGGATACCGTGGGCAGGTTGATGTCGAGAACGCAGATGTGCGGACGCTGCTCGCTGAACACGCGCTCGCCGGATTCCGCGTCGGAGGCTTCGAGAATGTCGATCTCGGGGTCGTCCGCGAACAGCGCGCGGCAACCGGACGCTACGATGCGATGATCATCGACAATCAAGACACGCATTGGCCGTGGGCCCCCGATAGCTGCGTCCACTTGCTGCACTGCATCAGATCACCGCCGCCGCGAAGCTCACCATCGACGGGATCATGTAACCCGCGCAATGTTGCTGTACGCTTCGATTAGATAGCCGCCTGCTTCCGTCTGTCAACGCTTCCTTCGGCGGAACCGCAATCCGGACCTCGACCATGTGGCAACGATTTTCCTTACGCAGCCGGATCAACCTGCTGCTCGCGCTCGTCCTCACGCTGGGGCTGGCCACCAACATCGCGCGGGTCGTTCTCGAAGCCGGCCCCCGCGTCCAGGCCGAAGATCAGAGTGTCACGCGGCTGGCACGCGAGTTCGTCGAAACCATCGTTGCGGGGCTGCAGGAGGCGCCGGATCCGGACGCAAGATTGAGCCAGATCGTGCACGACCTCAACCGCTTACGCCATGTGAGCATCACGCGACAGAGCGAGGCGGGGCCGCGAGCCGCGGGAAGCGAGCGTCTGGCCGACGCCGACGACAGCCGTTCGCCGCCGGCGTGGTTCGTCGCGCTCGTTCATCCCGAGAAGACCACCGTCACTGTGCCAATTTCGGTCAGGGGCAAGCCGGACGCGCTCCTGATCACCTCGCATCCGAACGACGAGATGACGGAGATCTGGGACGGCATCGTCTCCCAACTCCAGATCGGCATGGTGATCGTGATCGTCCTCTTTCTCATCACGAGCAGGGTGGTCGGCCGGGCGCTTGCGCCGATCGGAACGCTGTCGGACGCAATGACGAAGATCGAGGCGGGAATCTACGACACGCGCGTCAAGCCGGACGGACCTCCGGAATTGACCGCCATCTGCGAGAAGCTGAATCACCTGGCGGCGACGCTGGGCAAGGCGGTCGACGACAAGCGGCGCCTCGCCGAGCGCGTCGTGTCGTTGCAGGACGTCGAGCGCAAGGAGATCGCCCGCGAGCTGCATGACGAGTTCGGACCGCATCTGTTCGCGCTGCGGGCACATGCCAGTGCGCTGACGCGGACGGCGGATGCCGGTGGTCCGAACGTGGAGGCCACGCGGAAGCATGGCACCGCCATCCTGGAACAGGTCAACGCCTTGCAGCAGACCAATCGGCGGGTTCTCGAGAAGTTGCGGCCGGTGGGGTTGATCGAGCTCGGGCTTCGCGACGCGCTCGGCGCGCTCCTGCGCATGTGGAGCGAGGCGCATCCCGACGTCGCCATCGAAGCCGCGATTTCGCCGGCGCTCGGCGAGACCGGGGAAACCGCCGAACTGACGATCTATCGCACCGTCCAGGAAGCGCTGACCAATGTCTTTCGCCATGCCGGCGCGACCAGCGTCAACGTCACCGTCGAGCCGGCCGGGCTGCCGCCGGGACCGACCCGCGATGGCCGGGGCGGGGCACTGGTACGCATCCGCGACAATGGCGGTGGCCTGCGGCCGGACCACAAACTCGGCTTCGGACTTACGGGCATGCGCGAGCGTATTCTGGCGCTCGGCGGCTCGCTGACGATCGCTTCCGGTGACGGTGGCGTAACCGTGGAAGCAGTGATTCCCGGGGACGCGCGCGGCTGACCCGGGAATTCTTCCCGGTCCTGTTCGGGAAAAGAAATATCGACCGATGAGACCTTTTGAATGGTGCGCAAGCTGATCGACCCGCCTTAAGATCATCCGCGTCCGACCGGCGGGGTATCAGTACAGCCGGAAGACACGGGGATGAAACGAAATGCGTGCGCGTTGCCTGGTCGTCGGGACAATATCGCTATGTCTGGTTCCGGGAAGTGACGGCGCCCAGGCGCAAACCGCTGGTGACAGCGAGGTCCTGCCGGCGATCGAAGTGGTTGCTCCTCCGACGACATCGGCCAGGCCGGCGACCAGACCGGTGCGCGGCGCCACCGCCGCTCCCCGAGCCGCCCGTAATGTGCGCAGGGTTCTTGTCTATCCGACCGCGCCAACGCCGCAGGCCCGGGTGGGAATTGATGTCGACAAGGTGCCGGCCGCGATCAACGCGGTCGGTGCTGGGCAGATCGCGCGGACCGACTCGTTCGACGTCGGCGTTGCACTGCAGCAGCACGTGCCGGGTGTCGTACTCAGCGATACGACCGGCAATCCCTTCATGCCTGATGTACAATTTCGTGGGTTCGTTGCGTCGCCGGTCGCTGGGACGCCTCAGGGGCTTGCCGTCTATCAAAACGGGATGCGCATCAATGAAGCATTCGGCGACACTGTTAATTGGGACCTCATCCCGACCGCCGCGATAAGGTCGGTCACGGTCGTGACCAACAACCCGGCATTCGGCCTCAATGCGCTTGGCGGAGCCGTCAACGTCCTGATGAAGGACGGCTTCAATTACAAGGGAGCCGAGATCAACACAATGGGCGGCTCGTTCGGGCGCATTCAGAGTTCGGCGCAGTATGGTCAGCAGTACGGCAATTGGTCGGTTTACGGGGCGCTCGAAGGCCTGAAGGACAACGGCTATCGCAATTTCTCGAAATCCGAGATCCGCCGCTTTTATGGAGACGTCGGGTACCGCACAGACAGCAGCGAGTTCCACCTTAACTTTGGCGTCGCCAAGAACAATTTCGGCGCGTCGGCTGCAGTTCCAGTTGAACTTCTCGACAAAAATTGGGGCGCGACCTACACCACGCCGCAGACCACGGACAATCGCGTGGCCTACGCCAATCTGACCGGCAAGGTCGAGGTCTCGCCGACCTGGACCCTCGATGGCTCGGTGCGCGTCCGCAGGTTCCAGCAGAAGACGGTGGACGGCAATCCGACCGAGACGGAGCGATGTGCTTTAGACCCGACCCTGCTCTGCTTCAACGATGATGACGTGCCCGCAAACGGGCTGAACGGCGTACAGCTCGCAAATCCGTTCCCCGCCGACGCCGTGCTGGGACAGATCGATCGCACGACCACCCGTTCGACGACGACCGGGGCGACCCTGCAGGCGACCAATACCGACCAACTGTTCGGCCACAACAACCAGTTCATGATCGGCACCAGTTTTGACTCCGGCGTGACCCGCTTCGGGGCCAGTGCTGAACTGGGCACGATCGGATCAAACTATGTCGTCAGCGGCAGCGGCATATTCCTTGGCCGATCGGGTGAACCGATTTCGATCGGCCCGGTCTCGCTTCGCGCCACCAACCGCTACACCGGCATCTATGCGCTCGACACGTTCGACGTAACGGACCGCTTCTCCATCTCGGGCGGCGGCCGGTTCAACTATGCCAGCATCAACCTTCAGGATCAGCTCGGCACCGACCTCAACGGCAGTCACACGTTCAGCCGCTTCAATCCGATGATCGGCGGCACCTACAAGATCACGCCCGAAGTGACGGCCTATGCGGGCTATTCCGAGGCGAATCGTGCCCCAACCCCGTTGGAACTCGCGTGTGCCGACCCGGCGCGCCCCTGTATCGTTGCGGCATTCCTGATCGCAGACCCCCCGCTGAAGCAGGTTGTGTCTCGCACCATCGAGGCGGGCTTCCGCGGCACCAAGCAACTAAGTATCGGCACACTCGGATGGAAAATCGGCGCCTTCCGCGCGACCAATGCCGACGACCTCTTTGCTATCCCAAGCCCGGAGCTTCAGGGCTTCGGCTATTTCCAGAACGTAGGCAGGACGCGGCGGCAGGGCATCGAGGCACAGGTGAATCTAACCTCGAAGACGCTGCAACTTTACGCGAGCTGGGCCCTTGTCGATGCGCGGTTCCTCGATCCCTTGACGCTCAACTCTCCCAGTCCGTTCGCAATCGATGACATTATCCAGGTCGTACCCGGCAACCGGATTCCGGCCATCCCCCGCAACCGGGTCAAGCTGGGCGTGGACTATTCGATCACGGATGCTTTCAAGGTCGGCGGCGATGCACTGTTCGTGGCAAGTCAGTACTTTGCCGGGGATGAATCCAACCAGGCGGCGAGGCTGCCAGGGTATACGGTTTTCAACCTGCACGCCTCGTACCAGATCAACAAGACATTTCAGATCTACGGTCGCATCGACAACATCTTCGACAATCGCTACGCGACCTTTGGGACGTTTTTCGAGAGGGACGACATACCGAATTTCGCCAATGGCGGCGCCGAGTTTTCCGATCCTCGCACTGTCACTCCGGCGCGGCCGCGTGCGTTCTATGCGGGGCTGAAGGCGACCTTCTGAGACACGGCGTTCGCAACCTTCCACTCGAAGCGCAGCGGCGAGGCCTTCCGTGTACGCCGTTCACCCCTGATTGATCGCGCGCGAACTCCAAGGGCGTGCTCTGCACCCCTTCAATTGAGCCGCGTGGCCGCACGTTTCCTCTTTTCGAACGCAAGAGCGGCATCAAAAAAGACCCCGCGCTCATCGAGGCGGGGTCCAGGTGAAGTTATTGGGTGAATACAGATACTTCCCCAAGGTGCAGGGAAGTAACAGAGGTGATCGTATTTTTGACGGGCCCAGCGTCAACAAGATTGTGTCTTATATCCTGCAGGAATAATTCCCGATCTGGTCTGGAAAACTTGAAGGTCGGCGGGCATCGCTCCAGCGATCGTCATTCAGAACGCCATGTCTTCCAGAACGCCATGTCTTCGATTGATCTTGATGTCGTAGTTGCTCGCGCCTACCGTCACAACAGATCCGCTAGAGATCATTGGGAGGGAGAGAAGATGATACGTTCGCGCGTCGATTCAACTTGTTGCGTTTTTCTTGACAATGTCACTGCTCGGTCCACCCACCTCGCACGGTCGGCGATCGCGATTGGTCTGAGCTTAGGCTTGTCCTTCAGCGCGACGTTCGCCCAGACGCCGGCGAAGGGATCGCCGGATCACATCAAGGCGGTCACTTCTGCAGTCGACGGTGCATCAATCAAGGCCAACACGGCGACGTCGAACGATTGGCCGACGATCGGCCTTGATTACGCCGAAACCCGCTTCAGCAAACTGAACCAGATCAACGCAGAGAACGTCAAGAAACTCGGACTGGTCTGGACCTACCCGCTCGAATCTTCGCGCGGCGTCGAGGCGACCCCAGTCGTGGTCGACGGCATCATGTACCAGACCGCGTCGTGGAGTGTGGTGCATGCAATCGATGCGCGCACCGGAAAACGACTTTGGACGTACGATCCAAAGGTCGACCGCACAAAGGGCTATCGAGGTTGCTGCGATGTCGTCAATCGCGGCGTCGCGCTCTGGAAGGGCAAGGTGTTTGTCGGCGTCTATGACGGACGCTTGGTTGCGCTCGACGCCGTCACCGGCAAGGTGGTCTGGGAGAAGGACACTATCGACAACAAGCAGTTTTCCTACACCATCACCGGTGCGCCGCGCGTTTTCAACGGCAAGGTCGTGATAGGAAATGGCGGGGCTGAATACGGCGCGCGCGGCTACGTCGCTGCCTATGACGCAGAGACCGGGAACCAGGTGTGGCGCTGGTTCACTGTACCCGGCGATCCCTCAAAGCCCTTCGAAGATGAATCGATGGCGCGTGCGGCGTCAACCTGGGATCCGTCGGGCAAATACTGGCTCTACGGCGGCGGCGGCACCGTGTGGGATACCATCACATTCGATCCCGACCTGAACCTCGTCTATATCGGCACAGGCAACGGCTCTCCTTGGAACCGTCATGTTCGCAGTCCCGGGGGTGGCGACAATCTCTACCTGTCGTCGCTGGTAGCGCTGAACGCGGATACTGGAAAATATGTCTGGCACTATCAGGAGAATCCTGGCGATCATTGGGACTATACAGCTACGCAACCAATGATCCTCGCCGATCTCACCATTGACGGCGCGCCGCGCAAAGTCATCCTGCAGGCGCCGAAGAACGGCTTCTTCTTTGTCGTCGATCGCACCAACGGCAAATTCATCTCGGCCAAGAACTTCGTCGATGTGAATTGGGCAACCGGTTACGACGCCAATGGCCGGCCGATCGAAGTGCCGCAAGCGCGCGGAGCGGATCAGTATGACAGCATCCCTGGTCCCTTCGGCGCGCATAACTGGCATCCGATGTCGTTCAATCCGCAGACCGGTCTTGTCTACCTCCCGGCACAGAACGTTCCGCTCAACC
>PJQE01000080.1_pt1 | contig 12733 bp, 11 predicted proteins | sample 1503751 | NCBI WGS metagenome assembly PJQE01 (sample SAMN07775948, study PRJNA414020) | Biofilm metagenome, whole genome shotgun sequencing project. | reverse complement strand
GTATCGAGCTGTACGGCCGCGGTTCTCGGCAGCGGCTGATGAATCTCGACGTGCCCGAGCCGGTTATCGCGGCGATGGAGAAGAGCAAGACCACGCCGATCGCCATTCAGTGGTCCGCGCCGCGCGAAGGCATTGTGCTGGAGCGCAACGCCATCGAAGGCATGCGCGCACAGCCGGGCGACGTGCTGTTCCGCATCGCCGACATTTCAGTCGTGTGGGCCCTGGCTGACGTGGCCGAGCGCGACCTCGGCAGCATTGCGGTCGGTCAGCCCGTTGCGGTGCGCGCCCGCAGCTTCCCCGGGCGGGAATTTTCCGGCAAGATCAGCGTCATCTATCCGCAGGTGAACCGCGAAACGCGAACCGCGCGGGTCCGGATCGAACTGGCGAACGCCGACCTCGCGTTGCTACCGGATATGTATGTCGACGCCGAGATCGGCACCGCCAGTGGGACATCGGTCGTCGCCGTCCCAGACAGCTCCGTGCTCGATACGGGAAGCCGGCAAGCCGTCTTCATCGACAAGGGCGAGGGCCGCTTCGAGCCGCGCACCGTCAAGCTGGGCCGCCGCGGCGACGGCTATGTCGAGGTGAAGGAGGGCGTGAGCGAGGGCGAGGCGATTGTGACCTCGGCCAACTTCCTGATCGATTCCGAAAGCAACCTGAAGGCCGCGTTGAAGAGTTTTGCGGAAGCCGCCACGCCGCAGACGACCGAAGCTTCAAGCGGGGCGAAACACGTGGGAGGGCACCAATGATCGCCCGAGCCATCGCCTGGTCGGCGCGCAATCTGCTGTTGGTGCTGTTCGGCACCGCCTTTGCGGCAGCCGCCGGCCTCTACGCGCTCGTGCATCTTCCGCTCGACGCCATCCCCGATCTTTCCGACACCCAGGTGGTCGTCTACACCGAGTATCCCGGTCAGGCGCCGCAGGTGATTGAAGACCAGGTCACCTATCCCCTAACCACGGCAATGCTGACGGTTCCAAAATCGAAAGTCGTGCGCGGTTTCTCGTTTTTCGGCGTGTCGTTCGTCTATGTCATCTTCGAGGACGGCACCGACATCTACTGGGCGCGGTCGCGCGTGCTCGAATTCCTCAACAGCGCAACTTCGCGGCTTCCTGCGGGCGTGACCCCAACCATCGGTCCCGACGCGACCGGCGTCGGTTGGGTCTACCAGTACGCAGTAGTATCGAAGGAATTGACCCTCGCCGACACCCGGACTATCCAGGATTGGAACCTAAAGTTCGCGCTTGCCAAGGCGGAAGGCGTGGCCGAGGTCGCGAGTGTCGGCGGCTTCGTCAAGCAGTACAACGTGATCCTCGATCCGCAGCGCATGCGCGATCGCGGCATCACCATGCAGAAGATGCGCGATGCGATCCGCGCCAGCAATGCCGACGTCGGCGGCCGCACCGTCGAACTGTCGGAATTCGAATACGTCATCCGCGGCAAGGGCTACCTCAAGAGCATCAACGACCTCGGCAATGTAGTGCTGAAGGTGAGCAACGGCACGCCGGTGCTGCTGCGCGATGTCGCAAGGGTGGAGCTGGGGCCCGACGAGAGACGGGGCATCACCGAGCTTAACGGCGAGGGAGAAGTCGCCAGCGGCATCGTGCTGCAGCGCTTCGGCGTCAACGCGCTCCAGGTCATCGATAACGTCAAGAAGCGGTTCAAGGAGATCGCCAGCAGTCTGCCGAAATCGGTTGAGATCGTGCCGGTCTACGATCGCTCCAACCTGATCTACGCCGCAATCGACACGCTCAAGCAAACGCTCTTCGAGGAAAGCATCGTGGTCGCGCTCGTCTGCGTCGTGTTTCTGCTACACGTTCGCAGCGCGCTGGTGGCAATCCTGATGCTGCCGGTCGGCGTCCTGATGGCGTTCGGCGCGATGAAGCTGCTGGGGCTGGGTTCCAACATCATGAGCCTCGGCGGAATCGCGATCGCGGTCGGTGCCATGGTCGATGCCGCCATCGTCATGATCGAGAACGCCCACAAGCATTTGGAGCGGGCGAAGCCAGGCCAGTCGCGCGTCCAGATCCTGATCGACGCGGCATCGGAGGTGGGGCCTGCGCTGTTCTTCAGCCTCCTGATCATCACCGTCTCGTTCATGCCGATCTTCACGCTGGAATCGCAGGAGGGACGGCTGTTCAGCCCACTGGCCTTCACCAAGACCTTCGCGATGGCCGCAGCCGCACTGCTGTCGGTGACGCTGGTGCCGGCGCTGATGGTGATCTTCGTCCGTGGCAGGATTGTTGCAGAGCACAAGAACCCGATCAATCGTTTCCTGATCTGGATCTACCGCCCGGTCATCAAGGCCGTGCTGCGCGCGAAGGTGTTCGTGATCTTGGTCGCGATCGCAGTTCTGGCCGTCACGATCTGGCCGGCACGGCAGCTCGGTGCGGAATTCATGCCGACGCTGAACGAAGGCACGCTGCTGTACATGCCAACCACACTGCCGGGCATATCGGTGACCAAAGCCGCCGAACTGATGCAGATGCAGGACCGGATCATCCGCTCGTTTCCGGAAGTGGCCTCCGTCTACGGCAAGGCCGGACGCGCCTCGACGGCGACCGATCCGGCGCCGACGGAAATGTTTGAAACCGTCGTCAATCTCAAGCCAAAGCAGGAGTGGCGCCCGGGCCTGACCGTCGACGGCCTGATCGCCGAGATGAACCAGGCGCTGCAATTCCCCGGCGTCTCCAACGCCTGGACGATGCCGATCAAGGCGCGCATCGACATGCTCTCGACCGGCATCCGGACGCCGATCGGGGTCAAGGTGATGGGCACCGATCTCGTGCAGATCGATAAGCTCGCCAAGCAGATCGAGCAGGTCCTGAAGGCCGTCCGGGGTACCTCGTCGGCTTATGCCGAGCGCTCGATCGGCGGATACTACCTGGAGATCACTCCAAATCGCGATGCGCTCTCGCGTTACGGCCTCATGATCCAGGACGTCCAAGACACGATCGCGACCGCGCTCGGCGGCCAGACGGTCACGACCACGGTCGAGGGCCGGCAGCGCTTCAGCGTCAATATGCGGTACCCGCGCGATCTCCGGGACAATCCAAAGGCGATGGCAAGCGACGTCCTCGTTCCGCTGCCGGCTGGAGGCGCAGTGCCGCTCGGAGAAGTCGCAGCCGTCGAGCCGGCGCGCGGACCGACGACGATCCGGACCGAGAATGGGCAGCTTGCAACCTATATCTATGTCGACATCCGCGATCGCGATATCGGCGGCTACGTTGCCGATGCGCAGCGCGCGGTGCAGGCGAGCGTCCAGTTCCCGCCAGGCTATTATGTGGTCTGGAGCGGTCAATACGAGTACATGGAGCGCGCCACGGCGCGGCTGAAAATGGTCGTGCCGGTGACCCTGCTCATCATTTTCCTGCTGCTTTATCTCAACTTCCGCTCGCTCACCGAGACCGCCATCGTCATGCTGTCGCTGCCATTCGCTCTGGTCGGCGGCCTCTGGATGATGTGGTGGCTCGGGTTCAACATGTCGGTGGCTGTCGCCGTCGGCTTCATCGCACTTGCCGGCGTCGCCGCCGAAACAGGCGTCGTGATGCTGATCTACCTGAACCACGCCTTGGCGGAGACCAGTGCGCGGCGCAAGGCGGAGGGCCGTACCGTCACGCGAGTCGATCTCTACGATGCCATCATGGAAGGCGCGGTCGAGCGCGTCCGGCCGAAGATGATGACGGTTGTCGCCATCATGGCCGGCCTCCTGCCGATCATGTGGAGCACGGGTACGGGATCCGAGATCATGCAGCGCATCGCGGTGCCGATGATCGGCGGAATGGTCTCCTCGACGCTGCTGACGCTGATTGTGATCCCGGCGATCTTCGGACTGATCAAGGGCTTTGGATTGCCTTTGAGCGATTGCGATGGCCCTCCACGCCCTATGCGACCGCAAGCGACAATCAAAAGGGTACGTATTCCGGAGCCGGCCGAATGAGATAAGGCATAATGAGCAACAAGACGGGTAGGCCGAGAATGAAGACGCGCGGAATTATTTCTCTCGCGACAGCCGCAGCTCTCTTGCCGGCGCTTGCTCGGACGGGCGACATATCCGCGGTGAGCAGGATTGTCAGCGCGGGAGGTTCGACTTGGAATGAGCTTGGCGAACCGGAACGATTAGCTGACGCAAGATCTTGATCCAGACCGGCCTTCCCCCAGGGTGCGGAGGTGCTTACCAAGCACCTCCACCTCATGTCGATGCGAGCCCATCGACGCGATCAAGGCGGACGCCAATTGACCACATGAACGGCACTAAGGTTGCTCGCCGCCTTTTATTCAGAAAGCAACGATACGCCCGACCATGCGCAGAATCCGTTCCAGCATGGCGTCGCCGAGGTCGCTGTGCCACTCCCTGCCTGACCACACAGGGGGCCGCATCAATCATGATGGGGTCGACCGTAGTAGCTCCTGACAAGCCGATAACCAGAACCCGAAGCAACAAATTCCTGATGAAGGCAGTTTGTAGCACTTCTACAAAGCCCTGGCCTGCCTTCACAATAGAAGTGCTCGAAATGCAGCCTGACAATCCTCGAATTGTCGAGATAAGTTACAAAGTGTTCGGCCGCAGTTGGCCGCTTTCGGCACATGCGGAGAGCTGCACGTCTGATGTCGGGCAGAAGACGGTCGATCCGAGCGGGATCGAAGGGAGCTTCACGGTTAGGTGAACTTGCGAGTGCCAACGCCGTCGATTGAGCGCAATCGAAAAGAAGCAGGTAACTCGTTGCTAAGATTCCAAGAATGAGCAGCCCTTCGTTGGTCTTCATGGTCGCCTCATTGTAGAGCACGCATCACGTCACGATATCATAGTTCCTGGTCCGATGTGTCGGCCGGAAAGTGGTCGGAATTGATGCGGCGGTGGATCGGTGACCAGATCTGGCCAGGTCAGGCAACATCCGTAAGGGCCCGCTCCACCGAGCGGGACGAGACACTTCGGTCTTCGCTTTCGGCCCCACTCGATTGTGTCGTCGCGTCGATCCTATAGCTGCGCCAGCTAGTGCAAAAATCGCTATTGTGCCTCCATTCCACATGAAGTTGAATCGGATGGCGTCCTCGGCAAGAACCGCGCTCCGGACCTTTCGGAGCGCGGCTTCCATTCGCCGTCTCTTTCCCGCCCTCCGGCAGGGAATAGCGCCGGTGGGTCGGCGTCAGAACTTATGGTGACGCCGCCCGAGACCAGCCACGGGTTGATATGCGCGGTGCCGAGACGGGAATCGCACTGTTGACGGCCGCCGTGTAATTCGGCTCCAGGTACAGCTTCTTGACTTCGAAGTTCAGACCGCCGACCTGCGCGGCCGCGCCGAAGCTGTTGGTGATGTTCAATTGTGTCACCGCGAGGCCAGCGACCGGCGTGTTGGCCGCGGACTGGCTGAAGAACACGGTATAATTGACGCCCAGGCCGATGTACGCCTTGAACGCGCCGAATTTGGTGAAGTGATATTGCAGGGTCAGCGTCGGCGGCTGCAACCACGACTGCCGATGCCGAGCCCAGCGAGCGTCCTGGTGCCCGTGATGTGGTGCTTGGTCACCCCAGGATGAGTTCGGCGGCGATGTTCGGCGTGAAGAAGTAGCTGACGTCGAGTTCGAGCACGACATTATTGTTAATCGCAAGCCCAGAGTTCGGCGACGACAGCGCGGGGAAGTCCAGCACGTTGACCGAGCTGCCCCCGCATCGGGAAGCACGGCCAGCGCGCGAACGCGGATCATTCACGGATTCCACGCCTCCACAGGCGGCGCCTTGGTGTAGACCGGTGCCGCTGAGAGGTCAGCAGCTTGCGCTGGGACGTGCGCGACGGAGTTATCAGAGCAGGTCGGAGGTGCCCAAGGATTTGATCTCGATCAAACAACGCGGCAACGGTCACAACGAATGGTCGGCGGTACTGTACGCACGCCACAGGAGGCACAGCGCGACCCCTTGGCAAGGCTATGGGGCCGAACTAAATCGCGAGGCTCCAGCCAAGTCAGGTTACACCGATCTGCCGAAAGCTGTGTCCGTGGCTCGCTCCCAGTCCATTCTGCAGCGGGACGAAGGCGCTCGCCACCGCGTCCGCCGATCGGCCGATTGACCTTGCTGCGTGAAGGGATACCTTTATGTGATCAGGAAGGCACCACGGATTTCCAACCATTTTCCGGACGGCACGCGCGAAGTGATTTGTGCAATGCGGGCCGAAGTCACCAAAATGATCCAACTGCGATGCTCAGAGCGGTAGTAAGCCCCAATCCTGCGGGCACTGCTTGAGCTCAACTGAGGCCGAGAAGGACATGGAGAAATCGATCGTTGACCTCTCGACGCGCTGGAGACAGCGAATCCCTTCTTTCACGGTATCGATCTTCGTTCTTCTTACTTCCGCCTCTGCCGGGGCAGAAACCCTTTCGGACGCACTCGTGAAGGCCTATCAATCAAATCCACAATTGAATGCGGCGCGGGCGCGGCAACGGGCCACCGACGAGAACGTACCGCAGGCGCTTTCCGGCTACCGCCCGCAGATTGTTGCAAGCCTGAGCGCCGGGCTGCAGCAGGTCCGCAACTTGTTACCGGACAACACGATACAGACAGCCACGCTGAAGCCTTGGACTGTCGGCCTCACGGTTACCCAGACGCTGTTCAATGGCTTCAAAACCGCCAACAATGTCCGGGTGGCCGAGGCACAGGTGAGGTCCGGCCGCGAGGCTCTGCGCAATGTAGGCCAGGGCACTCTGCTCGATGCGGTCACCGTATATATGAACGTGCTCGCCAACGGCTCGCTGGTCGAAGCCCAGCGCGCCAATGTCGCCTTTCTGCGGCAGACACTCTCCACGACGCGCAATCGTCTCAATGCCGGCGACGTCACTCCGACCGACGCTGCCCAAGCCGAAGCGCGCTTGAGCCGCGGACTCGCCGACCTCAACGCGGCCGAAGTAGTCCTTGCCGTGAGCAAGGCGACCTATGCCCAAGTGGTCGGCGAACCTCCAGGGCAGCTGATGGCGGCAACGCCAGTCGACCGGTTCTCGCCATCGAGCCTTGCCGAAGCGACGAAGCTGGCCGGGCAGGAGAACCCGGCGGTTCTCGCCGCGCAGTTCGATGTGGACGTCGCCCAATCCTCGACTGCGGTCGCGGAAAGCGCTTTGCTCCCGACTGTATCGGTGCAAGGCAGCGTCAGCCGCGGTGTGCAAAACGACCCTACACTCGCTACCGTGCGCATGGACCAAGCCTCGGTGGTGGGTCAGGTCGGCGTGCCGCTCTACGACGCCGGGATGGCTGCCGCCCAGACCCGCCAGGCCAAGGAGGTCGCCTCGCAAAGCCGGATGGTGCTGGAGCAGGTGCGCAATCAGACCCGTACCGCAGTCACCAGCGCTTGGGTTACCAATGAAGGGTCGAAGGTTACGCTTACCGCTGCCGAGTCCGAGGTCCGTGCCGCGAGCGTGGCGCTGCAGGGGGTGCAGCGAGAGGCTCAGGCCGGACAGCGCACCACCGTCGACGTGCTAAACGCCTTGCAGGATCTGACCAATGCGCGCGCACGCCAGATCCTCGCTCAGCGCGACCGCGTCATCGCGTCCTACACCCTGCTCGGCGCTGTGGGACGCCTCGACGTGAAGACCCTCGCACTGAATACGCCCGACTATCTGCCCGAGGTTCACTACCACCAAATCCGGGATGCCTGGCATGGCCTGCGGACGCCGGCAGGACGATGAGTTCGCCGTTCCCCGCGATTAGGAGTTTTTGCCTGCCGTGACCGGGTCCATCGAATCAGGAATTTGGCGAAGAGGCCGCACGCATGACGAGCGCGGAAACGGATCTCAAGGACCTGATCCTTGCAAGCCTGGATGGCGATGCAGCGTCACATCGCGCGCTGCTCGAACGGCTGAGCCGGCGCTTGCGTGCCTATTACAAAAGGAGACTCGCAAGTATCGGCAGGGGTGCGTCAGAGGCCGAAGATCTGGTTCTGGAAGCCTTGCTGGCCATTCACGTCATACGACACACATACGACCTGGCCGACCCATTACGCCCTGGGTGTGTGCCATCGCGCGCCACAAGCTGATCGACTTTCGGCGTCGGACTCGCATGTCGGTCGCCGATGGGCCCCCTCGATGAGGCTGACAAGGCCATGGCATCTGATGACCATGTCGGCGTGGAGAGCTCTTACGATATCAGGCGGCTCCTGCAACGGCTGCCCGAGAACACCAAGTATTCCATGGAGCCGTGAGACTCGATATATGAGCATCGCCGAAGCAGCGCAGAGGTGCGGAATCTCAGAATCCGGGATAAAGGTGAGTACTCATCGTGCGCTCAAGATCTTGGTTCTCTGATTACCCAGAAAGCCGGATCATGAAGACGGGTGATTTGATTGCGGCGCTTAGTGCCCACGTCGAGCCGGTCAACCGCCGATTGGTAGGCCGGACAATTGGTGCAGCCCTTGCCGTTGGAACGGTCCTGACGTTCGGCATCATATTGATCGGCCTAGGTATCCGAACTGACCTAACGACCGGACGCGCTGTCAGTTTCCTGCTTCTGAAGATTGCATTTGCGATCGGGATCGTCGCGTTGGCATCAGGTCTACCTGATGCGGCTGGCGCGGCCCGGCGGAGAACGCAGGACCTCCTCGGGCTGGGCTGTGATGCCATTCGCAGGCATCGTGCTCCTTGGTCTCGGATTGGCGCCCAGCACGCACTGGCACAGGATGGTCATGGAAGATGAATGGCTCGAGTGCCTCATCTCTATTCCGATGATAGCGATACTACCTTTCGCCGCCGTCATTGCGGCAGTACGTACCATGGCTCCGACTAACCTTGTCCGGACAGGCGCATTTGCCGGTCTAGTTTCGGGCAGCATCAGCGCAATGGCCTATGCACTCCATTGCACCGACGATTCGTTGCCCTTTGTGGCGATCTGGTACGGCGGAACGATTGTGCTCTGCACCATGGCAGGTGCGATATTAGGCCCAGGTTGTTGCGTTGGTAGCTCGGCCGTTTCACGTCGGCGTGAGCCTGTAACCGACCGCAGCTTTCTCCCGAACTCATCTATGAGGCGGATCTCAAGCTGTCTCGTGGAATGAACAGGAGCCGGGTTATGTCAAAACAAACCGTTGGTGCAATGTTGCTGCTGCTGGTGGCGGTGTCATCCAACGCATACGCAGGAGCTACGATTTCGGACAAGCGGTATTGGCCAAGCGAGGCCAGGCAGGGCGCCCATGGGCTATCGGTCCCGCAAGGTGGATGGAGTTCTGCGTTTGCTTCAGCCCCCAGGACGCCTGGCTTCTTCGTCGCGCTAGCCCCAGAGGCGAGCAGACGCGTCTGGAGATACCAGGGGGGGCCGAAGTCTCCGATGACTCGGAACTGAGCTGACCGACCGCCCGTGAGTCCCGAGATTGGAATGGTGCTTCACCCTGCGCGGCAGAAGCCGCGCAAGGGACTCTTTCCACGCGGTTTCCTCTACCATTGATCTCGATCAAAAAAAATGTCCCAACTTGTTGTCTACTTTCAGTTCGAGCAACCAGGAGTTCAGGTCATGGCGGTGCAAGACCATTCCGATCACCGGGAGCATACGCGAGAGGGTATGTCCGTGAAATCCAAGGCCGCAATCGTGCTGATCGGGTTTCTGCTTATCGCCGGCGCGTTGCTCTTTACCGAACATCGGGCGCACGTGCTCGGCCTTCTGGTTTGGCTCCCATTGTTGGCCTGTCCGCTTATGCACGTGTTCATGCACGGTGGGCACGGTCATCACGAGAGCCAAGACCAACAGAACAACCAGAGGGGGACGTCATGAGCGACGCCGCAACTGCCTATGGCCTGTGGAGCCTTGTGATCGTCAACTCCGCGGTCTTCATCTTTTTTGCCTATACCTTTTTCAAGCCCCAGACGCCGAGGGACTGGCGCTCGTTCAGCGCCTTCAGCGCGTTTCTGGTGGCTCTGTTCGCGGAGATGTACGGCTTTCCGCTGACGATCTATTTCCTTTCGGGTTGGCTGCAGTCACGATTTCCCAACGTCGACTGGTTCTCCCATGATGCCGGTCACCTCCTGGAGATGATGTTCGGCTGGAAAGCCAATCCGCACGCAGGTCCGTTTCACATCCTCAGCTTCGTGTTCATCGGCGGGGGCTTCATCCTGATCTCGGCCGCTTGGAAAGTGCTCTACGATGCTCAGCGGGCGCGAACCCTCGCCACGACCGGGCCTTACAGCTATGTGCGGCACCCCCAATATGTTGGATTCATCCTGGTGATGTTCGGTTTCCTGCTGCAATGGCCGACCATCCTAACGCTCACCATGTTTCCGGTGCTCGCGGTGATGTACGTCAGGCTGGCGCGGACCGAGGAGCAGGATGCGAGAAGAGAGTTTGGCGACGCATATGTGAGATATGCGGCCAAGGTGCCTGGTTTTGTTCCCAAGCTCAGCCGGATCTTGGGCCAGGAGTCCAGCGGAGGGTATCGCCATGGTTAGCCGCTCACGGCGCTTCTTGAGCACTCGGCATCACCTCCGGCTTGGAACATCGGGCCATCCTCGCGAAAACCTCTTCCGTAAAGTCCAAATCGCCAGGCGCCAGGGCCAGGAGATATCCGATGAGCGAGTTCGACAAGCGTACTCAGACTAACATGAACGTAGTGCTCGAGGAAGTCTGCCGGGACTTGTCGAAGCACGGCGGGGATCATGAAAGCCGCAAGTACATTGCGGAGCATTTGATCGAAGCGGCGAGCGCCGGCAAAACCACGCTGGGCGATCTCGAAGCAATAGCGCGGCGAGCGTTACTGGATCTGATGAAACGGAAATCGGCCTAAGCAATGTGGTACCCGAAATCCGAGAATCTGCGAAAGGCAATTCTGTAAATCAAGCACGCGGATCTGAGGTCAACGCTGCTCGATTTCTCGAAGCTGAAACCAATCTTTCATGCTGGCGCGTCATCCCGGCTCGCCAGGGCGTTTACCGCCCCCGGCTCCGCCCCCGAGGCTCCGTGATGCAGAGGCACCCAACGAAATGAGCTTGGCCGCGAACGCGCCTAAATACCTGGTTCTTGCCGTGCTGGCCGCCGGGCTTGGTGTCGCGGTGTGGCAATCGCTGGGGCCCGCCGAAAGGTCTAAGGGCTACATTGTCAATGTGAACGAGCCAGAACTCTCCGCCGTCGGGCGAAGTGGGAAGGTGCTTTTCGAGGCGAACTGCGCTGCTTGCCACGGCCTTAAAGCCGCCGGAACCGACAAGGGCCCGCCTCTGGTTCACGATATCTACAATCCCAGCCATCACTCCGATGGCGCCTTCTTTTTCGCGGCCCAGCACGGCGTGCGTCAGCACCATTGGTCTTACGGCAACATGCCGCCGCAACCCCAGGTCAGTGAGCAGCAGATCACGTCAATCGTGCAGTATGTAAGAGAACTGCAGGTCGCAAACGGCATCCCGTATCGACCTCACCGGATGTAGCCATCAGAGTTCCCAACGCTTGCCGAACTTGGTGGCGCTTTAGGAGCCCGGCCGAAAGTGGATGGACAGAACGTCCTCCGGCTTGCTCGAGCGGGACTTATCGCGGCATCCTCTCATATGGCTGATGGGCCCGCCTGGCGGCGAGGCGCGCGTTCGCGGCCAACCCACGTCTCACGGCGGCATAGCGACGGGATAGCATATCTAGGCCGGGACCCTGCTGAAGCCGGCGCGCTCGAGCCTCGCCGCGGCTAAATCCATGCTATCCGGGCGAAGCTTCACGAAAGTGGCAGCAAAGCTCGGCATCTCGCAATCGGCGCTGAGCCAGACCATCCGCGAACTCGAAGCCCGGCTTGGAGTACGGCTTCTGACCCGCACGACGCGCAGCGTATCGCCGACCGAGGCAGGTGAACGCCTGCTTCAAACTGTGGCGCGACTTGGAGTTATCGGTGATGGACCGCAAAGTACTCGCTGACGAGAAATTCTCTCGCGGCAGACGCTCGAAAGCGAAGGCAGTTCGCCCGTTTCAGGTCCATTCATCCGACGAGCAAAAGCAATGGAGTTAACGAGCTTAGGGCTTCGTCGCTCGGGTCCGTCGCGGAGAGCAAAAAAGGCTCGCACTTCCACGAAATCGTCACCCAGAGTTTTCATGACAATTCGTGCCATTCTTCCTACTGAAGGACGTGATCTACGCCTCGATCTTTTTCGTGGCGTTGCGAACTGGACCATCTTCATCAACCACATCCCGAACAATGCGGTGATGTGGGTCACGACGAGAAACTACGGCTTTAGCGATGCCGCGGAACTCTTTGTGTTCATTGCGGGCTACGCAGCGGCTATCGTCTAAGATCCGGTCCGCACGTTAACACAGGGATTGTTGCTGAAGTACAAACCCTTCAACTTCGATATCCTTCCGCTATATATCGTGGTATTGGCGGCCTGTCCGCCGGCATTGTGGCTGATGCTCCGACGACCTGACGTTACGATCGCAGGGTCGCTCTTGCTATATTTCGCAGCCCGACAGTTCGAGTTGAATCTTCCAGCCTATCCGTCGGGCGTCTGGTATTTCAATCCTCTCACGTGGCAATTTCTCTTCATGTTAGGCGCTTGGTGCGCACTCGGTGGCGCCTCAAGAACGCGGAGGATCATCCGGTCACCGGCGGTACTCGTTATCGGAGCAGCATATTTGAGCTTCGCGTTCGTGATGACAATGGCGGGTCATTTCGAAACAATCGGAAGGTCATTTCCGGAATGGCTTGTGAGCGCATTCAATCCGAACGACAAGACGAACCTCGCGCCTTACCGCCTCGTGCATTTTATAGTTATCACGGTCCTCGTCATTCGGTTTCAGATCGGA
>PJQE01000079.1_pt1 | contig 12743 bp, 11 predicted proteins | sample 1503751 | NCBI WGS metagenome assembly PJQE01 (sample SAMN07775948, study PRJNA414020) | Biofilm metagenome, whole genome shotgun sequencing project. | reverse complement strand
CGTCTTCGAGGCCGAGGCTTTGTCTTATTTTCTTTTTCAGAAAGCTTTCGGGCAGAATGCCGGTCACTATCTTCTTCAGTCCGGTTTGTGAGGCTATCTCTTTTCTGATCCTGAGATAGAGTTTCTCCATGATGAGAGGCGCGCTCAGCCATATAGTCGGTTTCGCCGATTTCATATCCTCTAGGAGCTCCCTCGGCTTCATCCCGCGCGCGTAGAATACGCTCATGCCGCTTCCGAAAGTTGTAATCAGCCCGCCCGTGCATTCGTAGGAATGATGAATCGGGAGGATCGAAAAGGCCCTGTCCGTCGGATAATACTCTATAGTCCTGTATATGTCGTCCACGTTAGACATTATATTCCCGTGCGTGAGCATGACGCCCTTCGGGTCGCCCGTCGTTCCCGAGGTGAACAGTATCTCGAGGAGGTCGCCCGGTCTTACGTTCTCCATCGGCGTGCCTTGCGCGTACCCGGAGCCGGAGTCGTATATACCGTCCATACTTACGGCGTGCTTTAATTGAGGCAGCTCGTGCGCGAACATCTTTATCTCGCTGAGGAATTCGTTCGATGCGATTACCGCCTTCGACGAAGAGAAAGAGAGTATGAATTTGTGGCTTTCGGCCGAGGCGCGCGCGTCGAGCGGCACCGCTACGGCCCCGATCCAGGCGAGGGCGAAAAGGGACATTCCCCACTCGGGCCTGTTCTCGCCCAGCACGGCGACATGGTCGCCCTTTTCTATGCCGAGCTCTTTTAAGTGCCGCGCGAATTTCGTAACGACCTCGAAGACCCTGCCGTACGAAATGTCGATAACCCCCCCGAGGCCTGGCGTCCTGTAGGCGGTGCGGCCGGAATATTTATCCGCGCTCGACCCTACGAGCTCGGCCAGTGTGCCGATGCCGAGGCTGCTTCTGTGTACCGGTATTTTTCCAGAGGGTTTCGTGTATTTACTCATAACGTCAGAATAGCTTCATTTTTTGAATATGAAAAATGCCCCGACGACGAGGAATCCGAATCCTATAAGGTAATTCCACCTGAACTGCTCGTTAAGGTAGAGCACGCTGAACACCGAGAATACGGTCAGCGAGATTATCTCCTGTATGGTTTTCAGCTCTACGCCCGAGAATTGTCCGTAGCCGATTCTGTTGGCTGGGACCTGAAAACAGTATTCGGGAAGCGCTATGAGCCAGCTCACGATGATGACCGTCCACAGGGGGTAGCTGGTGTATTTGAGGTGCCCGTACCATGCGAAGGTCATAAAAATATTGGAAAGCACGAGGAGTGCAACCGTTGCCATGCTCTGTATGCTCCTTGCCCAGGAATCCCTTTTTATTATCTCTTCGGGGCGGGGCGCTGAATGTGAAATGAATTATAAAATTCGCGTCCGCCAAATCCAAGAATTGCGAAAAAATCGGCAGCCTCTGCCCCGGGGAAAATCGGGGTTTCCGGGGGTAGGCTCTCCGCACCCTGAATAGCTGCGGCAAGAGCCTTATATCATTTGATAAATAGCAAAATATCCCTTGACATCGGGATGAAAAATACTTATACCTCGTGTATAGAATACGGTTAATAACCGAAATGGAGGATGGTCAAATGAGTAGAAGCAAAAAGGCATATACAAGTTTCGCCGCGTGGCTCTTTATCACGGCTTTTTTACTGAGCCCGGTTTCGCACGTCGAAGCCCGCGCTCAGTCCGAAGACGCTCCGGAGGCCGGAGGCGTTCTTTTCATACTCGACGGCTCGGGCAGCATGGCGGCCCAGATCGACGGAAAGCCCAAGATGGACGTCGCCAAGGAAGTCATGATAAACGCCATAAAGAGTCTCCCGGATAATGTGAACGTCGGGCTCCAGGTTTACGGGCACAGGAGCAAGGGCGACTGCGCCGACATTGAGACGCTGGCCGAAGTGGGACCGACCGACAAGGAAGCTCTCATATCGAAAATCAATTCGATAAAGCCCATGGGTAAAACGCCCATAACCAAATCGTTCGAAGTAGCCGGCGAAAAGCTCGGCGCCATGGAAGACGAGACGACTGTCATACTCGTCAGCGACGGCGAGGAAACCTGCGAGGGCGATCCATGCGCGCTCGTGAAGAGCCTGAAAGAGAAGGGCATAAAGGTGAAGGTGCACGTCGTCGGATTCGATGTCGGCGCCAAGGAAAAGGAGCAGCTGAGCTGCATAGCCGAGGCGGGCGGAGGCAAGTATTTTGCCGCCGACAGCGCCGCCCAGCTCGAAGAGGCGCTGGCTGAGGTGGAGCAGGAGGTGGTTGTAAAGAAGGCCCCCGAGCCGAAGAAGAACATTCTCCCCACGGGCGGCGACAGGCCTGAGACGGCCGTCGCGCTCGAGCTCGGTGACTACTTCACCGGCCACGCCGTCGAGAAGAACGGAAAGGAATACTACGCCATAAAGATAAAGCCGGGTCAGACGCTCGGCGTCTCGTTCAGAACGCCGGACACTGGCAACCCCTACGCCGGCGCAGCGATATACGACGAGACCGGCAACCAAGTCGTCTCCGACATAATAATCGGCGCGCCCGGTGCCTCGAAGACCATAACCTGGCTGACAGCCGCAGGTAAAGACGAATACACCTACTACTTCAGCGTCGGGAACACTTACGACCCCAACGCCGAGGGAACCGCGTATTCCGTATCCGTCACGGACAACTTCGACATCGGCAGCGGAAAAGACGCAGGCTCCACATTCGACGACACTCTGCCAATACAGCCCGGGAAGCAGACGGGCTACCTCTCGGGCCCCTGGGGCAGCGACGATAAGGACTACTACACCCTTCCGATGACGACCGAGCAGAAGCTCAGCATAAAGATAACTCCGGAGACGGATGCGGGGTTCAGGGTCACGGTATACGACCAGGACAGGGTCAGGACGGAAGCGAAGGCGTCGGCCAACGACGGGGCCATAGTCAGGCTCAACTGGACCGCGCCGGCAGACCAGGAAATGGTGTACATACTCGTCGAGCCATACGGCTCGCCCGACAAGAGGTCCGCAAACAAGTATGACATGGACCTCAAGGTCGAATAGCGGGCAGCGCCCGCTGGCGACCGGCGTAGCGGGGATGATGCTGTAATCGTTTTCGTGCGATAGGTGCAATAGATCGCGTCTGCTGCCTTCGATCTTAGCCTTATAAATTTCCTCCCCCTTGCAGGGGGAGGATTAAGGTGGGGGTTCTTTAATCCCTAATACTTTCTTGCATGCGGGAATTCCGATTCAGCTCAGCCTGAGTATTTCGAGCATGTCCGGTAAGGTCGGAATAATATAATCCGGCTCGGGGTCGAGCCGTTCCTCGCTCTCGTTACGGCGGTTGAGCCAAACGGAATCCATGCCGGCATTCTTCGAGCCGACGACGTCCGCGCCGAAATTATCGCCCGTGAATAGCGACTCCCCGGGCTCCGCCCCCATCGTTCTGAGAGCGTCCTCGAATATGACCGGGCTCGGTTTTCTCCAGCCAACCTCTTCGGAAATTATCACCTTCTCGAAAAACCTCATGAGCCCGTATTTTTCTATGAGCGAGTACGCAGTCGGCGAATAGTCGAAGTTCGATACTATCGCCATTCTGTACCTCGCATCCCTGAGGGCTGAAAGTGCCGATTCGTTCTCGGGCGGGAACAGAACGGCCGAAGCGAGCTCGTTCATATGAGCCTTGACCATCTCGTCCGCAAGCTCCAGCGCGTTACCGTCCCGGGGTAAATTCATCCGCGAGAGCATCATAAGGAACCTGTCGCGGTTGGGGTATTCTTTGTGCTCGACAAGCTTTAAATCCTGGAACTCCCTGTAGCTTTCTATGAAGTGAGTGTAGAAATCTTCGAAGGGCACCTCGGGGTGGATTTTCCGGAATACATCGTACACCTCCTTGCTGGTGCTTCTCGCCCTGACGTGGCCGAGCTCGACCAGGGGAAGGTTTGTGAAGTTGAAGTTTATCACCGTATCGAAAAGATCGAAGAAAAGAACGCCGTACTTTCTCACGAAATCACCTTTAGCGTCGTATCTGAAATGGGACAGGGCCTCAATCCTCTCCGGCCCTTTCGAGGATGACCTCTATTATTTTACTATGAATCCCGAGAGGCTCGGTGACCTTGTAAACAACGCCCGGATGCTTCCGAGCCGCCTCCTCGACCATAGCCGGTATATCTCTCGTTGAGTGCCTTCCGGGGGAGAGAAAGTAGGGATGAACTACGACGCTCCCGGCGCCTTCGCCGACGCATGCGTCGAAGGCCTGCCCTATAGTCGGCTCGGCCAGCTCCATGTGGCAGTATTTGACGATGTCGAATCCGCTTTCCGCGGACTCCACCAGGCGGGCCACATCGGCGAGCATGTCGTTGGCTTCTTCGACGGTGCTCCCGTGATCGACTATTATGAGCGCTTTCCTGTTCATTTTTTCTTAGAGATGCCCGGACGGAGTTTATGTCGCTGAAGTCAGCCGCCGTTCACGGCGTTGAGCCTCACGGCTTCGAGCACTATTTCGGCGGCCCTGTAGAACTCTTCGAGCACCAGGTATTCGTTTACCGTGTGGAGCTCGTACATACCGGTGCCGAGGTTTACGCACTCGACGCCCATCCTGTTGAAATAGTTCGCGTCGCATCCGCCGCCGCTCGTGTGCGGGCTTATCGAATAGCCGAGGTTCTTCACCGCGTCGGTCACGAGCCTGGCCGGGGTCGATGTGAGCGGGACGTCCATCCTGTCGTAGGTTCTTTCTATTTTCTCGTCGAGCCGCGCCGTATACGTGACGCCTTCGATCGAAAGATCGTCGTGAAGGGTGACCTCGTACTTGGAGACCGTGTCGTGAAAACAGCCTCTCATGTGGCCGACCTGCGCATCGAGCTTCTCCTCGCTGTGGCTTCTTGCCTCGCCGACGACGCGGACCAGGTTCGGAACAATGTTCGTGGCCCAGCCGCCCTCGATTATGCCGATGTTCGCCGTCGTGATCTCGTCTATCCTTCCGAGCTTCATCTGGGCGATGGCGCGGCTCGCGATCTCCACGGCGCTTATCCCGTTCTCCGGGCAGAGGCCCGCGTGGGCTTCGAGGCCGTGCACTGTGAATTCCATTTTCGCGGCCGAAGGGCACCTGAGCACGAGCCTCGACGGTGTGCTGCTGTCGAGGACTATTCCGTGCTTCGCCCTGAATTTTTTGATGTCTATGTGCTTGGCCCCGAGGAGCCCGACCTCTTCGCAAATCGTGAACGCGACTTCTATGTCGCCGTGCCGGATGTTCTTTTCCCTGAGCGTCCGCAAGACTTCTACGATGACGGCAAGGCCGCTCTTGTCGTCGCTTCCGAGGATGGTGGTGCCGTCGCTCTTCATTATGCCGTTCTCGACCCGCGGCTTGATTCCTTCGCCCGGGCCGACGGTGTCCATGTGCGCCGAGAGGAGGAGGGGAGGGGCGCCGGGCTCGCTGCCTTCCATTCTGACGATAAGGTTCCCGACGTTGCCGCCGACCTTTTCCCATGCCTCGTCGTAAAAACATTCGGCGCCGAGGTCTTTCATCTCGCTTTCGAGCTTGAGCGCGACCTCCTTTTCCATTCGGGAAAGGCTGTCTATCCTGATGAGATCCATCGCGTGTTCTGTCATTCTGTTTTTGTCTATCATGGTTCTGTCCCGGCGGTTGTAGGCAGTATTCAGTATAACCCAAGAGGCGCGACTTTAGAAACAGAGCGCCGTCCATGCCAGGGGCGTCGAAGTCATCTCCGGTGTGTGCGGCAGGATCGAGCAGGGGACAAAACTCTACAGCGGCATGAACTGCTGACGCAGTTTCGCCGTCTATTCGTTCGGTTACTTCACGCCCTCAGGCAGTCTTTACAGGTTTCTAAGATTCTTTGACTATGCTTTTGAGGGTCTCTATCACATTTTGAATACCGGGCTTGTGAAGGGAATAAATCCTGTTCTGTCTGATCTTCTGCTCTGTGATGAGTCCTGCTTCCTTGAGTATCTTCAAATGATTCGAAACTGTAGGCTGTGATATAGAAAACTTGCGCGCTATATCGCCGGCGCAAGCATCGTTCTCGCCGAGTATGGAGAGGATCATGCGCCTGCGCTCGTCACTAAGTGCTTTAAAGCTGCATCCCATATATACATCCCCCTGGTAATTCTGGATTAGGTAAATTAGAAATTATTCTAAATTAAAGCCTGATGGAAAGCAAATTATCAAGTGAGCCCGGGGAACTAGGTGCATATGCTGCTACATGCGACTGAGCTTAAATATCAAGATTAAAGGCACTTTGTGCAGCCCACCGGAAGTAATTTGTCTACGCTGAAAAATTATATGGCTGCATGCTAGGCCGACTTTGTTATGGCCCTGTCTACGGACCATAGTCCTCCGCCCTTGATGAGGACGACGAGTGCGAGACCTATGGCTAAAATGTGGAACTCGAAACCCTCTCCGGCCTGCGTACCCGCCCAGTTCATAAAAAAGCCGAACTTGACATGCACTGTAACTATCGCGCCCAGCATTATGATGCTTATACCGAGGGCGGCGACACGGCTTAGAAAACCGATTATGAGCCCGAGCGCGCCGAAGGATTCGCCCAGGATTATCAGAACAGCCAGGAATGCAGGTATTCCGCTGCTGACGAAATAGTCGACGGTTCCTGTAAAGCCCGCCCCTCCGAACATCCCGAGCAGCTTTTGAAGCCCGTGAGGAAGTATTACAATACCGAGCGCGAGCCTTGCGATAAGCGCGGCCGCATCGTCATTTGTCTGAAATATATATCTCAGCATAGGTTCCTCCCCGAAAGCCGTTCTAGGATAGAGTCTATATTATTTTCGAGTTTGTATTCAAGTGCGGCTCCGGGGGAATTCCAAGACAGAAATGTCGCGCGACCGCCGGCCCCGGCGCGGAAGGTTCCGGCATTCTGCTGCTTCACTTTTACACAAAGACGGAAGATCGGAGAGGGAGCGAGAGTATGGAGCAGGGTCATCCAAATTCTCAACTTCTCGCTTTTACATAATTCGCACCATGCGTCTATACCGAACGTACAGGTTCTAATGTGTTTACGGCCCGGCGTGCGTCCGGTAAATTCACCCCGGAAATTTGCGAAAGCCCGAAGCCAAAGATATATGTAGCAGTTGGATTATATATTTTATATATATACTATATTGCCTCAAGCTTTTCTCCCCGGTTCGACCTGACGGGGACTGCCCTGCCGGGAAAGGACCTTAACCCGGGCTTTAAAGTAGTTGATAAATGGCTTTAGGGGTTGGCATCCTATCATAAAATACATTATAAATGCACTGTAATATACTGTCGTTATGCAATTAAATTACTTAAACATTGTAATTAACTGTTTTTTCGATTCTTTATGTCTGGATATTTTTCCGTTTTGGCTTTAAAGACGGAAAAGAGGTCCTTTTAATAACCCTCTGTAATCAAAGAATAAGTGCCACCTAATGTAAAGTATAGGTTTTCGCGAAAACTTAAAGGAAAAATCGCCCGGAAAGCGGCCGGAAAAGCATAGAACATATATCCGGACTATAATTACATTCTGAATCACCCCTATATCGGAGCAATAACATATATACCTTTTATCTTTTACGGCGCGTATATGAGCGGTATTTTTTATAGATAATGTGAATGTTTCGGGGCTCGGGCCGCGTCTCGACACGACATTGCCCAAGAACGTTTTATCGGGTGCTCTGGAGGCTCGAAAGGGCGCTCTCCTCTATACGTATCCTTCTCCGAAGGGCGAGAATGTTGAGCGCCGTGAAAACGGCCGCAGTGATGTAGCACGAGAAGATGAGCGGAATGACGGCGATTTCTATGACGACGGAAACGTAATTCGGATGCCTGAGGTATTTGTATGGACCCGTCGTCACGAGCCGCTCTCCGGGCACGATCAGTATCCTCGTATTCCAGAATTTCCCGAGGCTCCTTATCGCCCAGTATCGCAGCAGCTGCGCCAGCACGAAGACGCATACGAGCGGAAGCCAGTAGGGCGAGAGCGACCTTCCGAGGAGAAAGTATTCAGCCGCGAAGGATACGAGAAAGGCGGTATGCATAAGGACTATAACCTTGTAACCCGGTGCGTCGTACTCGACAGCGCCCTCGCTCCTTACGGTCTTCTCGTTCCTCTTTGCGAGCAGAAGCTCGCTCAAACGCTGGAGGATTATCAGTGTCAGAAATATGAGGAATATCTTCATGCGGATTCGAGCAGCACGAGCTCCGAGCTGAACCCGGGGCCGAGGGCGGAGATTATTCCGTAATCGCTTTCATTAAAATCCTCGGCTTCGAGTATCTCCTTGAGGACGTAGAGGACTGTCGGGGACGACATGTTTCCGTGCTCGCGGAGCACCTTCCTCGAATATTCGAACGCTCCCTCTCCGAGCCCGATCGCCGCCTCGAATTCACTCAGCACCTTGGGGCCGCCGGGATGAACGGCGAAGTGCCGGAGGTCGGCAGCGTCGAGTCTTTCCGGACCCAGGAGCTCGTCTATATTCTCCATGATCCGGCTTTTGACGATGGACGGTATGTCCTTGCTGAATATCGCGCGGAGCCCGTCGTCCACAATCTCCCAGCCCATCACGTCGAGCGTATCGGGCCAGGTCGTCGAGAGGGTCCGAGTCATCCGCGCCTTCGACTTCCCGAAGAGCCTGTGCTTATCCCCGGCGACGAGCACGGCGGCTGCGCCATCTGAAAAGAGGGCGAGCGACACGACGTTACTCTTCGAATAATCGTCGTCGTGAAAGGCGAGGCTGCACATCTCCACGGCCACGAGGAGGACTGCGCTTTCGGGGAACGCCCTTGCGTATTCGTAGGCCCTGCTCATGCCGGCCGCGCCGCCCGCGCATCCGAGCCCCCAGATAGGTGTGCGCCTGACGTGCCTGTCGAGCCCGAGCTCGTTCAGTATTAGAGCGTCGGCCGACGGCGCCGAGATGCCCGTGCTCGTCACGAAGATAATATGATCGAAGTCTCCGTAATCGGCGCCGGCGCTTTCCATACAGGACTTTATAGCCGGGAGCGAGAGCGACGCTGCGTTCTCGGCATAGGATATAGACCTCTCCTTGAAGCTCTTAGGAGCCTCGAACCACCCGAGCGAATTAATGAAGTGGCGCGAATCTATGAGCGAGTTGTCGAAGACGTCGAGGAGCCTTCTGAAGTCGCGGCCCTTTTTTGAGAAGAGATCGCGCGCAATTCTCTTGAGCTCCGTCTGCCGGTAAGCATGCGGAGCGTCATTGGTGCCTGCTGAAACTATACCGGGCATATAACGCGTCTCCGGGCCTGATCGAGCCGGTTCCGTTCGGCTGCTTCGTCGGCGCGCCGCACGTCTTCGGGGTTTAAGTATAGAAGGCCGTTTCCGAGTGCTCTGACCGAAAACGGCCCTGGGTCGATTGAATTTTAGATTGAGAGCTGTCCCGCCGAATGCATCGTGTGCGACGCGTCGATCGCCAAGCCGCTATGCCCTCAGATTCTGACTGCCTTTCCCCGTCAGCGATGTGAGAAAGAACTTCATGTTGTTTATCATATCGCCGTTTAAGGAATAAAGCCGGTTTTGTCTGACCTTCCGCTCGTTGACAATATCGGCTTCCTTTAAAATCTTCAGATGGTTCGAGATAGCGGGCTTGGATATATCGAACTTGCTTGCGATATCTCCTGCTGCGCTTTCGCCCTCGCTTAAAAACTCGAGGATCTTCCTTCTCGTATCGTCTGCTATGGCTTTATACGGGCAACCCATTATAATTACCTCCTTACTAAATTTAAAGATTTTATGTTCAGTATTAATTTACCTAATACTGACCGCCGGGGCCAGTAAAACTTTCATTCCACTATATTAAATAAATTGTATAGTATATAGACATATCCAGGTTTAGCTCATCATCGCCGGAAAAAGGGCCGCTCGGCAAATCCCCGTTCGCCCCGCGTGCTTACAATTGCGCGCCTGTATGCTAAGATTAGATAATCCGTTCTACGATTAAATAATATAAAGACCAGAGGAGCATATAACAATTGAAATTTATAATTGGCAGGGAAGACGAAAGGAAAGTAAAAGCGGATGCGCTTGTTTTGGCGGCGTTTAAGGGCGAGGGAATATCGGGCGATCTGAAAGACGTCGACAAGGCTCTCGGAGGCGAGCTCAAGGCCCTAGTCGAATCGGAAAAATTCGACGGGGAGGCAGGAAAGGCCATACTCCTGGGCTCGACGTTCGGACGCATAGGTGTAAAGCGCGTACTCGTCGTCGGGCTCGGCGATAAGCGCGGCCTGGGCTCCGTGGCCTTAAGAAAGGCCGGTATCGTATCTGCGAAGAAACTCCGGAGATCCTCCGGTTCCGTTGCCTTCGGCTCCGAGTTTTCGAAGAAGCCGGGATACGTCCGGGCGCTCGCTGAAGGCATCTACCTCGGCTCGTACGAATTCAACAAATACAAATCCAGCGATAACGGCGGGAGCAGGCTGTCGGAGATAATCCTGTCTTCGGAAGGCCTCAACGAAAAGCGTCTCGCCGCCGAAACCGGGCTTGCAAAGGTTGTGGGCGATTCCACCAATCTCGTCCGCGACCTGGTCAACGAGCCGCCTGTATACATGACTCCCACCAAGCTCGCGGAGACTGCCAATGGCATTGCCGAAGAGGGCGGCCTCAGGTGCGAGATATTCGGCCCGGACGAGATAGACAGGCGCGGCATGCGCGGCATACAGGCCGTTACGGCCGGGAGCGACCAGGAGCCGAGGTTCATACACCTGACATACGAGCCCGAAAAGAGGGCGGCAAAAACAGTCGCCATAGTCGGAAAGGGCATAACGTTCGATTCGGGCGGCCTCTGCATAAAGCCGGCCGACAGCATGCGCACAATGAAGATGGACATGGCGGGCGCCGCCGCGGTGCTCGGAGTTATGAAAGCACTTCCGGCGCTTAAACCGCGCGTCAGGGTGCACGGCCTTATAGCCTCCTGCGAGAACATGACCGGCCCCAAGGCCTATAAGCCCGACGACGTCATCAGGGCATACAACGGGAAAACCATAGAGATTATAAACACCGACGCCGAGGGGCGCGTGATCCTCTCGGACGCGCTCTCCTACGCGGTCGAATTAAAAGCCGCGGAAATCGTCGACATGGCGACCCTGACGGGGGCGTGTATCGTGGGCCTCGGCCTCTACACGGCCGGAGTCATGGGGAACGATCCCAGGCTCGTCGGCAGGATTCTCAAGGCCGCCGGGGAAGCGGGCGAGAAGATATGGGAGCTGCCGCTCGACGACGAGCTCCGGGCAGATATAAAGAGCGACGTCGCCGACATAAAGAACGCCGGCAGCAGGTGGGGCGGGGCGATAACGGCCGCGATGTTCCTCGAGCATTTCGTCGCGGACACCCCGTGGGCCCACATAGACCTGGCCGGGCCGGCATACTCGGAGAGGGAAGGGGAGTTCTATCCCAAGGGCGGCACCGGGTTCGGCGTGAGAACGATAATCGACTACATACTCGGCCTCTAGGATTTGTCCGGCATAATATAGACAGTCATATGCTTCACAACGGACGGTATCTGTATGAATCCGCTCAGCCCGCTAAGGCGCTTTAACTTTTTAGACATCGAGCTTTCGGGAGACATCCCGGAAGAGCCCGCTAAAAAGATGCTCGGCTTCATAGGGGGCGAAGGACCGCTTTCCTCGGGAGACGTCGAGCGCATAATCACGGGGGCCGAGCGCACGGAAAACATACTCGGCGTCATAGTCCGGATCAAAACGCTCAGTATCGGCGTCGGCAGGGCGAATTCCTTACGAAAGCGGCTCTCGGAGCTCAAGGCCGCGGGCAAGAAGATAATCGTATATCTCGAGGACTGCGGAAACGTCGAATACCTGATCGCGTCGGCCGCGGACCGTATATACGTTTCTCCCTGGGCGACGCTTAACGTGATCGGCCTGGCCGCCGAAGTCTCTTTCTTCAAGGACACGCTTTCAAAGCTCGGCATAGACGCCCAGATCAAGGGCCTCGGCGACTACAAGAGCGCCAAGGACACCTTTACGAGGGATTCCATGTCTCCCGCCCACAGGGAGATGATGGAGTCGCTCCTCGGCAGCCTGTCGTCGGAGCTCGAGCGCGCGATTTCCGAGGGCCGGGGGATCGGGCTTGCCGATGTCAGGAATAAAATAGACCGCGCTCCCTACACCGCGGGGGAGGCTGCCGCCGAGAATTTCGTTGACGGAATAGCATACGGGGACGATATTAAGGACAGAGCGGGAGATGTGACAGGACATAAAGTACATGCTATAACAGCCCGCAGATTCAATAGATATTTAAGACTTAAAGAAAAACTTTTAGCTTTCGGAAGGGTTTTTACAGGCTCTCCGCCCGTTGTAGCCGTCGTCGCATGCACCGGGGCCATAACGAGCGGCTCGGGGAGGGGCTCCGGGATGAAAACCATACAGCCGGGCCCTCTCGTGAGGCTCCTCTCGCACATATCGAAGGACAAAAGCGTGAAGGCTCTCGTCTTGAGGATATCCTCGCCGGGCGGCTCGGGTATCGCGTCGGACGTAATCAGGGAAAAGCTGAAGCGCATATCTGAAAGGATCCCGGTGGTGGTGTCGATGTCGGACGTCGCGGCGTCGGGCGGGTATCTAATATCCTTGGGGGCGGGCTCTATAGTCGCCGACCCCATGACGCTCACGGGCTCGATAGGTATCGTCTACGGGAAGTTCGACCTCAGCGGGCTCAGGGAAAAGCTCGGGGTCAGCACCGAGCTTATGCCGACCTCGAAAAATTCCCTCATGTACTCTTCGAGCAGGGGGTTTTCCGGGGACGAAGAGAAGAGGCTCGACG
>PJQE01000078.1_pt1 | contig 12801 bp, 9 predicted proteins | sample 1503751 | NCBI WGS metagenome assembly PJQE01 (sample SAMN07775948, study PRJNA414020) | Biofilm metagenome, whole genome shotgun sequencing project. | reverse complement strand
CAAGCCCCGAAACGAGGGCGAGCCGATGCCCCCGGCCGAGCTGGCCGAGAAGACGGGCACGGCGGAGAGATACGTCAGAGAATGGCTATCGTGCGAGGCGGCGGGCGGGTATGTGACCTACGATCCTGCCACGGAAAAATTCAGCCTCTCGCCCGAGCAGGCGTTCACGCTCGCCGACGAGACGAGCCCGGCGTTCCTTCCGGGGGCGTTCCAGGTGGCGGTGTCGTCGCTCCGCTCATACCCGGAGATCGAAAAGCGATTCCGCACGGGACGCGGGTTCGGCTGGCACGAGCACTATCACGGCCTTTTCGAGGGGACGGAGCGGTTTTTCCGGCCGAACTACATGGCGAACCTGGCGACGAACTGGCTCCCCTCGCTCGACAGCGTGGTGGACAAGCTCGAAAAGGGCGCGCTCGTGGCGGACGTCGGGTGCGGCCACGGGGCTTCGACCATTCTGATGGCGAAGACCTGGCCCAAATCGACTTTCATCGGCTACGACTACCACGGGCCCTCGATCGAAAGGGCGCGCGAGATCGCCGAGAAGGCCGGAGTTTCCGCCAATACGAGCTTCGAGGTCGCGGCTTCCAAGAGCTATCCGGGGACGGATTACGACCTCGTGACGTTCTTCGACTGCCTCCACGACATGGGCGATCCTGTAGGCGCTTCGGCCCATGTGCTGAAGTCTCTGGCCTCGGACGGGACGTGGATGATCGTCGAACCCTATGCGAACGACAAAATTGAGGATAATATTAATCCTGTCGGAAGGGCTTACTACGGCGCGTCCACGCTGATATGCACCCCGGCGTCGCTCGACCAGGAAGTCGGGCTCGCACTCGGGGCACAGGCGGGCGAGGCCAGGATCAGGGACGTCGTCACGAAAGGCGGCTTCAAGAGATTCAGGCGCGCGTCCGAAACACCGTTCAATCTCATATTCGAAGCAAGGCCCTGACGCTGAATACGGAAATAATGTTTGGGGTATTGAATCAGGGGCCCGGCCTGTCGTTGCGAACCTTCCTCCGGCCGGGCCCTTTCTTTTGCAAGCGCGCCGCCTGTGGCATCCGACGTAGCTGCAAGCATTCTACTATTCCGCCACTGTGCGAATGGTGATATGAATCTTCGATGTAGCTAAGATCCGATAACACTACTGTGCTCAGAGTTTTTTATCCCCCCTTAGAAAAAGGGGGGTTCGGGGGGATTTACACACAACGTGTGGTGGAAATCGACACAGCGAGGACAATGCTATAACCATCCCGAGCGTCTTGTTTCTTTTCTCGGTGATTCATTTTCTAATCTTTCGGATAAATTTATTTCAATGCTCCGCTACAACAAAAACCTGCAATCCAAAGCGCGGAATCTCAGAAAAAACATGACCGACGCCGAGAGTCGTCTCTGGTTAAAACTCGCAAGGAAACAGCTTTCTGGTCTTCAGTTTTACAGACAGAGGATCATAGGAAATTTTATTGTGGATTTTTATTGTCCGAGGGCAAGGCTTGTGATCGAGGTAGATGGCGGGCAGCACTACCATGGGAAGATTGAAGCAAAAGATAAAATTCGAGACGAGCTGCTCACAAATATGGGATTAAAGGTTTTAAGATTTTCTGATGGAGATGTGCTGAATAGAACGGAAGCTGTGCTTGAAGAGATTTACAGCAGTTTAAATCCCCCCTCATTCTAATTGATGCCAATTATTAGCAGTACTAGATAAACGTCGAGGACTAAGCGAGGGCGTCCGGTTCTTGCGCGCGCTCAGAACCGTTCCCCTTTTCCTAAGGGGGACTTTAAATACGCCCCCCACCCTGACCCTATTTTGGGTCCGGATAGTTTCGAGCGGGACTGGATGGGCTATAGTGCAGTCGGCCAAGGGCGTCCGAATGCTCACTCGCTCGCATTCGTTCCCTCAAGGGGGAGGGGAGAGAAAGGAAGTGAAACGTTTTTAATTCCCATGCCCGATTAGTTCGTGCGGACTGCGCACATTCCGCTTGCGCGGAGGCTTTCGCAATCGGCGACGTAATTGCCTTCGAGAATTCTCTGCTCCGAATACCCGCCGTAGCCGGTGGCGTTTTTCCCGCAGCCCTTATCACCGACCGAGTTGACGAAGACGCCTATATTGAGCGTCTTCGCCGCAGGCTGAAGCTGGCAGCATGCGGTGTGCTCGATCGCGTGCTTGATGTCGAAGAACTGCCCGAACGGGTTTTCGTGGAACGGACCAACGTTCTTCGCCCCCGTCGCGCGCCCCTGGCACGACACCGGAAGGCCGCCGTCGGGGCGGCCGTCGTTCGGGTCGCCGATCAAATTCCAGCGCGCGGCCCAGAGATCGTTCGCGCATCGGAAGACGTTATCCATAGCGCGTTTCCGGCAGGTGTTCGCCTGCGTGGTGTTGTCGCACTGGCCGCGGCCTTCGAACTCGTCCAGCATCTTCGTGGTACCTCTCGATGCCTCGACGCCTTCGCCCCCTGTTATCGCGATATTTATAAATCCCGTGCAGCCCCTGTATATATCGGCCCGGGCAGGCATCGTCATCGCGATTAATGCTGCGACGATAAAGACGAAAAGCGCTGCCGGCTCCGCATTCCACTTCCTCTTTTTCGATTTACCGTCCATGATAAGACCTCCTTACTTTTTTCAAGTGAGTGGCGGGTAGTTTGGAAAAGGTTCGGCACAAATGGGGGATGAAAAACAAAGATAGATCTCTCACATTCGTTCGAGATGACAATAACTCTTAATGGATTGCTTGCGGAAATGGATTCCCGATAAATACATTCGGGAATGACAGGAGTGTGGTGATTCCTGGCTCGCTCGAAATCGCTGTCCGCGGATGACATGACGGAGGCGTTACTCACCCTTTGGCTTTTTTAGTCTGAACATTGTAAAATGGTTAATTAATGAGGTATCCGCGCGACGGGTGCTTCGATCTCGTCCGATGAAATACTGATTTAAGGAGGGAAGTGAGATGTGGAATTCCAGCTCGATTTACATAAAACTGTTATTCGTATTATCGGCTGTATTTCTCTTTTCCATTCCCCCTGCCCTGGGGGAGGTTGTCTTTACAGCCAACCAGGCGGCATTCAATGCCACCAGCCCCGGACTGGCAGTTCAGGATTTCGCGAGCGGGAGCGCAGGGCCGGGTTCGGTAGTCAGCTGCAGTGAAGTCATTAACGAGAACACTGCGGACGCCTGCTTTTCTCCGGGGGATATACTGCCCGGAATCCAGTTCTTTGCCGCGGATGTCGTCGCCATAGTGGGCCCCGGTTTTAATAATAATCCGTTTACTATTCTCATCCCTGTATCCAGCGCCGACTCTCTGGATATTACGTTCCCTGACAATACGGTGAACGCAGTCGGGATGGACCTGGGCTGCATTTTGGAAGGTCCGGGTACCTGCAGCGACAATGTGCTTGTCCGGGTGTTCGGCCAAGGCGACGCGCTGATCGGCAGTACTACGGTTGCGGTAACAGACTTTTTCGATACTTTCCTGGGCATTCAATCGGACGTGCCAATAACGAGGATCAATCTTTCTAACGGGAATCAGGTGTTATTCTTCGAGGGCATAGACAGGATCAGCTTCGGCCTCTCGGATTTCACTGCGAATATTCCGACGCTATCCGAGTGGGGCATGATCGCGGCTGCGGCGGGGTTCGCGCTCGTTGGGATGTTCTACGCGATGAGGAAGAGAAGGGCGTCGGCTTGATGGATTGACAGTGCGGTACCCCCTCACCCTTTATCCCTCTCCCCCGGATGGGAGAGGGTAAGTTAAAGGAGTGGGGTATGATCGCGGCAGCCGCGGGACTTGCGCTAATCGGTGCGTTCTATGCTCTGAGGAGAAGAAGGGCGTCGGCTTGATGGATTGACTATAAGGTAAACCCCCACCCATGCCCTCCCCCTTAGAAAGGGGGAGGGAGAGATTTGAACGAATGGGGAATGATAGTGGCGTCGCCGCCGTTTTCACTTCCGCTTATCGTGCATGAGCCTCCGAAGGTGCAGCGTCGGAAAGCACACTACGTGTGCGCGGCTCGGACGATTTTAAAAATTCTTCGGCGTTATCCGGGCTATCTGGCAAAACAAAAGTATTCCAGTTCGCCGTCGATCAATCCCGAGGGGAGCCCGTGGCGTGGTGGTGAATCGTCTATGTTAACGCTGAAGAATGTTTCTCCGCACTGGAGCGTGGAGCAGTCTGAGGCGGAGCAGCTCCCGTCGGCGAAGGGGAGGTCGAAATCCGCCGACATCGGCGGATCGCCTCCGGTGGCTCCGCAAAAGAACGGCGCGCAGATATCCGCCAGCGTTTCGGCGGGGCAGTCGCTTTCGAGCAGGTCCTCGTCCGACGCGCACAGGACCGCCGAGTCCCCCTCCCTATCGCTGCAGGACAAAAGAAGGAAAAGGTAAAAAGAGAAATCAGGAAAGGATGAGCTTCTTCATAATCTCATACTATTAAAAAATCGTAAAATAATCAAGTGGCTAATTGAAGTGTGGCGGGTGTCACAAAGAGGATGACCGTAAAGAATAAAGACAAAAGCTGGATTCCCGATTAAGACGCTCGGGAATGACAGAAATGTGGAGATTCCTCGCTCGCTCGAAATCGTTGTTCGAGATGACAAAAGCACTTGATGGATTGCTTGCGGAAATGGATTCCCAATTAAGACATTTGGGAATGACAAAATAAAAAAGCCACAAAGATAAATCCCCCCATACCCCTCCGGCTACGCAAGGCTTCCGACTTCGCTAAAGCTACGTCGGACAAGTCGCCGCGACAGGCCTTTTCTAAGGGGGGATGAAAAGCAAAGGCTGGATTCCTGATATATAGGCAGGTTTAGAGCAGTACTGGATGAGCGTTTGTGCAATAGGTAGCGGCGTCCAATTCCTCACTCGTTCGGAATTGTTGGGAATGACAAATGTAAAGGTAACCCCCACCTTAACTTAGTTTGGTGTCAGCAACATTAGAGCGGTACTGGATGGATTTCTATGCAGTCAGTCGGGGACAACCGAATGCTCGCTTGCTCACATCCGTTCCCCTATGAATAGGGGGGAGGAGGGATTATTGGTGAAAGATTAGCGGTACACCCTCACCCTATCCCTCTCCCCTCAAGGGAGAGGGGAGAAATTTCGGTGGATATGTGTATTTAACTTGTTTTCCGACGAAGCGAGAATCCGGATTCACATCACTGTCCGCGCGGCGACTGATAATTGCACCGCCGCTGCTACGTCGTAAGCCAGCGGATGCTATCCGCTAAAAGTCGCGCCAGAGGATCGCGGAGATAAACCCCTCGTCCTGGATTACTTCGAGAATGTCGAGAAACAAATCTAACCTGACATTATTGACGACGATCTGGTAAACGAGGCGTCTCCCGCTCTTTGTGTCGATATAACCCGCGAACGCCTCGCCCTTTACGACGAAACCCGTCTCGTCTCCCGCGGCGAAGGTGCCGGTCTTCGCGTGCACCTGTCCTTTAGCCCCGGCTAGTGTCGGGTCGGACAGGAAACCGTCGACGAACACCATGGAGCCGTCAACGGCGAGAATCGGGAGAGATTCGAAGAAAGCCCCGAACGCCGGCTGCTCCGTCATTATCTCGAGCCATTTCGTCACAACCTCGTTCTTCGCCGTGGTCTCGCCGCCGCCGTCGCCGTTGATAAAGTGGAAATCGTCGCCGGGGAAGCCGTATACGGTCGTCAGCATCTCCTTCTCCGCGGCGAGCGCATCGTCCATGTTATCGACCCCCTGCGTCAGGCCCCAGAGGAGGAGACTTGCGTTCGCCCCCAGGTTATAACTCACCTTGTTTATCAGCTTCGCGTAGTCCGCGTAAGGGAAAGAGGTGAACGACGTCACGAGGTCGTTCTCGGAATAAGAGTTCTTTGGCGGGAGCTTCGCCACTGGGTTCTCGGCCACGGTGTCGGCAAGCACGGTGACGTTCGCCTCCTCGAGAAGCTCGATGAGCACCGTACGCGCGTAGTTCTGAGGCTCGGTTATCCTGAACGTCTGGACGAGCGGGAACTCGTTCGTGAACGGGGGCACGAAGTCCACCGGGAGCTGGCCGGCGACGCGGGCCGTGCAGCCGGCCTGGCCGATGCACCCGGGGTTTGCGGGGTCGAGCTCTAGTATGAACTCCGTCCCCGGTCCCGACGTGACGAGATCGTTTACGACCCCGAGCGCCGCCGATTTGGGACGCCAATCGACAATGGCGGGCGTACTCGCTGAATCGGGACTCATCATGAGATCGACGCAGTCGTCGTTTATAAATATCGCTCTCATGTCGAATTCTCCCCTGAACGGGTAGGGCTCCCAGAGCCTGTCGTCTATGACGACGTCGTTCACCTGGGTTATGCCCGAGGCTGCTATCTGCTCCGCTATGGCCTTGTAGCCCTTGAGCGGGTCGGGTTTCGTGAGCTCGGCGTTGCCGAACGAGCTTGCCTCGTTGTGGTCGAAGTCTGTAATCGCGAACTGCCCGTTCGCCTCTATCCTGCCGCCCATGGAGATGTCGCCCGACGCGACGAGGATCAGGTCGCCGTCGAGGACCCCCGAGTCGTCGACTTCGCCTTGCTTATATATAGGGGTTATGAAGACGTGATCGGGGCCTAGTTCGTTGAAAAGCTCGCCCGTGGAGAATATCTTCCTGACCGAGCCGATGAAGAATTCGTAGTCGGGATTGTGGTCGATCAGCACCTCGCCTGTGGCGAGGTCAACGACCCGGAGCCCCCAGACAGAGTCCGAATAAAGAGGCTTGTCGAATATCGCGCGGATGTTGGCAGGGACGTTCGAGCCCCCCCCGCCGCCCGACGAGCAGCCTCCCTCGAGGCCGAAGACGGCCGTTATGATCAGTAGTACTGTGAGTAAAGCCTTCCTGTATTTCATACCCCCTCCATCAAGTGAGAAATTTTCGTTTTTCTTGTATTTTTAAGAACTTTTTTTAATTATAACCGGGATTGAGGCTCCTTTGGAGTCTCGCAATGACAATAAAAATCAAGTTACACCCTCACCCTATCCCTGTTTTGGGTTTTGTCCCTTTCGAGCTGGACTGGGAAGGTACCCCCTCACCCTTAATCCCTCTCCCCCGGAGGGGAGAGGGGAGAAATTTCAGAGGATATGTGTATTAAAGTGGTTTTCCGACGAAGCGGGAATCCGGATTCACATCACGGCCCGCGCGGCGGTCGATATTTGCGTCGCCGCTGCTACGTCGTAAGCCAGCGGATGCTATCCGCTAAAAATCGCGCCAGAGGATCGCGGATATCGTGCCCTCGTCCTGGAATATGTCGAGCACCTGGTTGAAATCGGTAATCGGAACGTTGTTCACGACGACGTGGTATATGAGATTCCTTCCGCTCTGCGCGTGAATGTATCCGGCGAAGCCCTGGCCCTTGATGAGGAAGCCGCCGGACTCGCCGGCCCCCGCGTAAGTCCCGGTCTTGGCGAATACCTGCCCGGTCGCGCCGGCGAGGGTCGGGTCTGACTGGAAGTCCGTGACGAACCCGAGAGAGCCGTCGATCCCGAGTATAGGGAACGTGTCGAAGTAGCTCGGGAACCCGGGCTGTCCCGTCATTATGTCGAGCCATTTCGTTACGGCGCGCGTCTGCCCTGTGGTGTCGCCTCCGCCCGAGCCGTCGATGAAAAAGAACTCGCTTCCCGGTATTCCGTGTTCGTTGATGAGCGACTCCCGTTCGGCCGCCAGGGCGTCGTCCATATTATCGACGCCTTGCGTGAGCCCCCAGAGAAGCAGGCTGGTATCGGCGCCGATGTTGTAGCTGACTTTCATTATGAGCTTCGAGTGCTGCGCAGTCGTGAGGGAAACGAGCGATGCGACGATGGTGTCGTCCGAGTACGAATCCTTCGGGGGAAGGAGGCCTACCGGGTTATCCTTGACCGTGTCCGCGTCGACTACGACGCCGGCCGCTTCGAGCTGCTCGATGAGGACGGTGCGCGCATAGTTCTGCGGCTCGACGATCCTAAATGTGCGAATGAGCGGGAAGGCGTTCGTGAGCGCCGGCACGAAATCTACCGGAAGATCGCCGGTGACTTCACCCGTGCATCCCGGGGTGCCAATGCACGCGGGGAAATCGGGATCGATGTCGACTGTGAACTGGGTGCCTGCTGCTGAAGTCTCGAGCGTGGAATCCACGTCGAGCGCGGCGGATACCGGGCGCCATTCGACGGAGGCCGGGTTGCCCGGGCTCGTCGGGTTAATTATGACGTCGACGCAGTCATCGTTTACGAATATCGGCCTGATAGCGAAATTCCCTTCCTCCCTGAAGGGGTAGGGCACGAAGAGGCGGTCGTCTATGACGACGTCGCCCGTTATGCGCGTGATGCCCGCCGCCGCAACCTGCTGGGCGAGGCTGATGTAGCCCTGGATCGGGTTGGGAGTTGTCAGCACGGCGTTGCCGAGGGAATTGGCCTCGTTGTGGTCGAAATTCGAAATGGCTATCTGGCCGTTGGGAAGAGTCCTGCCGCCCATTGTGAGGTCGCCTGTCGCGACGAGTATCAAATCACCGTCGAGGACGCCGCCTTCGCCGATCGTTCCCTGGATATGAATCGGGGTCGTGGTCGTGTGGTCGGGGCCTACTTCGTTCATCAGCTCGCCCAGGGTGAATACCTTCCTGACAGAGGCGATGAAGAAATTGTGATCGGGCCTGAGATCGATGAGCACCTCGTCCGTGTCCTGGTCGATGACGCGGAGGCCCCATGTCGCGCCGTTGTAAAACGGCTTGTCGAATATCGCCTGTATTTCCGCCGGGATTTCCGTGCCGCCCTTGTTGTTGCCGCCGCAGCCGCCCGCCGCACCGAAAGCAGCCGCGACCAGGATCAGCAATGCGAATAAGAAACCGGGTCTTTTCATTCTGGATCCTCCTCTCAGGTTTAATTTAAATTACTAACTTAGAACTATAACCGTCATTACCGCCGGGGGGCAGTATTTTGTAAAAAATGATTTTATAAATAGAAAGACGAAAGTGAAAGGACGAGGGCGGCGTGAAAAGGGGAGGGGAGCCGCGAGGGGCTCCCCTTTGTAATATGCACTGTTTACTGAATATTTTCTTCCCGCTCTATGCTCTATGCAGAGACTTTTCTTTTGCGGATCGCGATGAATCCGATTACGGCAAGGACGGCGGCTGTCACCATCATGCCCCATTCGGACATCGTCGGGATCGTCGCCTCGACAGGTCGCGGAGGCGCGCCTATATCGCAGCAGAATATCTCGACCTGGGTCTGGTCGATGGGGTCACACGCTCTTTCGACAAACGGATTACACGGTATGTTGCCCTGGCAAAACATGCTGATCGCGCCTGTGCCGTCCACCACTGGACCGCCCGGCCCGCCGGGGCCGCATCCGGCCTGCTTCCTGCCCGTCCATATGCCGACGTCGTAGCCATTAGACGCGCACACGAACTGCGCCCAGGCGTTGGCCTGATCGCAGGCGTTCGTATTACAGTTTCCGAAGCTGTCGAACGGGTTACAGGCCTGGTCGGGCCACAGATTGCTGCCCTCGCTCCATTTAACGAGCATTCTCTCGGGGTTCTGGCACCCGGAGACGGCCTCTGTCAGGCAGGCTTCGGGGGGAAGATCGGGGAGCTGTGCGTGAATGGTCGGAGCTGAGGCGAGGAAAAACAAGAACAATAATGAATATAGAAGTTTCATCATTCCTCTCCATAAGAGTTATTTAATTCTCGCATCATTATACTATGGGGGCGGGGAGTAAAACAGGGGGGAGGAGAATTTACGAGCACGTCGGAAGGAGGGTGCTCACGCGCCGTGAAGCGTTCCGCGAAGGGCTTTCTTCACCGCGCCCGGGTTTTTCTCGATGACGGTAAGATACGCCTTGGCCGGGCCTTCGGGTATGCGGTTACCGGCCTCCCATTTTTTGAGGGTCGATACCGGGATGGCGAAAGTCTCCGAGAAAGCTTCCTGAGTCATCTCCAGCTTTTCGCGAATCGCCTTTACGTCGATTTTTCTCTCGCGTACTTTGTGGGCGAGCCCCCTGGTTTTGTCTCCCCTGATGAATGCGAGCGCCTGCTCAGCGCCTTCGATGATTTCTTTTCCTGATCTTGTCATGGATTCATCTCCTTCTTTATTGCCTGAATAATGTCGTATAGCGTGTTTCGTTCTTTTTGTGTAAGGTCCGATTTCTCATTTTTACCAAATACGTGAAAAGAAGAATCGGGTTCCTCACGTTATAGTAATAATAAATCACTCTCACACCGGCTCTCTTGCCGCGTCCTTCCGCCGCGAACCTGAGCTTCCTAACTCCGCCGGTGCCGGGAATAACGTCTCCAGCCTCGGGATTCGCAGCCAGGAAATTTATCAGCTCGTCCTTTTCTGCGACACTTAGCAGCTTTTCAGCCTTGTCCGCAAAAAGCCGTGTCTCGACGATGGTGATCATGAAATAGAGTGCCCAATGGGTACCATGCGGTCAATGAGGTTTGTTGCCGGTTTGTAATCGTATCTTTGCGAGAATCTCATGTCAGGGAGTTAGTTTAATGAAGATAAGGAAAAAAACGAGATCCTGAATGTTTTGGTTTGTGTCGCTTCAGAGCTGTACTGTATGAGCCTCGATGCAATCAACCAAGAACACTCGATTCCTCGCTCGCTCGAAATCGTAGTTTCCGGCTTTGCCTCGGACTCCGCAGAGGCTCTGACCGACAAGAAGGCTATGCTGGACAGGCAGGATGACGGATTAGAAGAAGATTGCCGCGGTCGCGGAAGACGCTCCCTCGCAAAGACAGATTGAAGGCATGGATTCCCGATACAAGCATTCGGGAATGACAGAAATGCGGAGATTCCTCGCTTGCTCGGAATCGTTAGGAATGACAAGTCAAAAGACTAAATCTCCCCGCCCCCCCTTTTTCTAAGGGGGGACACAAAAGATAGAGCTCAGACGGATCACAGAAGCTCGTGGAGGTCTTCTGAAAGGGCGGGGTCGACGGGGTGTTTCGCGCTCTCGTAGAATACGGAGAGGTTGCAGTCGGGGGGATCGGCGTTTATCTTCGAATCGAGCTCGATGGAGATGCCGGTACGGTCGCGCACCGTCGGCCACATGTGTTTCAGCGTGTATTTCCCCTCGCATATCTCGGCGGGGGCTGAGTACGGGTCTTCCTTTCGCGGGTTGTCGCCGTATTCCGCGACACCCATCGCCGGGGATTCGAGCTCCTTCGATATCGCGAGGGATTTCTCGCGCATCAGCCTGATGTAATCCGCCGGGTCGTCGAACGAGTCCCTGAGGTGTATGACGGCCATGGCGAGCTTCCCATCCTCGAAAACGTAGACGAGGTCGTAAGACGGCTCGCTACTGATCGTCTCCACCGTCACGAGCGCGTCGTGCGTTTCGCCGTTTTCCTCGATGGTGACGGTTGCGGTGCCTGTCGTCGTCTCGGGCTCGCCGCCGAGCCGGTAGGTGAGAACGTTCACGCCCTCTTTCATGAGCTCGGCCGTTTCCGCCTTTTTGACTTCCGCTATCGACATGCCCCACCTCACGCTTCTCACGTCGGGCGTTTTGTCGCGCGAGCACGATGCCGGGAGGATGCACGAGAGGATCGCTATCGCGGCTATTACGGGATGTTTCATAGGGCAGTCTCCGGTTCGGATAACCGGATATATTATGTTCGCCCGGGCGGATATGCGCAAGGTGGACAACGTCCACGGGAAATCGACGTAGCAAAGACGCCGGTTTCAAGAACAGTCGCGCGTTTCTCGAATTTAACGCCTGCGTCGTCGAGAAACACACTACAATGTGGCGGACACCGTCCGCCCGGGCGATTAGTTCTCGCTTTGCTGAACGGAAAAGTATCCTTCGAGAAATCCGGCGAGGGACTCGGCGTAGAGTTTGTGCCCTGCCGGGGTCCAGTGCATATCGTGGCCGTAGTAAAGGTGCGCGTCGCCCGAGTAGGCCCTGAACTCCGGGAACGCGTTGAAGAATACTATCCCGTTCTTCTCGGAGAATTCCCCGAGCCTGTTTACTGTCCTGTCGGAAAGGGCCGCGCCCTCGGGGACGAATCCGCGGCGGCCCGGTATCCATTCGTCGTCGCTCACCTGGTGGGCCCACGGATAGGTAGCCAGGATGAAGCCGCTCCCGTGCTCCTCGCAGAGACTCCTCGTCCTCAGAATACTGTTCTCGATGATGGCGTATATCTCTTCGGCTTCGGGGAGCTGAGGGACTTCGAGCGTGTGAAGGAGCATCATGAAATTCTCGGTTTCGACGGCGTTCCTGACGTCGAGCAAGCCGATCACCCTGTCTCTCTCGCCTAAGTTTTGAATCACCTGAATCAGCACACCTGTTAAGAACAGCCTGCTCCTGGCGAACGTGGATATCTTCTCGCGCGTGTTGTTGCGCCGCTTGTTGTATTCGGGGAATCCGTCCACCGCGATGACGTTGCCCTCCTCGTCGAGAACACCCGCTTCCTTCACGAAGACATATTCGCCGACATGGTCCGACATATCGAAGTTCATAATGACGAGGTCGGGTATGAGCGTGTCGATGCGGGCCTTGAGCGTGAGATATTCAAGGATAGGCGTGTAGCTCGGGATGGCGAGGTTTACGACTTCGTACCTGCGCCCGCCGCTGCCGTTGAGTATGATTTCGAGGACGTATGACGACGTTTCCTCGTCGGCGACGCCCTCGCCGAGCGTGAACGAATCGCCGAGCATGATAATCCTGTAGACGTCCGCCTGTTTTTCACCGACTTCCCTGCCTCGGTATCCCATGCTGTTCGTCGTGATTTCGACCTCGAAGTCGAAGGGGCTGTACATGAGGTATGTCTTGTTCGGGAGCATTTTGTGGTGGACGTAGCTGTCGGGGCTTGTGAGGAAGGGCTCCGGGCGGAGGAATA
>PJQE01000077.1_pt1 | contig 12865 bp, 10 predicted proteins | sample 1503751 | NCBI WGS metagenome assembly PJQE01 (sample SAMN07775948, study PRJNA414020) | Biofilm metagenome, whole genome shotgun sequencing project. | reverse complement strand
GCCCTTCGTCCGGGGGGCATTTATATATGTGTCACTCCCAACCGGGTTTCTGGGCCGCACGATATCTCGATGTATTTCGATGATGTAGCGACCGGATTTCACATGAAAGAATATACGGTCTTCGAATTGGCGGAGATATTTAGAAAGGCAGGCTTTTCCAAGGTTAAAAGGTTTATCAGCTTCAAGGGGCATACATTCGTCCTGCCTTTGTTTCCTGCCGATGTGATGGAAAAAGTGCTCATCGGATTACCACGAATAACTAGCAGGAAATTGTCTAAGTCATTGATATTCAGATTGCTTCTTGGCGGATCTGATGTAAAACTGATCGCGATCAAATAATTATCATGAGCATTTTCGTAACCCGTTCGATGTGCGGAAGGCTCTTGAGTTGACGAAGTAAGCCGTTTTAATCAACCGTTTCCGAAATATACGGACTACAGGGATTTTTTTCTATCTATTGCTGTTTGAAGAGCGGTTAAATAATCGGCGGCCTTTTTCCATCTGGAAAATTCATCGATTACGAAGGTGTGCCCGTTTCTTCCGAGTTCTTCCCTTAGCTCCGGGTTCTTATATAGTTTTGTGACCGCTTCTATGAATCTGTCGACGTTTTCAGGCTCAAACCCTATGCCGGCCCTGGCGCGGTTGATGACGAGATCTTCCGTCTCTCCCGGAGCTCCGGCTATTAAAGGCTTTCCGCATGCCATAGGTTCGAACACCTTGGCAAATATGGTTTTTCTCAGAAGGGGCTCGTTCGTCGATAAGACCAGCGATACATCCGAGGAATTGATATAATCCGGTATCTTGTCCTTGGGCTGCTTTCCGGTAAATATCACGTTAGCGAGTCCTTTCTGCCTTGCAATTTTCGAGAGTCGCTCCTTGTCCGACCCGTTGCCTACGAAGAGAAATACTAGGTCAGGTAGCGTTTCTTTGAGCGTCTCTGCGGCTTTTATTACGACCTCCGCGCCGTGGGTATACCCTATCGTTCCGACGTATGAAACTATAAATTTGCCTTTGAGCAGGGGATCACCCAGCACATCGCGGTTGGGCGGTCCCGGCTTGAAGAAGTCCGTGTCGACGGCGTTTTCTATGACCGTGATTTTTTCGGCAGGAACGCCCCTCTCGTTTATCATCGTTTCCCTGAACGATTCGGTAAGCGCGACGACGAGGTCGCTTTTTTCGTAGAGAAGAGTTGCCGTCCGGTCGAAGACCTTGTAGGTGAGCGAGCTCTTTTCACCGGCCCCTACTGCTGAAATAACCTCGGGCCAGAGGTCCCTCACTTCGAACACGAACAGCACCCGCCTGAGGCGGGAGTAGAGCAGCGCGGGCAGGCCCATGAAGAGGGGAGGTGACGTGCCTATGACGACGTCATTCTTTTTCAGGAAGGGAACTGCGGCGGACGCAGTCACTAGCGAGGACATGTAGTTGAGCCCTCTTCTCGCCGAGCTCCGGAGATGGGTCGGGTAGGTGAGGAGGCGTACGACGTTGACTCCGTCTATTTTCTCCGTGAAGTACGGGTTTCCGTTCTTGCCCCGATAGCCGTCGTAGATTACGCCGTCCGGGTAATTTGGAAAGCACGTAAGCACTGTGACTTCATGGCCGAGGGCAGCCCAGCAGCGCGAAATTTCGAACACCCTCGCAGCCGCAGCGCCCATTTCGGGATAGAAGTACTGGGAGATATATAATATTTTCATTAAATTAAGAGAGATGACTCCATACGAATGGCCTTATGTTTCATCGGCTGCGGGCCCCGTAGCTTCTCTGGCCCGGCATTCCATATTCAGCCCATGGATAGGATGATCTGGCCGTGGCTCTTTGCTGGTTGTCCACCAAAAAATGTATCCTTGAAATGTTGAATACGACCGCCGAAAGCGTAATGAGCAGCCAAGTCATTTTACTCAGGTCGAGCGATATGAACATACCCGCAAGGAAATAGGATATAAGGCCCAGCTCGAGAGCGTGCGCGTAGGCCCAGAGGTAATTCTCGTTCCCCTCCATTTTGGCGTACTTCTCCACCTTTCGCGTTTCTCTCCACGTCATGTAAAGAATAATTAGAAACGGGATGAATCCTACGAGGCCCATACCAGTCAGAACTTCGATATAGGTATTGTGGGAAATCTGCCCTCTCGGGTTGTGAAATATGAAGCCCCTGAATCCGACACCGAATATGGGATCTTCGGCGAATATTTTGGGGGCGAGCTCGAAATAGTAGTAAAAGCGCTGGTTGAGCGAGCCCTCTCCGCGCAGCGATTCGCGGCTTTCGAGGTATCTCAGGGTTTCCATTCGGGCAATGAATTCTTCTCCGAAAAAGTGATAAAAAATCACGGAGCCAAAGATGAGGCACGGCACGGTTATCGCGAGGATCTTAGCCCTGTTCTTCCCGGTTACGAATTTGAACAGGGCGTAGACTATCATCACGCCGAAAGCGAGGTATCCGCCCCTCGAGTATGTCAGCGAAAGGCCGACTATCAGCATGATGGAGCAGCCGAGGAGAAGGAGCTTGACGAACCCCTTTCTGCTCGTGTAAAAGAGGGCAACGGACAGCGGAATCATCACCAGAAGCATGGCCGCGAATTCGTTCTGGTCACCCCACAGCCCGCCGTAGCGCTTCTCGTCGATGAGCGAGCCCCTCCCGAAAAATATCGGGCTCATTATAGAAAGCACGCCGCCTATTATGAGGCCTATCGTGGCAATGTGAAGGGTTTTCGTGTTACGCATCATCATTATCAATATGAAATAAAGGATTATCGAGAGCCAGAGCGTTATGAGCGATCCCTTGTCGGCGTTGACGTCGTTCGAGAGGAGGATGGACAATACCGCGGTTCCGCCGAATACCAGCATCCATACGCCCTTTTTATTGGCAAATGTGTCGCTTATGTACTTGAGCGATCCGGACGTGATCAGGAGCGCGAAAAGAAGTCCGCCGAAGAGCTTCGTCGTCGAGGCCGTGAGGCTTCCCCTGTAGACGTAAAGGTTTTCCAGGGGAATCAGCAGGAAGAACATCGTGATGGCCAGCCACGGATATTTTATGAACATGATGATAGCGGGTATGGCCAGGAGCGCCAGAAACGTTAAGGGCAGCTCGCCCTGCTGGCTAATCTGCACGCTTACGATCATGCCCAGGAGTACGACTATGGATATGAGGGCTATCGGTATGATTTTGGAATTAGTATTCATTCGGAATATGGCGCTATGCTGATGAGGTTCTTTTTCAATCCCCCGGCCGCGCTTCGGGCGGCTTCGTGAGGGGCGCTTTCACGGCAGGTGTCTGACTGGAAGTAAAACGTAAATGACCAGATTCAAGTGGAGCCGGAACCCGCGTCCTCGCTCGATATATAACTGTAAATATACTGCAACAGGTGCGGATATTAAAGATTAATTTTAGCCGCGGCAGGGCTTTCCCGAGCTCTCCGCCGGCGGGGGAGGGGCTACCTGTTCCCGGCGAGGTAATCCTCGTATATTTTGATTTCGGAGAGAACCCTGGTATTGAGCTCGAATTCCTCCTCGACCCGTAGCCTTCCCATTTCGCCCATCTTCGCGGCCCGGCCCGGGTCCTTCAGGAGCTCAATCAGAGAAGGAGCGAGGGCGGCCGGATCACCGGGCGGAACGAGGAATCCCGTCGAGCCGTGCTCCACCATTTCGGGTATCCCGTCTACCCTCGTCCCCACGACGGCTTTTTTCATCGCCATGGCTTCGAGCACCGCGTTGCCGAGCGGCTCCGCCAGGGAGGGCAGCACGGATGCGTAGGAATCGTTGAGCAGCATGGGGACGTCGTTCCTGACGCCGAGGAAGTGAACGTTTCCGCCGGCGCCGAGCGATCCTGCGAGCCGGGTCAGGTCGTCCTGGAGGGGCCCGCCGCCGCATAAGGCGAAATGCGTATTCGGGTATCGGTCCAGAACTTCCGGCACCGCCCTTATAAGATACTCGAGACCCTTTTCGGGCCGTGCCTGGGCTATCGTCAGGATAATTCTGCTGTCTTCGCCGATGCCGAGCTCTCTCTGGAGGGAAAAGGAGGTTTCACCAGGGGTGTATCTGTCGAGGTTTATTCCGTTATGAAGGACCCTTATATGTTTTCCGGATATGTGAAGGTTGTCGACGAGGTCTTTTTTTACGGCCTCCGAGACGGCGAAGAATTTCCGGGTCAGCACGGCGCTGATTTGATTCTTGATTACGGTCGCCGGTTTTACGGATTGCCCGCTTTGATTCGTCGTCGAATGGATTGTGACGAACGCGGGCTTCCCCGTAAGAAAGCCGGCCATCGCGGCATAGTGGGAGTGAGGAAGGAACTGACCCTGTATGATGTCGACTTTGTTCTCCGTTATTATCCGCCTCAGCCGTCTCAGGAATGAAATGAACCCCCGGGCGCCCGGGGGTTCGTCCTGAACGAAATATTCGAAACCGGCTGCATTTAAGGCACCTAAGACGACGGGGTGGGGCTCGCTGCCGAAGATGAAGATGGCAGTGTGCCCTCTTTCGCTCATGTTTCGGGCGAAGAAGGCTATATAGTCCTCGAAACTGCCGTGTTTGAAGGGATGGATCGCGAGTACCTGAAGAACCGTCATATTATCTTGTCTCCGAATCCCGATTTACCGGTATTTTGTGGATTAGGGATTATCGGCGCCGTCAGCTCCGGCCCATATAATTTTTAACCGTCTGCATCAGGTTATATTTAAGCCTCTTTATATTCCTGTACATTCCCGTCCCTATCAGGGTAAGGGCCAGATTATAATACAGCCTCAAGTCGAATGGGCTGGCTTTTATCGCATTCATAATCGCCTTCCTCCCTTCACTCTGATTGCCATCGAAGCAATAAGCCGTCCCCATCATAAGCAGATAATTGCTGAGCCCTTTTTTATTCGAGACGAACAGCGCCGAATGTTTATCGAGTATGCGTTTAACATTGACTGCCACTTTTTTATAGTTGGCAGTCGTCGTCTGGGGATGATCCTTATGTATGACGAGCGGATCCTGAATATAATCGATCAGGAACTCGGTCGAGATTCTTATCCAGAGATCGAAGTCTTCTCCATATGAAAGATTCTCATCGAACAATCCGATTCTGGTGAAACATTCCCTTCTTGCCAGGACGGAGGAAGTCGGTATGAAGTTCAGGAATGCGAGATCGTTCAGCACATTGCCCTTGTATCTGGGTATGGTGGTTTCGATAAGTTCACCCGTAGTTAGATCCACTGACAGGGTGCCTGTATATACCAGCCCTACGTTCGAAGGGCTCTCGTCCAGAACCTTTACCTGTTTTTCGAGCTTGCCGGGGAGCCACTCGTCGTCGTCGTCGAGAAACGCTATGAACTCGCCGCGGGATCTTTCGATGCCGAAATTCCTCGACCCGGACACGCCCTTGTTCTCGGGATTTCTGAAATAGGCGACGCGGCTGTCTCCGATTCCCTCTATCTTTGACCGTGTGTCGTCCGGGGAGCAGTCGTCTATTACGAGGAGCTCAAAATCGCCGAAGCTCTGATCGAGAACGCTCGATACGGCTTTCACGAGAAGCTCAGAGCGGTTATATGTCGGTATTATTACTGTTACTCTTGGCATCGGTTTTAAGCTCCCGGCCTAAGGACGTCGAGCACCTGGTCCCTGATTTCTTTCGATTATCGCGTCTCTGTTGTTTTCGCCGGCGATCCTAGGCCTTCCTTTACGCCTCATTTCGGCGAAGATAGAATGGTTCCGGAGGGAGCCTGAGACAAGCTTCGGCGAAGTCAGGGGGATTATCCCTTAGACGTTCGGTGCCGATTGCCGGCCCCGCCGTGAATAATAAATTATAATGCGGATGTTATCATTTGACGAATCTCTTCTATAACTGCTCCCCGGTCGTAGCGCGCCGCGATCTTTTCCCTTGCCGCAAGCCCTATACGCTCGCATAGTGGGGCGTCCCCAAGGAGCTCGACGCAGGCCGAGGCGAATTCTTCAGGGTCGTCCCGGACTACTATTTCCGGGCCGGGGACGAGGTCGATTCCTTCCATGCCGACCGTCGTGGATACGACCGGCCTTCCGTAGGCCCCTGCCTCGATTATCTTAAAGCGCGTCCCACCGCCGACCAGTATCGGCGTTACGACGACGCGGCTCCCGGCGTAGAGCAGGTCGAGGTTTTCGACGAAACCGGGGACTTCGACTCCTTTAGCCCCCTCGATATCGTTTCCGAGCATGCCCCTGGATATGCCCGCTATGATAAGCCTTGCCGAGGGCATCGCTTCCCGCACCCGGGGCCAGATCTGCCTCGTCATGTACTCGGCCGCTTCGAGGTTGGCCCCGTAGTCGGAGCCCAGGAAAAGGAGAACGGGGTCCGGCGAGGGAGGAGTATAATCCGGCATGGATACGGAATTGGGAATGACGGCGACGTTTCGGACGCCGAATTCTGTTTCGAGGAGATGCCTGTCTTTCCCGGAGCAGACGTATGTTTCGGCGGAAAGCCTGACCGCTTTTTTTTCTCCCGAGACCAGGGCCGGTAGGAGGAGCTTAAGGAGCTTGCTCCTGGCTTTCGTCTGCTGCGCGATGTAGCGGGAGAGGACTATATGCTCGATGTCGTCCATGTCGAAAAAAACGGGCGGCAGTTTTTTCCCGGAGAGGAGAACGGGGCACATCGCCGATAATCTGTGAGCGAAGAGCGCCGCGTGTTTACGGTCGAGCAGATCGTTTAAATATCCAACCTGTTTTTCGCCGCTAACCTCATAATAGCCGAGCTGCTCGAATATGCTGAACATGCCCTTCAAGAAAGAGGTCATCTTGCCCGCGGGAGTGCGGTTGCCGTACTCCCGCATCGGGCAAAGGAAGAGGCTGACGTCGGCTTGCCAGTAGTCCCTGAGGCGGGTTTCGAGCTCTTTTGTTTGGGAAGGAGAGCAGTCCGTTCCGGGCGGGGTGTAGAAGAGCATGTCGAGAGGGGCTATTTCCTTAAGCGCCTCGACGAATGTGCCCATGCGTTTGTAGACTCCGTGTACCTTCGTTTTCGGGTCGTCTATGAAATATCTCGAGATGAAGAGGATGCGCATATTACCGCGTGGCGATGGCCCGTGTCGTATAAGTAATTTTCCTGCTGAATGATATGGATTCGTTGAGAAGGTTCACACGCGCCCGGCCTTTAAATACTGATTATATATTTCAGTGACGTGCTTTACCATTCTGGAAGAAGAAAACTCCCTGTATACGAGCGATTTTCCCTCGGCCCCGATGTTCTTCGCCTTAACGGGGTCAGACAACAGGCCGTTTATGGCTTTTGTGAGGGCGGCGGGATCGGCAGGAGGCACCAGCACCGCGTTTACGCTGTCGGTGAAATTTTTCCTTATGCCTTCGACTTCGGTGGCTATTACGGGTTTACCGGCGGCCATGGCTTCCATTATCGATATTGCCACGCCTCCTTCGAAAATCGAGGGATGAACGTAGATGTCGCAGCCCAGGAGAAGCTCTGGGATGTCATTTCGCTCTCCGAGAAATATCACCCTATTGCCGAGGTTAAGCTCGTGCGCCTCTTTCTCGATGTCTTTTCTATCCGGGCCGTCGCCTGCGAAAACGAAAAGCGCATCCGGAATTTTCGCCGCGGCTTTAAGTAGATATGTATGGCCTTTTTGTTTGGAGAGGCGGGCGACTGTGAGCAGTATCGGAAGATTCTTTTCTCTGAGCGGCGCGTATACATCGTTCGTTTTTCCGGCGGGTTCAGCGCTGAAGCGCTCGAAATTTATCCCGTTCTGCACTACCTCTATTTTATACGAGGGCACGTATTGCCCGAGCTCTTTTGCAAGATCGGCCGATACCGCGATGTAGCGGTTCACGAGAAGCGAAACGAGAAACTGAAAAACGCGGCGCCGCCGCGATTTTATAATATCGTATAGATGCTGGGTTCCTATGATGGCGGGAATCCCGGTCAGGTATGCCGCGATGATGCCGTTCGAGCATGAGAGCGGCCAGTTGATATTGGCGTGAAAGATATGGGGCCGGATGGCTTTCAATCTGGACGAAAATTCCCAAATCCCCTTTATATCCCTGTAGTTGACGATTCGGGTAGTCGGGAATGTTTCTATTCCAAGCTCCGCTACCGAGCTTATGAAAGGCGCGATGCCAGGGTTCGGGTGGTATGCGAGAAACGGATGCCATGCGTTTCTGTCGAGTCCCCTGAGGAGCGTGTAAAGAACCTGCTCTGCACCTCCGAAGTTGTCGCTGTCGAGATAATAAACGATTTTATGAGGCATGAGGGTCGTATCTGTAGGATTTTATTTTGGGAATGAGGGGCTCGAACTTCTTGTTTCTCCTGGCTTCGGACCAGACGCCGAGCCAGAAGAAATAATCCATGGCCATCGCGTAGAGCTTTGCCCGGGTTTTATCGGATGAGCCCTCGAATAGTTTAATGAAGGATATGATGAGGCGCTTTACCGGGGGGAAGAGCATCGCCGCCCATATCAGCGTGAAGCGCAGCCAGCGCCATTTCCATCCCTGAGAGTTGTATTCCCTTAACTTGAGCTCGCTGAAAAGTTCGGGGTGTATGCTGACCAGGAGAACGACCCTCTCTCCGGAGTATACGGTTTTTTTCAGCAGCCCTTCGAGATTCTCGTCGTAGTACTGTGTGCAAACGGCTTCGGGGTTGAATATTATCTTCACGCCCGACTTGATGAGGCGCCGGACGAGCTCCATATCTTCGTATCCATAGGTTTTAAAGGATTCGTCGAAGAGGCCGACTTCGAGGAGCGTCTTTCTTCTTATGGAGAAAGTTCCTCCGTAAAAATCCCATATCCTGAACTTGTAATCGGGGGCGGCCATTTTTTTCTGCCGCAAATTGAATTCGGAGGCTATGTGTCTCGTCGCGAACGTCGAAGAATCGTCGACGTGTATCGGCGCCGCGCCGATTACGCCCAGCTTCTCGCCGGATGAATGAGAGAGGTAGTGAGCCTCTATGAATCCGGGCCGCGGCTCCATATCGTCGTCGAGGATTATCAGTATTTCCCCGGATGCGTTTTCGATTCCCGCGTTGCAGGCCTTTACCCTGCCGGAATTCGGCTGCCATACGGAGCGGATCGTGAAAGGGGCGCCGAAATTTTCGACCATTTCCCTGGTTCCGTCTTCGGAGCCGTCTATGGAAACCACGACCTCGAAGTCGGACGGCGGGAATGTCTGCGCTGTGAGCGCCCTCAGGAGACGCTCCATGGAAGCGGCGCGGTTGTATGTGGGTATTACTACGCTAACCTTCTTCATGACAACCTAGCCTGTCTTTCTTCCGAGGACGTATTTTTTGACGAAGCGGCGGAGGGGCCCCGGGACCCTGACGTAAATATCCTCAGACGTGAATTTCGTGGTGTGTATCAGTATCAGGAAATCGAGCAGTGATTCCTTCATCCCTATATTGAGCCGCGGCAGTGAGAACACGTTGTCGTTCATGTTCGCTATGTACGGTTCCGTGGAGCAGGCTGTGTGGTATCCCGTTTCGCCGGCTATGATTTTTACCGTCTCGTTGTGAGCGCCGAACGGGTATGCGATGTGCCTCACCTCGTGGCCCAGAAAATCTTCGAGTCTCTTCCGCGATCCTTCGAGCTCCTTGTAACAGTCTTCGGGCGGTATGCGGTTAAGCCACGGATGGTTCATGGTGTGTGAGCCGATTTCGAAGCCGCGCGCGTCGAGGTCCCTGACCACCGTCCAGTCGACTATCTGGAACTCCGCGTTTATCTCCTGCACCATCCAGCCGCTTTTTATTCCCACGTAATTCGTGGGCATGTAGTAGACAGCCGTGAAGCCGAGTCTCTCGAGCACCGGGATGGAATGCTCTATGGACTCCGTCAGGCCGTCGTCGAACGTTACTATGACGGGTTTCCGGGGGAGCTTACCTCTACCTTCCCTGTAAGCCGTCAGCTGGTCGAGGCTGATGGTTTTAAACCCGAGCATCTTCAGGATTTTCATCTGGGTTTCGAACGTTTTCGGTGTGACTGTGTAATCGAGAAAACTCGGATGCGGGTTCGGGCTTACCTGGTGGTACATCAATATTGGTATGTTCAGATTCATCTTCTCCGCCTGACATCAATCGGGCTTAAACGCCCTGATTCCAATAATCAACTCGTATCTTTCGTCGGAATAGTCGAGCTCTTCCGGCTTCAAATCTTCGGCCGAGAGGCCGTGAAGAATACTCACTGCCGCCAGCGGGTTTCCGAAACACTTTATATTCACATTTCCGGGCGGGAACGCTTGCTCGAAGAGCCTTCGCGCCGACAGGGAAGTGAAATTCCAGTACCAGTCGGACTTCCCGCCAGACGGGGTGCGCATGCCAGGCACGGCCGCAAGTATTACTCCGCCTGGTTTTAGGACCCCGTACAGTGTTTCGATAGCCCGGGACGAGTCGTACATGAACTCGAGCGTCCGTGTAATTATAATACAGTCGCAGCCGCCGCGGGGAATATCCGGCGGCAATTCGACGTCGACAGGCCCGGATTCGGCCGGTATTTTAAATATGCCGCCCTTTATCACGTTTTCCTTGCCGTATCCGAAGGCGTATAAATCGTTTCCGGACTCGAGCGTAATTCCCTTGATATATTTCGAGCTCGCCCCGAGGAATTTGTCTATGTAGTATCCGTCGATGGGGTTCCCTCCTCTCTCCCCCAAGGATTCGCTCACTGGAATAACTTTTCTGAGCTCTCCGAAATCGATCCATCCGAAGGGCCTCCTTCTGCCGTATTTCGAAATGACGGCTTCTCCCACCGAGCGCGGCAGAAGCTTCGGAGCCAGGGTCCTTACTGTGTCTTTGGTCTTTTGGAGGAAGTTGTACCTGAGCTCGTTCAGCGACGGGTTCCTGAAATTCCAGAGCCTGTTGTCGAGCGCATCCCTGACGCCTTCGTCTCCGATACTCTTTTCTCCCAGGTACTTTTCCAGCCAGTTGAGGTAAAAGAGCTCGGCCGATTCCTGATTCCCCTTCTTTCCGGCGACCTGATGACAGGACTCCCTGTGCTGCCTGTAGAGGTCCCAGCACGAGGCGGATACGAATACCGGGGAGCCGAGGTAGACCTTCGCGAGAAAGGCCTGGTCTTCGTGCATCCCGGTGAAGGCATCCTCGAAGCCGCCCGCTCTTTCTATGGTTTCTCTCCTGAGCATGATGTTGGACATGGATACGGGATCGAACTGGCCGTTCAGCGTGAGAACCAGAAGCAGCGGCGGGGCGACGAGCGTGTTCAGTATGGGCGTTCCGGAGCTCAGGTTATCGTGCATGTAGCGGTCGAGGGAAATGTCGTTAGTGTCGCCTGTCCAGCTGTACCAGTACTTCGTATTCCCGCAGACCATTCCCGCTTCCGGGTAGGCTCGAAGTATCGCCGTCTGCTGCTCGAGCTTATGCTTCGTCCAGGCGTCGTCGGCGTCGAGCATGGCGATGTAATTCCCCCTGGCCGTCCGGAACCCGAGGTTCCTGGATGCGCTGATGCCTTTGTTAAGGTGCCCTTCATGCTCCGTATAGACGATTTTCCCGTCATACCGGTTTTTATAATCGTGGGCGATTTGCGTGCTGCGGTCCGTGGAGCCGTCGTCGACCAGTATAAGCTCCCAATCCGTCCAGGTCTGGGCGAGTACGCTCTCTATTGCCTCTTCGAAGTACTTCTCGGCGTTGAGGAACGGTATTATCACTGAGACAACGGGATTATCGTTCATGTCACAATTTTACAGCTAATTTAAAGCCTTCAGTTTGCGAACCTGTTTTATTATTATAAACAGCTCGAAGATTCAAATGGTCGTCGATTATTTTATTTACTTGGGCGCTTTTACGGTTATGAGCATCTGGTACCTGGGGTCGTAATAGTCGAGCTCTTCTTCGGAGAATTCGTGAGCGGACATCCCTTCGAGAAAACCGATTGAAGCCAGCACGTTGCCGTGGGGGGTGACCTCCATCTGGCCGGCGGGGAACGCTTCCTGGAAAATTCTCGCCGCGGACGAAACCGTGAACAGCCAGTACCAGTCGCTTTCGGATGGTCCTTCGCCGTATGTGTTTCCTATGGCTCCCAGTGTCGCGAGGAGAACGCCGCCGGGTTTCAGTATTCTGTGGAGGGTGCCTATAGCCGAGCGGAAGTCGTATATGAACTGGAGGGTCTGCGTGAATATGACGCAGTCGTAAGTGTCTGAAGGTATTTGGGGGGCCGAGGAGAGATCTGCTTCGATCGTCGTCCTCGGATTAAAGCTCTTGTCGTAGTTCAGGATATCGCTTTTCTCGACCCTCTCCCCGCCGAATCTTTTCGTGTATTCGTCGTCTCCTATTTCGAGCACACGGCCCGCTATAGAGGCGCTGTTCCGGGCCAGGAATTTTTCGATGTAGTACCTGTCTACCGGGAGGCCGCGCTCATATCCTTCGAGCTCGCTTATGGGTTTTACGCGCCTTAAGTCTCCGAAGTCGACGAGCTCCACGGGAGGAATGTAGGTTTCACCCCGCATGCCTGCACGGGCCTTGCTGTAGCTTACGTGAATCCACCGGCGTAGCGGCGCCGGGAGAAGCATTAATGCGCTTTTGATCTGACTTTTCATGCGGCCTTCTCGTCTTGATAAATTCGGGCAATGCTCTTAAAGTATGTTCCCGCGAATGAACGGAACGGCGATATCGAATAGGTCACTCGGCCTGCCACTCGTATTTCAGGAGAGAAACGGATTCGTCGCGGGTCGGTATCTTCCCCGTTCCGTAAACGTTTTCCGTTTCTATGTCGAAGTATCCCGCGTGCTCTATCTTGTCGGCCGTGACCATTCCTCTCTTTAGTTCCAAATCTATAACGCAGCGGCCCGGCGTCAGGAATAGCTCACCCGTGCTGCAGGTTATTGTCCCCCTTGGCGGCAGCGTTTCCGGCAGCCCAAGCTGTATTTCGCTGTCGAGGCGCGCGAGGTTTACACGTGTTCTGAAGTCCCTGATAGATCG
>PJQE01000076.1_pt1 | contig 12867 bp, 13 predicted proteins | sample 1503751 | NCBI WGS metagenome assembly PJQE01 (sample SAMN07775948, study PRJNA414020) | Biofilm metagenome, whole genome shotgun sequencing project. | reverse complement strand
GCTGCAGCCACCCGTCGACAGAACCGAAACCAGGATCAAGAGCGAAAGACCGGCAATAATTCTGGAAAGTCCCTTCATGTATCCTCCCTACACGCGGCATACAGAATACATTGCATTGTAGCATTGTAGATTCTTTTTCAATCTACTGCAATAGTTTGCGAATATCGGATGTAATACCTTCGACGTCAAGCTTGTAGTGCGGATATGAAAGGACGAGATTGCCGTCCCTGTTTATGAGGTGAACGGTGTTCGTGTGGGTCATCAGGTAGCGGTCCCAGGTGTCCGTTTCGCTCCTCCCGTAGACCGCCTCGTGCTTCACGATGGTAACGTTGTAGTCGGAGGCCACCTTGTCTATTTCGGCGCGTGTCCCCGTGACGCCTGTAAATTTCCCGTTGAAAAACGGGACGTACGACTTGAGCCTCTCGGGGGTGTCCCTCTCCGGATCGACAGTCACGAACAGGACCCGGACATCGTCCGCGTCCCCGCCGAGCCTCTCCATGACCTTCGAAAGCTTGGCGAGAGTCGTGGGGCAGACGTCCGGGCAGTTGGTGTAACCCCAGGCCATGAGCACGATTTTATCCTGGAGATCGTCGAGGGTTATGGGGTTTCCGTCGTGGTCCGTGAGAGAAAATCCGGGCGCGTGCACCTGATATGCATTCCCGAAATACGTTTTGGAGCTGTATTTCGGGTAGTAATATGCGAAAAACCCCCATCCGGAGGCGGCGGCCAGAAACAGTATCGCTATCAGTATGTTTTTCTTCATTTAAATCGCTGCGTCGCCAGATAATTATAACAGCGAACGCGCTTGTTTAGAGTGTGCAATTTCGCTGTGGCAGTATGGACGGTTTTATATTAAACTTATACTCATGAAGCGCTTCAGCGCCGGAGTCGCAATAACCCTGTTTCTGGTCCTGACGGTTTTCGCCATGGGACGGGGCGCATACTCGCAGGACGCCTTCGATTACAACAGCAATCAGGTCCTTCATCCCGAGTGGTTCATTAAAATGACGGACTGGTCGTTCTACACGGCGGCGCGAGTGGCGATACTTAGCTCGGTTACCATAGAAAACACCTCGGACGTCACATATAAGGATGTACAGGTTAAGCTCCTTTACACATCCTATCCCTCGCCTGTTTCGGGGATAATCGCTACGAGCACCGCGACCCTTCCAGTGACGCTTCCGCCTAAGAGTAAAGCGACGTACCTTAAAGGCGGCCAGACGGTCGGCGCGGGACAGCAGAGTTATAAACTGAGCGATATAGTCGTATTATCGGCGACAGCCGTAAAAAACTAAGCACGGGCGGATAGAAGACCCTTGCCGGCGGAGAAAGAGATGAAACGGATAACGGTGGCGATTTTATTTTTCATTCCGATGGCCCTTGTGCTAACAGCAGAGGACGGTTGGTCGGATCCTGAATACCAGGAATACTATGAGACGGCGCAGTACGATCCCGAGGACATAGCCCCGCCTCCCGTACCCGACACGCCCGAAGCGCCCGGCCCGGGAGACATACAGGACGACGCCCTTTCGCCCGACAGCGTTATACAGGACCCGGACCCTCCCATAGACCAGACGGAGCCTTATATGATCGAGCCCGAAGACGAGCAGGGCGAAGACGGGCAATACTATCCCGACGCGGGATGGGACGAGGAATATCAGGAGGAATATTCCAGCGACGAGTCGCTCTTTCTCGTCGAGCAGGAAGACCCGCTAGTAGACAGGGAATATCCATTGGTTGAAAGCCCGGACTATCCGCTTCAGCACCCCTACCCGCTCGTAACGCAGGAAGACCCGCTCGTCGATATGCCTTATCCCCTTGTGGCGCAGGAAAATCCCCTCGTAAGGCAGCCGGCCCCGCTCGTCGAAAAGCCCTACCCTCTCGTCCAGAGGCCCGCGCCTGTTGTCCCGCAGCAAAAGCCGCTCGTCAATATGCCGCGCCCTCTCGTAAAAATGCCCGACCCGCTTGTCAGGTAATACCCGCGTAAGGAAAGTGGAATGCATAAAAATAAAGAAATCCTGAAAACATTTTTTCACGTTTTGCTCCTAGCGGGTTTCACCGGCGCTGTGGCAATGCTTCCTGAGCCCTCGTTCGCGGGCGAGAGGCCGCTGGTTCAGTATGACGATACGGACATAGCGCCTCCGATGCCGGATGCGCCAGACACGCCGGACGGGGGCGATCCCCTTTTCGAAGATCCCGATACCGATACAGAGGTTCCCGACCCGTTCGCCGACGATCTAAATCCAGACTCTCCCGATGCCGACGGCCTCCCGCTGGAAGACGATGCCGGGGACGACACAGAGCCCGTCAGCCCGCCCATCACGGATTAGTATCTTTCATTAAAACGTGTTAAATTCTCTCTACCAAAAAGCGAGCCGCACAAGGAGGCATGGGTTTATGCTATTCGACAGGAAAATCGACTTCTCCGAAAATAAAGAGCAGGAATGGGAGCTCCTCAAATCCAAGATAGGCACGGGCCTCGAGCTTCCACTCCCCGATTCCGAGCGCTGGTTCCTGGCGACCGTGGACGGGGACGACATAGTTATAGAGAGCGCGAAGGCCAATGTCCGCCCGCTGATGATCTACGACCCGATAAAGATAAATTTCGAGGAATTCAGCATAGTCGCCTCGCACTACAACAGCTTCCTCGAGCTCCAGGTGCGCACCATGAGCGACACGCATGAAGTGAAGGACAAGGTCAAGAACCTGAGATTCGTTTTCATGCTGATCTATCATCTCCTGTAAGCCCCGGTAGCGAGCCCGCTCTTTAAACTGCGGGAGAATTTCAAAGGAGGCGCTCCATGTTTCCCCGGGATTACTACGAGCTCATGGCCGAATATAACGCATGGATGGACGGGAAGATTTATGAAAAATGCGCCGCCATCCCCGACGCCGACAGGAGAAAGGACATGGGCGCTTTCTTTAAATCGATACACGGCACGCTGAACACATCTACTACGGCGACATATCCTGGATCGAAAGGCTCCGGGACGGTACCTACACCCCGAGGCGGATAGGGGTCGATTTTTTCGGCGATTTCGACGAGCTCAGGGCCGCGCAGGAAAAGCTGGATAATGAAATACTGGACTGGGCACGGTCGCTGACCCCTGAATACCTGAACGCGGATTACTCTTACCTCAGCAACGTCGACAAAAAAGAAAGGACGCTCCCGAGATGGATGCTCGCCGTCAATCTCTTTAACCACCAGACTCATCACAGGGGCCAGACAACTACCCCATGAAGCAGCTCGGCGTCGACCCGGGGACGACCGACATCCCCTGGCTCCCCTGCCTCCAGGACAAATAGAGCAAATCGTTTTTTAACATCCGCTTAACGGGCTCTTAACTTTTTTTAAATATCTTAACGGTTTAACAAAACATGTCAGGAGAGCGTATACATGAAACGCCAGCTGAGAACGGTTCTCCCCGCAGTCCTCATACTTTTCGCCGCGGCGCTGCCCGCTACGGCACAGACCGAAGGGTTTAACGTTAAGTCCACGGTTCAGAAAATTTCCGATAACGCGTCGGGCTTTTTAAACGGGATTATAGCCGGGGGCAAGAAGGACCCCGCTCAATCCCTTCCGAAAGAGCTCGTATGCGCGGCCGATTGTTATATCGTCGTTCCGTCGATCTCTCCCGTGCCCGGCAGGGACGATTTCGCCGGCACCGGGCTTCTCACCTGCCGCGCTTCCGGCGGAGGCACACCGGCGCCGCCCATCTTCTACCACATAACAAACGTCGAATCCTTCGGGGAAAGCGGAGGGGGGATAGTCATATTCGTGACGGACAAGGCCGGGGTGAAATCCGTCCTCGGGGACCAGCTTCAGCTGAACGCCGCCAACTCGGGCGCTGGCAGCGTCGGAGAGAAAAGCACCGGGGAGGAAAAATCCTTCGTCGCGTATGCATTGCCTTCGGGCGGCGCTCTCGGCGGCTTCGACCCTTCGGGCAGCACGCTTGTCTACGCGAGCGGGGATACCTTCAATGCCTACCAGCAGGAGCTCGATCCCGTTGACATCATGCTGTTCGGCATAGACGTTCCGCCGGCTTTAAGGGGATTCGCCGCTTCCGTCGAAGAGATGATAAAGGGGTGTAAATAGCCTGACGGCCCGCGCCGAAAGCCGGGCGCCGGAGAATTCTCAAGCCGACGCCGTCATTCGAAATAACACGTCCCCATTCCGTCCTCTTCCTCGAAGGTCGCCTGGCAGTAGCAGACGCCTATCTCACCGCAGTCGTAGGACGTGTTACATTTCTTCCCCTTGTTGCAGTCATCGCAGACTACGGGCTTGGTGCCGACATACAAACCTACAAAGCCCACGGCTGCGGCTATCACGAACGCAAGGATTAATTTTCTCACGAGAATCTCCTTCGAAAATACCTTAACGCCGGTTTGCCTTAACCTGAAATCTCCTCCGGAGCATGGCAGCCACAGCCAGCCCCCAAATTATTATAAGATATATCGAAAAATCGGCATTTTCGCCCGGGCCGGCGACCGCGCAGCTCGAGCCGCCCCCTCCTCGTCTCTGTTCTCCGCAGAGCGTGCCGTTGATGTCGCACTGCGGAGTGATGCCGATGTCCCTCTGCCTCTGGTTAAGATCGAACACCGCGTGCTCTGTCTTGGCGCTCGCCTCGCACCCGCATATCTGGCTGGCGCAGCAGCTGCATCCGACCTCCGCCTCGAGCTTCGCTATTTCCGATATATCGCAGCCGCTGAGCCCGGCGCACGCATCCCCGACCAGGTCATCGTCGTTACACCGGTCGGTGCAGAGCGTGGCGTCGCACGAGAATCCGGCCTGGACGCCGTTGGGTCCGAGGCAGCTCTCGTACTCGCTGCAGACCTCGGCACAGTCTATATCCTGAGGCGGCTGCGGGATATTTGATGTAATGAGCGGACATCCTCCGAGCGACTCCGGCGCGTCCGGTATGCATCCGCCGTCCGGCGGGACAGGTATGGTCCCCGTGAGGTTCGGGTTGTACGCGGCGGACCATATAAGGTTGTCGCCGGGCGTGCACACCTGGTCATTGAGCCCTACCTGATAAGGGCCGTCGTAGGCCGGGCAGAGGCAGTCCACTATCCCGTCCTCTTCCGTTCTCGTACATGGCGCCGTCATGCATCCGGCGTAGAGCGACTGCGGGCAGCTCGTCTCTCCTATGCCCTCTTCCGGCACACAGGCAAAGCTGAACGTCGAAACCATATCCGTATTCGGGAAAAAAGTGCCGGTATTGATATAGCCGCAAACAGGGGCGGAATTCGTCGTCTGGCAGCCGCTCCCGTCGTTCCCGCACGCGTCCACGGTTTCGAGGTAAATGTCCACGTTCTGTATCCCGTTTATATCGACGAAATATTTCCCGTAGGGAAGCTCGAAGCACTTACAGTTAGCGAATTTCCCGTCTTCGGTGGTTTCGCAGGATATCGGCTCCGGGCCCGAATAGTAACAGAGCGCATAGGGACCTCCCTCGCAGGGGAGAAGGTTTATCGGGCTAAGGATGATGTCCGCATATGCCGGCCCGAACGGCGTCGTCATCATATCGTTCGGTATGAAGGTGAATCCTCCATACGACTTTCCTGCAAAACCGGTCGAAATGAATAAAACCGTCGCAAAAAGAACCAAGTAGCGCTTCATGCTGATTACCCCCTCGTACCGATCGCGAAAGCAATGCCAGATTTTCTTCACACGACCGGGTGGATATTCCAAGTATCTGCCTCTTTTGTAACCGAGTCAATATGCTGATCGGCAGCAATCATTATCGATTCCAGGGAGATAATGAAATTGAGAGCGGATAGTCAATTATGGATAAAAATTTTCAGATATTAAAGTAGATTAAACCTTTCCGGTCTTGGACACGCCCGCCTTTCGCCTCTTTTTGAGGGCCTCTATTATCTCTTTCAGGGTGCCGTCCCTGACGATTTGAATGACGGCGGGGAGCATCGAGATAATTATAATAGCCGCGATTATGGGGAGGAGGTATCTGTCTATATTCGGGATGGTGGAGCCGAGGTAGTAGCCGAGAGCGGTGAGCCCTATAGCCCAGAGGACCGCCCCGATGATGTTATATACGAAAAAAGTCCTGTAGTGCATCTTTCCCACCCCGGCCAGTATGGGGGCGAAGGTACGGACGACGGGTATGAAGCGGGCCAGGATGATCGTTTTGCCGCCGTACCTGGCATAATATTCCTGGGCGCGCACGAGATGCTTTTTGTGAAAGAAGAGGGAATCCTCTTTCTTGAATATAGCCGGACCCACTTTCTTCCCGAAAGCGTAGCCGAAGTTGTCCCCGAGGACGGCCGCGACGAAGCACACCGCCATCAAAATTGTTATATCGAAATAGCCCTGCGACGCGAGAAACCCCGCGGTGAAAAGGAGCGAATCCCCAGGCAGGAAGAAGCCCACGAAAAGCCCGGACTCGGCGAATATTATCGCGAAGAGGCCAATATACCCTGCGGTCTGGATTAATGTAACGAGGCTGAAATCGAAAAATGGCATATAAGGGATGTCCGGCCGACTATTAGGTTATAACCGATTCACCGGAATATTACACCATGTTTATCCCGCGTGGGCAAAATTTCATTTATACCGAACAATATGGAAAAGCATATGATAGTAAACACCGGGGAGAGCCTATGTCAATCCGGGGTTCCGCCCCGGCCCCAACGTGGCGCCGCTCTTCCGGGTCCCGCATGCGTTTTCCATGGAATATGTTATATTCCACGGTCGATGGAGGTTATCCCGATATTTTTATCGGGGCCCGTCCACCCAAGGAGGAAACCAATGAGCACATATCCTGACCCGAAGACTTCGCCGCTTCACGCAAGGAGACTCGAATTTCCGTTCTCCGTTTTTATACTTGCCTTGATACTGTTTTCGGTCATCGGCGCACCCAGGGCCTCGGCACAGTATGAAACGGCCCCCAACATAGACCCCGAGGCCGCGGCGCTCCTGCAATCCATGAGCAACTACCTCGGCAGCCGCTCGGGATACTCGTTCAAGGCCGAGATAATGTACGACGAGGTGATAAGCTCGGGACAGAAGATACAGTACAACGCCGAGTCGGTGACGTACCTGACGAAGCCGGACAAGTTCGCCGTCAGCTACATAACCGACAGGGGCGGGTACAGGCTCTGGTACGACGCCGGGCTGGCGACTATTCTGGAAGTGCCCGAAAACGATTATTCCACGGCCGAGCTGCCCGGGACGGTCGACCAGGCCTTGAACAACCTGACCGACGAATACAAGTTCGCCCCGGCCCTCAGCGAGTTTCTCTTTATCAACACTTATAAAACGCTCACGAAAAGCATAACGAGTGGGGTCAACGTCGGGCCGAGCAGGGTATCGGGCACAATGTGCCAGCAGCTCGTTTTCCGCCAGAGGGACATAGACTGGCAGATATGGATCGAGGACGGAAAACGCCCCGTCCCGAGAAAGCTTGTAATAACCTACAAGAACCGCCCGGAATCGCCGCAATTCATAGCGCTCATAAAAGACTGGGTGTCGGATAAATCGATCCCGAGCGCCGCGTACAAGCCCGAAATTCCCAACATAAACAGCAGGGTCGAATTCTCGGAGATAACCGAAAACCCGAGATACTCAGGCACGAGCATAAGGGCGTTTCATTGAGCGAAGAAATAAAGCAGGTCTGTGGGGATCTGGAAGGTACAAAAAAAGGAAACGGCGCGCCGGAATCCCGACGCGCCGCGATTCAGTATCGTTAGGCTAGTACTACGTCTTGAGCCTGCGGGCCTTTCTGCCCGTTCACGACTGTGAACTCTACGCGCTGGCCTTCTTCGAGTGAACGAAAGCCGGTCGCCTTGATTTCGCTGTAGTGAACGAAAACGTCTTTTTCGTTTTCAAGCTCAATAAAGCCGAAACCTTTAGTAGAATTGAACCACTTTACAGTGCCAATTTTACGTTCTGCCATGGCTGGTGTAACCTCCTGTTTTAAATTGGGTTGTGCTAGTGGTTCAAACTTTCAGGTACATATCCTAGAATAGACAAGAACTACTGCAACCTTACCTATAGTTTAGCGTGTTTCAATAGCGGCGTCAACATGCATTTTGAAATCGCAGGGCCTTGAAAAAGCCCCTTCATTTATAGATGAATGACTATATCGAGAGCACCCGCTCGCCCCTGTCGTATATTGTGATCGGCCCGTCCTGGGAAACGGCTATCGCGAGGCAGTCCGCCTCGGCGCTCATCTTGGAGGCGCTCGAGTGCCTGGCGCCCTTTCCTATGCCGATCTCGGACCGCGTCTCGGCGCTCGGACGGAGAAGCACCATGCACCCCCTCAATTTCCCCTCGACGGAGTCTATGATGGTCGCCCCGTCCTGCTTGGCGAAATTTATTATCTCCCCGTCGCTCAGCCTGCTGATCTGGGAGTCGGCGATGGTCGCAAACGGGCTTATCTCGGGCGGGTCCGATTTCTTGAGTATCTTAGCGGCGTCGCCTATTATGAAGATGGCCCCGAGGTTTCTCTCCGACATCAAGAACGCGCATTTGAATATACGCCTGAGGAGGTCTACGTCGTAGCCCCTCGCCACCGCTATTCTGTCGACCGTGAGGTCTATACGCGGGAGGTTTTCAGCCTTCCAGTTGCCGTTCGCATACCTGGCGACCATCTGCCCTTCAGAGAATACCCTGACCTGTTTCCCGCCGGTAGGGACGTAAAACACAATAGCGTCGCACTCCCGGGAAATAGCCGCGTGACGGCGGAACTGGGGGCCGAGAAGAAAATTCGAGGATTCCTCGACTGAGATTTCGAGCTTGTGAACCTTCCTTAAAAAGCCGTGCCTGTCTATGCCGTAGCCGAGGACGACGCCGTCCACGATCTTGGCGAGCGTTATCACTACCTGCTGCATTCGTCTTATGTGATCGTACCGCTGGAACTGTATCTCGCTGTCGGGCAGTATCCTCGATATATAGGTCGAATCGCCCACGATGAGCGCGGTGGATACAGGTTTTTCCTCGCTCTGTATCTGCGCCACGCTGGCCGCCGTTTCGCATATGTTGATCATGGCTAGGGCGTCGATGCTCTTCGTGCGGGCGAGGTCGAGGAGAAATCCTATCCCGGCGTCCTCCATCCACGCCTGGAGAATATCCTGCTTTTCGAGAAGGTCGCGGAGCTGGTCGGGCTCTATCTGCACCTGTGTAATGTCCGTCTTCCCGATGTTTACGGTATCAGGATACATCGCCGCGACGTATGCCCCGAACTTTTCCGCCGTAGCGGCTCTCCTGCCCGGGGCGCCGTTCCCCGCCTGCCCCTGCGCCGCTTCGCCGGCGCTTTCTATGAGGGTGTAGGCCTCGATGCGCTCCCACAGGTTGAGACGGGAATTCACCTCCGACACCGTCTCGTCGACGAGGTTCTTCACCTCGGGGCTCAATATGTCCATCGGGGCCGGTGCGCCGCCCCCTCCGTTTTCCGCGTGATGCGCCGCTATAGCGCCGAGATCGGGAACGATGAGCGCGGATACGTAGGCCTTCCCCTCCCCGAGAACTACCGCCCGCGATATGTAAGGGCTCTCGGCGAGGTAGCCTTCGATTTTGGACGGCGATATTTTCCGACCGTAAGACAGCATGAAAACGGACTGCTTGTGGCCCGTCAGCATCAGATAGCCGTCGGGGTCGAAGCGGCCTATGTCGCCCGTGTGGAGCCAGCCGTCGGCGTCTGTAACCCTTTCGGATTCGGGCGGGTTGTTCCAGTAGTCCCTGACGACCGTTTTCCCCCGGACCAGCACTTCGCCTTCGTCGGAGATTCTTATCTGGAACCCGGGAGCCACCTGGCCGCACGACCCGGGACGCCTGGCGAACGGGCTGCTCACCGCCGGAAAGCCGCCCGACTCGGCGACGGCGTATATGTTCAGCGGCATGAGGCCTATCGCCTCGACGTAGCCCACGAGCTCGTTCGAGAGCGGAGCTCCCGCCGAATATATCCGGCTCAGCCTCCCGCCGAGCATCGCACGCATACGGCCGAAGAATGTCATGTCGGCGCGCGTGTACCTTTCGCGGAGCTCCTTCGAGGCGGTCGACTCCGAGGCGTGGTAGCGCCTGCCGAGCGCGAGCGCCCACTCGAACGCCTTCCTTCGCGACTCCGGCATATCGTTTAGCTCGGACATTATCTTCGTGTATATGTTTTCTATCGCGAACGGGCTCGTCACGGTGACGGTGGGGCTCGTCTGCTGAAGGTCGTCGAACACCGATGCGAAACCACCGGAGAGGGCGTTCCCGACCCCCGACAGCACATAATGGAGCCCGGTGATAAAGCTCGGGAAATAACTCCAGCTCAAAGTGGTGAATCCGAGGTCGTACTCGTCGAGGGTAAACCACTCCGAGACGTGGAGGAGCGTCGTAATAAGACCTCCGTGGCTGAACACCGCTCCCCTCGGGCGCCCGGAATCGAGGGCGGTGTAAAAGATGACGGCCCTTTTTTCGGGCGTAAGCTCGCCGGCTTTTCCGTAGAGCGAGCGCGGGTCGCCGTGAGGATCGTGGCTCTTCAGTATCTCCTGAAGGCTGTCGTTCTTCCCGCCGCCGCCTCCGCCGCTCATAACGACCACCCGAGGCTGAACGCTGCACGCTTCCGAAATGCTCTTCGCAATGGCCGCGTCCTCCGCGAATACCATCGACGCACTCGAATCCTTCGATATGAAAGCGAGTATATCAGGCCTTGCAGACGTGGAAGCGGGAACCACTATGGCCCCCGAAAGAAACGATGCGATGCAGGCGGCCATCCATTCGGGGGAATTTTTGGCGGCTATGAGCACCCTGTCGCCTGGCGCGAGCCCGGCGGAGCGGAGGTAGCTGACGAAACGAAGGGTTAATTTTTCGAGGTCCTCGTAGCGGATGTCGGTATGATGCCCGTCCCTGCCCACCTTGTAGGCGGTCCGCCGGACGTAGTTTTTGAACGCCGATATAAACGCCTGATTGAGATTTTCAAAACCGGTGTTCATCTCTTTCTCCGGGCCGCGCTCACAGCTTCGCCACCCCGGCCCGCGACAATGTTTCCCTTACGAAATTCTCGAGCCCCCTCACATTATCCGGCCAGTCGCCCGAGTTGATATCGTTTAGTATATTCAGCTGAAGGCCGCCCTGCCTCTCCCCCGGGCCGTACCTCGCGATGAAATGCTCAGCGAGGAGCTTTATGTCTTCCCTCCTTTCCCTGAGCGGCGGAAGCACTATCTGCGCCGCACCGAGCTCGTGGTAAAGGTCTTCGAGGAGCTGCCCGTTAAGGAGATGCTCGTCGAGCGTGCCGTCCACGCCCGCAATGATCCTTACGTTGGTAGTTATAATACGGCTCCCGCCCGGACGTTTGAATTGTCCTTTCTGAATTATGCCGAGGAGGATGCCCTGAACGTCGAGCGGCAGCTTGTGGGCGTTCTTGATGTAGACGGTACCCTCGCTCGCTATCTCTACGGCGCCGATGGAAAGCGAAAGGGCGTTACTTCTCGGCCCGCGCTCTTCGTAGCCAAGTATCCGTCTCTTGACGGCGGACTCGTCCGCCCCGCTCTGGTCTATCCTGACGAAGGGCTTCGCGGCCCTCTGGGAGAGCCTGTGTATTGCGCGCGCGAAGAGAGATTTTCCCGTTCCCGGGCCGCCCTTGATCAGGACGGGGCTTTTCGACGAGGCCGCCTGCCCGGCGATGTACATGGCCTTTCTGAGCGCCTCGCTGACGCCGATAATCCCTTCGATGAGCCCGGCTGCGTTTTGCTCGTCGGGCAGGGGCGCGTTCATGAGACGCTTCTTCAAGAGCTCAACTTCTGACATCGCCTCCTGGAGCGCCCCCTTCTGCCGCGCATTTCCGAGCGCGACGGATATCTGCTCCCCCACGATCTCAAGGAGCTTGAGCTCATCCTCGTCGAACGAATCCTTCTGGAACGAATTTATGTTGATGGTCCCTATTATTTTCCCGGCGTATTTGATCGGCAGGGAGAGGTAGCTCTTTATGCCGAGCTCTCTTCCGGCCGGGCCTATGACGTCGTCCTTGTCGACGTCGGGGCAATACCTCGGCTCCTCGTCCATTATCACCTTCCAGGCATATCCCCTGGGATAAGGTATCCTCCCCACCCTCCTAACATACCAGTCGACGTAGCCCCTGTTCGCCTTGAGCACGGCTTCCTCCCCCTCGACGAAGTATATGGCCGCGTTGTCCGCTTTTTCTATATTTTCCATGATTGCCTGGACGGCGTTCTCGAGAACCGTTTCGAGGTCCGTCGATTGGTGGACGCTCCTCGTGACGGCGCCGACTATAGTCTCGTACCTGCTCTTCTTGGAAAGGTGATCGAGCGTCTGCCTGAGGGCGTCTTCCGCCTTTTTCCTCTCCGTTATCTCCCTGCTGAAGATGAGTATTCTGGTCTTGCCGTCGAGGGTGACGTAGGGTCTTCCGGTAGCCTCGAACCAGAGCCATGTCCCGTCCCTGTGCCTGTACCTGTATACAGTGCTCCCGAATACGGACGTCTCGATTATTTTCTTGAATTCGGCCGCGACGGCAGGGGCGTCATCCGGATGGACCAGCTCGAACACGCTCTTTCCTATGAATTCCTTGGGGTCGTAACCCAGGACATCCTTGTGTTTCGAGCTTAGATATAAGAACTTCCCGTCGAGGCTGGCCTCGTAGATGTAGTCGTATGTATTTTCGACGAGCGTACGGAACTTGTGCTCGTTTTCCCGCAGGAGCTGCTCGGCGCGCTTACGCTCCCTAGCCTCGAGGGCGAGGGAGATGAGGTCTGCTATCGAGCCCGCGAAATTCTGGTCTTCGGGCGTCCATACCCTGGCCGGCCCGACGTGCTCGTGGCATATAAGCCCTATCATGCGCCCCTTGAGCCTGATCGGCGCGTCGAGCATCGACGTTATGCCGTAGGTTTTCATGTAGGGATCGGCGAATT
>PJQE01000075.1_pt1 | contig 12897 bp, 5 predicted proteins | sample 1503751 | NCBI WGS metagenome assembly PJQE01 (sample SAMN07775948, study PRJNA414020) | Biofilm metagenome, whole genome shotgun sequencing project. | reverse complement strand
GTAACCGTCCCTGAGCGCCCGGCCCACGCCGCCCGGCGGCGCGCGGTTGATCAGCTTGACGCGCGGATCACTGGCGGCCAACTCCCGCGTCACCTCCGCCGTCCGGTCAGTCGAGTTATCGTTGACGATGATGATCTCGTGCAGGTAATCGCCGTACATTTGAACGAGCGCCTCGACCAGGGGCGGGACATTCATCTCCTCGTTGTGGCAGGGCACGACGACCGAGGTCGAGCCGTGGAGCTGGCGGTGATTGGCCAGGCTCACGCGCGGGCGGCGCGCCCGTTCCTCTCCTGGCTTCATCAGCCAGATGTAGAGCGTGCCGCAGAGGTCGCGCACGACAGGGGTGTGTTCGAGGATGAAGGAGGCCGATTGCACCAGCGGCAGCATTCGACGCGGCAGGCGCGCGTGAATGATGTCGTAGGGGATGATCTCGATGTTGGTGAACCCTTGATGCGAGGCGCGCTTCATCAGCTCGTACTTGCGCATCCCGACGTGGCAGCGGGCGTCGCCGCACCACCGGCCGAGCGGCCGGATGAGGTTCTTGAGAAAGACCTGCGGGTTCCAGTAGTTCGCCTCGAAGAAGAGGAGTTGGCCGCCCGGCTTGAGCAACCGGTAGAGCGCCGCCAGGGTTTGCGGATAGAGGTCGTGACACAAGATCACCGTCCCAACTACATAATCGAAGGCGCCAGCCGGAAGATCGGCTAAATTGGTAACGTGAACGAACTCGGTGTTCGGCAGCCGCACCGCCTCAGCGGCTGCCACCATCTCTTGATTGAAAACGGCGGCGGTGATCGGGTTCTCACCCCGCAGCACAGCGGTCAAGCTCTCAGTCCAGAGGCCGCTGCCCGCCCCCAGCTCCAGAATCCTCTCGCCCGGCAGCACGTGCAGGCAGTGGCGCACGGTCAGCGCGCGGCGGCGGAGCTTGAACGGCGACGTCTCCGGGTACCGCAGCCAGTAAGCCTCGCGGCTCAGCTCCATTTCACGCAGATTCCGCTCGATTGACATCGCCTGCGCCTCCTAACTGCCATAGTGAGATCGCGCCTTGTCCGGTCGTGAAAGGGCGCCGCTGCCGCACTTGTGGGAGGGCAGCAATCTCTGATCGTAGGGCGCCGGGAAATGTAACCGGTCAGTCAAAATGAGAGAGAGGGAGGTCGTCACAAACGCGGCGGCCACCCAGTAAAGCAGCGCAGGAATGCTGCTCCCCAGGAGCAGGCCAAGCCCCCACGCCGCACACACCAACACGATGATGAGCGCGTGTGGGATGAGCAGCAGGTAGGAGCGCGACTCCGCCCTCACCTTCCGGGTCACCGCATACGGAACTCGGCGGCCCACGGCGACGTCCCAGAGCGCCAGGAGAAAGACCGGCCACTTGGCGTACCGCAACAGGCCCGCCCGCCAGTGCGTTCCCCATTCCCCGCGCGGGTCCAGGTAGAACTTCTGGCGGTAAAAGGCGCAGGCCTGGAGCGTCGCGCAGAGGACGCTCAGTTGCCCCAGGGTATCGTAGCTGACGACGCGAGGGACATCGCCGGTCGCCAGCATGTAAACCAGCAGCAGCAGGCCCAGGAATGTGGTGACGCTGTGCTGCAAGTAGAAGAGACCGTGCAACAGGCTGAGCGCCTGCCTGCCCGGCGAGAGTTCTTTGTCCAGCAGGCGACGAAGTCGGCATTTGATGTCAACTACTGAACGCGCCCACCGCAGTTGTTGCGTCAGGTAGGAGTTCCAGTCCACGGGCGTCACCCCCCTGGCCAGGATCCGCGGGACGTAGACGCCACGCCAGAGGTGCGCCTGGTAGCGCAATCCGACCAGCAGGTCGTCGGCGTCGTGCGCGGCGAAACCGCCCACTTCTCTGAGCGCGCTGACGCGGTGTGTGTTATGGCACCCGACGATAGCCGCGTGTCCGAAGTGGTAAGCCGCCATCTGCGTACAGGAGTAATACTCGTAAGTCTCTTCGGCCGCGCCGCGGGCGATGAAGCTCGCCCCCTGGTTGTAGTAGGCCTGGGCGACCTGCACATAACCGACGCCCGGGTCCTCGAAATAGCCGAGCACGCGCTCGAGAAAAGACGCATCCGGCACGTGATCCGGATCGAAGGCGGCGATGATCTCGTACCGGTCAAAGCCGACCGCATAGAGCCAGGCGTTGTAGTTGCCGTGTTTGGAGCCAACCTTGAAGGCGCCGCTCCTCGTCCGGTACTGGGGTAAGTTCTTACGGCTGAAGTGTCGCGCGCCATGGCGCCGGCATAACGCCTTGACCTCCTCGTCGTCGCCTTCGTCCAGCACCCAGGTGTCGTGGGGATAGTCGAGAGCCGCCATCGCCCTCACTGTCTCCTCGAGCATCTCGACCGATTCCGCCTCGGGCACAATCGTCGTGACGACCGCGACCTTTAACCGGGGCGGCGCCATCAGCCCCGGCCGTCTCATGAAGGGAAGTGTCAACCACCTGGCCAGACTGTTCGCTACCTTGAAGTATACGATGAGCGTCAGGATCAGGAAGCTGACCAGGTGGGCGCCGCCCTCCCAGAATGAGAACCAGCGCCTCGTGAAAATAACAATCGCCGCAACGCACAAGCAGGTTAGCAGGGCAAAGGTTATGTTGTCGGCGCGAGTGAACAGCTTCTCTTTTACGATGCTCGTCCCTGTCACTATGAGGAGCTCCTTTGAATTCCCAGCAAAATGAAGAACTGAATTCAATATCTGAGTTCCTGTCTGGTTCTGGATACAATCCTGCCAATGTCGGGAGACTTCGATTACAGCCTGATAGGAAGTTAGTAATAAGGAACCCTGACTCTAGTCCAATTCGGCTAATAAGTCTACTCGAACCTGCCTCTGGCGTCAGTCACGTTGTTGCGTGGAGACCATTCCAAAGGAGTTAACGTTAGCCCTGGCAGGCTTCAGTTGGATACGACCTCGTGTTCAGTTGGATACGACCTCGTGTCAGTAGCCCGACCGTGAGGGAGGGCGGGCATCCAACGAGCATACAGTTGATGAAACCCGTCCTTCCTCACGGTCGGGTGGATAATGTCACCAGACCAGACAGAAAAATGTGAGACAGAAAAATCAAGCAGAGAGCCAGCAGGTCTTGATTTTTCTGTCTCACATTTTTCTGTCCGGCAGGTTTTTATTTTTCTGTCTCACATTTTTCTGTCTGGTCTGGTGACGTTAGTTGCTGAACAGCCCCATTCCTCTGAATGCTTGAACTGTTCCAACTCAAACCCGACCCGCGGATTTCCTGGAGCAACGAAACTACCTTCGAGGCGCAAGAACTTTCTGGCTTCGACTTACTGATCGTTTAAAGGAAAAACATAACCACATCTGACTCGACCCACACATAAGTTAACCGGCAACATAAATGCGCCAGCAAGGATCAGGCTGCATCCCACGCTGCGTGGGAGCGCAATGTTGATAGCTCTTGACTTTTACACACCGGAAAGGTAGCAGGTTCTTCGATCCCGATCGCTGCGATCTCAACGGCGTCAACTGGCAGTTGAGTCTGAACATCATCAACGAGGCGGCATGAGACAAACCATTATCCTGATTTTACTGACCGGGCTGTCGGCCTTGACGGTCAACACCGGCGCGCCGCACACCGCGCGCCGCCCGAACGCGCTCTTCATCGCCGTGGACGATTTGCGCCCCGACCTGGGCTGTTACGGCCATCCGCAGGCGCTGACGCCCAACATTGACCGGCTCGCCGCGCGCGGCGTGCGCTTCGACCGGGCTTACTGCCAGTACCCGGTCTGCAATCCCAGCCGCACTTCGTTGCTCACGGGGCTGCGGCCCGACCACACCGGAGCGCTCGACAACCACACGAACTTCCGCGCCAAACTGCCCGACGTGGTGACGTTGCCGCAGTTGTTCCGCCAGCGCGGTTACTTCGCGGCGAGTCTGGGCAAGATTTTTCATCGCGGTTTGACGATGGAAGACCAGCGCGTCGAGATGGACGACCGGCTGTCGTGGGACGAGGCGCGTTATTTCAAGGCGACCGCGCTGGGCAACCAAGGCGAAGGTCGGAATCTGACCGGTGGCCGATTGGAATGGTGTCGCTGGCTGGCGGCTGAAGGCGACGACGAAGACCAGCCCGACGGCCAGATCGCGCAAGCGGCGATCAAGCTGTTGGAGCAGCGCGGCAATCAACCATTCTTCCTCGCCCTGGGCTTCCACAAGCCGCACGACCCGTTCAACGCGCCGAAGAAGTATTTCGATCTTTACCCGCTCGATAAGCTCAAGCTGCCGCCGGACACGACCGACCGATCATTGGAACCCCCCGCCGCATTGCCCGGCGGCGCGTTCAGGGAAGCCTTTGCGCGCTTCACCGATCAGGAGCGGCGCGAGTTTATGCGGGCTTATTACGCGGGCGTTTCGTTCACCGACGCGCAGGTGGGCAAGGTTCTGGACGCGCTCGACCGGCTGAAATTGGCCGACTCGACGATCATCGTCTTCTTCGGCGACCACGGCTACCACCTCGGCGAGCGCGGTTGGTGGAACAAGAACACGCTGTTTGAACTCTCGGCGCGCGTGCCGCTCATCGTCGCGGCGCCGGGGATGAAGGCGAGGGGCAAGAGCAGCGCGCGGCTCGTCGAATTGGTGGACATCTACCCGACGCTGGCCGAACTCGCCGGCCTGCCCGCGCCCGCGCGACTCGATGGTCGCAGCTTCGTCCCGCTGCTCAACGCGCCGCACAGCGCGTGGAAGCGGGCGGTCTTCACGCAAGTCCAGCGCGGCAAGACGGCGGGCCGCAGCGTGCGCACCGAACGCTGGCGTTACACCGAATGGCGGGATGAGCGCGGCGCGGTCGTCGGCGCGGAGTTGTACGATCACCGCGCCGATGCGTCCGAGTGGAAGAACCTGGCGAACGATGCGCGCCACGCAACGGTCAGAAGAAAACTCGCCGCGCTGTTGCCCAAAGCTGCCGCGGTAACCGGCAAGTGAGGGCGCCTAAAAAATTGACTTCCTGACGTGGGACAAGATGCCATCTTGTCCCACGTCAGGAAGTCAATTTTTTAGGCGCTGCCGTTGGGTGAAACCCGATTAGTTATTCCTGTGCCCTCATTCCTCTGCCAGTACTCGGTCATTACTTCCCAGCTTGTGGCAAAGGAATGAGGGCAGAGGAATATTTTGCTTTTTGTACCCACTGAAAATCCGGTAGCGCCATTTTTTACGCGCCCTGAGGATCGGCGTTGACCGCGCGGACTCTCATCTCGCGGCATTCCCCGTCAGAAGTTAATCCTCGCCGCAAACTGGAACGCGCGGGGCCCGCTGCTGCCGAAGATCGTGTTGCCCCGGTTGGTGGGTTGCGCGAAGTCGGTGTTGAGCAGGTCGCCGGTGTAGCCGCCCAGATTCGCGACGTTGAAGATGTTGAACCCTTCCGCGATCAGCCGCAGCCTGAGATTCTCCCTGATTTTGAAGCTCCGGGTCAGGCGCAAGTCCACGGAGAGAACCGAGTCCCGCGTCGAAAAGCCTTCGGGCAGATTGATCAACTGGTAGGCCTGGTTGCGCGGAGTCCTGAGCGGACACAGTCGCTGACCGTTGGCTGGGTTGATCAGGTTGCAGGTCGCGAGTTGCGCCGCCGTCGGGTTGCTGCCGTAAACATCCGCGATGGGACGGCTCCGCGAAATGACATCGGCGTTGTAGGCGGCCACGATCTGCCGCAGTTCTTCGGCGCTCGTGCCGCGACCGAGCGAGTTGACGCTGGTTCCCGGCAGGTAGAACGTGCTGATGCCGTCGCCGTCCGTGTCGAGCGCGAACAGGCCGGCATTGATCGGCAGCGCGCTGCGAGCCTGGCCGATACCGGACAACTGCCAGCCATTCGCCAGACCGCGCAGGAAGCGCCGGTTGCCTTTGTACTCCGGCAACTCCCAGATGCCGCTGATGTTCAGTCTGTGCTTCTGGTCAGCCGCGTTCGGCCCGTAACTCGCGTGCCAATTGTTATTGTCAATAATCCCGTTCCAGGTGTTGTAGCGCGACAAGGCGTAGGCGGCGGTCAACTGGTAGCGATCGGCGAAGCGCTTATCGAGTCTGACGTGCAGGCCCAGGTAGCGCGAGTTGGCGGAGGACTGGAAGACGCTGATCGCTCCCGCCGAGCACTGCGCGCTGACGTTGCCCACCTCGGCGGCGGCGCATTGGCGGATGACGCGGGCCGGGGCCGTATTGGCCGGCAGCGCGCCACTCGGCGTCAGGCTGTAAGTCAGATCGGGTCGAGCCGGCCCCGTCACCGTAACGGCGTTGAAGCGATTGAGGTCTACCGAGAAGACGTTGTGCGGCCCGCCGAAAGCCACGCCCCGCCGCATGACGAAGTCCGCATTCAAGACCATATTCTTTATGATCTCGCGCTGGAAGCCGCCGGTCGCTTGAATGGTGTAGGGCGTGCGGGTATCGGCGTCGAAGATGCCCGCGCCGGTCTTGGCCAATTCGATGTTTCTGGGGCCTGGAAACGCGCCGAGCGCGCCCGTCGGGGTTCGCGTGGCGACGATGTTGGCGATCTGGCTCTGGACTTGCGCGCCGGTCAGAGCCGTCACGGTTGCGCCCGTCGCCCCGCCGATCAGAAACGGGGGCTGGCCGTTGCTGCAGAGCGTGCCGGGATTGGTCGGGCGCGGATTGTCAGTGCAAAACGGATTGACCACGCTCGATCCGGCGACGGTGATCAGCCCGTTGCCGACGGGGCCGAGCAGACGACGTTCCGCGATGCGCGTGAAGCCGAGGTCTGAATCGTAGTACAGCCCCGACCCGCCGCGAATCACGGTCTTTTTACTCTTGCCCGGCGACCACGCGAAGCCGAGCGCCGGGCCGAAGAGGCCATACTCACGCGGCGGCGCCGAGAGGTCGGCATTCGCCCCGCCCAGAAGCGGGCGCAGGTACTCCGGCTTGTCGAGGTCATAGTTTCTCAAGCCCGTCTCGTAGACCCAGGACACGCCATAGCTCAAAGTGAAGCTGGGCCGCGCCTGCCAGCCGTCCTGAAAAAAGAATCGAATACGGTCGGTGCGGCGCGCTCGCTCGCGGTTGTAGGGCGCGGGAGAACTCGGATCGCCCAGGTTGATCGTGAACGTCTGGATGGGGAGTTGCAGGATGTCGGAGAGCGTAATCCGACCCGCCGCTGGATTACGCAGCGTGGCCGGCAGCCCGGCGTAGATCGTCGGGTTCAGGGTGCGCACCTGCTCAGGCCCGAAGAGCGTGATCGTGCCGCCGGCGTTGGCGTTCGTCAGACCGAAACGGATGTACTTCTCCCACTCGCCGCCGAAGCGAATGCGATGAGCGCCCGTCTGCCAACTGAGATTGTTGGTCACCTGATAAGTCCGGTTGCGCCGGTCGGCGAAATCAACGCTCCCCAGGCTGAAGCCCAGTCCCGAAACCTGAATGAACGGGCCGCCCACGCCGATACATCCGATCGGATCGGGGCAATCCTCCGGCGTCACGGAATTGTTGAAGTGCGTCAGCAGATTCCAGTTCAGGCGCAGGTCGTTGACCAACCGTGGGGTCAGGACGCTGGTGACGCCGAGCACGGCGTTGTAGGAATTGTTGCGCGCCCGCTCCCAGGCCGACTCCATCTGCTCCTCGGCCTGCAAACTGCGGTTGTGCTCCTCCGTCCAGCGCAGAAAGGCGTTGTGGCGGTCGTTGACCTTGTAGTCGAGGCGGATGTTGTACTGGTGGCCGCGCAGAAAGCCGCTGCCGATGTGGTTGAAAGTGTTGGCGAAAGCGCCGCCGTCGCCCACGGTGCGGTTGAAGGTGATCTCGTTGACGTTGGTCAGATTGACGTACTCGAAATTCCCGAACCAGAAGAACTTGTCTTTCTTCGCCGGGCCGCTCAGCGTGAAGCCGGTCTGCCGCCGCACGAAGAAGGGGTCTTGCGCGCGCTGGCAGGCTTCAGATCGAGGGTTGGCGCAAAACGGGCTGGGATCGCCCGGATCGGTCGGTCGCTTGAGGGCCGGGAAGGCCGACAGGTTGTGGTCGCGGAAGAAGAAGAAGCCGCTCCCGCGCAGCGTGTTGCCGCCGCCGCGCGTCACGATGTTGACCGCGCCGACCGAGGTCACGCCGGTCGAGAGGTCGAAGTTGGCGGTCGTGATCTGGAACTCCTGCACCGACTCCTGCGAGAAGTTGGTCGCGGCGCCTCCCGTCACCCGGTCGCTGACGCTCACCCCGTCAGCCGTGATCCGCGTCAGCGCGGGGTCTACGCCGGCGACCCTGACCTGGGTGAAGTTGTTGGCGCGCCCGCCCGGATCGAGGTCCTGGACGACCACGGTTGACGGCTCCATTTGCGCCAATTCGAGGAAGTTGCGCCCGTTCAGGGGCAACTCCTCGATCCGTTCGCGCGTGATCACCTGATCAATCTTGTAATCCGACGTGTTGATCTGCGGCGCTTCGGAAGTCACCAGGATCGTCTCGCGGGCGCTGCCCACCGAGAGGCTGAAATCCGCCGTGTGGATGTTGCCGACCAGCGCCGTCACGCGCTGCAACTGGCGTTGAAAGCCGGTCGCCTCGACTCGCACCTCGTAGTCGCCCGGTTGGAGGTTATCGGCGATGTAGATGCCTTCGGAGTTGGTCGTCAGTCGGCGCTCGCTGTTCGTCTCGACGCGCCTGACGACGACCGCGGCGTTGGGCAGGACTTCGCCCGCCGGATCGGTGACCAGCCCGCGGATGCCGCTCGTGGCTTGCGCCTCAGCCTGCGCAGGCATCCACAACGTCAGGAGCGCGGCGCACAAGAGCGTCAGTAGATGAGTTGAACTTAGCTTGCTTGATGGGACTCGCATACAATCACCTCTTTCTTCTTTTCGCAGTTACGCACGCACCCTGTTGGGCGACGTGGTTAGCGTGATGCGCGACGCTTTGACCTGCCCGAGATCAAAGTAGAATCAGACGATCCGACAAGGTTCCGGGTCTGAAAGTGACGGAAAGGATGGTAATCAGTGCGATTAGTAAAGACAGCCAAGCCTACCAACCGGTTAGTAGGGTGTCAAGTTACTTCTTCAGACGCAGGACGAACCAGGCCATGGCTTCCTTGATGGCAACGCGCTGAATTGATGAATCTACTGGGGAGCGCAGGCGCGTCCTCGGCTGCTGGCGCGCTGCGCCGCGGCCGCCGAGGACGCGCCTGCGCTCCCAGGATTTTCGCGGGAGAATTACCGTGCGATCGCTGTGTTACCGCAGCGCAGGCTCCTGGCTGATGCCTGGCGGACACTTCTCTCTCTTTTCCCGCTCTTGCCGCCGCTGCTCTTTTTTCGACGGCCACTTGAGCTTGCCGAGATCCTCGTCGCCGTAATAGGGGACGGAGAACACGCCTCTGTCGGACCGCAGCGCCTCGCCCGTCTGGCGGTCAACCACGACCCAGTCGAGGTTCACCAGGAGAGATTTGCGGTCCTTGCTGCCGTCGGGATTCTGCGGGTATCCGATCTTGGTGATGATGAACGAGGGGAGTTCGGACTCAGCCGCGGCGGTGATGTCGCCTTTCTTGGCTCCGACCCAGCCGCTGGGGCCGGCGTAGCTGCTCTTGTCTTTGTTCGAGGGGAACAGCCGCCGGATGAATCCGAGATAACGCTCGGCGAAGGTGTCTTTGAACGCGTGGTTGTGGAACAACGCCAGCGAAGCGGGCGCGCGGAAGAGGTTATACGGACGATACGCCCGGTTGTCTCCGGGCTGTCCGGCCACGATGGTGACCATCGCCATGTCCTTGTCATAGCCCAGATACCCCCCGCCTTCGCTCCGCTCATTCTGCAGGTCCAGGGAGACGTTCCACCCCAGCGTGTCGAGGAACCCCGGCATTTCGATTGAGCGATGGAAGATGAGGAGGCGAGAGAGTTGGATGTTGGATAACTTGCTCGGATCAACTCGTTCCGTGTAGGTGCGTTTTTCCTCTTTCACCAGACTCATCAGCCGCCGCACGGTGCGATGGAGGCCGTTGCGGTTGGCGATCTCTATCTCCCGCTCCAATTCTTTGACGAGGTCGTTGTGGCCCCGCTCGACGATGCGGTCAATGTTGATCTCCCTGACGGCGGCGATCAGGGCCTGGCGGTTGAGCAACAGCTTGCATTCTTCCTCGTTGTCGGAGATGTCGGCGAGAAACATGACGTCGGCCACCTTGACCTCTTCGGCGAGTTCGCGCACCAGGCGCGTGATCTTGGCTCGTTTCTCCGGCGTGAGCGTCTGCGTCAGAACCGCGATGCGCTCCATGTTCCAGACGGTCGAGGGCACCGGCGTGCCGATGCTCCTGAGAAACGTCTTGGTCTCCTGGTACTGCGGGGAGAGGAGGGCGGAAAGCGCCTCCGCGTTGTCCTTGAATTCCCGGAACGAGAGGAGGAAGAGCCGCGCCGACTCCTGATTGAGGTCGGGGCCGAACTCATCGAGCTGTCGCCGGAGGAATTGAGTGAAGGTCGGGCACTTGATCTCGTTCGCGAGCCGGTAGGCGCCGAGGTTGAAGACGATGGCGCTGAACGGGCCAAAATCCTTCGGCTTCAGATTGAGGTCTTCCACGAATGAGTTGAGGGCGCTGAATGAAAGCTTATGCTCCTCGCCGAGAACCAGCAGTTGCAAGGCCGGGGCAAAGGCATTTCCCGAATTTTCGGTTGACGGCGAGGCGATGCGGTTGAGGAGTTGCTGGAACTCCTGCGGCGCCGAACGGCGGGAGAGTACTTTCCTGAGCCAGAAGGAGTCTCCGACGCTGGCCAGCATCGGGCCGACGACGTGATTCGGGACCTGGAACCGGGTGTGCAGCAGATTGGCAAACAGCTTGAATTTGGGGGGGCCGAATGGGCTGAACCACATCGAGTTGCTGATTCTGATGAGCGACTGAGTCCCGATCCTCCCGTCGCGAAAGGCCCCGGCAAAATAGCGTTTGATGAGTTCCCGATTCTCCATCAGGACGTAATAGTTCTTGAGCAGGTCCGGGCCGTACTCGCTGATGGTGTCGAACGAGTCATCAACGATCCGCCCATTCCGATCCTCGAAGCCGACCCCGTATTCCTTGACCAACCGGTGGTACTGGCGCGCGTTGGCGCCGCTGAGGAAGAAGATTCGGGCGTCTTCTCCTTCCTCCGACACCAGCCATTCGATGTGGCGCGGCCGGATGTCGGAAAACTTCCATTCCTCGGTCAAGGCCTTTTCAATCCGTTTTCGCAGCGGGGGAAGTTTAAACACCCGCTCCCAGAACGAGCGGCGCTCCGGCTGCCCGGCTGGCCCGGTCTGAGTCCCGCTCTGATCCTGCGCTGGCAGAGTCTGCGGAGCCTGATCGGCAGCGTCTGGCGGCGGCTGAAGAGACGCCGGATCTTGCGTCTCTCCGCGGCGGGTGGCGTTGGCCCCGGAGACGCGAATGACAGGAAGCGCCCCGTGGGAGAGGTCAAGGCGGGAGTTCCCATAAGATGCTCTGTGCTCGTTTGTCGTGTGACACACTCGCTCAATAGCCGGTTGAATCGGTAAAGATACTGGGCTGACAATCACGATTTACTCCTGTGAAGAGCGCCAATCGGCCCTGGCCTGCGCGGCGGGCCGCTGTCGGGTGTGCGGCGCGCAGGGGCTGATCGTTCTCTCTGAAATTCAGTATGCTCCCGGCAATGCGCGCCTCGCGCGGGAGCAGTCCCGCGCTGGCCCGAATCGCCGCAAGCCCCCGATGTGATCAATTAGACCGCCTGTAGTTTCAGGCGCATCGCCATCTCTTTACTTGCTCGACGTTTTTTCTTCAATGTTTTCGGCGGTCGGCCCGCCCGTTGTGGCTCGTAGTTCTCCACCTCAGCGCGTAGTAGCAAATATTGTTCGCCGATCGGATAGGGTTTGAGCTTGCCCGCTCTCACCATGGCCGTGATGCGCGCGCGCGAGACGCCGCGAATCCGCGCAGCCACCGCCGCCGTCACATATTTGTTGAGGTTCATTGCCTGTATTTCCCTCTTTCCGGGATCTTCGCTTCCGCGCTCGAATCTAAGTTTGACCGCGCTCAGGCGATTGTGGAAATCCATTAACATCGTTAATAGATTTTTGGCAAGGCGTAACGGAAAAAATTGGGAGTGGGGATTGGGGGCTGGGGACTGGTTCCCCCAACCCCAGCCCCCGATCCCACTCCCCCAACAGTGTTGAATTCCTTGCCCTCCGCTGGCGGCGGCGCTATAAACCGTGTCCGAAACTTCGGACATTTTGCGGTCGCGAAGTAAATCCATTCGATCTGAATAAACCCAAAATCACGCGATCTGATTGACGATCCACTCCACGAAGGCGTGTGCTTTCAGAAGGGAGAATTCCAGGTGGAATATCGAAAGTTTGTGAGGGCTGCGGGACTGCTCGTGTTGCTGCTGTCCGTGGTGTTCAGTTGCATCACGGGCTGGAGTCCGAACCCGCTGGCCCAGAGCGGCAAACCCGCGGACTGGCTGACCGACGGCGGCAACGTCGAGCGGACGGCCTGGCAGCAGAACGAAACGATTCTGACCACGGCCAATGTCAAAAACATGAAATTGCTGTGGAAGACCAGGCTCGATAACGAGCCGCGTCAAATGCACAACCTGCTGCCGGTGTTGATTGCCGGCCGCGTCAACACGAGCCGGGGGCCGAAGCAGATGGTCGTGGTCACCGGCGTCTCCGATAACATTTACGCGCTGGACGCCGAAAATGGCGAGTTGCTCTGGAAGCATCATTTCGAGACCTCATGGGTTCCGCCGCCCGGCGGCGGCAGAGGCGCGGGAATTCTCTGTCCCGGCGGCATCACCGCGACGCCCGTCATCGGCCCGACTGACACGCCGGGCAAATACACGATCTACGCCGCGGCGTGGGACGGCACGCTACGCCGCCTGAACCTCGCCGACGGCAAAGAGATCGCGCCACCCGCCAAATTCATGCCACCCAACGGCAAGCCCTACGCGCTGAACCTGTACAGGAATGTCATCTACGTGCATACGGCGCAGGGCTGCGGCGGCAATCCGAACATGGTCTACC
>PJQE01000074.1_pt1 | contig 12974 bp, 4 predicted proteins | sample 1503751 | NCBI WGS metagenome assembly PJQE01 (sample SAMN07775948, study PRJNA414020) | Biofilm metagenome, whole genome shotgun sequencing project. | reverse complement strand
CCTCCTCTTCGCCCCCCCCACCACGAGCTTCGCGCGAAGGTATCGCGCCAGTAACAAAAAGTAACACGTCGAACTTGTCAGCCAGGTTGCCCGCGTCCAGCGTTTGCGGGTAGACGACGGTGAACGGGAACTCGAACTGTTCCAGCAGCCATCGCGTCCACCCGGATGGCATTGATCCGCCGTAACGATCCCATAACCCGATCCGCGCCGGACGCAGCTTGAACATCTCGCCCGCGGGCTTCGTCGCCGTCGCTTCAAAATTCAAGCCAAGCTCGGCGGCGATCTTTTGCAGCTTCGCCTGAGTTGACGGTTTGGCGGGGATGAAGATGGTTCCCGCCGGATGGCTTTTGCCGCCCGCGCTGAAAGCCTGCTTGATCCAGTAGACCTCTTCGTTGTCTTTCAGCAGACGGTTGGTGGCGATGAACGAATCGTTGATCCGGTGGTCGGCCAGATAGCCAGCGGCGTTCGAGGCCGTCGCGACTTTGCCCGCCGACGGCTTGATCAACCCGTTGATCTTCTCGAACGGCCCGTCGAAGCCGTCCAGGATGCGGTCGAACCTGACCCCCATCTGGTAAGCCAGCGTCCAGCCCGCGCTGTCGTAGGGCGGGATGGGCGGGCCGCCCGGATATTGGAAATCATTCGGATGATCCTGGGCTTCAAACATATCCATCACGTGCGGGCGGAAGGCCTGCGCGGCTTTGACGACGTATGAACCCGCCGGGTAGCTCTTGCCGCCGACCTGGAAGTTGCCGGTCGCGCGATGGATCGTCACGCCGGTCTTGATCAGGGCGTTGACGAATTTGGTAGCCGTCAGAAAGTCCGGTTGATCCGACGGCAGGATGTAGCCGCGCGGATCGCGTTTGTCCGCCGTGCGCAGCATCTCGTAATACTTCACCGGCTGCGTCGCTTCGCGTCCGGCCCGCTGTGGCGCGTCGCCCGGCGGTTGTTGCTCTCGCCGCTCGGCGCGTTCTCTGGCGAACGCGGCCTGAGCTTCGGCGATCTCTTTCGGCGCAAACGTCCAATGGTCACGGCTGCCGCGCTCGATGGAGTTCCGGCCCATCCGGTAAGCGTTGAATAAAAACTGCTCGCGATGCCTCGACGCCACGTCGAGCACGGCGCGGTTGGCGGTGATCGAATATTCGACCGATTGGCGGAAATGCCATTTCTGCGGCGCAATCGGGAAGGGCAGATCGCCCTTTGGCAATTGCTTCGACAAGACCAGCGGAACCTCCATCGGCGTCGGGTGGCCGATGGTTTCGGTCAACAGGCCGATCATATTGTGGAAGTAGACGGTCGTGCGCAATCCGCCGTTCCACCACGTCGAATAGCTCGCGCCCGAACGCATCGTCACGCCGGGTTTGTTTTCGAGCGCGAAACGCGAGTGCATTGACGCGCCGACCAGATCAATGCCGAGCGGCACCAGCGGATCGAAGTTGTGATTGAACGGATCGCGGAATGGCGGCGCGAACATCACCGTGCCGACCGGCCCCGTCTGGTGATGGTTGTAGACGATCTGCGGATGCCATTCGAGGTAGAAGATGCGGTTGATGGCCTCGCTTTCGGGCTGCGCCGACAGATAAAAATCGCGGTTGTTGTCGTGTCCGATATATTTTTGATAGAGGCGCGGGATGCTTGAGAAGCTGCGCTTCTTCTCGTCCGGCTCGCGCATGTACCAGTTCGAGACCAGCTCCATCCCATCGGGATTGACCAGACAGCAGAGCACGATCACGTCGTCGAGGAATCGCAGCGTCTCTTCGTCCGCGCGGCTGTTCAACTGCCAGATCGTCTCGATCAGTTGATGGGCGCCCAACACTTCGGTCGCGTGCAGCCCGCCGTCAATCCAGACGATGGCCTTGCCTTCTTTCGACAGGGCGGTCGCCTGCTCGTCGGTCAATCCTTCGGCCACGGCCAGCCGGCGCGAAATCTCGCGGTAGCGGTCGAACTTCTGGTGGTTTTCGGGCGAGGTGATGATGGCCAGGTACATCGCGCGACCTTCGGCTGACTTGCCCATCTCCACGATCTTCATCCGATCCGACTCCTGATCGAGCCGTTTGAGATATGCCTCGTACTGCGTGTAGTTGGCCAGACGATAATCGTCGCCGATGTTGAAGCCGAGATGTTCCTTCGGGCTGGTGAGCTTGCTCTGCGCCGACGCCGTGGCGACGAGGCAGAGCGCGAGCGCGAGCAGCGAGCAGATAAACTGATTCCTACGCATGGACAGTCCTCTCTGAGTTGTGAAGTTGAATTACAGGTGTTGATGCGGCGCGACCATAAAGCCTGCGCGAACTTGTCGCAATGGCGAGTACGAATTGCCGGGGGCGCCGGTTACAGCAACTCCTGGCTTGCTTCCAGGGCATTTGAATTTTGGCGGCGCGCGATGGCCGCAATCGGCGTGGCGCAGTTTGCGTGAGCGTCAATCAGGTTTTTAACCTGCGGCCTGCCAGTCGTGGCAATTCGCCTTCGCCGCCTGGTAGCTCTGATCCAGCGCCGGTTCCAGCAGCAGGATCGCCGCGATGCGCCGCGCCATGCTGGTCACTTCGCGCACCTCGTCGAGCGTCAACGCGCGGCCCAGCAATTCTCTTTCGCGGTAGCTGAGCCATTTCTTCATCACTTGATACCCGCCGATGGTGTATTCCCAGACCTTCAGCGGCGCTCCGCGCCAATAGGCGTTGCCGTTCAGGTACACGTCGCAGGTCTGTTCGCCGAGCTGGGCAAAGGCCGCTTCCGACGTCAGCCCCAACGCGATTGCGCCTTGTTCGATGGCGGCGCGCTCGGCGGCGGTGTAATCGCGGAGAATCATCTTGCCTTTGCCGGGCATGGTGACGCCGCCTTTGCCGCCGTGGCCCCAACCGGCGGTCAGGTCGAAATCGCCCGCGTCGCGGCTCAGCGGTTTGCCGCCGGCAGTGGCCGCTACGCCGATGACTTTCAATTCAGGGCGGAGCTTTGAATCAGTCACGCCTGCAACTGAAGCTTCGGTGTCGAGCAGCGCCGCGACTTTGCGCCCCAACTCTGCTGACGCCAGCAGCAGGTCTTTGCCCGCGGGCAGCGGAATGCGCGGCCAGTCTTGACGAATGCCATCGGCGTTTTCTCTCAGATACGCGGGCGAATAGCCGATAGCGAGCGAGTGCAGCCAGAGCGTCTCAGCCGCGCCACGATCCCGATCAGGGTCTTTCAGTTTGAACTGATCAAGGTAACGACGCGCCGGCGGCGACAGATTGGCCGCCGCCTCTTCCTCTTCGAGCCGCTCGCCCAGCAGATCGAAAAGCGTGGCTTCGTCTTTCTTTTCCAGGCGCGTCCCATTTTTCAGTTGCAGCGGGAAGTAGTATGCGTGGCCACGCAGAAAGTCGTTGTCGCCGAGTAATTGAGTGAAGAAGACCGGCGAGCCTTCGGGTGATGCCACGCCTGCCGGGCGGGTCATCAGAAACCGGTTGCCTTTCCAGCATTGCGCCCACAGCGAGGGACGCGGCTCGTTCCAGAGCGGGCGCACCGCGCTGAAGTAACACCAGCGGGTATCGAATGGTCGGACGGAGTAGCGACGAACCCGGTCTGCGTCAAAGGATTCAGCCGCCAGCGCCTTGGCGCGGGCGGGCCTTGCGTCAAAGCGCGCGGCGTTTTCCGTTAGCCCTGACTTCAACGATTTGAGCGTTTCCCAATCAGTCCTGGGATCGAAGTATCGGCGCATGCGCTCAACCAATTCCTGACGATCAATCGAGATCAATGCGCCGCCGCGTTTTTCCATCAGACCATTGCTTGGCGCGATGGCGCAGAAATCAATCACGCGCGGCCATTCCAGATAATGCGCCGCGACCTCGGAAGGGCGAAATGAATGCCGATTATCTGGGTGTGGAGTTGTCTTTTCGTACTGAGCATCAAATTTCTTTCTTTTCAGGCTTTCGAGAACTTCTGTTCGTTTGTTGACTCCCCAGAATTGGCGGAACCGCACGCTCGGATTCTTTATCCGTTTTTCCTTACGAACCATCAACCCAATGGTTGTGCCAACACGAATGCCTTCACGGTTGTAATCAGTCGAAAACACGGATGGATCGGGCTGGCCATCAGGCGTCAGTTTTCCAGTTTCGCGGCTGTCGCCGTTGAGGCAATCGAACCAAAACGCATCGAACTCTGAAAGAAAACGCTGACGCATCACTACGAAGGAAGGATCGCTCAGGTACGAAAAATTCGAGATATAGCAAACCACGCCCTTGCCGGTCTTCTCCGCGAGGCGCTTTTCAGCCAGGCGGAAGAACCGCACGTAAAGATCATCCAGGTTGAATTTCCTGATGCCCCATTTGGAGATCAGCCCTGCTTTGTATGGCTCGACCAAGCCTTGCTCTTCGGCTGGACTGGCTCCGGCATAAGCGTTGTACGGTGGATTGCCGAGCACGACCAGGATCGGCGTGTCGCGTTTGACCTTCTCCGCCGCGTCGCGTTCTTCTTCCAGTTCGGCGAAGAGCAAGCGGGTCTTCGGCTCTTTGGGCGGCTCCCAGCCGGTCAGCGCGTTGGTCAGATAAACTCCGGCGCGTTCGCCCTTGCCCATCGGCGCGCCCAGGCTTTGCAGCAGCAAGCCCATTTGCAAATGCGCGATGACAAACGGCGCGGGCAGAATCTCGAAGCCGAAGACGCGCTGCCTGGCCGCATGCATCAACTCTTCCGCCGCTAGCGCAGCTTCGCCGCGTTCCTTCAGCGTGCGGTCAATCTGCTTCAGAACTTCGACCAGGTAAGCGCCCGTGCCGCAACATGGATCAAGCACGTAAACATTCGGGTTGGCCAACCCATCGGCCAGTTTCAATTCTTCACGCAACACGATGTCAACGCGAGCGACCATGTACTCCACAATTTCGGGCGGCGTGTACCAGACGCCGAGTTGTTTGCGAAGTTCGGGATCGAAGGCTTCCAGAAACGGTTCGTAGAAATATTGCACGGCGTGCTCTTCCTCAAAGCGGCTGAAGAAGGCTTCACGTTTGACGCGGTTGAGCGCGGCTGCCGTCCAATCCAGGACTTCGGTCAGGTCCAGGCGTTCAAGGTGTCCCGGATCGGAGACCTCGTGAAAGAGTTTGCGCAGAATTGGCACGCGCAGGTAATGCTGAGCCATTTCCCACCGAAAGTCCTCTTGCTTCTTCTTCGTCTGTTTGTGCCACAACACCCAGGCCGAAAAGACGCCGTAAAAAAGCGTCTGCACCAGCGTCGAGCGGAAGAAGTGTTCGCCCCGCTCGCTAGTGAACTGAATGCCGAGCGCCTCTTCGAGCGCTTTGCGAATGGAATCGAGCGCCGCCTGTCCGGCGGTTTCGACGCGGGCTTTGGCGTCGCGGGCGTATGAAGCGAGAAACCACGCGACATCCGCCGGAGCTTCGAGCGGCGCATTGGAGAGCAGCACACGCTTAAGATATTCGACAAAGCGTTCACCGTGAATCGCCAGCGTTTCGGCCAGCAGGCTTGGATCGGCGGCGGTTTGCCAGAATGCGGCTTCGCTCTCGGCCAGATGGTAGGCTTCCAACTCGCCCGCGTCTTTGCTGACCAGCAGAAAGTCGCGGTAATTGGTCACGAGCGCCTGGCCGTAGCGTTGCAGGTATTTGTCCACCTGGTCGGATTGCGCAATCCTGACGATTTCGGCTTTCGTCCCTTTCACTTCCAACACGCCGCGTTCGGGCGCCAGATTGATGAAGGCCTCGGATTCATCGAACCGCTGCCGGGAAACGAACAGGCCGATGTCAGGAATACCGGCGCCCAGATTCCTGGGCGTTAGCACACAGCGGACTTTCGGTTTAAGCGTTTTGCCAACTTCGTTAAGTAGTCCGATGAGCGCCGGATAGTACGAAGTTTCTTTGGCGGCTGAGCCGGTGGAACGAATGTCGCGCAATTCGCGCAGGTATTTTTCGAGTAAGTTCATTTTGGCAAATAGGATATGAATAAAGGGCTTGCGATGACGGGGCGGATTCTATGAGTATTTCGCTCCCTTTTCAATTCGCAGCCTGCTCTGGCGCTCCCGCTCGGCCAGTTCGCGCGCCGCCGGTTTGTCTTTGGAACTGTGGCTCAGGAAAACGTTGGATTGAAAGGTTTCGTTCATCGGGATCCTCCCGCTGAGCAGGGGAACAAAACGATGTTTAGGCCATATTCGTCTTATTCATCTACTTCACCTCCTTGTTGGCGACGCTCGAATTATACGCAAAAGCCATGTGGCGTCATAGATTGCAGCCGCCCATCAGTGATCTCGGCGTCGCGCGGGCCGCACGGGAACGAAGGGGAATCTCTTTTCGTGGAAATACAAGAGTGAGAAGAAGCGGAAGAGGGAAGGTGAACGAGTGATCTGCCGCTTCAGGCCGAGGAGATGGCGCACGGATCGAACGGATTGCGACGGATCAGGACGGATTGATCCGTGATGATCCGTCGCAACCCGTCAAATCCGCGTGCCAGTCAGCTTACTGAATCGAGATCGTCACCGAATTGGAGCGAACCAGCCCGCCCTCGCCGTCGCTCACCTTGATGAGCACGGTGAGGTTCGAGCCTCTGGCGCTGGCCGGAATCTCGATGTTGCACTGTTCGAGTCCCGCGAACCCCGGCGCGGCTCCGGCGAAGGCGACCGGCGCGTTGACGTTGCCGATCGTGGCCTGGACGTTCTCGGCGAAGCCGTTGGCCGCGTTGCCGTCCGAATTCTCGGCGCCGCGCATCCCGCTGCCGAACAGGATCAGGAACAGGCGGTCGCCGGACTGGCGGGTGATCGCGGAGTTGGTCAGCGGTTCGAAAACCTGTTGACCGTTCGCTCTGACTCGCAGCAGCAACCCGGCGGGCAAGCCCCGTCCGCTCGCGTTGGCCGTGAACAGGCTCGGCGCGACGTTCTCCAGCGCGAGCGATCCCTGCGCCACGACGTTGCCGTCGCGCATCACGCTCACCTGAGCCGCGCCGGGCAGCATGCCATCCGGCGCCTGATAGTTGACCTGGCCCGGCGAGACGAAGAAGAGGCCCGCGGGCTTGCCGTCAACCAGGACCGAAACGCCGCCGAGCGTTGTGGGCAGCGGCAGGCTTCGCGCCGTCTCGACGCGTTGCGCCAGGTTGTTGCCGAACGCGGCGATGATGGCCGAAGACGACGCCGCGGTCAGGTAGCTTCCGGCGTTGACCGAACTCGCTTGTGGAAACGCCAGGAAGACGCCCGCCGGCAGTTGTTCGACCTCGATGAACTTGGCGTCAACCGAGCCGTCCGCCAACTCCGCGCCGTAGACCTCGACGGTCGCGCCGACGGCGATGCCCGCGCGCTCGCGCCTGATCAGCGTGCGCTCTCTGACGTGAACGATTTTGCCAGCGACCGTCCAGTCGCCGACGAAGTTGCGCGTGTCAGGCAGCTTCGTCAGCGTGCCGATGAATTCGATGTAGCTGCGATTGATGTTCGCGTTGGCGCTGGGCGGAACCGGTCGGACTTCGATCTTGATGGCGGTGACCGTGCCGTCGCCGAGCAGGTAGCCTCTGACTTCGACGAAGGAGTTGACCGCGATCTGGCCGAGCCGCGCTTCGAGCCTGGTGTTGGCGACGACGTGAACGGTCTTGGTTCCGACCATCCAGTCGCCGATGAAGTTCTGGGTCGTGGGCAACGCCTTGATCTGGCCGTAGAAGTTGATGAAGCCGATTGTGCCCTGCGGCGCGTCGGCGTCGCGTTCGACCTCGATCACGAAAGCGTCAACCGAGTTGTCGGCGCGCAGGTTGCCCTCGACTTCGACGAACGCTCCGACGCGCGGCGCGCCGTGCTCGGTGCGGATGCGCGTGCGTTGGATGACGTGAACGATCTGGCCGCCGACCGTCCAGTCGCCGATCAATCTGTTGTTCGAGGGCAGCGCGCTGATGGCGCCGAAGAAGCGGATGTAGTTGGCCGTGTCGTTGTTGGAGTGTTTGACTTCGATCTCGGTGGCGTCAACCGAGCCATCCTGCCGCAGCGTCCCTTTGACTTCGACCAGCGAGCCGATGCCGACCCGGCTCTTCTCCTGATCAATCTTGGTGTTCGCGGCGACGTGAACCGTCTTCTCGCCGACCTTCCAGTCGCCGACCAGGTTCTGGGTGTTGGGCAGCATCGTGACTCTGGCGACGAAGCGAACGGAGCCGGGCGCGTTGTTCTCCCTGACCTCTATCCGCTGCGCGTTGACCGAGCCATCGGTGTTGAGCGAGCCGGCGATCTCGACCGTGGCGCCGACTGCGGGCTGGCCGCGCTCCTGATTGATCCGGGTCTGGTCGGTGACTTTCACCGCGCGCCCGCTGACCTTCCAATCGCCGACGAAGTTCTGCGTGTTGGGCAACATCTCGATCACGCCGCGGAAGTTGACGAAGAGCGTCGGGTTGTCGAGATTGGCTTTGACTTCGATCTTGTTGGCGATGATCGCGCCGTCGTTCTGCGCCACGCCTTCGACTTCGACCAGCGCGCCGATCATCACGTTGAAGCGTTCCTGTTTGATCTGAGTGTTGGCGGTGACCCTGACGGTGCGCCCGCTGACCACCCAGTCGCCGATCCGGTTGTCGGCGCTCGGCAGTCTTTCGATGCGACCGAGGAATTTGACCGCGAGGCCGCCGGCGCCGTCGGGTTTGACTTCGATTTCGAGCGCGTTGATCGAGCCGTCGCTTTGCGCCAGGCCTTTGATCTCGACGAAGACGCCGACCGCGACCTGGCCGCGCCCCTGCTCGATGCGGGTGGCGGCGGAGACGCGAATGGTCTTGCCCGCGACCTGCCAATCGCCCACGCGGTTGGGCGTGCTGGGCAACTCCTCGATCCTGCCGCTGAATTGGGCGGGCGCGCCGCCGCCGGGGCTGAGCTTGACCTCGATCTCTTCGGCCCTGACCGAGCCGTCGTTTTGCCTGGTTCCTTCGACTTCGACGATCGCGCCGACGGCGATGCGACCGCGCGCCTGGTCAATCTCGGTGTCTCTGGTGACGTTGATTTTTGCGCTGCCGACCTGCCACTGGCCGATGAAGCCGTCGGTGTTCGGAAGGCTGATGATTGGCCCCGTGATTTCGACATCGTCGTCATCGTCGTCCATTGCCGCCGCGCTGCTGGCGGGCCACGAGCCGAGCAGAAGCGCGGCGACGACGAGCAAAGCTGCAAATATGTTCCACATAGATTTCATAGTTATTGATCTAACCTCTCTTTGGATTGTTTATTTTTTGGGCCAGCAGGCCCTTGATTGTTCTCCGACAAGGGATGGGCACAAGAGAGGGAGTGAGGAGCGATCGGAGAGTTGAAATGAAAAATAGAATTGAGTTGTCAGCTCGGAGCGGCCTCGATTCAGGCGAAAGAATCGTCGAATTAATCTGATGGGAGCGCGGACGTCTTGCCTGCATTTGTTCCGCCAGCAGTCGGTCACGGAATCAAATGGCCGACAACAAAAACAAAATCAGCCGTTGCGCCTGATCATTCGTCCGGGCAAGTTGTCTTTCACCTGATGATTTTCAAAGGAGACACGGCCATTGATGATGACAAGTTTGATCCCGGTTGCCTCGCGCCGAGGCTTTTCAAAATTAGCGCGATCATTAACGCGACGCGGATCGAAGAGCGCCAGGTCGGCGAAAGCTCCCGGACGAACCACGCCGCGATCTTTAAGGCCGAAAATCCGCGCCGGGTACGAAGTCATTTTGCGAATCGCTTCTTCGAGCGTGAGGACTTGGTCTTCGCGCACGAACTTCGACAGGATGCGCGCGAATGCGCCGTAGGCCGAAGGGTGCGGCAGTCCGCGACCGTAATCTTCAGCGTCGGTGCAGAACGCGCCCAGACGATGACGAGCGAGTTTGGCCAGAAGCTGGCGGTCGTCGCGTTCGCCGGAGACTTCAAAGATCAGCATCGAGACCTGACCGTACTCTTCGATGATCAAATCCGAGATGGCATCGAACGGCGATTTGCGCGTCATCGCCGCCAGTTCAGCCAGGCTGCGGTTTTCATAACGCTTGTTTTTTCTGCTGGCGACGTAGCCGATGCGGATCGAATCCCAGCCCGTGGCTTTGACCAGGTTGTGGGGCCAACCGTTCCGGCGGTGAGGCGGCCATTGAGGTTTCTTGCGCTCGATGTCGCGGCGGATGCGCTCGCGCGTCGGCGGATAGAGCAGGCGATTGATCAAGCTGTCGAGGCCGCCCTCCAACGCCCACGGCGGATAGATGGCGATCATCATCGTGGCGGCGGCGGTGTAGGGGAACATGTCGTAGCTGATCCGCACGCCCTCCTCGCGCTCGAACATCTCTTCTGACGCCAGCACGGCATCAATCTTCCGCCAATGCTCGCGACCGACCGCTTCGTTGTGCGAGTGATGGACGCGCACGCCGGTCTCGCGCCCGATTTCGAGCAACTCGCCCACGGCGAACATCAGCAACTCGCTCGAACCGCGAATGTGGCTGGCGTAGACGCCGTCGTAACCGGCGACGACGCGGGCCAGCGATTTCAACTCGGCGTAATCCGAATACATCCCCGGCGGATAGATCAGCCCGGACGACAGCCCCAGCGCGCCATCCTTCATCGCCTGTTCGATCATCCCGCGCATCTTCTTCAACTGCGAGCGCGACGGTGAGCCTTTCGTCAATCCCATCGCCGAAATGCGCACCGGGCCGTGCGGAACGAGCGAAGCAATGTTCAACGCCAATCCGTTCGATTCAAGCTGATCGAGATATTCGCCGAACGCGCGCCATTTCCACTTAATTGCTGTAGGCGTCATCCACGCATTGATGTCGCGCAGGATTGATTCGGTTTCGTCGTTGGCGATGGGAGCGCAGCCCAAGCCGCAATTGCCGATGATCGTGGTCGTGACGCCCTGCGCCACTTTGCAGCGCATCAGCTTGGTTTGTTGCTGCGGGTCGAGCGGAAGGATCAGATCGGCGTGCGAGTGCGGATCAATGATGCCGGGCATAACCGTCAGGCCGCGCGCGTTGATCGTCGTTTTTGCTTTACCGGTAAACTGGCCAATGGCGACGATGCGGTCGCCTGTGATCGCGATGTCGGTGCGGTAAGCGGGTTGACCTGTGCCGTCAATGACCTCCGCGTTTTCAATCAATAAATCGAACATAGGGTTGACCTGGTTTTAAGGATTTTCGTCTTGACGCTCTTTTGCAGCGGCGGCTATTATGCCGCGCGTGGTTTGATATTTCACATCCCTTCCTCATCAACACCGACGACAGTATTTCGTAAGCCCAAGACACTTCCCCCAGGCAACAAATCGCAGCAAAGTTTAGCAACGCTTCAAGCGGCTAGCTCTTCGTGTGGCTTGCTCCATTGTTTTGTGCCCAGAGCATCGCCAGGCGCGAGTCGAGCGCTGTTTCCACTCGACCCCCGGCACGACAAAGGAGTCAACTTGTGAAGGTAAAATCTGCTTCCCGAACCTGCCTCGAAAAAGAGTCTGAAACTCGTCAACCCACTGAGCGTCATCGCGCGGACAACCACCGGATCGTTCACAGCCGCCGCCGCTTTCTGGGGCGAGTCGGCGAATTGAGCGGCGCGACCATCGCCGCCGGTCTAGTTGGATCGAACCTCGCCACGGTCAAAGCCGCGCAGGATGAGGGGCGCGGCCACTTCGATCCGTCGGATCGCAAGTCGCGCGCCGACCGCGCGTTGGAGATTCGCCGCCGCGCCGCCGAATCGCAATGCACGCAGCCGCTTCAGCCGCAGCCCGCCAACGGCGACGAAGAATTGTACTTGAACAAGATCGGCAGCTTCTCGAAAGCCCTGCCGCACAATCAACTCGGCGAGGTTGATGTCAAAGCTTATCAGGCGTACCGCCGCGCGCTCGCCACCTGCAAACAGTCCGACTACGAAATGATCCCGATGGGCGGAAGCGTCAAGCTCGCCAATCCGCAGGCGGCGATGGCCTTCGAGCTTGAGGGCGCCGATTCGCATCACTTTTCAATGCGCGAGCCGCCGAGCTTCAACAGCGCCGAGACGGCCGCGGAGATGGCCGAGCTTTACTGGCAGGCGTTGACGCGCGACATTCATTTTGAAGATTACGCGACCAACGAATTGATCAAGCAGGCGGCTGACGACCTGTCGAACTTCACGGAGTTTCGCGGCCCGAAAGCGGGCAAGCGCGTCACGCCCGCGACGCTCTTTCGCGGCGCGACGCCGGGCGATCTCAAGGGGCCTTACCTCTCGCAGTTCCTGTGGCGCAACATCCCGTATGGCGCGATGACCATCGAGCAGCGCTATCGCGTCCCGATTGCCGAAGACGATCACCTGCTGGAATACGACGAATGGCTCGGCATTCAAAATGGCGCGCCGCCCAACAAGACCAACTGGTACGACGAAGAGCCGCGCTACCTGCGCAACGGGCGCGACCTGGGAGAATGGGTTCACCAGGATTTCAGCTATCAGGGTTTTCTCAACGCGGCCTTGATCCTGCTCGGTTTCGGTCAGCCGGCGCTCGACAATTACAACCCCTACGTCGCTTCGGCCACGCAGGGCGGGTTCAGCACGTTCGGCGGGCCGCACATTCTGGATTTGGTGGCGCGCGTGGCCAACGCGGGTTTGAAGGCGGCGTGGTATCAGAAGTGGCAGGTGCATCGCCGCACGCGGCCTGAAGAGTTCGGCGGTCGCGTTCACCACCAGATGACCGAGGCTGCGCGCTACGATATTCACGCGGAACTGCTCAATTCGCCAGCGCTCGAACTGGTTCACGGCGCGACCGATTCTTACCTGCTGCCGATGGCCTACCCCGAAGGCTGCCCGACGCATCCCGCATACCCGGCGGGACACGCGACGATTGCGGGCGCTTGCGTGACTGTGCTCAAGGCGTTCTTCAACGAAAACTTCGTCATCCAGCATCCGGTCGTCTCGGATGCTGAAGGCAAAACGCTGGTTCCGTATCCGGGCGCGCGGCTGACCGTGGGCGGGGAATTGAACAAGCTGGCGTCGAACGTGGCGATTGGCCGCGACACCGCCGGAGTCCATTGGCGTTCCGACAGCAGCGAAGGTTTGAAGTTGGGCGAGGCCGTGGCGATTGGAATTTTGAAGGATATGAAGTCGCTCTGCC
>PJQE01000073.1_pt1 | contig 13080 bp, 17 predicted proteins | sample 1503751 | NCBI WGS metagenome assembly PJQE01 (sample SAMN07775948, study PRJNA414020) | Biofilm metagenome, whole genome shotgun sequencing project. | reverse complement strand
ACGTCGAACGGCCCGGTTCGCAATTCCCTCGCCGCCTCGCATGCAGCGTATACTTGGCGATCCGCTAACCCGGAGAGAGAGAGAATAGCGAAACGTGCAGCCGCTCCGGCACGATGAGCTTTCCACTCAGGCGGTGCGCACGCTTGAGCACTTTGGCAAGGCGGTGGATCCGCTCTGCCGATTCTGCATCGGGGAGTGTCGCGAGAAACAACCGAGCACTACTAGATCTAGACTAGAACAAATCGTGAACAATTGCCGCTGGCAAGCGGAACTATTGTATTGTACAATGCACTACAGCGCCTTCCTGGAGATTTCGAATGTCGCGCGTCAAACGACGAAAGGAGCATCCGCTATCGATGCGGTTGCCCGAGACAGACATAGCCATCATCGATCGTGCGGCCACTTTGCGCGGCCGTTCGCGTACCGATTTCGTGCGCGAGGCAGCGGTGCGCGCGGCGGAAGACGTTCTGCTGGAGACAATGCCCATTCGAATGAGTTCGGCGGGCTTCAAGGCCTTTGTCGAGGTTCTCTCCCAGCCGGCGCGCGCCGTACCAGAAATGGTCGAACTGTTTCAGCGCACCGCGCCGTGGGAAGCCGGAAGTGCAAAGACCGAGAAGTGACAGGTGGTCATTTCCGAGCCAGAGCCGCTGACGGCCGTTCATGACGTTTCCGAGTTTTCTTGCGGAAAACCATCACTGGACCGGTGGCTCAAGACGCGGGCTCTGTCCAATCAGGAGAAGGGCTTTACGGCGGTGATGGTTGTGCACGAGGCCAACCGGGTCATTGGTTACTATGGCCTCGCACCTACCGGAGTTCTTCCGGCCACGTTGCCGCGATCGATCCGTACGGGCCAGCCGCCCGATCCCGTTCCCTGCCTATTGCTGGGCCAGCTTGCAGCAGACCAGAACTATCGCGGCAGAGGAATCGGCAGCGGACTGCTCAAACATGCGCTGGTGCGATGCGTGACCGCGGCCCGTCTGATCGGCGGGCGCGCGCTCATCGTCAATGCCGTCGATGGGGAAGCGGCGGATTTCTGGAGGCGGTGGGGCTTTACTCCTTCGAAGGATGATCAACTCATCCTGTTCAGGTCCATCGCCGACATTGCGGCGTCCGTCGCCGTTCGCGGCTGAAACCGGCGCCACGGCGCGGCCCTACACCACACACCCGTAATGCGCGGAGGACACCAGGCGGATGTACTTGTCGTGTACCGAGCCGGGCCGCACCGCGGCGACGGAGGCCGGGGGACTCCAGTCGGCCATGCGGCGGGCGATCTCTTCGGCAGGCACATCGAGCGTAAGGGTGCGGGCGCCGGGATCGATGACGATGGTGTCGCCGTCGCGCACCGCGGCGATCGGGCCGCCGCGGGCGGCCTCCGGCGAGATGTGGCCGATCAGGATGCCGTGTGAGACGCCGGAAAAGCGGCCGTCGGTGATCAGGGCGACGTCCTCGCCGAGGCCCCGCCCCTGCAACTGGATCGTCAGCATCACCATCTCGGGCATGCCGGGACCGCCGACCGGGCCAACATTGCGCACCACGATGACATTGCCCGCCACGATCTCGCCGGCGCGAATCGCCGCCATCGTGTCGGCCTCGGATTCGAACACGCGCGCGGTGCCGCGAAACTGGCCCTTCTCCAGCGTCTTGCCGGAAAGCTTGAGCAGGCAGCTTTCCGGCGCGAGGTTGCCCTTGAGGACGCTGATGTGATTGTTGGCCGGCGCGACCGGCTTTGACACCGGCGACACAATCTCCTGCGGCGGCATCGCTTCCAGCGTCGGAACGTCGGCGAGATTTTCCGCCAGCGTCCTGCCGGTCACCGTCATCACGTCGCCGTGCAGCAGGCCGGCGCGCAGCAACTCCTTCATCACGACCGGCACGCCGCCGATCGCATGCAGGCTCCCCATCGCGAACGGACCGTGCGGCTGCAGGTTGGCGAGCAGCGGCACGCGTTCGCCGACCTTCTGGATGCGCTCGATCGTGATCGGTACCTGCGCTTCGCGCGCCACCGCGAGCAGATGCAGGTACATGTTGGTCGAGCCACCCATTGCATAGATGGTGGTGATCGCGTTCTCGAAGGCGCGCTCGGTCATGATGTCGCGCGGCCGGATGCCGGCTGCCATGAGCCGGTACAGGGCGTCGACGGACGCGCGGGCCTGCGCGCGGACGTCGGCGTGGATGTCGCTGCCGGCGTTGTAGTCGGCCGGGTGGGAAGCGCCGCGCGGCAGCATCATGCCGATCGATTCCGCGATCGTGCTCATGGTGTTGGCCGTGAACATCGCGCCGCAGGTGCCGCTGCCCGGCATCACGTTGCGCTCGACTTCCAGAAGTTCCTCGCCGGACAGCCGGCCGGATTCATTGGCGGCGCGCGCTTCCGCATAATCCATCACCGTCAGATTGTTGCCCTTGGCGGCCCACGCCCCGAACGAAACGCTGCCCGGCGTGCTGGTGCCGGGATAGAGCACGAGACCGAACGCATTGGTGCGCGCCAGCGGCATCAGCGCGGCGGCGCCGGTCTTGTCGCAGCCGGAAATCACGATCATGGCGTCGCCGTGATGCGCGTAATGGCCGATCTCGAAGCAATCGGCGACGACGTCGCGGGATACCAGGCTGTAGCCCGCCGTCGGCGTGCCCTGCGTCAACGCGTCCGACACCGCCGGCGCGCCGACGATCAGCCCCTGCCCGCCGCGCTCGGCGAGGATCTCCACCAGGAGGTCGGTGATGGCGCGGACGCGGTTGTTGCAGCGATGCGCGTTGGTATAGGCGCTGGCGATCGTCACCACCGCGCTGGTCTGCGCGGCGCGATCCGGGTCGAAGCCGGCGGCGCGCAACTCCACCCGCGCGCGCTTCCAATAGGTGCTGCTGTCTTGCGTCGTCATGACGTGCTCCAGTTCTTGTTATTGGATGTCTTCTGATTGGATGCTCGGAGGCGCCCGGCCTGTTTAGCACTGGATGAAGTCAGGCGGTCTTTCCGTCGTCGAAACTGACGATCACGGCGGCGTTGGCGATCAGGATGGGATCGTTGCCGATGTCGGACGGAATTTCCAGCCCGCCGGCCACCGCCGTCACCCTCACGGTGCCGTAGGGCAGCTCTTTCGCCACCACCGCGGTGTCGACCGCTTCCGGGTTCGGCACGGCGATCGTGACGTCGACGAACATGTCGTTGGCGGTCTTGCCCAGCATCCGGAAGAAGCCGAGGCTGGAGTGGCGGATGGCGTCCGAGACGGCGCGCTTGGCGGCCTTGGTGGCGTCGCGGCCGTGGACATCGACGCCCATGCCCATCTCGGTGATACAGCGCACGCGTGCCATCGGGATTCCTTGATCGTTTGAGACATGTCAGCCGCCCGCGCTCGGCCAGCGAGGCAGCAGCCCCGGATATCAGATATTATGCCGGGTCGCGCGGAGAAGTGAAGCCATTCGCGCGGAAGCGCAGGTTCTCCCGCGACAGTTGGCTGAGCGACGTCACGCCCATCAGCTTCATATCGCGCTCGATCTCGATCCGCATCTGCTCCAGCGCGCGTTCCACGCCGGCCTGGCCGGCGGCGGCCAGCGGGAAGAGATAGTAGCGGCCGAGGCCGACCGCCTTGGCTCCCAGCGACACAGCCTTGAGCACGTGGGTGCCGCGCTGCACGCCGCCATCCATGATGACGTCGATCCGGTCGCCTACCGCGTCGACGATCTCCGCCAGTTGATCGAACGCGCTGCGCGAGCCGTCGAGCTGCCGGCCGCCGTGATTGGAAAGCACGATCCCGGTGCAGCCGATCTCCACCGCGCGCCTTGCGTCTGCCGCCGACATCACGCCCTTGAGGCAGAACTGCCCGCCCCAGTGCCGCACCATCTCGGCGACGTCGTCCCAGTTCATCGCGGGGTCGAGCATTTCCGTGAAGTATCGGCTGATGGACATTGTGCCGCTTCCCATGTCGACATGGGTATCGAGCTGCGGCAGCTTGAAGCTTTCATGCAGGAAATAATTGATCGCCCAGGCCGGCTTGATCGCAAATTGCGTGATGCCGGCGAGATTCAGCCGGAAAGGGATGGCGAAGCCGGTGCGCTTGTCGCGCTCCCGGTTGCCGCCGGTGATGCTGTCGACGGTTAGCATCATGACCTCGACACCGGCCTGCTTGGCGCGGTTCATCATCTCGCGGTTCAGGCCGCGATCCCGGTGGAAGTAGAACTGATAGACTTGCGGCGCGCTGGAGATCTTGCGCGCTTCTTCGAGGCTGACGGTGCCGAGCGATGAAACGCCGAACATGGTGCCGTATTTGCCGGCCGCAGCCGCCACCGCGCGCTCGCCCTGCGGATGGAATAGCCGCTGCAACGCCGTCGGCGAGCAATAGACCGGCATCGCCAGCTTCTGCCCCATGATCGTCACCGACATGTCGATGTCGGTCACGCCGCGCAAGATGTTCGGCACCAGGTCGCAATCCTCGAACGCCCGCGTATTGCGGCGGTACGTCGTTTCGTCTTCCGCCGCACCGTCGATGTAGTTGAAGATCGGTCCGGGCAGGCGCTGCCTGGCCATACGGCGAAAATCGTGAAAGTTGTGGCAGTTGTTCAGGCGCATCGTATGCTCGGTTGGGAATAAATCTCGCCTGCCTTAGCAGCGCTCTCGCTTTCTGAACAGGATAGCAATCTCGCCAACTTCTTATCACACGGCCAGAGCTCCGTGCTCAAGACCATACGGGATAGGCCGCAACCCAAGAAAATAGGCCCGGGCGTATCTGCCCGGACCTGCCTATGGATGCAACGCGCCAGGCGAAGCCAACCGTCCGTCACCCCGGAGGCGGCATCCTGTCGAATTTCGGTAGGCCCGGATCAAGGTGATCCCAGGCGTGCCCCGCAGCGGTCCACAAGACTTTCCGCGGCTTGTATCGGCCGGGATCGTCGAGGCTTCCTGCGTGAACGATGAATATCTCGGGGATGCCTGGAAACGTCAGATAGACCGGCGAGCCGCATGTCGGGCAGAACGCCCGGGATTTCACCGTTCCGCCGTCGCCGACGACTTCCCAATGTTTCGCATCGCCCTGGGCCTTCACGGCTGGTCGCGGGAATGTCAAGTAGGACCCATGACCAGTGCCGCTTTTGCGTTGGCACTGCCGGCATTGGCAGTCGTTCATCTCGATCGGTTCGGCGGCGATTTCATATCGGATAGCGCCGCAGGCGCATCCGCCGGTGTAGGCAGCAGTCATGTGCTTCTTCCCTCTGTAGAGCAGCATTGTTGATCGGCGAATGTTTCGGCGCATCGGATTCACCGTTCGCCATCCGGGAGATCCTAGCGCCGGCGGGCGATCAGCTTGAGCCACGGCGGTAGATGAAAGGTGCTCATCAGCAAGTACATCGGCACCATTCCACTTAGCAGCGACGGGCTTGCAACTGAACACACTGACGATCCCTCGCCGAGGATTGCCGTAACCAGCGCCATCATCGCAAACGTCGGCGCGGCCGCAAGATGCAGCCGATTGGCCGAACGTAGCGCCGCGGCGTTCCCCCGCGGCGCCTCGTCCAATCCACCGGCGCAAAGCTGACTCATGGCTTCGAGCTCGCGCTCCGCTTCCGGAACGCAACCTCCCCCGCGTCCGACACCTCGACCCATCGCTTGTCGGGCGCCGCACCTTCGACGTAGCTGTCGTGCCAATTCCACCATTTGTAGGTCGCCGTCTGAGGATAGCCCTCGGGCGAATCCTCCCAGACCTCCTGACGGCCGAGCGGCGTGATGTCGAGATAGTTCCAGGTGCCGCCCATCTGCTCGTCGCCGCGGTTGTTGATGTAGTAGGTGCGGTAGATGTCGTCGCCATTGCGGAAGAACACGTTGGTGCCGTGCCATTCTCCGACGTCGAAATCGGCGTCGAAACTGTCCGTAACGGTAACCCACGGGATCATCTCCCACCCCATCCGCGCCTTGAGCCGCGCGATGTCGGCCTGGGGCGCTCGCGAGGCGAACACCAATGTGGTGTCACGGGCATTGAGGTGCGCGGGATGAGCGACCTGGTCGGCGACCATGGAGCAGCCGCGGCAGGCTTGGTCGGGCCAGCCGAATACGCCGGGCTCGTAGAAGGCGCGGTAGACGATCAGTTGATGGCGTCCCTCGAACAGGTCGCGCAGGCTCGCCTTCCCCAGTGGCCCCTCGAACACGTAATCCTTCTGCACCGCCACCCACGGCATCCGCCGCCGCTCGGCGGCCAGTGCGTCACGGGCGCGGGTGACCTGCTTCTCCTTCACCAGCAATTTTTGGCGCGCGGCTTCCCACTCCTGCGCTGATACGGCGTGAATCTGCATGGTTGATCTCCTTGTGGGTTGGAATGCTTGTTGCGTATGCGGAGTGATTCAGGCCGGCAGCCTGCGCTCATACTCGTCGCGCAGGCGAGCCCAGCCCTCCCAGAATGACGCGGGCTCCTCATCGTTGGCGCGGGCGACCAGCACGTCGAGGTGCATGTGCCAACCGGCGCTGACCTTGACCATGGTGGAACGATCCGGAAGACGCCGATGGATCACGGTGAGCAGCACGCCCGTGCCCCTGGGTGCGAGTTCGAACGTCACGTCGCCGCTGTTGCTCCAGGCGATCGAGAGCTTGCGCATCGGCTCGAGCTCGGTGATCCGGCTCTGCATGCGCTGCTCTTCGGGGAAGCCTTCAGGCCGCTTGCCAGGGGGATCATTGAGCTCGCCGTTGCGCCAGACCAATTCAACGGGCGCGCCGACCTTCATCTCCATCACGCCGGCCGCCAACCACTTGCTGCGCAGCTTGCTGTCGGTGAGATAGGCCCAGATGCGTTCGATCGGGCCGGGCAACAGCCGCTGGATCCTGAGCGTGGTCGGCTCGATCAGTTCGCCATAGGCATCGGGCTTGGTCGTTGCGTTCATTGTCTACTCCTTCTTCCCTTGCTTTGCCTTCGCCTCGTCTTCTGCACGCAGCAGGGCTTCCAGCGAGTCGAGCTTTGCGTTCCAGAACCGTTCGTAGCGGCGGAGCCACGCCTCGGCTTCCGCGAGCCGCGCCGCCTCGAGCCGGCACAGATGGCTGCGCCCCTTGATCGTGCGTGTAACCAGGCCGGCCTTCTCCAGCACCCGCAGATGTTTCGATGCGCCGGCAAAACTCATCTCGAACGGCGTTGCCAGTTCCCCGATCGTGAGTTCGCGTAACGCCAATTTTCCAAGCATCGCCCGGCGCGTGGGGTCCGCGAGCGCGTGAAAGACAGCGTCGAGATGTTTCGAAAACTCAACCATGTGGTTTAGTATAAGGAAGCGCGCCAAATAGTCAACCGATCGGTTTAACGTTTTCGTGATGGCGTGCGGCTGCGCTTTCGCTCTATTGCCCGGCTTTCTTCAGCACCGTCACATGGAAACGGCGGCGGATTTCCATGCCCTGCCGCCGGTAGAGCGCGATCGCCGAATGATTGCTGGTGAAGACGTGCAGGAACGGAATCTCCCCCCGCGCCACGATCTGGCGGGAGACGGCTGACAGCAGCATCTGCCCGTAGCCACGGCCGCGGTGCGACGGGTGCACGCAGACGGCGGTGATCTCGGTGTAGTTGGCGGGCTTCATCCGTTCGCCGATCATGGCGGCGAGCTGACCGTCGACCCGGATGCCGAGGAAGGTGCCGAGTTCATGGGTCCGCGTGCTGAACGGGCCCGGCTTGGTCAACGCGGTCAGTTCGATCATTTCCGGGACGTCGTTCACGCCGAGGGTGAGGATTTCGACGCCGTTGGCTGCCGTTTCAATCGGCGTGCCGATCATCTGTTCGCCGGTTTCCGCCAGTATGACCTTAAGTTCCGCGGGCGGCTTCACCGCATCCGGCGTGAACAATACGGCGATGTCCGTTGGCGACATCAGCGCGCCAAGTGCCGCGAAATTCTCAGCGGACATATCAGGCATGTCGGCGAACGGCGTCACGTCGGTCGGAAAGCGCCGTGCGCGCCCGTCGCCTTCGGCCAGCGCCCGCTGCGTGGTCGTCAGTGCGGTCCAGATCGGGTGGTCGAGGGGATGGCCTGAATTGTTATGGATGGACATCAGACTGCTTTCTTTGTCACTCAAGGCCCTACAACCTTAGCGGTACTCGTTGAAGTCCGCTACCTTGCCACCCTCACGAACCTCGGCGGTGTACCGCCAGATATCAGGGCGCGAGCCATCGACATCCGTAAAGCCGTAGTGCCGCGCGAGTTCGCCGGAGCTGACCGACTTCTGATTCCACCTGCCCCGCTCTGAATCGGCAGCCAGCGCCGCGACGGCGCGGCCGACGTAGCGCGGCGATTCCGACAACGCAAAATCCGGCGGCGCCTGGTACCGGCCTTCCCGCGCCGTCAGCGCCTCGCGCCAGTTCGCTTCGCTGACGCCGAAATTCTCCAGCATCATTTCCGAGCGCAGCCAGCCGGGCGTGACCGCTACCGCCGTCGCTCCATGCGGCGCGAGTTCGTGGCCCTGCGAAAACGCCAGACGGTTCACGCTCTGTTTGACGAGATCGTAGAACACCGAGATCCGGTAATTCTGCGCATTGTAATCGGCAGTGCCGTCGGTGACTTCGACGAGCAAACCGCCGGGCTGCGCGACCAATAGCGGCAGCAGATAATGCGACGTCACCAGATGCGTCTCGATGCCGAGACGCATGATACGCAGGCCCTTGTGCAGGTCGAGCTTCCAGATCGGCGTATTCCACTGCGGCGGTCCGCCCTTGAGCACCTCGCCGCCCCAGATGTCGTTGACCAGCACATCGATACGGCCGTGCTCGGCCCTGATGCGTTCGGCGAGCGCCGCGACCTGTGTGCATTCGAGATGGTCGACGGCGATGGCGATGCCCTTGCCGCCGAGGCTGGTCGCGAGCTCAGCGGTCTCCTCGATCGTCTCGGCCCGGTCGTAGTCGGATCGCATTGAAGAGCCGGCGTTCGTGCTGCTGCGTCCCGTGCAGATCACCGTCGCACCGGCCTCGCCGAGCGCCGCGGCAATGCCGCGGCCGGCGCCACGCGTTGCGCCTGCCACGACGGCGACACGACCACGCAAACCCTCGGATGACGCAACATTCATCTCGCTTCCCCTCGCACTACCGCGCGCCAACGGAGCGTTATTCCCCCGCCGTCGCCTTGATCAGATTATCGCGAAGCGTGACGACATTTTGCTGCATTCGCGCAAACTCGTCCGGCTTCAATCCGGTCGCGCTCACGAGGTTCATATGCATGCCCTTCTCGCGCAGCTTCCGCCCGGCCTCGGTCAGGCTGATCCGCACCTGCCGCTCGTCCGCAGGATCGCGCTGGCGACGCAGGTAGCCGCCCTGCTCCAGCTTCTTCAGAATCGGCGTCAGCGTGTTGGACTCCAGGAACATCTTCTCGCCCAGCTCGCTCACGGTCTGGCCGTCCTGTTCCCACAGCGCCACGATGGCGATCCATTGCGGGTAGGTCAGGCCGAGTTCGTCGAGGCCTTTCTTGTAGGCTCGCCCGAAGGCGAGGTTGGCCGAATAGATCGCAAAACACAGGAAGTCGCCGAGTCGACGCTCGCCCGTCGCCGGCTTGGGTTTTGCTTTGCCCTTTGAAGTGTCTCGGGAATTGTCCCTGGAACCGGCACTTGGGCCGGATCGGGCGCCGTCAATCGGTCTCATCGCTTTGGTCCTTTCCGACACGAACATGTGAAGTCTCGCATCCATATATATCGTATCCGATTAAATCGGAAGGGTTGACATTAGGCCAAGGCAGGCCCTTATATGTCGCATTCGAATATATCGCATACGATCTAATTGGTGAAGCGACCACCACAACAGCACGGAGAGAACCATGTCAGACCTCAGCGAACGCACCCTCAGCTCTTCCCCCGAAACCAAGACCCCGCCGGCGGTCGACCTCAAGCTCGAAGTCATCGTCATCCCCGTCTCCGACGTCGAGCGGGCGAAGCAGTTCTACGCACAGCTCGGCTGGCGGCTCGATGCGGACTTCGCCGGTCCGGACGACTACCGCGTGATCCAGTTCACCCCGCCCGGCTCCAATGCCTCCGTGATCTTCGGCCGGAACGTCACCCCGGCTGCGCCCGGCTCTTCCCAGGGACTGTATTTGATCGTCTCCGACATCGAGGCCGCCCGCAAGGAGTTGCTTGGCCGAGGTGTCGCGATCAGCGAGGTGTTCCATGCCGACGGCGATGTGCACGTCGGCGACGACGAGCCCTATCTGTTCGGACGCAATCGCCTGAGCGGTCCGCATCCCGAGCACGCCACCTATCGCTCCTATGCTTCTTTCAGCGATCCCGACGGCAATGGCTGGCTGCTGCAGGAAGTCACCACGCGATTGCCGGGCCGCATCGACGCCGCCGCCACCACGTTCACCTCGCAGGCCGATCTCGCCGCCGCGCTGCGCCGCGCTTCGGCCGCCCATGGCGAGTACGAGAAGCGGAACGGCGGTCAATACGACGCCAACTGGCCGGACTGGTACGCCGGCTACATCATCCGCGAGCAGACCGGCCAGCAGCAGGCGGCGTGAAGCAAGCGCGATCCTCGTCACCGGCGAGCCCGCCGGTGACGGATCTCAGACCCGAGGAGTTGAATATGACCAGGATCAAGGTTTGGACCATGGCGGCGCTGGTCGCCGGAGCCCTTCTGGCGCCGCTTGGCGCCGAGGCGCAGCAGAACGGTGTCACGCGAACCGACCTGCAGCGTCACGATCTCAGTGCGCAGGGACGCGAGGCCATCCAGGTTCGCGTCGACCTCGCGCCCGGCGTGGCGTTCGGAAAGCACACCCATCCCGGCGAGGAAGTGATTTATGTCCTCGAAGGCCAGCTCGAATACCAGATCGAGGACAAGCCGCCGGTCACGCTGAAGGCCGGCGACGTGCTCTTCATTCCGGCCGGAACGGTGCATTCGGCGAGGAACCCCGGCAGCGTCACGGGCAGCGAACTTGCCACCTACATCGTCGAGAAGGGTAAGCCCCTCCTCACACTGGTGAAGTGACGGGCCTACCCTCATGCCGGCACCGGCGCCGTCCGCGCCGCCGGCACCGGGCGGAACGTCATGATGATCAGGAACGCGCCGATGCCCATGACCCACGAGCCGATATAGAGCCAGGCGTAGCTCGCAAACGTATCGTAGATCAGGCCGCCCGCGAGCGGGCCCGTCGCCATGCCGAGGCTGCCGGCCATCGCGGTGCCGCCGATCACCGTGCCCATCATCCGCAGCGGAAAGTTCTCGCGCACGAGCACGGCATAGAGCGGCATGGTGCCGGCGTAGAGGAAGCCAAACAGCGCCGCGATCGCATAGAATGCGGCGAGCTCGCGCACGAAGACATAGCCGAGCGCGCCGAACGCCTGCGCCAGCAGGCCGAATACCAGAATGCGCTTGGCGCCGAAACGGTCGCCGAGCAGACCGAAGGCGATGCGTCCGCCCATCCCGGCGAGGCCTTCCACGCTGTAGATGGTGACGGCAGCGATCATCGGGATGCCGCAACTGATGGCGTAGCTGACGGTGTGGATGATCGGACCGGAATGTGTGGCGCAGCAGAAGAAATTCGTCAGCACCAGCGTGATGAATTGCGGCGAGCGCAGCGCCTCGCCGAGCGACATCTCCGCAGGTTCGTCGGACGACGCGGCCGGCGGGTTGTCGAGCGCCGGCGGGCGGCGCACCAGGAGCGAGACCGGGATCATGATCGCGGCGACGACCAGCGCGACGATCTGCATCGAGGTCCGCCAGTCGTGGTGCGACACCAGCCAGGCGGCGAGCGGCGCCATCGTCATCGGCGCCATGCCCATGCCGGCCGAGACCAGCGACACCGCGAGGCCGCGATGGGTGTCGAACCAGCCGGTGACCGTCGCCATCATCGGCGGCAGAATCGCGGCGGCCGCGCCGCCGACCATCAGCCCGAAGACGAGTTGGAACACGACCAGCGACGTCGCAACACTGGCGAGGCCAAGGCTCGATGCCAGCACGATCGAGCCGGTCAGCACCACCGGCAGCGGACCGAAGCGATCGGACAAGGTGCCCCAGATCATGCTGGTGAATGCCATCGCCAGGAAGCCGATGGTCATGGCGCTGGAAATGCCGGTCACCGACCAGCCGGTGTCGCGCGCGATCGGCTGCAGGAACACCGGCAGCGAGAACATCCCGCCGATCGCGACGCAGCCGAGCAGGCCTCCCGCCGCAACGATCACCCAGCGATAGTGCGAATTGGTCATTCCCGGTCTCCCCGTTGGCTCTCTGGCTGGAAGACGAACGGGAACGGCCGGAAGCTACAGCCGCTTCGCATTTTTTTGCGAGGAACCGATGGACCATTGGCCGGTGCCTGCGGCGTGTACTCCCGTTTGCCGCAGCGGTGTTATGGGATAAGTCGATTGAATCATGACTGTACGCCCAATCCTCCGTTATCCCGATCCCCGCCTCGCGCTTCCAGCGCGGCCGGTCACCGCGTTCGACGAGGACCTGCGCGAGCTTGCCACCGACCTGCACGAGACCATGCGTGCCGCGCCGGGAATCGGCATCACCGCACCGCATATCGGCGTTGCGTTGCGGGTCGTCGTGCTCGAACTCGACCCGGCCGAGGGCGCGCGGACCTATGTCAATCCGGAGATCGTCTGGACCTCGCCGGAGACGATCCTGCATCGCGAAGGCAGCGTCTCGATGCCCGGCGTCAACGACGAGGTGAGCCGTCACGCCCGCGTCCGGATCAGCTACCGCGACCTCGACGGCCATCCGCACATCGAGGAATCCGAAGGCCTGCGCGCGGTCTGCCACCAGCATGAGATCGACCAGCTCGACGGCACATTCTGGATCAGGCGGCTGTCCCGCCTCAAGCGCGAGCGGCTGATCAAGCGCTTCGAGAAGATCTCGCGCGGCCCCGTCTAGCCGGCAAGGCGTCTCCGCTTCACCCCGATGTGACGCTGAAGCAGCCTGTTTCATGCGAAGGTACCGCCGCGCCCGGCCATTAAGATTACGCCTTAACCAACCATTAATTATGCCTTTGCGGGCACCGCTGGCCCGGCTTAGCGTCGGGAAAACGGCCAGAAACGTAATGACAGGGTTTGTGCCATGACCACCAGAACGACGTTGATCGCGTCCCTCAGCGCGCTTGCGCTCGTGCTTGCCGCGGGCGAGGCGTTTGCCAATCCGGTCGGCGCGCCCGGCCCCGGCGCGG
>PJQE01000072.1_pt1 | contig 13127 bp, 11 predicted proteins | sample 1503751 | NCBI WGS metagenome assembly PJQE01 (sample SAMN07775948, study PRJNA414020) | Biofilm metagenome, whole genome shotgun sequencing project. | reverse complement strand
GATCTCGGGATAGCCGAAGGTGCAGCCATCGCCCGCAATAATCATGTCGCAGGAGATCGCAATCGTCATGCCGCCGGCGCGCACCGCGCCATCGAGCGCCGCGATCGTCGGCTTGCCCATCCGATACTGGGTGTCATTGAGGGCGAAATACAACCGTTCGAGGAACTTTTTGGTCTCGATCCCGGACTTGCCGCGGACGATGTCGAGATCGAGCCCCGCACAGAACACCTTGTGAGCGCTGCCGATGATGACGGCCCGCACCGCGTCGTCGTCTCTGGCCTTCGCCAGCGCCGCCAGCAATGCGTCGATCAATTCCATGCTGAGCGCATTGACCGGCCCTCGGTCCAGCATGATCTCCGCAATATTTCCGGAAGCGGAATAACGGATGAGGTCGGTACTCATGCCTTGCCTCCCTTGGCTCGGCGCACCGCGCCGGACCTGACCAGATCGTCAATGGCGTCCCGCTCGAAACCCGCTTCGAGCAGCACCTCGACACTGTCCTGGCCTATATCAGGCGCGGGACGCAAGTCATCCTCCGAAAAGCTCCCAATGCCCGGCGTCCGCGGCGAGTACACCAGCCCGACGCCCGGCGTGTCCTGGCATACCGCCGCCCGCGTCGCCTCGACATGGGCGTTGCGCAGCCATTCTCCGGGATCGAGGATCCGCTCGGCAATGAGATCGGCGGCGTGCAGCCGCGCAAGCCAAATATCCGTCGGCTGCGTCAGAAACACTTCCCGCAACTGCGGGATCAGCACATCGACAGCGTCGGCGCGCCGCGCGAAATCGGCAAAGCGCGGATCGCTGGCAAGGTCGTCGCGGCCGATGGCCGCGCATAGCCGCTTGTATTGCGGCTCGTTCACCAGGGTGACCATCATCCAGCCGTCGGTCGTTTGATACGAACCCGCGGGAACATTGAGGGCGCGTGGGGCGCCACCTTCCAGGATGTGCTCGGCGACCTTGTGGCCGAGTAACGCAGACGTCGACTGGCAGAGATTGACGTCGATCCAGCGCCCGGTCCCGACGGTGGCACGCGCAAACAGCGTGGTCGCGATCGCCTGGAAGGCATAGACGCCGGTGACGACGTCGGAGATGGTCGTGCCGGCCCGGTGTGGGGTGCCGTCGTTGCCGACATTGATCGATACGAAGCCGGAGAAGGCCTGCGCCACGGAATCGGAGCCCGGCCGCTTCGAATAGGGACCGCTCTGTCCGAACGCACTCACCGACAGATAGATCAGGCCCGGGTTGTCCCGCGATAGTTCCTCGTAGCCGATCCCCAGCCGTGCGGCGACACCCGGCCGAAAACCTTCGATCAATACGTCGCAATCCCTCGCCAGCCTTCGGGCGATCGCAATCCCATCCTTGTGCTTCATGTCGAGGCAGAGGCTGCGCTTGCCGCGGTTATAGACCGCCGACAGCGAGGTGTGGTTGCCATAGGTCGTGCCGAGCAAGCGCGACCAATCGCCCTCCGGCGGCTCGACCTTGATGACATCAGCGCCATAGACGCCCATCAGCATCGCACAGTACGGCGAGGCGATGCCCTGCCCGAAATCCAGCACGCGCAGCCCGCGATATGGCGCCTCATGCGTCGGCGACAGCTTACGTTCGATGGCCATATCTCCCCCCGGGTCGGGCCGAAAGCTACAGCGCAAGATAGCGCTGCCGAATGTTTTCGTTGGCTTTCAGCTCTTCGATCCCGGATGTGTAGACGATCTGGCCCTTGTCGATAACCGTCGCGTGGCTCGCGAGGCCAAGGCAAAAATGCATGTTCTGCTCGGCGATCAGCACCGTGGCGCCGGTGCCGCGGAGCTGCCGCAGCAGCTCGCCGATCCGCTGCACGATGATGGGCGCCAGCCCCTCGCTCGGCTCGTCCAGCAGCAGCAGCGCCGGATTTCCCATCAAGGTGCGGGCAATCGCCAGCATCTGCTGTTCGCCGCCGGATAGCCGTCCCGCGATCCGGTGTCGCAGCGGCTCCAGCAGCGGAAAGACATCATAGATACGCCGGATCGGCCATTCGTCTTCGCCATTGGGTCCCTTCTTGGCGCCGATGACCAGATTGTCCTCAACCGTATGCTCCGGAAAAATCTGCCGGTCCTCCGGCACGAAACCGAGGCCAGCGCGCGCGATGTGGTGCGGCCTCAGCCCGGAAACAAGTTTGCCGTGCAGCGTCACCCTGCCCCGGCGCGCGGGCGCGAGGCCCATGATCGCTTTCATGGTGGTCGACTTGCCAGCGCCGTTTCTTCCGAGCAGCGCCATGGTCTCGCCCTGCCGCACGGAAAGGCCCACGCCGAACAGGATCTGGCTGGTGCCATAATAAACGTCGAGATCCTCAACCTGGACCACCGGCTGCACACTCATGCCCCAGCCTCCGCGTGATGCTCGGCGCCGAGATAGGCTTCGATCACGGCCTCGTTGCGTCGGATCGCCTCCGGCGTCCCGGTGGCGAGAATCCGGCCATAGCAGAGCACGACGATCTCGGGCGCAATCTTGAACACGATATCCATGTCGTGCTCGATGAAAACCACCGTGATCTTCTGCTTCTCCCAGAGCTCCCTCACCTTGTCGATCATGCGCCAGCGCTCTTCGGTGCCCATGCCGGCGGTCGGCTCGTCGAGCAGCAGCACCTTGGGATCGAGCACCAGCGCCAGCGCGATGTCGAGCAGTTTCTGATCGCCATGCGACAGCGTCGCCGCAACGTGGTTTCGCTTGCTGGCGAGCCCCAGCAAGTCCATCGCATGCTCGGCGCGGTCGCGCGTCTCAGCCAGGGGAAAACGCCGGTGCAGCACGCTGGCCCGGCGCTGATCGGCGCAAACCGCGGCCAACATGGTTTCCTGAACCGTCAGCGAGGGAAAGATGCTAGCGACCTGGAATGCCCGGCCGATACCGTGGCGCACGATTTCCGGCGGCGTGCGGCCTGCGAAGTCGAGGCCATTGAGCAATATCTGACCGGAATCCGGCTTCAACGCGCCGGTGATCAGATTGAAGAAGGTGCTTTTTCCGGCACCATTTGGGCCGATCACGGCGGTGAGCGATCCATCGGCAAAATCAAGCGTGACGTTGTCGGTCGCCTTGACGCCGCCGAACGATTTGGAAAGCGAGCGGATCTGCAGCATAGCTAGCCGCGCTCCCCGCTGCCGTTACGGCGCTGCGCGTACCATTCGACGACGAAATCCATCAGCCCCTTGCGCAGGCCGATCGCAAAGAACAGGATAACGATCCCGAGCACGAGGCCGTGATATTCAGTCAGGCGGGTGACGGTGTCGTTGAGGATCAGGAACAGCACCGTGCCGACCATCGGCCCCAGGAATGTCGTGACGCCGCCGAGCATGTTGATAAAGATGCCCTCGCCCGAGGTCGTCCAGTAAGCGAATTCCGGATAGGCGCCGGAGACGAAAAGCGCCATGATCATCCCGCCGGTCGAGGCAAACAGCGCCGCGAGCACGAAGATCGTCAGCTTGGCGCGCCAGACGTCGATGCCGATGAAGCTGGCGCGCGCGGCGTTGTCGCGGATCATGCGTAGCGTGTAACCGAATGGCGACTGCGCGATCTGGCGCATCAAGAGAAGCCCGATCACCAGCAGCGCGCAGCTCGTGACGTACAGATGCATTTGGTTCGACAGATCGATGCCCCAGAAAGACGGTCGCGGAATCCCGCCGCGCAATCCCTGGTCGCCACCGGTCAGCGATACCCAGGACAGGATGGTCGAGTGGATCAGCATCTGGAAAGCCAGCGTCACGAAGGCAAAGTAGATTTCCTTCAGCCGCACGCAGATGGCGCCGATGACGAGCGCGACGAGGAATGTGATCGCCAGCGTCGTGACGAAGGCCACCGGAACAGGGACGCCGGTCCTCTGCATCATCAGGCCGAAGCCATAGGCGCCGAGGCCGAAGAACATGCCGTGGCCGAACGACGTCAGGCCGGTATACCCGACCAGGAGGTTGAGCGACGTCGCGAACAGCCCGTACGCCGCGCAGCGGATCACGAAGTCGAGCAGAAATTTGCTGCTGAAGACCACCGGCAACAGCGCGAGCACGACAAAGACTGCAAGCGCGATCAGGACATCCCGATTGCGCCGCGGCCTTGCCTCGGCGCGGCTGGCATCGAGCGCCGGCACGCGCCCGGCCTGCAGCTCGGTCATGCGACCTCCTTGCCGAACAAGCCGGTCGGCCGCGACACCAGCACGATCACCATGAATAGATACATCAGCCCTTCCGTGAACAGGGGAAAGCCGAGCGATCCGAACGAGCGGATCAGGCCGATCAAGAGCGCACCGATCAGCGCGCCCAGAATCGAGCCCATTCCGCCGATCACGGTGACGATGAAGGATTCGATCAGGACAGAGAACCCCATACCCGGAGTCAGCGAGCGGACCGGCGCCGCAAGCGCTCCCGCAAGGCCTGCCAGCATGCCGCCAAGCGCGAATACGCCGCCATAGATCAAACCGGTGTTGATTCCGAGTGCCGATACCATGCCGGGATTATGCGCCGCCGCACGGATCACCTTGCCGATCCGCGTATTCGCCAGTCCGAGCCCGAGCACCGCCGCGGCCGCCAGCGCTACGCCGATCAGTAGAAGATAGTATGGCGGCACCACGCCACCGGCAATGAACAGCGGCGGCACCTGGAACACGGCTGGCATGCCCATCGACTTGAACTCGGGCCCCCAGATCATCCGCACCACGTCGTCGAAGATCAGCACGAAGGCGTAGCAGACCAACAGTTGCATCAGCACATCGGCGCCATACACCCGGCTCATGAAGCCGCGCTCGAAGATCAACCCTATGATGGCAGTACCGACGGCGCCGCATAGCATCGCCAGCGCAAAGCTGCCCGAGAGCTGATAGGTCGTCATCGCAAAATAGGCGCCGAACATGTAGAAGGCGCCATGGCTGAAATTGACCACCTTGAGCACGCCGAAGATCAGCGTCAGCCCGACGGCGACGAGAAACAGCAACATGCCGATGATGAAGCCGCTGGTGGTTTGCGTCACCAGACAGGCTGAGCTGGCGAGGCAGCCGGTAAGCGCGTCGAGGTCCAAGGGAAGCATCCATTGCGGCGTACTGGAAAGCCCAGCACGCGAGAAACCATCCGTCAGCGAAACGGAGCCGGCCTCGCCGCCTCCGTCATCGCCGTTCGATCAAATGTAGCCCTTGCTCTTCTTCCACTCGGCTTCGAGCTCGAAGATCGTCTTCCAGTCGCCTGCCTGGACCTGCGGTACGTAAGGCTCCTGCGGGATCGTCGTGCCCCAGCCGATCGCGTAGCCGACCAGCGTCTGGTCCTCGGCGCGCATGGTAACGGTGCCGTCGGCGCCGAATGGCGACTTGATCTTCAGGCCGCGCAAGGCTTCCGCGATCTTCTTGCCGTCTGCCGAGTTCGCCTTCTTGGAGGCTTCCGCCAGCAGCATGATCGCCGTCGCATTCTCCCACGACCAGTTGGTGGGATACTCGCCGTACTTTGCCTTATAGGCATCGCCCCACGCGGCATTGTCGGGCGTTGCCGGATAAGTCTTGATATAGCGGTTGCCGGAATGGATGCCCTTCGGCAGATTCTTCACCACGGTCAGCGCGGTGTAGTCGGCCATGTTGACCGCGAAAACTTCCATCTGGCTGAACAGCGCGTAGATGTTGGCTTGATCGATGTAGGAGGTGAGATCGCCGCCCCACAGGCATGAATACAGAGCCTGTGGCTTGGCCTGCAGGATCTTCGTTACGACCTCGGTGTAATCGGGCTGGAACAATTTTGGCCAGGACTCGCTGATGACCTCGACGTCGGGCGCAAAGCGCTTCAGATAGGTAACGTATTCGCCGGTGGTGTCGCGGCCATAAGCATAGTCGGGCGAACAGGTCGCCCATTTCTTGAGGCCCTTCGCCTTCGCAATCGCCGCCGCATAGCTGCCGCCGACGATCGAGTCGTGTACGCCCTGGCGCGCCGTTCGGAACGCGTTCGGAATGTGCTGCTTCGGATCAGCGGTCAGCGACGAGGTTTCCGAATTGGTGTGAATGCAGAGCACGCCGAGATCGCGCGCCACCTCGTGCACCGCGAACGCGCCGGATGAGGCTTCCGCATCGATCAGGATTTCGCATCCGTCGGTGTTGACGAGCTCGCGCGCCACGCGCGCCGCTTCCTGCGGCTGCCCCTTGGAATCGCGGATCACCATTTCGATCGATCGTCCGGCTAAACCGCCGGCGGCGTTGACCTTCTCGATCTCCAGCATCACCGCGTTGCGCGACGATGTGCCGAGCTGCGCGACGCGGCCGGAGAGAATGGTCGGCATGCCGATCTTGATGGTCTTGGGTTGCGCGCGCGCCACCCAGGGTGTCGCGAGCGTTACGGCTCCGGCGCCCATCATTGCCAACGTCGCACGTCGGCTCACGCCCGGTTTGCGGGTTCTCGTCATTGCTTCCTCCCTGTGGGGTTGGGTTCCCAAGTCCCAGCCGGAGATCGTGTCGTCTCCGTACGTGACGAGAATTTCAGAGCAAAGGGGGTGACGTCAAGCCAAAGATGAACTACGAGTCAGAATTCATCAAACGGGGAGGAGCCGTGCAACCGGCCTTTTTGACGGGAAATGATCAATCTTTCGAGCTTCATCGCGTATCACGCCCGGCGGACACCGGACCGCTGTGCGCTGAAATATCGCGGCGAGGACATTTCCTACGCCGAGTTCGATCGCCGGATCAGACGAGTCGGCGGGTGGCTGGTCTCGCGCGGGATTGGTCCCGGCGATGTCGTTGCGGTGCTGATGAAGAACAGTGTTGCATTTCTCGAACTGGTGTTCGCAACCAGCCACATCGGTGCGGTGTTTCTGCCGATCAACTATCGCCTCTCCGGCGATGAGGTCGCCTACATCATAGGCAATTCCGGGGCGCGCATCCTGATTGCGGATGAAGAACTAGCCGGCATAGCGGCTGGCGGCGCGCCAGTGACGCTGCTCACCGAAGCCGCGCAATCGAATGCTTCGATTCTTGCGCCCGATATCACGCCCGCGCCCATGCATGTCCGGCAGCCCCGCGACCTGATGCGGCTGATGTACACGTCGGGCACCACCGACCGTCCCAAGGGCGTGATGCTCACCTACGGGAACATGTACTGGAAGTCGGCCGATCAGACGCTGGTGCTGGGGTTGAACGGGGAAACGCGATTGCTGGTGGTCGGCCCGCTCTACCATGTCGGCGCGCTCGACCTTCCGGGCATTGCGGTGCTCTGGCACGGCGGCCTGCTGTCCATCCACCGCAACTTCGAACCCGAGCAGGCACTCGCAGCGATCGAAGCCGAGAAGCTCAACGGGACATGGTTCGCGCCGGTCATGACTTCAGCGATCCTCACCTGCCCCACCCGCAACAGATACGACGTCTCCAGTCTCCGGTGGGCGATCGGCGGCGGCGAGAAAACCCCGGAAGCGCGGATCCGCGCCTTCTCCGAGTATTTCACGAACGCGCGCTACATCGATGCCTATGGCCTGACGGAAAGTTGCGGCGGCGATACCTTCATGGAAGCCGGCCGCGAGATCGAGAAGATCGGCTCGACCGGCCGCGCCATCGCGCATGTCGAAATCGAAATCCGCGACGATGCCGGCCACAAGCTGCCGGCAGGGCAGAACGGCGAGATCTGCCTGCGCGGGCCGAAGGTCACACACGGCTACTGGAAGGACCACGAAAAGACCGCCGCCGCCTTCTTTGGCGACTGGTTTCGCACCGGCGACGTCGGCTATCTCGACGACCACGGCTTCCTCTATCTGACCGACCGCAAGAAGGACATGATCATCTCTGGCGGCGAGAACATCGCCTCATCCGAGGTCGAGCGCGTCATCTATGAACTGCCCGAGGTGCGCGAGGTCGCCGTTATCGGCATGCCGGACGAACGATGGGGCGAAATGCCGGTCGCGGTTATCGTTCTCGGGAATGGCGCCACGCTGGATTTGGCCCGGCTTGCCGAACACTGCCGCGCCCGCCTCGCCGGCTTCAAGGTGCCGAAGCAACTGATCATCCGCGACAGCCTGCCGCGCAACCCTTCCGGCAAAGTCCTCAAGCGGGTGCTGCGCACTGAGCTGGAAACTTAACGCATGACGCAGTCATCACAGGCCGCATCTGGCAAAGTAACGAAACTAAACCGCGTCGAGCGCAACGCCTGGACCAAGCGCAAGATCTTCGATGCCGCGACCAAGGTCGTCGGCAAACACGGTTACGCTGAGGCGTCCGTCGCCCGCATTACAGAGGAAGCCGGCGTCGCGCAGGGCACGTTCTACAATCATTTCGAGAACCGCCAGGAGTTGCTCGACCAATTGCTGCCTAAGATCGGCATCGATATGGTTCACTTCATTCGCGAGCGCACCGGGAATGCGGACGCCGCACGGCAGGAAATCGAACGTTTCAGCGCCTTTTTCGAATTCATCCGCGAGGTGCCGGAGTTCTTGCGCATCCTCAACGAAGCCGAGTTCTTTGCGCCGAGCGGCTATCAGAAACACCTCGACAATATTTCCATCGCCTACGTTCGTATTCTCAAGCGCGCCCGCCTCTCCGGGGCCATCGTCGATTTCAGCGACGAGGAGTTCGAGGCAATCGTTCACATGTTCATGGGCGCGCGCGGCTATCTCAGCCGACGCTACTCCTATGCCGACGGCGCGGTCACCGCGGTGCCCGGGCACGTCATCTCAGCATACCGTAAACTGGTGACGCGCGGTCTCTTCTCTCCGGCAAAGGCAACCGCCCATGACCTCTGACGGCATCGTCCTCGTTACCGGCGGCAGCCGCGGCATTGGCGCCGCAACCGCGACGCTACTTGCCGAACAAGGACACCGGGTTGTGGTTGTCGACATTGCGCCGGAGCCGCTGACTGGCACGCAGGTGATCTTGTGGCCGGCGCCGTTCGACGTCGCGAGCGAAAGCGACGTCGTGAGCGGCATCGCCGACATCGAGGCCGCGCACGGTCCGATCACGGGCCTCGTCAACGCCGCCGGCGTGTTCGGCAAGATGCACCGAATCGAGCGCGTGCGGATGGAGCAATGGGACCGCGAGGTCAATATCGACCTGCGTGGCACCTTCCTGGTCGCCCGCAGCGTCGGCGTAAAGATGGCGGAGCGACGCCACGGCGCAATCGTCAATGTTGCCTCGGTTGCCGGCATGACCTCGGGCCCGATCCATGCCTATACCGCGGCAAAAGCCGGCATCATCCAGATCACGCAGACGCTTGCGGCCGAATGGGGCCGCACGGGCCTGCGGGTCAATGCGGTATCGCCGGGCTTCACCCGCACGGCTGCGTTGGAAGCTGGCATCGCTTCGGGCGCGCTGAACAGGAAATGGCTGGAAAGCCCGACCGCGCTGAACCGGCTGGTCGAGCCGATCGAGGTCGCGCACGCCATCGCCTGGCTGCTTTCGCCGATGAGCAGCGGCGTCACCGGCATCAACCTTCCTGTCGATGCCGGCTACATCGCCGGCACCACCTGGGCCGCCTATGGCGGCTTGCCGGAACCGTCACGCGCGTAAACGAGGACGTGAGCATGAATATGGAGCTGCCGCGCAAGAAACTCGATCTGTCGTCGGCGATCGCTGAAGGCGACATCCGCGTGCTGCTGATGGTGCTGGTGCACTTGACCGGCGACGAACGCTGGCTGGAGCCGCCCTACAGGCCGAAGCGCGACGTGCGCCTGATTCCGGATCCGCAGGCCGGTCTGCCGCCGGAAATCCAGGCTGAAATCCGTTCAGCAGTGCTGAACCTGTTCGCGAACGGCGAGCCCAAACCAATCATATCAGATCCCGGCGACGAGCTGATGCTGAAGATGATGCGCGCAACGCTCGGCGAGAATGTCGCGCCGGAGTACGCGCCGCTGATGCGCGAGGAGATGGGCTTCATTCCGCGCGAGGCGCGCTGGACCCATCCGCCCTCAGACGAGAAGCTGGCGCAGCACCACGTCCTGATCGTCGGCGCCGGTGTCTGCGCCATTGCGCTCGGCACGGCGCTCGGCCGGCTCGGCATCCCCTACACCATCGTCGAAAAGAACGACGAGCTCGGCGGCACCTGGTATGTCAATCGCTATCCTGGGTGCGGGGTCGATACACCGAACCATTCCTACTCGTTCTCGTTCGGCAAGCGTAACCCGTGGACGCGGTATTTCGCGCAGCGCCAGGAATTGCTCGATTACCTCAAGGCAGTCGCGCTCGAGCACGGCATCCGAGCGCATCTGCGCCTCAACACCGAACTGACGTCGTCGCGCTGGGACGAGACCAGGCGGCGCTGGATCTCGACGTTGATGACCCCGAACGGCGAGGAAACATTTGAATCGACCATCCTGGTCAGCGCCATCGGACAGCTCAACGATCCGCACCCTGCCCACTTCAAGGGCGAGGAAGACTTCAAGGGCCAGATGCTGCACTCGGCACTTTGGTCGGATGACATCGAGCTGGACGGCAAGCGCGTCGCCGTGATTGGCACCGGCGCCACCGCCATGCAACTGGTGCCGTCGATCGCCGACCGCGTAGCTTCTGTTACCGTCTATCAGCGGACCGCGCAATGGGCGCGGCCCGTCGCGGGCTATTCCGATCCGATCACCGAGGGCGCGCAGTGGCTGCTCGCCCATCTGCCGTTCTATGTGCAGTGGTATCGCTTCAACATGTTCTGGCGCTATGGCGACGGCCTGCTCCCGTTCCTGCGCAAGGACCCCGACTGGCCGCATTCCGAGCGTGCGGTAAACAAGGGCAACGACCGGCATCGCGAGGAGCTCACCAATTTCATCCTGTCCGAGCTGAAGGACCGCCCGGACCTCGTCGAGAAATGCGTGCCGACCTATCCTCCTTACGGCAAGCGCATCCTGCTCGACAACAATTGGTTCAAGACGCTGACCAAGCCGAACGTCGAACTCATCACCGACAGGATTGACCATTTCGCGCGCGACGGCATCGTTGCTTCCGACGGCACATTGCGGCCCGCGGATATCATCGTCATCTCGACCGGCTTCAAGGTCACGGAAATGGCGGCCCGCCTCAACATCACGGGGCGTGACGGAAAAAATCTGAAGACGGCCTGGGCCAACGACAACCCGACAGCGTATCTCGGCCTTACCGTGCCGGACTTTCCCAATCTCTTCGTCATGCTCGGGCCCAACTCAGGTCCGGCGCATGGCGGCAGCGTGATCTTTCAGTCGGAATGCCAGAGCCGCTACATCTCGGCCTGCCTCGTCGAGATGATCGAAAAGGACATCGCCGCGATCGATGTTCGTCCCGAAGCGCATGATCGGTACATCGAGAAAGTGGATGCCGAGCATGAGCAGTTGATCTGGACTCATCCAGGCATGACGACCTACTACCGCAACAGTCAGGGCCGGGTTTTTTCGGCAATGCCGTGGCGGTTCGTGGATTACTGGGCGATGACACATGATCCCGACTTACGTGACTACCGCCAAACAACGCGCTGACGCAGTTCCCGGGAACCGGTCACGCGCGGCCATACTTCAGGATAGCTTGACACCGACCTACATCTGCCGCAGCATTTCGCATGCTGCACCTGCAGAGTCAGGGAGCGTACAGCTCTCCACTTCTGAAGGAATTGGCGCCCCGGTTACATGATCGAGACGACAGGCAGCGAGAGCGGACGCTTAAGTCCGTTGGCCAACTCTTGGAGAGGAGCATGACGCCGCCGGGTCATCCGGTGACCTTGCTCAGCGCAAGGTCCAAGTGCGATTGAGGTCAGAAGCAGCTGTCAGCCTCATCGTGCCTTCGACAATTTGAACATATCTGCGGGACCGGAGCGCAAAGGCCACGTGCTCCCGGATCCTGAGACCCTACTGGTGTGTACCAGAACTCCTTCGTCTGTAACGAAGATGTCGGGCCCCGCGATGCTCTCATGCACCGGGGCCCATTCGTTTTTGCAATCGTCGAAAACGCGAGGCGTGGTTTCCTCTTTTGTTCGGATCGCGGATACTGAGCCGCTCGAACAGGAATGCGCCATGGATAAACCACGCGTCCGAATCTACACCGACTACAAGAGCCCCTACGCTTTCGTCGCCAACAAGCGGCTGTTCGAACTCGAGGAAATTCACGGCGTCGAACTCGAATGGCTGCCCTACACGTTGCGCATTCCCGAATTCATGGGCACGGTCGAGGAGCGCACACCGCATTTCTGGCGCAAGGTGCGCTACTCCTATATGGACGCGCGACGTCATGCCAATGCGCAGGGCCTCATCATAAAGGGTCCGCGGCGCATCTATGACGCCTTTTATGCCAGTGCCGGCCTGCTGTTCGCGCAGCGCAACGGCCTATTCCGTGCCTACCACGATACGGTGTTTCGCCGCTTCTGGAGTCACGACCTCGAGATCGACGAGCTGTCGGAGATATCGGGCGTGATCGCCTCGCTCGGCGGTTCTGCCGAACAATTCGAAGCCTACGTCCGTGGTCCGGCGCGCGCCGAGCACGACCGCATCATCGACGAGGCCGAAGAACTCGGCGTGTTCGGCGTGCCGACCATGGTCTTCAACGGCGAATTGTTCTGGGGCGGCGATCGCATCGACATGCTGATCGAGCGCATCAAGGACCCGGAGTCGACCGCGACGGCGCTGGGTGGCCGCCACCGGAAATGAGTCGGTGCCCGGCTACATAAAGCCAACGGGAGTCCCGAAAGCTCACGCCAGCTTGGCCCCTGCCCACGGCGGGGAGACGAACATTCCGGGTACCGCCGCTTTGGGCCACAGATCGGGATAGGGGGAAGCCTAGCCGCTCCGCCCTCCCACACTACCGTACGTACAGTTCCGTATACGGCGGTTCGAGAAGTTGCGCTCACGCGCTTCGATCAAGGTCGGAGACCGAGCGATTGGAAGTAGGCATTAGAGCCGATAGAGAGGGCTTTACTCCGGGCGAGATGCCAGAGGCCCGGCCGCTGCCGGCCGTCTTGCGCAATTCCCCCTCCCAGCGCGATGAGTGCCGCTCGGCGGACGCCGTGGTGTTTTCCACTGACGCCACGGGGCGACCCGCAGTCGCAACCGGACTCTTGGACCTTAGCCATGGCCGCACCTTACGCCGACATTGGCAGCGCGGCGGGAGAGCGAGCGCTGGTAGTGGCGAGCAAATACCGCCTCGCGCCGAGACGATCGTTGGCGCGGCGTGACCACGCCGGCAGAGATCGGTGGACGGCGCGCGAGGGCTTTCA
>PJQE01000071.1_pt1 | contig 13255 bp, 13 predicted proteins | sample 1503751 | NCBI WGS metagenome assembly PJQE01 (sample SAMN07775948, study PRJNA414020) | Biofilm metagenome, whole genome shotgun sequencing project. | reverse complement strand
CGACGGAGAGAAACTGCCTGTCGATTACCGGAAAATCGAGGACAACCTTTATTCCATACTTCTCGACGGGCAGTCGCTGACGATAGGGGTATTCAAGAAGGGTAAGAAGGTGCAGGTCTTCTTCGACGGCGACCTCTACGATCTCGAATCCATTTCCGAGAGGGAGCAGAGAAAGTCTTCGCTAGCGGCATCAGGTGTTCAGGAGATAAAGGCCCCGATGCCGAGCAGGGTTGTGAAGGTGCTGAAGAGCGAGGGTGACGAGGTTTCGAGGGACGAGGGGGTTGTGGTCATCGAGGCCATGAAGATGGAGAGCGAGCTGAAATCGCCGATTGCCGGAAAGGTCCGGAATGTGATGGCGAAGGAAGGGGACGCCATAGAGGCCGGAACGGTGCTTATGGTCGTCGTGTCGGACACCCCGCCCGCCGAATAGAATCCCCGCAGCCTAACTGAACGCCTCAAGGAAATTATTGCTGGGGCGATGAAAGGGGGCCCGATCCCGAGGGCGAACGTGTCCACTCGGTTCCGTTACTCCACTTTATCTTATTGCCGTCGCTGCTCACGTGTCCCGTTATTCCGAGAGACGGGATGTAGAGCTCGCGGCTGCTCCTCGCCTCGCCGTTACTCTTCTGACCGCGCTCGTTCGTTATGCTGAACTTCCATCCGTTGTCGTAGACCTCGATCCATGTCGGCCTGTTCCCGTGATACCACCTGCCGCTTATGTGCGTCTTTCCGGCGGGGTATCTCGTCCACACGGTGTTGTTCGACCAGCTGATCGAGTTCCCGCCCTCTTTTATAGAGCCGGTGACGTTCCACTTGGGGACCTTGACGTGCCAGGGGTCGGTGAAATATCCCACGGCCTTGTCTCCGTTCTCGTTGACGAAGGTAACGTGATCGCTGTCCCTGACATTGATATGGGTTTCGCTGTTATTGTGGTACCAGACTCCGCTGAGGCCGTAGTCCTGGGAGTAGGACGCGGCGGCGGATGCGAATAAGAGAATAAGGAAAAGCGATACCGATTTTTTCATGGCCGGTCTCCGGATAGCAGGTAGTTACGTAACGAATTATATAATCCCGAAGCCGTCCGGGCAACGAGAATCAGATGATTTCGCCGGACTTTACCGCTTCCAGGTAGAGGTCGCCGAATTCTTCGACTGTTAACGTTTCGGCGCGGCGGGTCCTGTCTATTCCGGCGGCGGCGAGGATACCATCCGCGGCTCCCTTTTTCAGCACGGAGCCGAGGGAGTTTCCGAGCATCTTCCGCCGGGACGAAAAGGCGGCGCGGAGTATTTTTTCATACGCGGCCTCGTCGGAGATGGGAACGCGGGGCTCGGGGAGCGGGCTGAGCTTGAGCACGACGGAATCGACCTTCGGCGCGGGCCAGAAGGACGAGGGCGGCACGCGGAAGAGAGCCTTTACGTCGAAATATGTTTGCACGAGGACCGAGAGGGAGCCGTACTCCTTTCCTCCCGGCGGCGAGGATATTCTTTCCCCTACTTCGAGCTGGAGCATGAGGACGAGCGTGGAAAAGAGGGTTCTCTTACGGAGGAGCTTTACGAGGATCGGGGAGGAGACGCTGTAGGGGAGGTTCGATACGACCTTCATCCTTCGCCCTTTGTGCAGGGCCTCGAAGTCGACTTCCAGAGCGTCTGCGCATACGAGCTCTATATTGGTTTTCTCCGGAAGAAGCCCCCTTAGCCTTTCGGCGAGCCGGGCGTCTTTTTCGACGGCGGCTACGCGCGCGGCCTTTTCGGCGAGAGAAAAAGTGAGGGCGCCGAGACCGGGGCCTATTTCGAGGACCTCGTCTTCAGGCTCGATGCCGGCTTCGGATACGATGCGCTCTATGACCCTCTTGTCGGTGATGAAGTTCTGCCCGAGGCTTTTACTCGGCCTTGCGTTCCCGGCGGAGAAATAGTCCCTCGGTTTAAATTCGCTTCTTTTTTCTTCTGTCATTTTTTCTTCGGGATAATGCCGGGACGCACTGACCCTGCAGCCGCGCGGCTACCGGCAGAGAAACGGAGCACCTTATTCTCCGCCTAGCTTCCGAGCTCTTTTAAGGGAACGTCCTCGAAATGGGTGACCTTATTCTTACCGTGGTTTTTGGATTCGTAAAGGGCGCGGTCGGCCTTGGCGACGAGGGAATCCTTGTCGGACGCGGAGACGGGATAAGTGGAGATGCCGATACTGAGCGAAATTTCGATCTCCCGGTCGTTAGATTTCAGCGGAGACCTGTAGAGGTTGTTGCGTATTTTTTCGGCTACCGCGAGCGCGCCGTCCTTGTCGGTATTAGGGAGTATAACGGCGAACTCGTCGCCGCCGTATCTCGCGGGTATGTCTATTTTACGGAGCGAATTAGCGAGCACGGTCCCGACCGAGCTGAGGACCCTGTCGCCCGCCTGGTGCCCGAACGTGTCGTTTATGGTTTTCAGATTGTCGACATCTATAAGGAGGAGCGACGCACGGGACGAGTACCTGTCGGAGTGCGACAGCGTGTAGGAGAGCATTTCCTGGAAGTGCCTGTGGTTGTAGAGACCGGTGAGGCCGTCCCTTATGGCGAGCTCCTTTACCTTCTGGAAGTTAAGCGACGCCGTCATCGACTTGGCCGATTCGTTGCATATGATCTTGGCGAGGCTTATCTCGCCCTCGTTGAACGGGCTCCTGGATTTCCGCCCGATGACGACGCAGCCGAGGACCGCCCTCTCACCGCCGCCCTGGTCGGGCGTCATTTCGTGGAAGGGGCATATGAGAACGGACTTCAGGTTCTTGACGCCGAGGCCGAAGTCGACCTCTTTTCCGTAGATGCTCTTGTAACGCGACCTCGAGGAAAGGTCTTCGAAGTGAAACGCCCCGCCGGTGCCTGTGACGAGGCCGACGAGCGTGTCGCCGTGGGGGACGTCGAGGTCTTCCAAGTGCTCTTTCATGCCGTCGCTCGTTCTCTTGAGACGGCTTATGCCGTTTTCCCTCTCGACGATGGATATTCCGACGAAGTCGGACTCGTATATTCTTCCGAAGGTTTCGACGACGTGGTCGAGAATGACTTCGATATCGCTCGTGGAGCTCAGCCTCTGTGTGAAATCGTAAAAGGAGTTCAGCTCCTGCGAGCTGAGGTAGACCTTTTCGGAGAGCTGGAACCTGTCTATCATCTCGACTATTCTGTCTGAAACCAGCGAGACTATCATCTTCTCCTTCTCGCCGAAAACGTCCTGATGGAGGCTGTCGATCACCAGGAGGCCGAAGACCTCCTTCGCGGACTCATCGGAATTCTTCGCGGCTTTCAGAAGAAGAGGCGTCGCGAGAAGGGATTTCACGGGGACGCTTTGATTATAGTAGAGGAGATTTTTCCGGACGTTCTTTATGCTCGTTATGAGGACCTGGGTTTTGGTCTTGAAGACCCAGCCGAGGTAGCCGCCCCTGAAGTTGAGCTTCTGCCCGCTGTCGATGTTGTCCCCGCTCTTGGAGACGAAGTCGGCGATGCCGAAGAGCCCGTCTTCCATTTTGAGGTAGAGAATTATGCTGTGGCCGGGTACGAGCTCGCTCAGGATTTTCAGCGAATTCCTTATCTCGTTCCTGAGCTCGAGCATGCCGAGGGAATCGTCGCCGCTGTCCCTGGACGGGGCGCCGGAGATGGCCCCCGGGAGTATGATGTTGTCGTTCTTCTTTTTCCTTAAAAATCCCGGGGCGAGGCGTTCACCGCCTCCTTTCAGAAGGAGCCCGAAGACGGCGGCCGAAACGAATAGTAGAAAGAGCTCGACGGGAAGGGACGGGCCGGGGCGCTGAACGGCCTGCAGCATAGCGACTGCAAAAAACGACAGAAGGCCAGCTTCCCATCCGAAATAGAGGATCACGAGAGGGACCATGATGTAGGAAAGCGGGAACATGGCGTTGCCGAATACTTCTAGGAGCGCTTCGAAAACGAGCGTGAAAAGGAGGGCGAATTCGAGCCTGTCGAGAACCGGGATTTCGTTCCGCCCGGAGTTTATGAAATTAATGGTTTTGTAGGCCGCGGCCGGTATCAGAAGAAGGAACGCAAGGATCGAGAAGGCATTTACGGACTGGAGACTGTCCTTCAGCAGGAGCACGACTATCAGCGCCGAGAGGAGCAGCGTGAATACCTTGCCGAGAAGGTAGTTCGAATACGTTATCTTATTCTTTAAATCGATAGATTTTTTCACCGGTTTTTATCATCCCGAGCTCATCTCGTATTATTTTCTCCATGTAAGCCTTGTCCGTTTTTATAAGCCCTATTTTTTTCCTGAGCTCGTCGTTGGCTTGCTGAAGCTCCTCGCCCTCTGTTTTCACCCTTTCGTTTTCCTGGTGAAGCGCATAGACGTGGGAGACTTCCCTCGCGAAGAGGTAGACGACGAGGCAGACCGCGGCCAAAACGAGAATTATCCTGAATGCGTGCTTTTCCATCTCAGAAGAAACTGAACCCTCCGGTGATAAACGGGTTTGACTTCCTCTCTATTCCTATCGTCGTCGCGGGGCCGTGCCCGGGATAAACCTTGTATGAATCGGGGAGAGGCATGAGCTTCGATTTTATGGAGCCCACGAGCTCGGCCATGGTGGTGCCGCCTGTAAGATCCACCCTGCCCACGCTGCCCGCGAAAAGCGTGTCGCCCGAGATCACGACGTCGTCTACGACGAGGCATATGCTGCCCCACGTGTGCCCGGGCGTGTGAAGGACTTTCGCCCGGAGGCTTCCTATCTCGACCTCGTCGCCCTCTTCATAGTAGCCCTCGACCTCGGGAACTTCTACATTGCCAAACTGCGGGAACCTCATCGCGGCCTCGGGTAGGGCCTCAAGGACAGGCACTTCCTTGGGGTGTATATAGAAGCCGACCCCGAGCGCTTTTTTGGCGACTTCGGCGCCGGCGACGTGGTCTATGTGGGTGTGCGTATTGACTATCTTGGTTATCTCGACGCCCGATCTCTTAACTTCGCGTAGTATGTCGCCCCACTGCTCGCCCGGGTCTACGAGTATTCCCTCGTTCGTTTTCTCGTCACCGAGTATGTAGCAGTTCGTGAGAAAAATACCGCCCGGTATACATCTTAAAATCATATCGTTACACTCTTTCTCCAATGCTTAATTTATGGTGAAACGCGCAAACTCGCCTGTGCCCCCGGACCTCGATACTTGGACGGCTTTTACCCTCGCCCGGGGCGGCCCTTCGCGGCACCAGCTTACGAACTTTTCGACCAAGTTTGTATCTCCCTCGGCCACCGCCTCGACGGTGCCGTCGGGGTTGTTCCTCACCCAGCCGGTGAGCCCGAGCTCTTCCGCCTTCCGCCTGGCAGCGGCCCTGAAGAATACCCCCTGGACCCTGCCTTTAATGATAACTTGCACTCTTGCCAATGACATGCCCGAGGCTCAGGTTACCAAAAACGCCCTATGGCTGTCGACAACCCACCCCGGACCGATAAATTTCGACAAGCCAAAGACTTAGAATACAAGCCTTAAAGCGTTTCTTTAATAAAAACACAGTACATCAATTTTAAATGAATTTCCAGTACCTTTATTAATGTGAGCGGAAAAATAATCGGGCAGTTTGAGTAGCCACGCCAGGGAGGCGATTGTTTGACAGCCAAAAACCCAAGGGGTATTTTGTTAGCCATGAGTGAATACAGGGCGTGGTTTGCCTGCATAGACGACGAATGCGGCGAAACTTACCCTCTTGACGAGATAATTTACCGCTGCAGGAAGTGCGGAAACCTCCTCGAAGTCCAGCACGACATGGAGAAGCTCAAGGAAAAGTCGGCCAAGGAGTGGAAGGAGCTTTTCGACAACCGCTACAGGAAGCAGTCGTGGCCGCACGGGAGCTCTGTCTGGGGGAAGAAGGAGTGGGTTTGCCCCTACGTCGAGGACGAAAACGTCGTTTCGATGTATGAGGGGGCGACCAACCTCTTCTGGGCCGAGAGGTTCGGCTCCCAGATAGGCATGGAAGATATCTGGCTCAAGATGTGCGGAAACAGCCACACAGGGTCGTTCAAGGACCTCGGCATGACCGTTCTCGTGTCGGTCGTAAAGCAGATGATCGCCGACGGGAAGAAAATACCGGCTGTGGCATGCGCCTCGACGGGGGATACGTCCGCCGCGCTCGCCGCATACTGCGCTTCCGCGGGGATACCGGCGATAGTGTTCCTGCCTAAAGATAAAGTATCAGTCGCACAGCTCGTTCAGCCGATATCGAACGGGGCGCTCGTACTATCACTCGATACGGACTTCGACGGATGCATGGAGATGGTGCAGAAGGTCTGTACGCGGAACAATATATACCTCGCGAATTCCATAAACTCCCTCAGGATAGAGGGACAGAAGACGATAAGCATAGAGCTCTGCCAGCAGTTCGACTGGGAGGTGCCCGACTGGATCGTGATCCCGGGAGGGAACCTCGGGAATATATCGGCACTCGGAAAGGGCTACCTCATGATGCGGGAGCTCGGGCTCATAAACAAGCTGCCGCGCTTGGTGTGCGCCCAGGCCGAGCATGCGAACCCGCTTTATCTCAGCTACCTTAAAAATTTCGAGGAATTTCATCCTGTGAAGGCGCAGAAGACACTCGCCAACGCTATACAGATCGGAAACCCTGTGAGCGTGAACAAGGCCATAAGAACGCTCAGGGAATTCGACGGTATAGTCGAGCAGGCAAGCGAGCAGGAGCTTGCCGACGCGGCCGCTCTGGTGGACAAGACGGGGACTTTCAACTGCCCTCATACGGGCGTTGCGCTGGCGGCGTTCCTTAAGCTCAAGGAAAGGAAAGTCTTCAAGAAGTCGGACCGTGTGGTAATCGTTTCGACGGCGCACGGGCTGAAGTTCGTCGAGTTCAAAATAGGCTATCACATGAGCCAGCTCGAAGGGGTTTTCTCGAAGTATGCGAACAGGCCAGTCGAGCTTCCGCCGGATTACGACGCAATCACCGAGACGATTTTCAAATCCATAGAGAAGTAGCCCGATACCCGAGCGGCCGGGTTCATTTCATTGGGACGCTTACTCAGCCCCCGAACCTTACGATCATGTCTACCAGGAAATCGACGTTGGCGAAGTTCGTGATTTCGCTGCTGCCGAACGGTATCTGAACACCCGCGCCGAAGCTGAACATCTGGCCGCCTACCCTGACGCCGGGGGTGACGTAGGCCCCGGTGACGTTGCTGTCGAAAGTCGTCGAAGACGCAAGGAGGAGCTCCAGAAGAAAAGAAGTTGTGAACGGCACTCCGAAGTCGGGCGTGACGCTGGCGGTAGCGCCGTATTTCAGGATCAGCTCGGTGCTGTCGCCGCCGGTATTGAACGGGCCCTGATCGGCCTTCTTCGCGTTGGTCATTATGTCGAAATCGAGGTTCGCCTGCAGCGCGAACATGTTCGAGCTTATCGCGAAGACGGCGTAGGGGACGAAAGTGTAGGCGTCGTCGGTGAAATAAGAGAAGTCGCGGAAGTAGGAGCGCGCGCCGAGGGCGCCGTCGTCGTTGCCTGTCGTGGGGAATATGGTTTCGAAGCCGACTGTGAAGACTGTGTTCCCGGACTCATAGAGGGCGTACTTGGTTCCGGCGCCTATGTTGCCGAAGTCGTAATCGCCGTCGCCGAAGACGTCGCCGGTTACGCCCGCGAACGGGAATATGCCGTAGAGGCCCCAGTAATTTTCGGATAAGGCGATGTCGAGCCGGAGCTGGTTCATGACGAGCGCGCCGCCGCCGTCGACTGGCGCGATCTCGAGATTGCCCTTAAGTCCTGTCGCGCTGTAGGGGTGCTCTAAAAAGAACGAGTACGGAATGCTTCTGCCTGACGCCCCGGCCCCGTTTACCGGAAACAGGGCAACCGAAAGGATTGCGGTAATCATCGAAATGACCAGGAGCGCTCTTCGGGGGCGGTTTTTCTGTTTCATGCAGTCATACCTCCGGCCGTTTTAGGTTTCATTTTATAATAGAGGAGGTTATATTTCAAGTAATTTCTAAGATTATTCTGCAATACGCCTTAATTACATAATATATTCCAAATAACATGTGCTTTTGGGAGATTCGGACGGATTTTTAAGGAAATATGAGAGTATTTGCCCATTCGAGCACGATTGGATAGATTTCTGGGGTATGAAAGTGAGGGGTGGACTCTATATAATTACGGACCAGAAGCTTATCCCGAGGGACCGTTTTGCGGAGACTGTAGAGGCGGCTCTCAGGGGCGGCGCGAGGATACTGCAGCTCAGGGAAAAGGACACGCCGCGGGATGAAATCGTCGACATCGGTAAAGAACTTCTAGGCATAACGAGGCGTTACAACATTCCGCTTATTATCAACGACTCTCCCGAGATTGCCGCAGAGATAGGGGCCGACGGCGTGCACCTGGGCGAGGAGGACGCCGGGATCGCTCACGCAAGGAGCGTGCTCGGGGAGGACGCGATCATAGGGGTGTCGTGCTACGGAAGGATTGAAAGGGGGCTTGACGCAGTCGCCGGTGGCGCGGATTACGTCGCCTTCGGGACGCCTTACAATACGCCCACGAAGCCCGGAAGGACGCCGACGCCGTTCGAGGTTTTGAGGGAGGCCGCGACCCTGATAAAGGACATCCCGGTATTCGCGATAGGCGGCATTACGGCGGAGAATGCGGCGGACGTTCTCGAAACCGGGGTTTCGGGCATAGCTGTCATCACGAGCGTTTTCGGAGCGGCCGATCCAGAAAAGGCCGCGCGCGAGCTGGCAGGGATCGCAGCGCGTTACGCCGGAGCCACCGGCGCGTAGATCCCGATGCAGGACCTTCCGCGCCGTACATAGTTCACGAGATTACCCGAAATGTTCGGGTAACCCATTTTGCCCTTGATTCAGAGCTCAATAGATCGCTCGGCCCGGTCGTTCAAGCCCTTCCTTCCGAGAAGGATCGAAAGCTCCGGAAAACCCCCGACCGGTTTATCGTCTATCAAGACCAGGGGCGCTCCTCTCCATTTGTATTTGTGACATACTGCCTTCCACAGCTCGGGATAAAGGGCTATCGGTACCTCCCTGTATTCGAGTCCAGCTCTTTCAAGAACGGCCTTGGCCGCGTCGCAGTATATACAATTGCCCCTGGTGAAAATGGTGACCCCCGATAGATCGCAATCCTCTAACGCGTTTTTATGTTTCGGTACGGACATAGCTTTCTCCTTCAAATCCAGAATAATCCCGCGTGAAAAGACGCAGTCTTTCCACGTTCAGTGTATGCGGGTGTTGGCTTCGGAGATTTAAAGAAGACGATAGGGAGGGGACTTATTGGTGATGTTAAACGTAATTAAATCGCGTTTCGGTTCCTCTGGGCCCGTATGGTGTTTTCTCGCAGATTCTGAAAAGACGATAGTGCCGACTTCCGGGATTTCAGCCGGCTGGAAAGAAACATTCGCAACGACGCCACTGTCGAGACTGTAAATCGAGCTTCCCCCAGGGACGGTATTACTGTGCATATCCCCGGACACGCTCCACGGATCGCCATGGAGGACCCCTGTGAGGCAAGGGGCTTCGAGGTAGATGTTATATTTCGGGCCACCGTTTTCGTAGGCGAAGAGCGTGGCGAGTGTGAGGGATGCCAGTATGAAAAGAAGTGGCATACTCTTCCTGAAATTCATATTGAAGGTCACTTTACCACACTTTGGAGCCGGTAGTAAACCGGTTTATTCCGCTGGTTTGCCTTTATACGGAACCTTATCGTTGTACCGGAAGGACTCCAAGACTTCGAAATGTAGAGGAATGGAACCCCGAAGCACCATCAAACTACTATATTTACCAGTTTTTTGGGTACGACTATGACCTTCCTCGGCTCTTTTCCCGCGAGGAAGCTTTTTATTTTTTCGTCGGCGAAAGCGGCCTCTTTCATCTCGTCTTCGCTGGAGTCGGGGTTCATCGAAAGCTGGCTCCTGACCTTACCGTTTATCTGAAGCACAATAGTAACATCCGCGCCGGTGACGAGGCTTTCGTCCCACTTGAGCCAGGGCTCGTCGACGAGGGAATCGCCGCGGCCGAGCTCAGCCCAGAGCTCTTCGGTGACGTGCGGTGCTATTGGATAGAGGAGCCTTACCATCGCCTCTATGGATTCCCTTAAAACGGAGGCGTCTCCTTTCCCTTCGGGCTCGAAGCGGGACGTGTCATTTAGTAGCTCCATCACGGCGGCTATCGCGGTATTGAACTGAAATTTTTCGAGGTCGTCGGTGACCTTTTTAATCGTCTTGTGGACTTTCACACGGAGCGCCTTACCCGCCTCGGATATGGCTGCGGGGTCGGGCGAGGCTTTGACGTTTTCGATCTTATCGAACCTGTCGTAAATGAGCCTCCAGAGCCTGCTCAAGAATCTGAACGCGCCTTCGATGCCCTCGTCGCTCCAGTCGAGGTCTTTCTGAACCGGGGCCGCGAAGAGCATGAAGACCCTCACGGTATCAGCGCCGAACCTCGCTATCATGTCGTCCGGGTCGACGACGTTGCCGAGGGACTTCGACATCTTGGCGCCGTCCTTTATGACCATGCCCTGTGTCAGCAGGTTCGAAAAGGGCTCGTCGAGCCTGCAGAAGCCGAGGTCGCGGAGGGCTTTCGTGAAAAACCTCGCGTATAGGAGATGGAGAATCGCGTGCTCGATGCCGCCGATGTATTGATCGACGGGGAGCCAGTAATCGACCTCGGACTTGTCGAATATGCTCTCGTTAAAATGCGGGGACGCGTACCTCAGGAAATACCACGAGGACTCGACGAAGGTGTCCATCGTATCCGTTTCGCGGCGCGCCGGGCCGCCGCACTTCGGGCACGTGGTGTTGACGAAGCTTGGGGCCTTCGAAAGCGGCGAGCCGCCTTTACCTGTGAATTCGATGTCGAGAGGGAGCTCGACTGGGAGATCCTTGTCAGGGACGGGGACAATGCCGCACTTGTCGCAGTAGATGATCGGTATCGGCGCGCCCCAGTATCTCTGGCGGGAGATGCCCCAGTCTCTCAGCCTGTAATTTATCTGGCGCTTGCCGAAGCCCTTTTCCTCGGCGTATTCGATTATCTTCTGCTTGCCGTCTTCCGAAGGCAGCTCCGTGAACTGCCCAGAGTTTATCATGACGCCCGGTTCTTCGTAGGCGGCCGTCATGTCTTCGGCCTTGAGGTTCGCGCCTTCCGGCTCTATGACGGGGATGACAGGAATCCCGTACTCGGCGGCGAATTCGAAATCCCTCTGATCATGCGCCGGGACCGACATGATGATGCCGGTGCCGTAGGCGTAGAGGACGAAGTTGGCGATGTAGATCGGCACGCGCGCGCCGTCGAAGGGATTGATTGCGTATGAGCCTGTGAAGACGCCTTCCTTTTTCGCGCCTTCGGCTATCCTTTCGAGGCTCGTTTGCCGTATGACACGTTTAATAAACTCCGCGGCCTTTTCTTCCCCGGGCTTGCCCTTGATCAGCGCAGCGGCGAGCGGATGCTCGGGGGCGATTGCCATGTATGTTACGCCGAAGACGGTGTCGGGGCGTGTCGTGAATATGCTGAGGTTTTTTTCTCCGCCCGTGGGCTCTTCGAGCGGGAATTCGATCTCCGCGCCGGTGCTCTTCCCGATCCAGTTCTTCTGCATGGCGAGCACTCTCTCAGGCCAGCCGTCTTTCAGCTTTTCGGTAAATTCCAAGAGCTCGTCGGAGTATTGAGTCGCTTTAAAGAACCACCCTTCCATCTCTTTCTGGACAACCTCGGAGCCGCAGCGCCAGCAGTACCCGTCTTCGACCTGCTCGTTGGCTAGGACGGTTTCGCACGAGGGGCACCAGTTCACGGTCGTAGACTTCCTGTAGGCGAGCCCCTTCTCGTACATTCGTGTGAAAACCATCTGCTCCCATTTATAGTAAGACGGGTCGCAGGTGGCGATTTCGCGTGTCCAGTCGTAGCTGTAGCCGAGCTTCTTCAGCTGGGCCTTCATCTGGGTAATGTTCTCGTAAGTCCACTTGGCGGGATGGACGCCCCTTTCGATGGCGGCGTTCTCTGCCGGGAGGCCGAAGGCGTCCCAGCCGATGGGATGGAGGACGTTGTAGCCCATTGTCCTCTTGAAGCGGGCGATGACGTCGCCGATGGTGTAGTTCCGGACGTGGCCCATGTGGATGCGGCCCGAGGGATAGGGGAACATTTCGAGGACGTAGTATTTGCGCTTACCCTTTTCCACGCGGACTTCGTAGAGCCGCTTTTCGGCCCATGCGTCCTGGTGTTTTTTCTCTATTTCATGTGGTTTATAACTTTCTCTCATTACCCGCTCACTGTCCGGAAGTTCCTATTAGGATAGAATTATTTACCATAATCACAAGCGGAGGACAAAGTTCCGGTTCGGAGGTCGCTTATGGATTTTTCCCGTCAAACCGTGTTTTATATAATGTGAGGTTGCCCGAAGAAGGAAGGGATTCCAGGTATGAGCCGAGAGCGCGAATTAAAAGAGATAGCCGGGGATCTGAGGCGGTACTATGAATTCCAGAAGGATATGGGCGTGAAGAGGGTATTCCGGGAGAGTAAGGAAACCGCCGGGGACAGGATAGAAAGGAAGTACCCCGGACCGGAGGAAGCTGTGACAGCGAAAAAACCGATTCTGAAAGAAGATTCAGTACCGATGTCCAGAGAAGATGTAATCAATGTACCGGAGCAGATGGGTATGTTCGATTCCTCCGCGAAGATAATGCCGTTAGAAGAAATAAAGAAGGAGCTTTTCGCGCGTATGTCGTCACGGCTTTTCGAAGGGAGCAGGCAGATCGTTTTCGGCGAAGGGAATCCGAAGGCGCGGCTCGTATTCGTCGGCGAGGCCCCGGGCAGGGATGAAGACCTCCAGGGAAGGCCGTTCGTCGGAAGGGCCGGACAGCTACTGAACAAGATAATCGAGGCCATGGGTTTAAAGAGAGAAGATGTGTACATCTCGAACATCGTGAAGTCGAGGCCGCCCGACAACAGGACCCCTACGCCGGAAGAAATGGCGGAGTGGGAGCCGTTCCTGTTCCAGGAGCTGAGGTCGATAAATCCAGAGGTGGTGGTGTGCCTCGGGAATACGGCGTCGCAGTCGATACTTAAAACGAAGGCGAGCCTCGGGAGCCTGCGCGGAAAATTTCACCGTTACGGAAAGTTTAAAGTCATGGTAACTTATCATCCAGCCGCGCTTCTCCGGAATCCGAATTTCAAGAAGCCCCTTTGGGAAGACATGCAGGTAGTGATGAAGGAATTAGGAATCTCAAGACCGGGCGATTAGCTCAGTGGATAGAGCGCAGGCCTCCGAAGCCTGAGGTCGGGGGTTCGAATCCCCCATCGCCCGCCATGCTTACAC
>PJQE01000070.1_pt1 | contig 13263 bp, 11 predicted proteins | sample 1503751 | NCBI WGS metagenome assembly PJQE01 (sample SAMN07775948, study PRJNA414020) | Biofilm metagenome, whole genome shotgun sequencing project. | reverse complement strand
CTCTCGCCTGAAGCGCTGCGCCTGAATCCCCAATTCGACACCAGTGGCCGCACGGGCAGCAATTTTTCGCGCATCAACCGCGATATCCGCTTCGCCGCCGACAAATCGCCCTATCGGCCGCAGATGTACCTGATGTTCAGCGACCAGCGGGCCGCGGACGGGGACGACGCCCAGCTCTACGTGGGCGCATCGGCGGAAGCGGTCACCTCCGGCTTCCGCATCTACGGGCAAGGCAAACAGACGCGTCTTGTGCGACTTGCCCGGCCGCGGGCGGCGGAACACGCGACGTGGCTCGAGCAGCAGGCCCGAAAGCTGCGGTCGCGTTACGAGAGTTACTGGTATTCGGTGGAAAAGGGGGAGTGGACCAAACACGGAGGCTGGCCCACGCGGCCGGACAATTGGAAGAAACTGAAAGGCTGGATCGTTCGGCGCCGGATGTCGCCGCGGGCGGCGAGCCGCTCTGGCTTTCTGGACGACGTCAGCCGAATCTTTCGGGAAGTTTTCCCGCTCTATCAGTTCGTCTCCTCGACGAAGTGGAAGCCTTGAACGCTGCACTCAGACTCTCCCTTACGGAGGCTCCGGTGAGATTTGCGGCCGTTCGTGGAGTTGCGCTACTCGAAGCCGTCGTTCTGGCCACTCTTCCGCTGTGGGTCGATCGCGCGTGGGCGGCGGAGCGACGCGCCGGAGTGCGCGCGTCACAAGAGAGGCCGGCGGCCCAGGGTACGCCGCAGGGGCAGGCCGCGCCGGAGCAGGAGAAGAAAACTCCGCCTCCGGAAGAGAAAACCTCGCGCACCTCGAGCAGTGTGCGCATCGGCGGAGCCGACGTCAAGTACACGGCCACGGCCGGCACGGTGAATCTGAAAAAGGAGGACGGGACGCCGCGCGCCAGCATCTTCTATATCGCGTACACCCGCGATGACGGCGGCGACCCCGCGCGGCGGCCGATTACTTTTACCTTCAACGGCGGCCCCGGCTCTTCCTCGGTGTGGCTGCACCTGGGGGCCTTCGGGCCGCGGCGCATTTCGATGGGAGACGCCGGCGCGCTGGCCCCGCCGCCGTATCGGATGGTGACCAACGAGAACTCGATCCTCGACGTGACCGATCTGGTGTTCATTGACCCAGTCACTACCGGCTACAGCCGCGCCGTCCCGGGGGACACTGCGCGTCAATTCCACGGTATCCAGGAGGACCTCGAATCCGTGGGCGAATTCATTCGCCTGTGGACCACGCGCAACGAGCGCTGGGCATCGCCCAAGTTCCTCGCCGGTGAAAGCTACGGCACGACGCGGGCCGCCGGGCTCTCCGGCTTGCTGCAGTCGCGGCACGGAATGTTCCTCAATGGCGTGCTGCTGATTTCGTCCATTTTGAATTTCCAGACGGCGCGCTTCGACGTGGGCAACGACCTGCCCTTCGCCCTGTTTCTTCCCACGTACACAGCGACGGCCTGGTATCACAAGAAGCTACCGGCCGACTTGCAGGCCAGCCTGGCGAAGGCGCTCGACGAGGCGCGGCGCTTCGCCGCGACCGAGTACACCCTGGCTCTGACCGAAGGCGACCGCCTGTCCGGCGCACAGCGCGCCCAGATCGCGCAGAAGCTGGCGCGCCTGACGGGTCTTTCACCGGCTTACGTCGAAGAAACCAACCTGCGCATCAACATTACGCGCTTCTGCAAGGAGCTGCTGCGCAACGAGCGCCGCACGGTGGGGCGGCTGGACAGCCGGTTTCAAGGCATGGACCTGGACGCTGCGGGTGAGCGCAGCGAGTTCGACCCCAGCTACGCTGCGATTCAGGGCCCGTACTCGACCGCGCTCAACGATTACGTGCGCCGCGAGTTGAAGTTTGAAAGCGACCTGCCCTATGAGATTCTCACCGGGCGCGTGCAGCCGTGGAATTACGAGCCGTATGAGAACCGCTACGTCAACGTGGCCGAGACGCTGCGCAGCGCGATGACCCAGAACCGCGACCTGAAAGTGTACGTGGCCAACGGTTACTACGACCTGGCCACTCCCTTCTTCGCCACGGAATACACCTTCGACCACCTGCAGCTCGACCCTTCCCTCCGCAGCCACATCTCCATGAGCTACTTCGAGGCCGGCCACATGATGTACATCCACGCCCCCTCGCACGCCAAGCTCCGCCAAGACGTTGTCGCCTTCATTCGCGCAAGCACGTCACGATGATCTTAGCGGGGCTGAAATGAAGAGATTCCTCAGAATCCTAACGTGGGCGGGCATTTCGCTAGCCGGCGCGGGGGGGCTGGCGGCCATTGCGTTTGAGCGCGGCGAGCCGCTAGGCGCCACGTGGTTTATTGTCGCCGCGGGGTGCACCTACCTGGTTGCCTACCGTTTCTACTCCGCCTTTATCGCCGCAAAGGTCTTGGCGCTCGACAATACGCGGGCCACTCCCGCTGAGCGGTTGGACGACGGGCGCGACTTCGTTCCCACCAACAAATGGGTCCTAATGGGCCACCATTTTGCTGCCATCGCCGGGCCCGGGCCGCTGGTCGGGCCCACGCTTGCGGCGCAGTTCGGCTATCTGCCGGGCACGCTGTGGATCATTGTCGGCGCGGTGCTGGGCGGCTGCGTGCAGGACTTCGTCATCCTGTTTCTTTCCATCCGCCGCAACGGCAAATCGCTGGGGCAAATGGCGCGCGAAGAAGTTTCGCGGCGCGGGGGGATGATTGCGCTGCTGGCGGTGCTGGCCATCATGGTGATTCTGTTGGCAGTGGTGGGTCTGGTGATTGTCAACGCGCTGAAGGCTTCGCCCTGGGGAACGTTCACGCTGGCCATGACGATTCCTATCGCCATGCTGATGGGCCTGTATATGCGCTACTGGCGGCCGGGACGTGTCCTCGAGGCATCGGCAATCGGCTTCGTGCTGATTGTGCTGGCGCTGGTGGCGGGGCAGTGGGTGGCCGAGTCGCCCTCCTGGGCACGCGTCTTCACTCTTTCCGGACCGGCTTTGGCCGCGGCCATCATCATTTACGGCTTTGCCGCCTCGGCTTTGCCTGTTTGGCTTCTTCTGGCCCCCCGCGACTATCTCAGCGCGTTCATCAAGGTGGGAGTAGTGTTCGCACTCGCCGGAGGCATTTTGTTCGTGCGCCCGGCGATCCACATGCCGGCTCTGACCCGTTTCATTGACGGCACCGGGCCTGTGTTTGCCGGCACGATTTTCCCCTTTTGCTTCATAACCATTGCCTGCGGGGCGGTCAGCGGCTTCCATTCGCTCATCTCTTCCGGCACCACACCCAAGATGATTACGCGCGAGGGGCACGCCCGGCTGGTGGGTTACGGGTCCATGCTGATGGAGTCCTTTGTCGCCGTCATGGCCATGGTAGCGGCCTGCGCACTGGCTCCGGGCGTCTACTTCGCCATCAACAGCCCGGCGGGAATCGTCGGCGCGACTCCCGAAGCGGCGGCGGCCACGATCACTGCCTGGGGCTACCCGGTGGAAGCGGAGGCTATGACCCTGCTTGCGCAGCAGGTCGGCGAGGAGACGCTTCTCAATCGCACCGGCGGGGCTCCCTCACTGGCCGTGGGAATGGCGCAGATCTTCAGCTCAACCATCGGCGGTGCGCGCCTTTTGGGCATTTGGTACCACTTTGCCATCATGTTTGAGGCGCTTTTCATCCTGACGGTGCTGGACGCGGGCACGCGCGTCGGGCGCTTCATGGTACAGGAGCTTCTGGGACACGTGTGGGCGCCGATGGCCCGCTCGGGGTGGTATCCCAGCATCCTGATTTGCAGCGGGCTCATCGTCGCCGCCTGGGGCTACTTCCTGTTTCAAGGCGTGCTCGACCCTCTGGGCGGCATCAATTCACTGTGGCCCCTATTTGGCATTGCCAACCAGTTGCTGGCCACCGTGGCGCTGGTCGTGGCGACCACGATTCTGATCAAGATGAAACGGCTGCGGTGGGTGTGGGTGACGCTGGTGCCGACGATATGGCTGGTCACGGTCACGATGACCGCCAGCTTCCAGAAAATCTTTCATGCCAATCCACGGATCGGATTTCTGGCACAGGCTCGCGTGTTGCAGGAGCAGATGGCATCCGGCGCCGTTGCCACTGAGCGCGTTGGATTGACCGAGCGTCTTATCTTCAACAACTATTTGGACGCGGCAGTGACCGCCCTTCTGATTGGCATGGTCTTCGTTCTGATCGGAGAAGCCCTGCTCGAGTGGTATCGAATTCTTCGCGCGCGCAAGATGGCTTCCTTGCGCGAGGCGCCTTACGTGGCCACACGCTGGGCCGAAGGAGACTAACCATGATTCGCCGCCTTCTTGACTTCTGCTCCTACTGCCAGGGAGCTCTGCGCGCGGCCGGCTGGGCTTGGTGGTGGTTCCGGCAGGTTTCGGGTGATGCAGCGTACGAGAACTATCTGCGAAGCGCTGCTGCGGCGAAGGCAAATCTACAGGACGATTCGCCCTCCAGGCCCCTCTTGTCGCGAGAAGAGTTCTTCCTGGAGGGGCTGCGGCGGCGCTATACGGGTGTAAGCCGCTGCTGTTGAAGAGTTAATCATCGCAGTGCGCGATGAACAAAAACATGGACGCCGCGCCTCCCGAACCCTATAATTTTGGTTTGCTTCAAGACGCTTTCCGTCCCAGACATTGAGGAGCCCTCTCGGATGAGCACTGCACCAGCGAAGACCCCGCGGCTTGTACCCGAGGTTCGCCCCACGGCTGCCCTCCAGTTGTATCTGGAGACGATCATGTACAAGACCCGCGAGCGGCTGGAGTTGATCAATATTACGCGGGACCTGAATGAAGTCATCCGCAAGCACGGGTTGAAGGCCGGCTTTGTCGTCGTTCAGTCCCTGCACACGACCACTGCTGTTTTCATCAACGAGTTCCAGCAAGCCCTGATGGACGACATCAAGGCCTTTCTGGAGCGGCTGGTGGGGCGCATTGACTACTGGCGGCACAACGACCCGCGGCTTTCCGAATGCGACCGCAAGAACGCCGATTCCCACCTCCGTGCCATGCTCCTCGGGCACACCCTTTCGCTGCCTGTACGCAACGGGTCACTGGCCCTGGGGAATTGGCAATCCATCATCCTGGCCGAGCTCGATGGGCCTCGCGAGCGCGCCGTGCAGATTCAGGTGCTCGGCGTTCCCGATGAGCCTGACTCGCAGGCGAAGTAGCCTCGGCTGGTTCCAATCCGCCAACACCTTTCTGTTTCGGCCCTTCCCTCTTCTTCGAATTTGCGCTTCAATCGGCTCGGGACATGCTTCCCTTTAGGTGGGAGATGGCGGAAACGGAGCCTTGTACCTCTCCGGACTGTAATCGGCGAGCGGTGGCCGCGCTGCGGGGCCGCAGGTTATGTCTGGACCACTTCCTCAGCGAGTGTTATGAGCAATTCGACCGCTTTCTGGGCTGGCAACAGGAGCCCTTCGATCCCGACCGCGCCAATTCGATCCGCGGCCTTCTCGAGGAGACTACACGCCATGCCGGGAGCCTTCTCGAATCGGGGCGGGACCTCAGCAATCTCGAGCGCGCCCGCTTGATTGACATCCTGGCCCGGGGCAAGGAACTGGCCCGGCATCTCCGCCGGAGCGAGCGCAAGCCGGTGGCCATCCCCGTCGTGCTGCGTTCGGAAACCCCGGGGCGCGCTTGGGAGGAGGCCACAGAGACGCAAATCGTCAGCCTGCACGGCGCCAAGCTTCAGCTCCGGCGTGCGGTTCGCTACCACGAGACGCTGGTGGTGATTCGTCCCGACACCCTGCAGGAGGCCCGAGCGCAAGTGGCCTGGCGGCGCGGCGCTGCCAACGGCCGATGCGACGTGGGCATCGAGTTCCTGAACGGCGGCAATTTCTGGCAGATGGAGTGGAACCTCGCTGCACCTGCCCAGCCCCACCCCCTGCATTAACCCAAGCGCCCTTGCGGCTGCACACGCCGGAAGCGGGTGTTAGAATCCCAGCGGAGAAATCCTGGATGAAGCGGGCACAACGAATCGGGATTCTCACCGGCGGCGGAGACGTCCCGGGGCTCAATTCGGTCATCAAGAGCGTTGTTTATAAAGCCACCGAGCTGGGCTTCGAAGTGCTCGGCATTCGCCGCGGGTGGGAGGGCCTGACCAATCTTCGCCTGGGAAAGGAACTGGACCCGGAGTATCTTCGCCCGCTGGACCGCGCCAACACGCGCGGCATCGACCGCACCGGCGGCACCATACTGCACACTTCGCGCACCAACCCGCAGCGAGTCAAGCAGGCCAACCTGCCGGCGCACTTCCCGGCGGCCCGTCTGCAGCAACTGCAAACCGCTGCGGGCATCTACGATTTCACTCCTGTGGTGATGGAGAATATCGAAGGGCTGGGCGTCACGTTTTTGATCGTGATCGGCGGCGACGATACGCTCAGCTTTGCCAAGACCCTCGACTCCCACGGTGTGCCTCTGATCGGCATCCCCAAGACCATGGACAACGACGTACGCGGCACGGAGTACAGCATCGGATTCTCCACTGCCATTACCCGTGCCAAGGAGCTGATCAACCGCCAGCGCACGACCCTGGGGTCGCACGAGCGCATCGGCGTTTTTCGCATTTTTGGCCGTGATTCCGGCTTCACCGCGCTGTATACCGCCTACGTGGCTTCGGCGCGTTGTGTCCTCCCCGAGGTGGAGTTCGATCTCGAGCGCCTCACGGCCATCCTGCTCGATGATAAGCGCAACAACCCCAGCCGGTATTCCTTCGTGATTGCCTCCGAAGGCGCCGTTTGGAGAGGACAGAAGGTCGGCGAAATCGGCGAAGCCGATGCCTACGGCCACAAGAAAAAGGCCGACATCGGCCATGCCCTTGCCGAAGAGATTCGAGCGGGCACCGGCGAGGACACCATGTCCAGCGACCTCACCTACGACCTGCGCAGCGGCGAGGCCGACGCACTCGACCAGATGGTAGCCACCACTTTCGCCAACGTCGCCATGGACCTGGTCCGCACAGGTGTCCATGGCCGCTTGATTGCCGTCCAGGACGGCAAGTACACTCATGCCCCGCTGCCCGACCCGAAGCTCGGCCCGCGCAAGGTGGACGTCGCGCGCATGTACAATGTGGAACGATTCCGTCCGCACTACTCCGATAAATTGGGCGCCCCACTTCTGCTGAGTCCCGAACACACCTGACACAGCTCGGCAGTTCTTGCCGCTCCCGTTTCGCTTGCGTCTCACGGCCAGCCTGCCTACAATGCTGGCGTCCTGCTCAGGGACGAAAACATCGATCCTTTCCACAGGGGGTGTAGTGATGCGGCGAGCGTTTGCCCTTACGATTGTACTTTTCGTCGTTGCGGGGTTGGCCCTGGCCCAGTACGGCAGGCCTGCCGGAGGCTCGGCCGACAAGCCGGACTACAGCATGACCGCCACCTATATCGAGGCCTGCAGTTGCGACATGTTTTGTCCTTGTTATTTCAATCCGCGTCCCACCAAGCATGGCGACCGCCACTTCTGCGAAGCTAACTTGGTTTTGAAGGTGGACAAGGGCTACTACAAGAATGTGGACCTGACCGGGGCCAAGGCATGGATCGCCACGGACCTGGGCCACGATTTCACGACCGGCAAAGGGGAATGGCTGGCGCTGACCTTCGACCCCTCGGTGAGCGAGGCGCAGCGCGCCGGTTTGGTGGACATCTTCGGGAAACTCTATCCGCTGCAGTTCAAAGTGCTGGGCGCAGATACGGCGCCCATCGAATGGAATATTGACACCCAGAAGGGCGTGGCCACGGCACGCCTGCCGGGGGGAAAGGGGGAAGTCATTCTGGATCGCTGGAAGGGGACGGACCCCAGCAAAGAGAGCGTGCTCCACAACGTGACCTACTTCGGGGCTGATTCCAATACCGGCTTCCGCATGTGGAAAAACAGGCGCCACGCCTACAACAATCATGGCAAGAAGTTTGAATACAGCGGCACGAACGGCTTCCTGGTCACCATCACCGTGATGGGCAAGGCCAAGGCGGCGACGGCGGATTAGTCCTCAACCTAGTAGAGCAGGGAAGGGCATCTCGTTCTTGGGGATGCCCTTTCCTTTGGGTCAGAAGTCTTCTTCTTCCTCGTTTCGTTTCAGTCTACTCGTTCTCAGCATGATGTGAACGTCGCGCGAGCGCGCGTCGGCGAGAATGGCTTGCCGCGCATCTGCGGGCAGGGCCTCGGGGGGATAGACACCGGTGAGGTTGCGGGGAAAATGCTTCACAAACAGGGCGGCGAGCTGGGCTGTCGCGTTGGCAATGGGTGTGGTCAGCAAGCCGCGTTGCCGGATTTGATAGAGCGTCGGGAAGCTGGCGTCCCAGCGGAGTTCCCGGGGCTGGTCTTTCTTCACGCCATTCACGATGACGGCGGCCGCAAGACGCGCGTTTTGCAGCACGCCGCGCCGGATGAGGCGGGCGACAACGCGCGGCGTGGGGGTTCGCGGGAAGCGTGCGGCCACCAGGCCGCGCGATTTGGAGAGCTTCCCCTGGCGGTGCCAGCGCCGCAGCCGGTCGATTTCTTTGCCGCCGATCTTGACGTCCATCTCGCGCATGGGAATCACGTGCGGCAGGGTGCCCACCTCGTCCTGAGCGGCCAGAACGACGGCGGTCTCCCCGATGGGCGGTGGAAAGCGGAATCTCTCGCGCTCGCTGAAGCGCTTTTCCAGCCGAAAACGGCCCTCCCGGTACACCCGTGGGCGCGACACCGACTGGTCGAAGGAAACATCGGCGGACCACTGCGAGATGGGGTCATCGCTCTCGGTGCTCTCGTAGAGGCGGATGTGGACGGACTCAACGCTGTCCAGCATCTCCGCGCTGCGCGCCACCAGCAGATTCGTCAGCCCCGGAGCCACGCCTGCGGTAATCACGGCCAGGCGTTTCTTGGCGGCAAAGCGAGGGTGGTACCGTAATTGTTCGGCCTTGAACGGGTTGCGGGTCAGGTGCGCTCCCAGGTCGAGGTAGTGAGCCCGCAGGCGCAGAGCCGCGCGCAGCACAATTTCGTTGAAGACAGCCGGTGCGGCGTTCACCAGGAGATGGCATCCGCGAGCCGCGCGGACAATCCCCCACAGATTGCGGGCATTCACCTCGGCAACGCTAAGCGGGCTCTTCTTCCCCAGGAAGCGCCGCGCCCGCTCCGGCTCCCTGTCCCCACACCACACCGTATGCCCTTGCCGTAGAAGAAGTTGGGCCAGCAAGGAGCCCGTCGCTCCCGTCCCGAGAACGAAGATGCGCATCGGCCCGAAACTCTATCACAAGCCCGCCTCCGAGGTAGAGGTCGCCCCGGCCGGCGCTTCCCCCGGTGCGTTCTTTGCGTTGTCTTGAGCGCCTGCCTGCTCACTTGCGCCCCTGCGGGCTGGGTCGTAGAATGATTGCGAGTTCTCCGACCCCCGGCTTCGCAACAGGGAGAAAACCCACGAAACAGGGGGCGCTGTTTGCAGCCGAGGCTGCAAACTGAGGGTACGGGTGGAAACGCCCGTGCCTCCCGTGCTTGGAAAGGAGAGCCGTCCGGCGCCGGCGAGCTTGCCGCGCAGGGGATGGGACGCCCAAATCCAAGTGCGGATTTGGGCGGCTTAGTTTGGCTATGACCTCGCTCGATAGCAACGCTCCCACAGTTTGCGACAGGTTAGCGCGTCCCCTGCGCAGTTTGCGCCTATCAGTGACGGACCGCTGCAACCTGCGCTGCCAGTACTGCATGCCCGAAGAGGAATACGTCTGGCTGCCGCGCGAAGACCTGCTTACCTTCGAGGAGACAGCGCGGCTGGCCGGCATTTTCGTCGAATGCGGGGTGCGCAAAATCCGCCTGACGGGGGGCGAGCCGCTGTTGCGCCGCGACCTGCCGCGGCTGGTCGAACTCCTGGCCGGCATCGGCGGCTTGCAGGAACTGGCGCTGACGACGAACGGGATACTGCTGGCGGAGCACGCTGCGGCGTTGCGCGCGGCCGGGCTGCACCGCCTGACCATCAGCCTGGACACGCTGCGCCGCGAGCGCTTCCGCACCTTGGCGGGACGTGATTCACTGAGCGAAGTCCTGACGGGGATTGGCGCCGCGGCAGATGCCGGCTTCACCGGCACCAAGCTGGATTCCGTGGTGCTGCGAGGCGCGAACGACGACGAACTCTTCGACTTGCTAGCCTTCGGCCGTGAGAATGGGGTTGAGGTGCGCTTTCTCGAGTACATGGACGTGGCCGGGGCCACCCGCTGGACCATGGATCAGGTGGTTACCAGGGCTGACATCCTTGCTATGCTCACGCAGCGGTTGGGACCCGTCAGCCCCATCGCAGAAAACGGCTCGGCTCCTGCCCAGCGCTTTTGCCTGCCGGACGGCACCACGTTCGGCGTCATCGCCTCGACGTCAACCCCCTTTTGCCGCACCTGCGACCGCAGCCGGCTGACCGCCGATGGGCTGTGGTTTCTGTGTCTTTATGCGACCCGTGGGCTGGAACTGCGAGGGCCGCTGCGCGGAGGGACCTCTGCGGAGGGGATCCGGCATCTTATTCAGGAGGCGTGGCGGCAGCGCGAAGACCGCGGCGCCGAGCTGCGCAGGGAACTTCCCGATCGCCGTACCTTTATTCCTCTGGAAGGCCTGCGCCGCGACCCGCACCTCGAAATGCACACCCGCGGGGGCTGACGGGGCTTGGAAAACAAGGCTCCGAGCAGGGAGAATGGAGTTCGAGGATTTTTCACGAGAATCGAGATGGCTCCTCTGGTCAGCATCGAAAATCAGGCGGCAGCGCAACCGCCCACCGTCCGTTTGTCGGAGGTGGAGCCGGGAGTGGGCTGCGATTTCGACTCCTATTTGCTGACGCCGGACGATTCGCTGGACGAACGCATTGCAGCGGCCAAAGCGCGCCTGGGCGACCAGGTGGTCATCCTGGGCCACCATTATCAACGCGACGAAGTGGTTCGGTTTGCCGACTTCTCCGGCGATTCCCTTCGGCTTTCGCAGCAGGCCGCGAACACGGATGCGACTTACATTGTTTTTTGCGGCGTCCATTTCATGGCCGAAAGCGCGGATATCCTGCGCCGCCCGCATCAGCAGGTGATCCTCCCAGACCTGAACGCGGGGTGTTCGATGGCGGACATGGCGGAAATCGGGCAGGTGGAGAGCTGCTGGCGAGAGCTGACGTCGCTGGGGTCGCTGGAGATCGTTCCCATCACGTACATGAACTCCGCCGCGGCCATCAAGGCCTTCACCGGCGAGCAGGGAGGCTCGGTCTGCACCAGCTCCACTGCCGCGGTGGTGATGCGCTGGGCCTTGGAACGCGGCGAGCGGGTTCTCTTCCTTCCGGACGAGCATCTCGGCCGCAACACTGCCTACCGCATGGGCATCTCGCTCGATCGCATGATTGTCTGGGACCCGTCGCGCGAGTTGGGCGGCAATACCCCGGACGCGGTCCGCGCCGCCCGCGTGATCCTGTGGAAGGGCTATTGCTCGGTGCATCAGCGCTTCCTGCCGGAACACGTAGCGCGAGTGCGGCGCGGTTTCCCGGGCATGCGCGTGATCGTTCATCCCGAGTGCCGCTTTGACGTGGTCCAACAGGCGGATGAAGTCGGTTCCACCGAGCAAATCGTCCGTACCATCACCGCCTCCCCGCCGGGTTCGCAATGGGCCGTGGGCACGGAAATTCACCTGGTGAATCGTCTTGCGAAGCAGGTGAAGGACCGCACGGTGATGTCGCTCGATCCGGGCGTTTGCGTTTGCACCACCATGTTCCGTATCACCCCTCACCATCTGCTCTGGGCGCTGGAGAATCTGGCCGCCGGTCGGATCGTCAACCGGATCACTGCGGACGACCGCACCAGGTACTTGGCGCGCCTGGCATTAGAGCGTATGCTGAACTTGCAATAAGGCAACCATGGCCGAGGAACCCAACGAACAGAAGCTCTTCACCCTTTCCGAAGCGGAGCGCACTCGACGCGAGCTCGAGCCCATCTTGATCGAGGCGATGAGTGGCCGGCGCCGGCTGGGCGAACTGGAAGAGAACCTTTCGCGCCTGGCCAATCGCATCATGGTGATGGGCGGCATGATCGTCTCTTACGACAGGGCTGCCAAGCTTCGCGCCGACCACGATCAGATGGTTGCAGTGGTGAAGTCGGCCCTCGAACGCATTGAGGCCACCGGCTGCCTGGTGAAAGACCTCGACGTCGGCTTGCTCGATTTCCCTGCCGTCATTGAAAACGAGGAAGTCTATCTCTGCTGGCGGCTTGGGGAAGACCGCATCCGTTTCTACCACCGCCAGGACGAAGGGTTCGCCGGCCGCAAGCCGCTCGATCCTCACGACGCCGGCCCCAGCAATCCGATTCAGTAGCGGCCGGTTGGCCCGGCTGCGCTTTTACAAGGACGCATTGTGACCACTCAGCGCCCGAACCGCCTGGCCAATTCGGCCAGCCCATACCTCCGCTCTGCCGCACACCAGCCGGTGGACTGGCATGAGTGGGGCGAAGAAGCCTTCGCCCGTGCCCGTGCCGAAGACAAGCCCATCCTGCTCGATATCGGCGCGGTGTGGTGCCACTGGTGCCACGTCATTGACCACGAAAGCTACGAAAACGCCGAGATTGCCGCGCTCATCAACCGGCTCTTCATCGCGGTCAAGGTGGATCGCGACGAACGGCCCGATGTGGACGCTCGCTACCAGGCAGCCATCGGGGCCATCTCCGGCCAGGGCGGCTGGCCGCTCACCGGGTTTCTGACTCCGGAAGGCAAACCCTTCTTTGGCGGCACGTACTTTCCTCCGGAGGACGCCATGGGCCGGCCCGGCTTCAAGCGCATTCTGGCCTCGGTGGCAGACTCCTTTCAGAACCGCCGCACGGAAGTCGAAAAGGCCGCGGCCGCTTTGGCTGAAGCAGTGGCCCAGGCCGAATCGTTCGCCGGGAGCCGCACCTCGCTCTCCCCGCACTTCCTCGAAGAGCAAGTGAAGTCCATCGTTGGCCTCTTCGACGCTGGCCACGGCGGCTTCGGCCGCGCGCCTAAGTTTCCCCACTCGGCTGCGCTTGACTTGCTCCTGGAGCGCTACCAGTCCACCCGGGAGCCGAACCTGCTCGCGGTCGTCGAAACCACGCTCCGGAAAATGGCGCGCGGCGGGGTGTACGACCAGCTTGCCGGCGGCTTCCATCGCTATTCGGTGGACGAACGGTGGATTGTTCCGCACTTCGAGAAGATGAGTTACGACAATTCCGAGCTCTTGCGGAACTACCTGCACGCCTATCAGGTCACGCAGGAGCCGCTCTTCCGCGAGACGGCGGAGGGCATCATTGGCTGGGTCAAAGAGACACTTTCCGACCAAACCCGCGGCGGCTTCTACGCCAGTCAGGAGATCGG
>PJQE01000069.1_pt1 | contig 13324 bp, 21 predicted proteins | sample 1503751 | NCBI WGS metagenome assembly PJQE01 (sample SAMN07775948, study PRJNA414020) | Biofilm metagenome, whole genome shotgun sequencing project. | reverse complement strand
CGGATGCGATCCACGAGCGTCCCGTAGAGGTCGACGCAAAAGGGTCGGCGCTCGCGGGCAGGCTGTCGGGATCGACCCCTAGTGCATCAGCAATACGGTCGCGAAGATCCGGGCCGGGCCGGTGGTGTCCGCGCTCGATCTTGTTGATGTACGTACGGTCGGTCCCCACCCGCTCGGCGAGGCGCTCCTGAGTGAATCGTCTGCCCTCAGAGGTGCGAGCGGCGTCTCTCGCACGCCGGTAAGCCCCACCGCTTTCCGGGTACTTCGCTCGACTTCTGACGGCCATGTGCCGGAGTGTTACACACCTTTAGCAACGTGTCAAGCCCCTAGCACATTCTTTCACTTGTGCAAAGAACACAAGTGCGGCAAAGTGTTAGCGCCCGTGAGCAGTCCTGGCGAGCGCATCAAAGAGCTTCGGCTCAATCGTGGCTGGACTCAGAAGGAGCTAGCGGAGAGGGTCGGCAACATCGACCACTCCGGTATCTCCAACATCGAGCTTGGCCGGACGCCGCTTGGACCCACACGGGCGCGACGCTTCGCCAAGGTGTTTCGAGTCAGTCCCGCCGAGATTCTCCCACCCGAAGCGGAGAGGACGACCCTATCGTCTCTTGACGGCCGCCTGGTAGGCATCGAAGAGACGCTCTCCGGTGCTCGCAAAGAAGCGGCGACGGGTCGGGAAGCTCTAATGGTTGCCCTGGCTGCCAGTGAAGTCCGGCTCGCTCACATAGAAGAGATGCTAGGGCGACTAGTCGCTCAAGCTCAGGCGGCGAGTTCGTAGGTGACACAAGTTCCCCCTTACTCCCCTCTGACGGACGTTGCGACGCCTTACTAACACATCGCTTATCGCGTGTCTAGTGGTCGTGGCCGCTGGTTGCGGCGGCGGATCGGGATGGACGAGCGACGAGGTGGAGGAGGTGTTGCGAGCGGGGATGCAGGAGAAGATGACCGAACTCGTGCCCGGCTCGACGCTCGACTCACTCGACTGCGCGCGGCGCCAGGGGAACGAGTTTTCGTGCATCGCGGAAATGACCGCTCCCGACGGAGCGGCGACCATCACTGCCTCGGTGACGTGCGAGACCGAGTGCATTTGGTCGATGGACAACTACGCGCTAAAGCCCTAGACGGCGGGCGGCGTACACGATCGCGTCGGCGAGCTCCTCGGCGATCTCGGCGGCGAGGCGGTCCCGGTCGAACTCGTACATGAGACGATCGCCGTAGAGGAAGTGGCCGGCGACCTGGCGACCGCGGGCAAGGTGGATCAGCGGCTCGCGGTACTCCTCGAGGAAACCGATGACCCAGGTCACGGCCGCGTCTGCCGAGTGGTCGAAGTCGGCGAGCTTGGATTCGAGGCTCATGCCTGCCTAAGGATCAGGATGTCCTGACGGATACGCAGGCTCACGGCGACCACGCGACGGCTGGCTTGAGCCACCCACGCCGCAGCATCTCCGCGCGCAGGAGCTTGTGTCCGCGCACATCGGAGACGCAGCGCTCGATGACGGTCCCCCAATCGGCCTCGTCATAGGCGTCTTGCCACTCCTGCCAGTTCAGGGGCATCTTCTGGACGGGGTTCGCTACGAGCGTGGAGAGGTTGTCCTGCCCCTTCTTGAAACCCTTTGTCTTGACGATGCGAATGGTGTCCTGAACACGCTTGGGGCCGAGCGAGGGGTACCCGTGCCGCAGGTAGTCGGAGTTGAGAACGGGGAGGTCGAAGCGAATCACGTTGTGGCCCGTCACCGTGTCGGCTTCGTCGTACGCCTCGCGGAATGCACTGAGCATGTGGTTGGCGCCGTCCAGCAACGTGGCGTGGAAGACGTGCTCGGAGTCGGACCACGACCACGCGATTACAGTTACTTCCTGCGGAACCCACTGCGGGTCGCCGAAGCCCTTTGCACGCGTCTCTATGTCGAAGTCAAGGCAGCGCCGGGATCTCGGCTCCTTCGTCCGCAGGCGCGTCGATAGCGGCCTGGGGCTCGCCTGCGTCCATGTAGGTCGCAACGGCTGAACGCGCAGCCTCTCGCCCGATCGTGAGTCCGTCAACGATCCCCCCGTTGGACTCCGCGGCTTCAATGGCTGCGGCGATATGGGCCTTAGCTTGCTCATCCATCCTCCTGACGAAGCGGCTAATCTGCACGCGAATGTCCGAACGAGCAGCGTGCTCTGCATCTCGGCGTACATGGTCAGAAACTGATGGCACGTCGCTCCTCCCTTTTGTTGAGGCAGTCCCAGCAATAAGCCTCGGATAGCCGGGGCTGCCCACATTCGACACACAATCCGTTGTCGCGTCTTTCGTGGTAGATCCGGCGAGAGCGCTGGCGCCCGCGCTCTCGCTCCTTATCCAGGTTCGCTTCTCGATAGCGGCGGTGCCTTTCTCTATCCTTTGGCCCGCACCTCCAGTAACCTCCCGCCCGTATCCTCGGGTCCCTGCACCACAACATCGGCTCCCCGTGGCACTTACACAGCGGCCTCTCCGAAACCGAAAGCCCCGCCCCCCCGGAGTCGGGAAGGCGGGGCGAGGTGGAGCCGGGATCGGTCACGCGGACGGCTCCTCGTTCTTTGCGAGGTAGACGCCGAGCGCCGTCACGACGGCGATGGCGATCTGAACCTCGTTCGAGTATTCGGGAAGCTCGGTGGAGGCTGCCACGAGAGCGGCGCCGACGATGGCGACGACGGCCTTTGCGTATCGTTTCACTTACTCACCACCCCTACTTCGTACTCACAGGAACAGGTTGGCGGGTGGTCACGGTGACGGCACCAGTTCCGCCAGGTAGGCGGTTTCTTCTTGGCCTTGCGCTTCGTCTTGCCCTGGGCGCGTTGCCGTTTCTGCCATCCGATGTCGGAGTGTTGTGGCAAATCGTGAAACTAGTTTTGCCACACGGGTCGGACAGACTCCCTGCTCATGGCGCCTCTTTGCTCGGAAGGGCGGGCGGAAGTGCGTACGCCTCGTACACGCCGCGGTTGCGGCGAAGGCCGACGCGGCCGCCATCGTCCTGGAGCCTGAGCGCGGCGAACACCTGCTCGTGTGCTTGCCGGGTGTAAGCGATTCTGTATGCACGCGGCACACTCGATCCCGGCGCGACGAGCCAGACGTAGATCGCGGTCGGCTCATCCACGAGCTGGGCGACGAGTTCCGCGTCCCCGGGCGGGGTCTGCGCGGCGGGCCAGCCCCTATACCCGTCCAGGGTATGCCAGACTACGGCGCCGAAGGCGGGCACGGTGCAGATGAGCGCGAGTTTCACGCCCCACGGTCCGCGGGCGTAGATGACGGCCCAGAGCAGGAGCGCCGAGAGGACGACGAACGAGGCGTAGATCGCCACTAGCGGCTCACGATCCGCGCGGGGAGGTAGCTCAAGTTCTGTAGCGCCCCGTCGCGGGCGAGGGTGAAACGAAAGACCGTGACTTCCTGCCCGTTTCTTCCGAGCACGAGGCGACGACGTTTCACGCTCCGGTCGGCGCCTTGCAAGCGCCAGAGCGCCACGTCGACGGAGATCGGGGGGTCGTAGCAGGCGTAACAATGGAGGTTGGCCACGTACTCGCCCGCCTCGGTAGAGCGGATGACGACGCGCTCGCGGTTCGCCGCGCCGGGATCGTCCGAGCGCATCCCGAGGTCGTCCTGTTCCAGGTGCGCGACCGCCAAGCGGGGCGTGACCCACGAGACGCGATCCCCTGCGGGCGTGCGGAGCCATATGTCGACGTCGTTGTCCGACGCGGGCCAGGAGACGACGACGGCCCACCGTCCATACGTCTCGATCGCCGCCGCCGTCGGCTCCACGGGCGGGTTGATCGCGACGAGGACGACGAGGAGCAGGCAGGAGAGGGAGTCGATTGCAGCCCAAACGAGGGCTTTCACCTCACGAGCCGCTGTTCGACCATGAGCACGATCGCGCAGGCGATTCCGACGAACGTGGACACGAGGCCCGTCGATGCTCCGAGCACGCGCTCCTGAACGTCACCGGCATCCGCGCTGAACGCGATGAGGAATCCGGCGATCGTCCCCAACATGCTCAGCATGGGAAGCGCGGCGATCGGTAGCTCGAGGTCGGCGGTCTCGCCGTGGTACGCCTGCCGAAGCGCGTACGCTGCGGAGGCCGCGAAGACCGCGAGCACGCACGCCGAGGCGACCACGCCGGCCGCGTGGATCTTCCCCTCGTAGAGGATCGCCAGCGTCCCGAGGGCGAGCACGAACAGGACGTTGACGAGCGCCAGTTTCAACACGCGCGTCACTCGGACCACACCTTGCGCGTGCGTAGCTCGGTAACGAACAGGGCACGACGGTGAAGGACAGCCTTGCCGCCCGGCGTGGCCGTGTTCGCCACTCCGCGCAGGTACTCGTTGACGATCGCCCCGCGGTCTCCGGGCTTGGCTCGAGCGACGTCGGCGACGGCTGTCTCGATGTTCACGAGCTGCCGCGTCACGAGGTCAGCTCGAGGATCGTCTCGAACGGACAGCCGCGAGCGCGGAGGTACTTGGCGAAGTGCCAGTCGAGCCGCGGGTTGCCGCAGAGCTCGAACGCCTCCTCCGGCGTGAACCCCCCGCCGCCCTTCTCCACGGGGTCGGTGAGGTTGCGCCAGCGAGCGTGAATGATCGCGATCTGCTCGCCGCTGAGCACGTCCTCGGTGAGATCGTCCGCCGCGGGCGGCTCCGGCTCCTCGTTCGGCTTCCCTGGTCTCCATCCGGCGAGCGGCATGTGTCCGGGCGGCCTCACAGGTCGAGGGCGAGGAGCTGCTCGCGATAGGTCGGGGAGCCGAGTGTGTAGTTCGGCCCAGTGCCCGTCTTGCCGTACTTGAACTGCTTGCCCTTGCCGAGGAACGCCTCGCCGTTGACGCCCCAGTGTCCGTGCGGGCCACCGCCGATGTTCGTCGGCACGGTGTTGCCGAGAAACGCACCCTTCGACAGCGTCGTTCCAAGCTCGTAGTCGCGGTCGATATGCCCAAGCCAGTAGCGCATCCCCGAGCGGCCCTCGAGGTACAGCGCCTCGCCGGGGTTCGCGCTCGAGTCCTTGAGGTGGACGGTGACGAACTCGGGCGCGTACACGGGCGTTCCCGCTCCCCAGTTCGCATCGAAGGCGACGTAGAGAGGGATGCCGCTGGTCGCGTGCGTCGGAACCATGTCGAGCAGCGACTTGCCACCCTTCGTCACGGAGCCGATACCGGCCCACTTCGGAGAGGAGAAGTCCCGCTCGAGCGCGTTCAGAATCTTGTCGATCTCGCGGTAGTGGATACCGTTCGCCCTGTATCCGTCGGCGTCGTGGAGATGCCTGCGAGCACGGCGAACTGCCGCCACGCGCTGCTTGTTCGTCATGGCCCTCCTCTCGGGGAGGCTCGTTAGCCGATGCGGATGTAGATGTCGAACAGGAGCCCGATCGCGATCAGGAGCCCGCCGACGATGCTCATCGGTAGGAAGCGCGATCGGAACGTCTCGAGGTGCTGCACCCTGCCCTCAAGGTGCTCCATGTCCTTGTCGAGCGCGGCCTGGAGAGCGTCGATCTTCCCCTCCAGCCGTTCGAGCACTTCCTTGAACGTGTATTCGATCTTCGGTTCGTTCATCGGCGGTAGCGCAGGTAGACGGTGCCGGACTTGTCGGGCTGGGCCGATGAGAGGGAGCCGACGATGCGCCCGAAGACGGGGACGCCTTCGTCGAACTGAGGCCCGACGCCGAGCTCGTACGCCGTCGTGCCACCCGATGTCGTGTGTAGCTCCTGTCGCGGCCGGTATCCGAAGGGCGGGGCGACGTTGGACAGAGACGCGATCGTGCCGCCGTCGAGTTGTCGCGTGAAAACGACGTCAGCCGTGCCGCCCGTGCCCATGAGCGCCGTTCCCGCCTGCGGCATGGAGATGATGAGCACCTCGCCCTGATGCGGGCGGGCAGAGACGATGGAGGACGCGCCCGCCGCGTTCGTCGTGAACACCATCGGGATCAGCTCGAAGCGCGGGGGAAACGAGGTGAATGTCTGCGGCTCGCCGGGGTTCGTGCCCGGACTCCACAGAAGCTCGTCGAAGCTGAGCGTCCCCGACCCGCCGAAGTCGGCCCAGCTTGCGACGAGTGGCCCCTCGCAGCCGCTCGACCCGCCCGCCCCCAGGGCGCTGTAGTCGATTGCCGACTCCCACACGAGCGTTCCGTCGAGGTACAGCGACTCGTGGCTCGACGCACCGTTGAGTCGGAGTCCGTAGATGACGGTGTGATCGACGGCCTGCGTGAACGTCGCCCCGGTCGCCGATCCGTTCGGGTATATCTTCCCCGTGCTCGCGCTCTCGGCTTTGAGGTACGGGAGGAACCAGCGAACATCGTTTGCCTCGGAGTACCCGTCCACTGGGTTGGAGTGCGGGCTGATGAATCCCGGTGCGTAAACGGTCTTGATGCTGCTCGCCCACACGCTCGCGTAGCTGTCGATCCGTAGCGTGTAGGAGATCCAATACTTCGTCGCGGCTACGCTGCCGTCGGTGTCGTCTGATCGAGACGCGGCCCAAACAGTCAGGGCGTCGTGGTCGGACTCGGCCTCGCCGCCAGAGACGGTGAAGAACGTCGTCGGCCCGGTGCCGAAGTTCCAGGCGTCGAGGTCGTCGAAGTCCTCGAGGAAGGACGGCACGGCCTACCTTCGATAGTGCATGTAGAGCGTGCCTGACTTGGACGGCTGCCCCTGCGCCACGGTCAGGGTGATCGTCCCGTACATGGGGATCGAGTCGGTGTAGACGGAGTTGCCCGTGGAGTACGCCGTCGTGCCGCCCGAGGTCGTGTGTACGGCGTCGCGCGGCTGGTACTGAAACGGAGCGTTCTGATTCGAGAGAGCGGCGATGGTGGCGCCGTCGTAGGCACGGGTGAAGGTGAAATCCGTCGTGCCGCCCGCCGCGGTGACGGCCGTTCCGGCGAGCGGGAAGCGGATGGAGAGCAACTCGCCGCGGAGCGCGATCGACGAGGAGACGGTGCCCGCACCGGACGCGTCAGTTGTTACGGCGAACGTGGCAAGTCCTACTGGCATTCGTCTCCTTAGCCGATGTCGCTCAGGGTCGTGGCGGTCGTGGGGAAGTAGATGACTTGCAAGCCCGCGTTGTCGAAATCCACGGATCCCGCCCGTTGCTCGGTGACGATTACGCGAATGGTTCCCACCGTTCCCGTTGAGAAGTAGAAACGAATCTCCCCTACAGCCTCTCCGGGGTCGTAATCGACGATATGGCTGGCCAGGAACCCCGAGACCATCGGGTTCGTCGGGTTCAGATTGGCGCTCTGCGTGCTCACCCCGTAATCCGTCCCGGCCGTTGTTGCTCCAGCCGAGCAGATCGAGATGTAGATGCCCGCGAGCTTGAACTGAATGGTGTCCTGCGACACCGTCGTCGTCGTCACTCCGAAAGCGGCGCTACTCGTGGTGTCGACGTCCGTCCAGCTGATCGGTTCTGCGCCCGAGATCGTGAACGTCCCCGCGCTTGCCGAGAGGTAGTGGATGCCCGGCGTGCCCGCGGTGAACGTTCTCCACGAACCGTTCGAGTACCACCAGGGCTGCTCCTCGCCAGGTTCGATGACGAGCTGCCCCTCGGTCGGAGCCGCGATGGTTCCGTGGTAGTAGCGGTCGAGCGTTTCGAGGCGACGACCCTCTAGAGCCTGGACGCGGTTCTTGAGCTCGGCAAGCTCACGGAGAGCAACATCAACCGCGTCCTGGCCCGAGGGAATCGGTGTTCTCGCCACTAGTAAATCTGCGCGAGGGTGAGATCGAGAACGTGGTTGTGTCCGTCGATCATGGAGTACGACTGCCCGACGACGTAGAACTGCGCGTCGATGCGGTGGTAGCCGGGCATCGAGTAGTCCACGTCCACCGCCTCTCCGAGCATGTTGATGAACCCATCCGCGCTCTCGGTGCCGTCGATGAAGTCGGGCCGGACTCGGAGGCGTAGCTCCTTCTGCGGCTCCAGATACTCGCCACCGTCGACGAGGTTCGTGATGATGTTCGTCGAGGTGAGGTCGTTTGCCGGCGAGTTGAAGTTGACGATCGAGCGCCAGTGACGGAACTGCGCCACGTTGTCGGCGTCCGTCTTGCGGGCGAAGCTGCGGACGTTGCCCGACCCGGAGCCGAACCCGAACACGTCCGTCGTGCGCGGGCCGTTGTTCGTCCAGTCGATGTCGAGGATCGTCGTCGCGTCGTAGAAGCCGTAGATCGGCGTCACCGCGGAGGGGTCGATGAGCCTCGGCCCTTCCAGGCGGAGGGTGAGATCCTCCATCCAGAAGTCGAAGCCGATCGGGTCGTACGCGTCCGACAGCGCCCGCAGGTGGTCGAGGACGGAGGTCGAGTCACCGAAGTAGACCGACCAGTCGATCTCCTCCGCGAACGCCGGGCCGTTGAACGCGAGTGAGATCGCTGGGGTGTTCGTCCCGTAGGCGGGCGCCAGGAGGGGTTCGGCGAGGTCGTTTACGACGTCCTCGATCGTCGCCCCGCTCGCCGATGCCCACTGCTTCGTGAAGTCCTCCGCGGTCGCGCCCGCGATCAGCGCGGCGACGGTCGTGAAGTCCTCGTAGGCGTCGAAGGCGAACGGCTGATCGAGCCACATGAGGTAGTCGCGGCCCATCATCTCGACCGAGCCGACCTCGGAGCGGAAGTTGACCGCATCCACGATCCCGGTCATGAGCGTGAGCGGGGTTCCGTCCACGAGGAGGTTGAGCGCGAAGTCGTTGATCTTCGGCCGGAACACGTCCGTCGACATGTTCGGATCGGACATGGCGAACGAGGCCCAGATCGAGCCCGGCTCCTTCATCACGAACTCGTAGCGGAGGTCTACGGGGTCGAGGGTCGTGACAAGCCCGCCCGCGTTGTCGAAAATCTCGACCTCGTACTTGAAGCTTGCCAATCAGACCTTGACGACGGTTGCGCCCGTGTGGAAGTAGCCTGAGAGATTGATGAGCGTCAGCGAGTATTCGGCGGCGCGGTCTGAGTCCTCGACGGTGAGCGGGGCGGTGAACGTCTCGAAGATGCACTCGTCGGAGACCGAGCTTGCGTCGGAGAAGGTCAGCGCGAGCGTCGTGTGGTTTCGCTCCGAGCGCGTCCCCTCGTTAGGCAGGAACGACGCTACGAGTGCCTTGCGCTGAGTGATGTAGTCGGACGACGAGGTGCCGACGATCTTCCCGCGCAGCACGAGGATGAGGTTGCGGACGTAGGCGTGGTTCTCGTGCTCGCCCGAGGTCTGGTGCTTGCGGAGTGGCTGCCGCTCTGTCTCGTACGTCGTCTCGATCTCTTCGAGCGTGACCCCACCGGCCGAGACGGAGCCCGACGTGCCGACCGCGAACGACTTGGATGCGGCCGTGTCGAGGTTCGTCAGAGACGCTGCAGTGATCATCGTCCGCCGCGGCGCTGCCCGACGCGAGTTGCCGTGCGTCGTGCGCGATCACCCGAGGGCGAGCCGTTGTGCTTCGCGTTGCCGACGTAGACGTTCGCCGCGCTCACGGTCACGTTTTGCGAGCGAACGCTCAGCGTGTTCACCCGCTCCTCGAGCCGCTCGCGGTTTCCGAACGCCTTGAGGTACTGCTTGAACATCTTGGGGTTCATGCCCGCGAGGGCTGCCGCTTCGTCTGCGTTCTCGGTCCCGCCCGCGAGCAACTCGGAGACGAGGGACTGCGGAGCGCCACGCTTCTTGAGGCGGTTCGCCGAGCGGACGAGCGTCGTCAGCTGGGCGTTCTGCCCGCGCAGGTCGCGGAGAAGGTCGCGGGGCTGAGCCTTGTAGCCGAACGAGGACGCGATGCTGAATGCCTCGCCGGTGAGAAACGGTCCGCCAAAGAGGGTCGTCATCGGCGTGAACTCGTCGGGCGCCGTGCGCGAGCGCGATTTGCGAGCCTCGTTACGCGCGCGAGACTTGCTGCGTCCGTCGCTGGGCTGCGCGACCGACCCCGTGGCCGTTTGAAGCGGTGCGCTCGTTCGAATAGGCGTGAGCGACGTCTTGGACGGCGACTTGCTGCTGTCCGGTGCCCTTCCCATATTCGGGCGGTCACGGTCTCCACGAATCCCGACGGGATCGCGAACGGCAACCCTCAGCCCCGATGCGCCGAACGGGTTGTTGTCGAGCAACTGGACGAGCGGTGTACCGAACTCGCGGTTGAAGTCGCGCGCGAGACGCATTCCAGCCCGTTTGTCGACGCGAGCGACGTCTGAGACGCGCCGCTGTTGCTCTCGAAGGCTCGGAGGAGCTGTTGCGCTTCCGATGATCGCGAACGCCGCCGCCGCACCAAAACCGGCCCCGACACGCCCCACGGAGCCAAAGCGACGCCCACCCCCACCACCCCCACCGCGGCCTCCGCGGCCCCCGAACGCCCCGACGGCCTTGTACCCAGCCAAGGCCGCGATCAGCGTTCCGATCCCGCCAGGCGTCGCGTCGGCCACTTGCTTGAGTCCGGCGGCGAGAGCTACAGCAGCGTCGGCGGCGACCTTGAGGGCCTGGCCCGCCACGATGAACCCATCCTTGATTGCGGGCCAGTTCTGGCGGAACCATTCGCCAAGACGCTCGAATGCCCGCATGAGCTTCTCGCCGACAATGCGACCGATCTCGCGAATGCGGTTCTGAACAGCGGGGTCTGCGAGCTTGTCGCGAAGCGCCCGCCCCACGCGGTTGACGACCGGCTCCAGCCCCGACCCGAACACTCCGGCGAGGTCGGTGATCTGCGCCTTGACGGTGCGGATGATGTTCGCCGTGGAGTTCTGGGTGCGGTTGTAGTCACCCTGGGCGAGCTTCGTATCCTTGAGGATCAGGTTGTACGCCGAGAGCGACTTGACGAGCGGATCGAGCACGCCCTTGAAGCCCGGCCCGACGAAGCCCGAGCGCATAGCCTCTGCCTTGAGCCGTATATCGCTCAGGAAGACGCCAAAGCGCCGGAGAGGCTCAACCTCTCCGGCGAGCCCCGCTCGGATCGCAAGCAGCGTGTCTTCGAGCGAGGCGTTGTTGAACGAACTCATGTCGCCCGCGAGATTCACGAGCGAGCGAGACATGGTTGCGGCCTGCTTGGGGATGATCCCGAGCGGGCGGAGCATGTTTCCGAAAGTCGATACCGCTTCCAGTGCCGAGACCTGGGCGAGCCCGATCCCGGTTGCCGTCGTCTTCGACCAGTTGATGATCGCCCGCCCGGACGCGCCGAAGACGACCCCCACCTTGTTGATCTGCTCCTCGACGTTGATCGCAACGCCGATCGCCTTCTGCATCGCGTAGACGAGCCCGGCACCGCCGAGGAACCCGCCCGAGGCGGCGAGGACGGCTCCGCGCAGTCCGAGGAACGAGAGCGTGGCCGACGCCGCGCCGCGGGAGACGCGCCCGAGGGAGCGATTCGCCCGATCCGCCGAGCGGTCGAGACGGCCGAGGCCCATGTGGAGCCGCGCCATCGCGCGGTCGAAGTTGGACGTGTTCGCGCCGACTTCGACGACGACTGATCCGGCGGTCTGCGCCAACTAGCTACTCCTTGCCGCTCTCGAGGAGCGTTCGTCCTCGAGCCGCTGGGCGGCGAGGATCTCTAGGACGATGTGATTGGGCGTCTCGTTGAGATGCGCCCACGACCACCCCTTCGTCCGCATGAGGTAGACGTCGAGAGGCTCGCCCTCGCGGGCGAACTCGCGCTGCTTCTGGCTAACGAAACGACCCGCCGACAGCCACCTCGAGCTGCGAGAAGACCGGGGCGGGCACGGTCACGGTGCCGTCCTCGTTGCGGATACCCGCCTCGAGCACGGCCTCGGCCGGAGCACGAACGTCGGGCTCGGCAAGGCCCGAGAGCTCCAGCACCCGTTCGAGCAGCTTCTCCGTGACCCCGAACGACTTGTTCTGAATCAGGTCGTTCGCTTGATCCGCCGTCAGGGTCGGCTCGACGAAGGCACAGCGGAGCATCGACGCCTCGCGGGAGGGAAGGTCGGTCAGCTCGTAGCAGAGACGAGCCTCTCCGCGGGTGAGTCCGCGGAGCTTGACCGACAGCCCCCACTCCTTGATCTCGAACGGCGAGCCGCCGAGGTCGTTGGACGCGAGGAGCTGGTCAGCGGAGGCGAGGGGGAGCGTCTTGCCGTTGCTCCTAGCCGCCACTCGCAGCCCCCGCGTTCGGGCCGATCTCGACCCCGGAGACCATGATCCCCTGGGTCAGCAACGTGGCCCTGATGTTCCGGGCTGACTTCTCGATCTCCGCGAGCGCCCGTTGCGGGATCTCGTGCTCGGAGTCGATGAAGAGGAAGTCCCCGTCCCCGAGGTCCACTCGAACCTGGGTCGGGCTGTACGCAGGTGCAGGCATCTCGCCTCCTGTCTCGGGTTACTACGCGATGGTCGTGCGGGAGACCGCGCCCTCGACGGCGATCGAGCCCGTCCAGGTCACGGCCGACTCACGATCGGTCGGCACGGTGTAGCCGACCCAGACAGCCGTAGAGTCGTGGCGCGTTTTGCCGGACGCGTTGCCGGCGGGGAAGTACGCGATCGGGGCAGCGGTGCCCGCGGTCTGGAGCGGGAACAGCGTGGCGTCGAGCGTCGTATCCCAGACGCCCTCGACTTCGTAGCCGTTCTCGACGAATCCGCCGATGAATCTTCGAGAGGTATTGCCCAGTGTGGTCGTGTCGATTCTCGCTCGGGTATACGAGGGCTGGATCGACGTGAGGTAGTTGGTGAGGTCGAAGCCGAGGTTTGCCCCGCCCACAGCCGTGACAGACATGGCTGAGGCGGTACCGGCGTTCGCGGATGGGTTCGCCATTTAGCGAGTGCCTTTCGTTGTGCTGTGGGAGGGGACTAGCTCGGGCGTGCCTGCACGCGAAAGACGCCGCCGCGATGGTTCCAGCGGACGCCATCCGAGACTTCGATGAAATCGACTCGCTGCTCCACTTCGCAGCGAACGTGGGTATACCCGGTGTACGTGATGTTTCCGGGGACGAGGGCGTTCTCGATAGCGGCCGCGATCGTGCCGGCGCTCGCCGAGCTTGGCCCCTTCGTCACGGCCTTGACGGTGTAGAGAGCGTTTTCGTACACAGTCCCGCCCATCGTGCGATTCGGCACCGAGGGCGACTGCGGGAAGTAGACGACGTAGGGAGCGTCCTGTCCTTCGGGGGCGAGCCACTGGAAGACGGAGGGGTTCGCCGTTCCGCCGTTGGTCAGTGCCGTGAGCGTCGTCGAGGCGATCAGGGCGTCGTAGATGCCCTTGTCGATGGGGTTGTAGGCGTCAGCCACGCTACGGGATCAGCCTCCGCATCGCAGCCTCGAAGCTCGGCTTGACGAACTGGACGGCCGGCGTCATGTACGGCTGCGCTGGTCCGTTCCTCCAGCCGTATTCCTGGTAGACGGAGTAGTTCACGGGCGACTCAACGACACGGCGCAAAGGGTCGCCGGTCGGCGGCTGTCCGATC
>PJQE01000068.1_pt1 | contig 13340 bp, 12 predicted proteins | sample 1503751 | NCBI WGS metagenome assembly PJQE01 (sample SAMN07775948, study PRJNA414020) | Biofilm metagenome, whole genome shotgun sequencing project. | reverse complement strand
GTCAGGTCGAACCGATCACGGTCGTCGGCAATTTCTCCGCCGTCTCGCCGGGCGAAAGCCTCCGTCTCGTCGGGATGTGGACGACGCATCCGCAGTACGGCGACCAGTTCAAGGTCGTTGATTACGCCGTCACGCGCCCCGCGACCATCGCCGGCATTCAGAAATACCTCGGTTCAGGTTTGATCAAAGGCGTCGGCCCGGTCACGGCCAAGCGCATCGTCGAACACTTCGGCGAAAAGACGCTCGACGTGATCGAGGGCGACATCGCGCGTTTGATCGAAGTCAAAGGCGTCTCGCGCAAGCGCATCGAGTTGATCCAGAAGACGTGGGAGGAGCAGCGCGCGATCAAGGACGTGATGCTCTTCCTGCAAAGCCATTCGGTCTCTACGCACTTCGCCGTGAAGATTTACAAGCAGTACGGCAACGATTCGATCTTGATCGTCGAGCAGACTCCGTACCGGCTGGCGGCGGAGGTTTACGGCATCGGCTTCAGAACTGCCGATCAGATCGCGCGCAACCTGGGGATGCCGGTTGACGCCGAAGAGCGTCTGCGCGCGGGTTTGCAGCACGTGCTGTCAACGGCGACCGAGGAAGGCCACTGCTATTTGCCCGACCACGAATTGATCAAGCGGTCGGCGGAGGCGCTCGAAGTCAAAGATCAAACCAGGCTCGACGCCTCGCTCGAAAAGATGCTCGACGAGGGATTGCTCAAGGTCGAGGAGATTGACGACCAGCACGCGATCTATCTGCCGCCGCTCTGGCAGGCCGAGCGCGGCGTCGCCCGGCGGCTGAAGGCATTGATCGCCAGGTCGGTGCGCGTTGACTCGAAGCGCGTCGAATCGTGGCTCGACCGGTTCGTGGAGAAGCGCGGCCTGGAACTTTCCGAAGAGCAGCGACAGGCGATCCATCTCGCCGCCCAAAGTCGAGTGATGATCCTGACGGGCGGCCCCGGCGTGGGCAAAACGACGACGCTGCGCGCCGTGGCTGAACTCTTTCAGGCGATGGGCAAGAGCATCGCGCTCGCCTCGCCCACGGGCCGCGCCGCTCAGCGTTTGTCCGAAGTCACGGGTCGCGAGGCCAGGACGATCCACCGCCTTCTCGAATTCGATCCGTCGGCGATGCATTTCAAGCGCAACGACGTGTGGCCGCTCGAAGCCGACGCGGTGATCGTTGACGAAGCCTCGATGATTGATCTCGTGCTGGCCAACAGCCTGCTCAAGGCCGTTGACGAGCGCTCGCAATTGATCCTGGTCGGCGATGTTGACCAACTGCCCTCGGTTGGGCCGGGCGCGGTGTTGAAGGATTTGATCGCTTCCGGCGTCGTTCCCGTCGCGCGATTGACCCAGGTCTTCCGCCAGGCCGCTGAAAGTTTGATCGTTCAAAATGCGCATCGCATCAATCGCGGCGAGTTTCCGCGATTGGTCAAGCCCGGCGAAGGCAAGAGCGATTGCTATTTCATCGAGGCCGAAGAGCCGGATCAGGTTGTTGAGTTGATCGTCAGGTCGGTCGCGAAGAGTCTGCCGAAGAGTTTCGGCTACGATCCGTTGAAAGACATTCAGGTTCTCTCGCCGATGAATCGCGGGCGCGCCGGGGCGAATCACCTCAACAATGTTTTGCAGGCCGCGCTCAATCCGCCGGGAGCGGGGAAGGCGGAGATCAATCGCGGCAATCGCCTCTTCCGCGTCGGCGACAAAGTCATTCAGCGCGTCAACAACTACCGGATCGAAGTCTTCAACGGCGATCTGGGCGTGGTGGAAGCGATTGATCTGGAAGACCAGATGCTGGCGGTTCGTTTTGGCGACCGCCTGGTCGGATACGATTTCGCCGATATGCTGGAGTTGTCGCACGGATTTTGTGTGACGATCCACCGGTCGCAAGGCTCCGAATATCCGGCGGTCGTCATTCCGTTGCACACACAACATTACCTGATGCTCAGCCGCAATCTGATTTACACCGCGCTGACGCGGGCGAAGAAGACCGCGGTCTTGATCGGGACGACGAAGGCGATTGGGATGGCGATGAGTAATCTGGAAGCGACGCGCCGGTTCACGGGGTTGGCGAGAGAGTTGATGAGGTGAGAGGGCCAGATGGCAAAATGGCGGACAGAAGAATGAGACTGTGGTTCTGTCTGGTTTTGCGCCCAGGACAGCTTGCCCGGCGTCTCGGAATCCTTGCGTTGACGATCTGAGTCACATTAGAGATACTGCATCGGGTTATCCAAATTTCAGGATTGCCGCCTCTCCTCGTAGGAATTTTGATCAATTGATAATGACAGCCCTGAGGCAGTGACGCGACTGATTGGCAAGAGTCGCCCCTGGCCTCGTTGTCCGTCCCTTTGTTGCAGAGTTGAAAATTCAAAGGTCAGCCCAGCAGGTTTCGGCCATTTCACCAGAGGAGGAATGCGTATGAATCGAACACCCAGTACGGATCGAAGCGCCCGCGACGTAAACCAAATGTTGCACGGTCAGGAGTTGCCCCCCCCCTGGCAATTTGCAGGCCACAACTCGCATCGGCCCGGTCAAAATCATCGGTCAGTCGCCCCAGACCCAAGCCATACTCGATTTTATCTACATGGCGGCGACACACAACTTCCCGGTCTTGCTAGAGGGAGAGACCGGCGTCGGAAAGGAGCTGATGGCGCAAGCGATCCACTTGGCCTCGGCGCGCGCCTCCGGACCATTCATCGCAATCAATTGCGGAGCCATCAATCCCAACCTGATTGAGAGCGAGTTGTTCGGGCACGAGAAGGGGGCATTCACCGGAGCCATTTCGCGCAAGCCCGGTCGTTTCGAGCGAGCCAATGGTGGCACATTGTTTCTCGACGAGATCGGCGAGTTGCCACTGCAGGATCAGGTGAAGCTGCTCCGCGCCTTGCAGGAACACAGCATTGAGCGCGTCGGCGGGACGGAAGAGATCAAAGTTGACGTCCGCGTCATCGCCGCGACCAATCGCGATTTGTTTGGCGCAGTAGGAAGCAATCATTTCCGCCAAGACCTTTACTACCGCCTCGCGGTAATGATTTTCACCGTGCCGCCGTTGCGCGACCGCGCGAACGACATTCTGCCGTTGGCCCGCCACTTCCTTGCTCTGCATTGCAAGCATCTGGGCCGGCTCACTTCGAGCCTTACGCCGGAGGCCGAAGTCGCGTTGCGGCAGTATCATTGGCCCGGCAATATCCGCGAGTTGGAAAATGTGATTGAGCGTGCGCTTGCGCTCAATCAAGGCGAGAAGATCAAAGTCGAATCACTCAACTTTCAGGCCGGATCGAAAACTCAATCAACGTCAGGCGGGACACATCCTCAATCGCGCGAGGCTGACGAAGAGCTAATCCCTGCCAACGTCAAATTGAATGATCAGGCGCCGCGCGAAAAGCGCGAGGCGATCAGGCAAGCGCTCCGGCGAGCTTATGGCAACCGCCAAAAAGCCGCCGTGACGCTCGGGCTCTCGCGATATCAACTCCACCGACTGATGAAGAAGCTTGGCATTAGTGATGAGATCAAGGATAACGGGTGAGTTGTTTCAATCGCCCAATTGGCTACTGGCACGCGCTCCCGCACAGTTTGTGCGCTGATCGCGCGAATCGTGCGATTAGCGCACAAACTGTATCAGGGTTTCAGCAAGTTGTCGTTTGTGTTGGTTACCAGATGTTTTTCCGCGATCAACTTACCTGTGGCGCGTCAATCACTTACCCCTGGGTTGACCTAGAAGTCGTTTTGCTGGGCAGCTAAGGCACGGAGTTTGATTGAGGAAATACTGGAGCATTACTGTGTTATGCGAGATAGGCAGAATCACAAATACCAATGCTCTTGACACTACGATAGACCACGAAATCTTGTGGTTAACATTTCTTGGGAAAAGCGAGGGCCGCAATGTTTGGCAAGCTTCGGTTTGTCGCTACGTCAGGCTTTCGTTCTTTCCGCAGGCGCCTGGCCAGTTAAAGATTACCGGAAGCTTGTTACCTGTGTTAGGAAGCCTCACGGGAATTCTTAAAGGGCCAGTTAATGGAAAGGAAGGTTTCGACGATGAAGCGTATTAGATTTATCGTTTCCCTCTTTGTTTTGACCGGAGTAATCGGAGTAGTCGGAATGCTGACTCCGAGTTTCGCTCAGGATGATGAGGAAGGCGCTGGTAAAAAGTGCAACTGTGTATATCCCAACGCGGGGATATACGGAAGAAGGATCGGCGAAGATTGCTTCGCGGAGGATTGTTGGATTGATCTTCCCTGATGCCGCCGGATTATGATGGGCGCCACGGGAGTTTTTGCAGATGAGTTGGCTAGCTAACTACTTCTTGAAAGTAGCAGATTTCTGGAATCGGCCTGCTGTTGTTTTCCTGTTTCCTGCAAATCGCAGAATTGAAACAAGGGCAATCTAAGTTGGGAGTTTGATAGCTAACCATCCTGTTCGGTTCGAAGCGCAAAAATTCCCGTGTTGCTCAAGATTCATCTTTAGATAAGGGTGAATTTACAATCTCTCCACAAGAGAAGGTAACGATATGATGATGGCCAGCATAAGAAAACCAGGACTTGCAATTCTGGCTCCGGCTTTGGTTGTGGCTGCTTTGATGACCGTTTACCCCCAGCAAAAGCCTGACGAAAAGCTGCCGACCTGTGATTGCTATTTCCCGAACTCAAAAGAGTATGGCGTAAAGAAAGATGGCAAGTGCGTCGTGACAAAATGTCAGAAAAAGACGCCTGAGAAAAAAGACCCTTGAGAGACGCTGCCTACGCACGCATCTCTCCGTATGCCGCCGGTGAGCGAATAGACGTCAAATTGAATGGATCGTCGCCTTCTTCGAGGCGACCAACGCAGAACAAATCAGCCTCAAGGCGAATTGGCGGGGGGCCGCGCCTAAAGCAGCCAGGAAGCCGCGAATGTGGGCGAACCTTCAAACTCACTCGCGGCGCGTCGAAATTTCGCACTGACTATGAGCGCTGGCTTAACGGCGGAGCTTTCGCCGTCTACCAAGTTCAATTCCGAGGCGGCTTTATCAAATTGGAGGAAATAAGTAATGAAAAGGCTCAAGCTTCTGGTATCAGTGTTCTTGCTCGCCATAACAGTATCTCTCGGCGTTCCTATCTATGGTTTAAGCGTGACCGAGGATGAGGGATGCATTCCTTGTAACTGCTATTACCCTAATAGCGGTGAATTTGGCGTTATTAGAGGCGATGACTGTCAAGCAACATCGTGTGTAATATTCGAATGACCCTCACAGAGACGCGCTCATAACGAGCGCTCAACTCGCGCAGGTCATGAATGGCCTGCATCAGATCGTGCGCGCCGACGCCTTGTGATGGATGTTGCATGGCCTGTCGTCTTAATGTGATAAGCGATGCGCTACCCACGCGCTTCTGCTGGGACAAGGAGGATTCATGCAGGAAGAATCTATCGTGGCTGAAGCGGATAAACCAAGAAGCAAATGGAAGGCCTTCGATCCCGCTTATGCCATCTTGGTAATAGCAGTCGTGCTGGCGATTGCCTATTCGGTCAAAGTTTCGAGAAAAAACTCCGCTCTGCAAGCGAAAGAGCGTGAGTATTCGGGAACCCTGTGTGGACCACAGACAACTCAGATGGGAGACATTGTTCCGGCCTTCAGAACCACTGATTTGCAGGGACGCCAAGCTGAGGTTCTTTACGACGGGACAAAGAAGTTTCTTTTTTTCATATTTTCTCCAATGTGTGGGACGTGCGAGCACGAGATTCCCTTATGGAATGCTCTTGTCGAAACTACGATCTCGGAGAAAATTGCAATTCGTGGAATCTCCATAGATTCGCTCGAAGACAGCAGGAAAAACGTGGTCGGCAAAAATATTTCCTTCGACATGTTGATTATGCCCGGTATGCCCACTCGACGGGCTTACAGGGTGGTCAGCATTCCTCAAGTCATGATGATCTCTGAACATGGAACAGTCGAATGGGTTCATTATGGAGCGATGACCCAGGACAAGGTTGCGGAGATTCAATCAAAACTGAAAGAAGGCGGATAATCGCAGGAGGAGAACATGGGGTATATCCTGAAAGATGCCCGCCATGCTATTCGCACAGCGGCCAGGTCTCCACTCTTCAGTTTTACTGTAATTCTGATTCTTGTCTTGGGAATTGCAGCTAATAGCGCGGTCTTCAGTATAATTCAGCGCACACTTCTTAACCCAATTCCCAGCCAAAATTCTCAACAGTTGGTGATCATCGAAAACGCCCTCCTTTCCATGGACGGCATGCCTTCGCAGGCTTCGCCAATGCTTGACTGGGGTAACTTATTACAGTCGTTCGAAAACATCGCGGCCTATAGAATATCAGATGGCGGGTTAAATTTATCGGGCAACAGAAGCAACGAAGAACCTGAAAGAATTGAAGGAACCGGAGTGAGCGCAAGCTTTTTTCCCACCTTTCGGGTTAACGCATTACTGGGGCGGACGTTTATTTCTGAGGAAGAGGAACCTGGTCGAAATCGCGTTGTTGTTCTCAGCCATTCTTTCTGGCAGAGACGTTTTGGCGCTGATGGCAATATTATTGGGAAGACGATCCATCTCAATGAGGTTACTTTCACGGTTATTGGAGTCGCGCCCTCTGAATTCCGCTTTCCACGCAGCGCTGATCTCTGGCTTCCAGTTTCGCTCGGCAAAGACCGAATCTTCACCGAAACCACCGGAATCCATCACGTAGCAGGGCGTCTCAAGCACGGAGTGAGCGCCAGTCAAGCACAGTTGGAAGTTAACGCGCTTAGACAGAGATTCAAACAGGAATATCCCGCCACATGGATCGCAACTAAAGAGATCCGAATCACCCCATTGTTGGAGAAGGTCATTGGGGATGTTCGGTTATCGCTACTATTACTTTGGGGCGCGGTCGGATTCGTTCAACTTATAGTCTGCGCGAATGTGGCGAATCTTATGCTTGCTCGCGGGCTGGCCCGCCGAAAAGAGATTGCCGTCCGCGCGGCATTGGGCGCAAGCAACCGCACGTTATTTCGTCAGTTGTTGACTGAAAGTCTGGCGCTTTCGCTGATTGCAGGTGTCGCTGGGATAATTGGAGCGCACTGGTTTCTCAAATTCATCATTACTTACACACCGGCGTCCGTTGCTTTCCTTAGTAACGTGAAACTAGACAGCTATGCGGTGGCCTTTACGATGGGGATTTCTCTCATAACTGGTATCCTGGTCGGCCTGGCTCCAGGGTTACAGGCGATGAGGGTTGATCTTGACCGGACACTCAAGGAAGGGTGGCGCCAAACGAGTGAATCAACCAGGTCGTCAAGGCTCAGAAATCTATTGGTGGTCTTCGAGGTTGCCCTTGCCCTGGTCTTGCTGATCGGAGCCGGCTTGCTGATCGGAAGCTTCAAGCAAGTCTTGAAGGTCGAATCCGGGGTGAATGCTTCGAACGTCCTTACAGCCGCCATCTCGCCGCCAAAGGCGAAGTATGCTGATCCGGGCAAGGCGACACAGCTTTTCGATAACCTGATCTCACGAATGCGTGGATATTCCGCAGTTCGCTCGGTTGGGGCAATAAACGTCATTCCGATGGGCAAAGGTGATTCAATAGGGCTACTATTTGAGATCGTCGGGCGACCAAAGGCTGGGAAATTCCAGGAGATGTTTGCAAACGATCTGGCGGTGACTCCCGATTACTTCCTGACAATTGGCGTTCCCTTGATCGAGGGACGATACTTCACCGAGCATGATAGGGCTAATACTCAGCGGGTGGTTATTATCAACCAGTCATTTGCCAGGCGATTCTGGACTAACGAAAGCCCGGTGGGAAAACAACTGGAGGTAGCGGGTAATGAAACCCCCGCCGAGATTATCGGAGTAGTTGGAGATGTAAAGCATTTCGGGATTGAGGGTAGAACGATGTTTGAGGTGTATTCACCGCATCTTCAAGCTACCGCGCGCCTCACCACCCTCGTCATAAAAACCGAATCTAATCCCCTACAACATATTGCAACAGTTCGTAAGGAAATTCAGGCTCTCGACCCTAATCTGCCGGTTTATGACATAAAGACGATGGAGCAACGGATAGATGAATCAACGGGCAATCGTCGTTTTATCACCTTTGTGCTGGGGGTATTTGCTGTGATCGCGATTGTTCTTGCCGGAGGCGGCATCTACAGTGTAATGGCTTATTCTGTTTCTCAACGCACACACGAGATTGGCGTAAGAATGGCGCTGGGAGCAGGTCGCCGGCAGATTCTTGGTATAGTGATTGGGAAGGCTATGAGCCTGACATGCTTGGGAGCAGTCGTTGGTATAGCATCGGCAATTGCGCTAACTCGCGTGATGGCGGGTTTGCTTTACGGTCTTGAGGCGACTGATATTTTCACATTTTCTGTTATGACACTTGGTCTTTTTATAATTGCCCTTCTAGCCAGTTTCGCGCCTGCATACAAAGCCACAAGGATTGATCCGATTGTGGCGCTCCGATATGAATGAGCGCCATCTGTTTCCTCAAACTGACTCCTGGGTTTTGGAAATGAGAGCCGGATGCGCGCGTAATCCGGCCCTCAGAAGCATCTCCCGCCAATCCGAAAGAAAGGTCCAACTTCAGCCAAATACTGGCGCCAGACTTTTTCAGGATCATCCATCTCTGACAACATCAATCACAAAAAAATGGCTTTGCAAAAGCTTCGAGGGAAGATGGGCGGCGTTTGATTGCCCGGCGCTCTGTTCCACGGATATACTCCGCCCGCGATGTGAAGGTGAGGTGTTACGCAATATGATTTCTGAAGTCCACCAATCTGAAGCTGGCTCCTGGCTGCGAGACGCATCAGGAAAGATCGCGGAGTTGGCCGAACTGCCGGAAAACTGGGACAGTTACGGGAGTCGTCCGATTCAGCGGAAAGCCTGTCAGCGGGCAGTCAGCCTCCTGAAATATCTCTCGGAATCCGAGATGCCCGCCCCGCAAATTTTCCCCGTGCCGGGAGGCGGCATTCAGTTCGAGTGGCGGAACGAGAGGCGTGAGCTTGAGCTTGAATTTCCGCCGGATGGCTCAATCGAGTATCTGATCGTGGATGAAGAAGGCGAAATGCGCGAAGGCGTCGTTGCGCCTGATTCGTTCGTTGAAATTGATTGGCTGGTCAATTGGTTCACCAGCCAGCCATCGAGTGTTGCGCTGGTTTGATCTCCCTATTGTTCTTCCCTGCCTCAGCGTATAGATGATCCATCAATCAAATGATGAAGACCTGCTTTGGCGTCGCGTCGTCAACGTCCCGCAATATTTGATTTGGGCGCGAACCTGATGCTAGTCTTTGCCCGCTTTACTTCCACCTTTTAGTTTTTTCACCACATTCAGTTCACAGTTGACGCCGGAGCCGCAGTTCGGTTGGAGGATGCGATGATCATTGATCCCCAGAAATGCGTGGCCTGTGGGAATTGCGTGGCCGTCTGCCCGATGGGCGCGATCTATGTTGATCCCGAAACAAACCGCGCGACGGTCAATCAGGACGAGTGCGTCGAATGCTACACCTGCTTTCGCGGGATGAGTACCGAGCATTTGAATCCGACGATGGTGCGGACGATTCGCAAGATCGGCAAATGGTTCCGATGGCGATTCGAGCCGGAACCGGATGTTTGCCCGACGGCGGCGATCACCGAACAGGAATTGACGTGGCCGCGCCTTGTGCGTCGCGCTTTTTCAGACCCCGTGGTTCCGCACGAGAGCACGGGCGTTCACGGGCGCGGCACCGAAGAGGTCAAGACCAACGACATCACCAACCGCGTCGGACTCGACGACGCCGGCTTCACGGTTGAATTTGGCCGACCGACGATTGGCGTGCGCTTCTGGCAAATTCAGGAGATGACCACGGCGTTGGCCCGAATGGGGATCGAGTTCGAGCAGCGCAATCCGGTCACGAGCCTGATGGCCGACACCGCGACCGGCGAGATTCGCACGGACATCCTCAACGAGAAAATTCTGTCGGCCATCGTCGAGTTCAAGACCGCGCTCTCGAACGCGCCCGCCGTCCTGCAAAAGATCAAGGAAGTGGCGAAGTCGCTCGACACCGTGGTCGCCGTCGGCGTGGCGGCGCGCTGCGATGAACACGGCGAGAACCGGCTGGAAGAGATGCTGATCAACGAAGGCTTCACGTTCAACCGGGGCAAGACCAACCTCGGTCTGGGACGGCCATCAGTGGAACCGGCGAAAGCTTTCGTCAACGTCATCTGAATTGGGGGGAAAGGTAATGGCTCCGGATTACGACACGCCGTGGAAGGACTTGCTGGATCGCTTCTTCGAGGCGTTTATGGCTTTCTTTTATGCTGAAGCGCACGCGCAGATTGATTGGGCCCGCGGCTTTGAATTTCTGGACAAAGAACTGCAGAAGATCACCGCTGACGCCGCCATCGGACGCCGCGCCGTGGACAAGCTGGTCAAGGTCTGGTTGAAATCGGGCGCGGAGTTGATGGCGCTGGTTCACACGGAGGTTCAGGGCGAGCGCGAGCCGGATTTTGAGGAGCGGGTCTACGTTTATCACTTCCGCATCGGCGACCGCTTCAATGCGCGAGTCGCTACTTTCGTCGTGCTGACCGATCACAATCGCCGCTGGCGTCCGAGGGAATTCAAGTACGAGTTGCTCGGAACAAGAGTCTCGTTGAAGTTCTCCACCGTCAAACTGCTCGATTACCAGGGCCGGTGGGAAGAGTTGGAGCGCAGCCACAATCCGTTCGCGATAGTCGTGATGGCGTATCTGCGGATGTACGAAACCAGGCGCGATCCGCGGAAGCGATTGGAATGGAAACTGATTTTGACCAAGATGCTCTACGACCGCGGCTACAGCGAACGCGACGTGATTGATTTGTTTCGCTTTCTGGACTGGCTTATCTTTCTGCCAGCGGATTTGCAACGCGAGTACGACGACGAGATCGAACGATTTGAGGAGGAACGAAAAATGCCATACATGACGACGATTGAACGGAGGGGAATAGAGCAGGGATTGGAGCAGGGATTGGAGCAGGGAAGAGAGCTGGGCTGGTGGCAGGCAAGCGAAGATTTTGCGCTCCGATTTCTGCAACATCGGTTCGGAGAGTTGCATGAGGACACGAAGGCCGCCATCCACGCGCTCTCACTCGAGCAGATAACAGAATTGGGCCATCTGATGTTCAACTTCGCGTCGCTTGATGATTTGTTTGTCTGGCTGCGAAATAACAAGCCCGCGCCGGCTGAAACATAATTCGTTTGAGTTACTCGACTCGGAAACAAACACGCCATGACTAACACCTTGCACCGCTACGGCAATGAAAAGAGCCTGCGCAACGATTTCATCGTCTTCGCCATCCCCTGTCGCGGCTACAACGACCAGGATTCGGTTCCCAAGTTGAAACGCTTTCTGCAACTGGCCGCCAGCCACAATCCGGTCAATCTGGGCGACGGCTCGCACGGCGGCATCTACCGGCCTTCCAGAAACCTCAATCCGACCGCGCACTGGCGGCGCAAGACCGAGCCTGATTTCGAGACCGTCATCGAAGGCGTCTCGAACCCGACGACGGTCGCGGCGGTCTTTGACAACCAGGAAGCGGTCGCAGCGTTCGTCGCCGATCTGCAAAAAGAAGACCTGGGTCTTTCGATCAACATCAGCGCGCTGATTGACCGCGCCCTGGGATGCTGCGACGACGCGGGGATCGCGCGCCACAGCGTCGAATACTCGCTGGGCTTTATGGGCCAGACCGAACGACTGGCGGATCGCCACGCGCTGGAGCTTTCGACGATGTGCGGCCACGGGATGATCTCCTTCGCCTTCGCGCGCAAGATGATTGACTGGGTCAAGGAGGGGCGGCGAACGCCGGAACAGGCTTGCCACTACTTTGCGCGATTCTGCTCCTGCGGGATTTTCAATCCCACGCGGGCGAAAGAGATTCTGGAAGAAGCGCGATGCCGCAACAGTTGATTTGACTAAACAGGAGGACCTGATGCGACGCAGAGCTTTTGTTCAACTGGCCGGAGCGGGGGCCACGGCTGCCGCACTGGCCGATTCCGTCATCCCATCGAAGATCGCCGCCGCGCAGCGCGCTTCGGGCAAGCCGCCCGCCGCGCCGCGCCAAGCTCTCATGAAAGTCGGGCATCAGCATTATTCGTCGAACGAGATTCTGACGCTGCTCGCGGCGTTCGGAGTGAATAACATCTGCAGCGCGCTTCCCTCGGAGCGCTTCGATGAACAATGGTCGGTCGAAGGCTTGGCGAAGCTGCGCGAGCGCGTCGAATCCTTCGGCATCAAGCTGGACATGGTTCCGCTGCCGCTCAGTTCGCGTTACATCACCCAGGCGGAGATGCCGAACATCATGCTCGGTAAAAGCCCGGAGCGAGACCGCGAGATTGACCACATCCAGCAGATGATCCGCAACGCGGCGCGGGCCGGCATCCCGGCGCTGAAATACAACCTGAGCATCCTCGGCGTGGTGAGCACCGAAGCCAGCAAGGGAAGGGGCGGATCGCTCAACCGAACCTTCGTTTACGACAAGGCCAACCAGGAGCCGCCGCTGACCGAGGCCGGGCCGGTCAACGCCGATGAATATTGGAAACGGATTGACTACTTCGTGAAGCGCGTGATCCCGGTCGCCGAGGAATACAAGGTGAGACTGGCCTGCCATCCGCACGACCCCGGCATGCCTCACGACACAGGCTACCGCGGCGTTCACACCGTGCTGGGAAGCGTCGCGGGCCTCAAACGATTCGTGGACATCGTTCCGAGCAAGTACCACGGATTGAACTTCTGCCAGGGCACGGTCTCGGAGATGTTGAAGAAGCCGGGCGAAGAGATTTTCGACGTGATCCGCTACTTCGGCAGCCGCGGGAAAATCTTCAACGTCCACTTCCGCAACATTCGCGGCGGCTTCCTGAATTTCCAGGAGACCTTCATTGACGATGGCGACGTGGACATGCTCAAGGCCATGCGGGTTTACAAAGAGATCGGCTACGACGGGATGATGATGCCTGACCACGTTCCCAGAGTCTCCGGCGACGAGGGCGGAGTGAAGGCTTTCGCTTTTACCTTTGGTTACATCAAAGCGTTGATTGCCGCCGTCGCTTCTGAATCGTGATGGCTGACGCGCCTCCGGCGCACAGAGCCTTCACGGCGGGGCGAGGCTTCACTGGCAAAGCTGGCTACCCGGCGGTGTTGCCCGGCAAGGCCTGTCGCTCCTGTCTGTTTTCTGAGGAGTCGTTCATGCCGCGAGCGACGTCCGGAAACGATGAGAACGGGCAGAGCAGGTTGGTAACCTGCTCTGCCCGTTCTCGGAGGAGTCATCCATTTCATCTGCGATGGCGCCCTGAAACCACGAAACTACTGGCCTGGGAGCGCAGGTGAGTCCTCGGCGGCCAGTCTGCTTAATCGTCACCCGGCAGCCGCGGACTCAC
>PJQE01000067.1_pt1 | contig 13367 bp, 11 predicted proteins | sample 1503751 | NCBI WGS metagenome assembly PJQE01 (sample SAMN07775948, study PRJNA414020) | Biofilm metagenome, whole genome shotgun sequencing project. | reverse complement strand
CTGTCCGGACTCATTTCCGGGCAGGGCATTTTTTTATATCCCACGAATCCGTGTCCCGTATTTTTTAGACCACTAGTCGCGGAGCCTGCCGCCGTTCTTCCGGATATTGTCCGAGGAGGGGCTTTCCGCGCCTTCGCGCCTGGTTAAGATATAAAGCTGGCACTGGGGGCCGTTTTATTCTATAATTTCGTACATAATATGGTAGTTTAGGAGGATGTCATGGGATATCTAACAAAGTCATTGCCTTTAATGCTCCTGTCGTTGCTGGCATTTCCGGGTTTTAAAGCCTACGCCCAGACCTACCTGCCTGTCGGCCCTCAAACGAACGTGTCTGTAAACACGATAATCCAGGGCGGATGGGAGCCTTGCTACGCGGATACCTATGATGTCCACATGGACTCGGATACTGTGCTTGCCGGCTGCACCGGAGGCCGCCTGATGCTGGCCTGCCTCGAAACAGGGAGCAGCGTCGTAAGCCTCCTTGCCCAGGGCGAGCGGAGCGACGTCATATTCGACACCGGCAACACGCAGGACCTTCACATCGCCAATGGCGTCGGCTGGTACTTTAACGACGACAGCGTTTTCTCCTGGGGGTTCGTCAGGCCCGGAGATGGAGTGAGGAAGGAGAACTGCGACATCGCTATTACCGGTGCCAATGACGAAAGGCTCTGCTGGCACCTGAATGACGTTGGCGGATACCGCTGCGGTGCTGTCGCCGGTCTGAATGACTCCCAGGCGTTTCAGCGCATTGTATTCCAGCCAGCGGTGCAGACGAGCTCGATTCCCACGCTCTCGGAGTGGGGTCTCATGGCGATGGCCGGTATTTTAGCGATAGCCGGGCTTCTGTTTATGCGGAGAAGAAAGGCCGCCGCCTGATAATGCTGAAATAGATTGAATCTCGCTGTAGAAAGGGTGGCTTCGGTCACCCTTTCTCGTTCCATCCCTTCCACTCGGTCCCGAATATTCTTATAAAAACCCTCCTCAATATCGTATAATAGTTCAAAATGCATATATTACGGATGTTTAACGAATTTCCCCCGGCCTGTGAACCTTATCAGGGTTCCGGGTTACTAAATATACGAATTCGGCGGAAGGCATGAACGCAACCGTAAACGCGGCTGAATTGCCGGATTCAGAGCTGCTCGAAAAGATTGCGGGCGGCGACAGGGAAGCTTTCAAAATTCTCTACGGGAGATACGTGAGGCAGGTGTTTTCGTTCATATTCAAGCTGACAGGGGATTCGAAATTGACCGAAGAGGTTACGAACGACGTTTTCTTCGACGTATGGAAAGGGGCGGGGAGATTTCAGGGAAGGTCGGCGGTTTCGACATGGATCTTCGGCATAGCCCACAACAAGACAATGAACGAGCTAAGGAAGAAAACGCCCGACCCGGTCGACCCCGAGGAATTCGTGAGAGTAGCTAACCCGGATGACGGGGCGGAGGAAATCGTGGAGAAAAAAGACAGGTCCGAGCGCATGAAGAAGGCCCTTAACGAGCTCTCGCCGGACCACAGGACAGTTCTTGAGCTAACATTTTTCGAGGGTATGTCGTACCAGGAAATTGCGGCAGTCATGGACTGCCCGGTTAACACTGTAAAAACGCGAATGTTCTATGCGAAGGAAAAACTGAAGGAAGTGTTCACGAAGTACGGAATATCGCAGGAGGACTTCGCCCTATGACAGCCGGAAAAATGCCGCACGAAGACATAAGGCTCCTTCTGCCATGGTATCTCAGCGGAAAGCTCGATGCCGAAGAGCTCGAAACAGTGAAGCATCACCTCTCGGAGTGCGCCGACTGCACGGGAGAGCTGGAAGAGCTTCGCTTCATGGGAGTAGCGATAGCGGAGCCGGACGACTCGCTTGACTCCATGCTCGATATGCGGCTTTCGGAGATGGAATCGAACATCATGGACAGGATAAGCGCATTCGAGGATTCGCGCGCACCGGAGAAGCGCCCCGCGGCCGCCCCGTTAAAAGCGTCGCTATGGGAAAGGGTTCAGGAGTTCTTCGAAGGATTCAAGCTTCCGCTTCAAATGCCAGCAGGCGTGGCGGCGCTCGTTCTTCTTCAGCTCGCCATAATTATCGGCCTCGCGTATAAAATATACCTCGGCGAGCCCGAGGGCTACGTCGTCCTCAGCGGTCCGCAAGAAACAACGGCTGCAGGGCCCGTGATCATAGTGTCTTTCGTCGATACCGCCACGGAGGCTCAAATAAGGGAAACGCTTTCCGGGATAAACGGGCGCATAATCGACGGCCCGAAGTCGGGCGGGCTATACATCGTAGAGCTTCCGACGGAGGGTAGCTCAGGAAAGTCAGTCGAGCAGGTGATACAGAATCTCAAGTCCGAAAGAGATGTGGTAAAAAATGTATTCAGGGGACAGGCGGAATGAGCGGCTTAGTACGGAGCGAGGTAAAGGTTATGAGAACCGGGTTGGCAGTTTTACTCCTGGCTTTATTTATCCTGTTTTCCGGAGCGGCAATGTCAGAAGCACAGACGCGCCCGCAGGGTGATACTGTCCCGGGCACGGTTCCGGGAGGCCCGGCTAACGTCCCCGGCCAGGGCCCGAACGACATCCCCGGCGCGGGCCCTAACGATCTTCCGGGAACCGGTCCGAATAATAATGTCCCCGGAACGAACCCGAACGACCAGGTACCCGGAGGCGGGAGAATCCCCGGGCGCGACCGTCCCCCGTTGGGCGGCCTCGATACGCCTAAAGGCGGAGCCGGGCCGGGAAGGGATTCCGTGCCTGTAACGCCGGACAATATAATATCCGAACCCGCTGCGCCCGAGCCCAAGCCCGGCCAGCCGTCTTCCGGGGGCAATGTCCCGCCGCCGGTGATATCCGACCTCCCACCTCTTCCTGACGATCCTTCCATGATACAGCCCGAGCTGGATACGGATTATCTCACTGCGCCGGTGTTTAAGGACGCCGTCCCGGTGATCGCGGATGACGACGCGCAGTACGTGCCCGATCAAGTGGTGGTTCTTCTCCGCGGCGCTTCGGGTAAGGAGGCCGAAATAGACGGACTCGGCGGCAGATACGATCTCGACAGGCTCGACAGCTCGCCCCTTTCCTCGCTCGGCGTTACAATGGTCCTGTTCCGTATACCGGACGGGAGGGCAGTCCCTGCCGTAGTAAACATCCTCGCCGGCGATTCCGCCGTGCTGTTATCTCAGCCGAATTATTACTACGGCTCACTTGCCGGTGAAAATCCGCAGTACGGCGCCGTTAAAATCGGGGCCGACGCCGTTCGTGAGAAAGCGACGGGGAGCGGCATTACAGTTGCAATAATCGATACGGGAATCGACTACAACCACCCCGCGCTTAGCGGCAAGATAGTGCAGAAGGCGGATTTTGTGAGCCCCGACATGAGAGGGTTTACGGGCGAGAGCCACGGCACATCAGTCGCCGGCATCATCGCCGCGTCGGCCGCCGAAGAGGGCGGCATGTCCGGCGTCGCGCCGGGCGTGCGTCTGATCGCTGTGAGGGCCTGCTGGTCCGACCCGGGCAATAACAAGAAGGCCGTGTGCTCGTCCGAAAAACTGGCGAAGGCGATAGATTTCGCGGTCTCCAATAATGCGCAGGTTATCAACCTCAGCGTCGGCGGGCCCAAAGATAACCTCATAGCGGCGCTGATACAATCGGCTTACGGCTCAGGCGTAACAGTCGTCGCGGCGGCCGGTAACGGAGGGGCGAAAGGAAAGCCTGTCTATCCAGCGGCGCTTAACGAAGTGATTGCGGTGTCCGCTACTGATTCAGGCGACAAGCTCTATACCCTCTCCACACGCGGTGATTATATAGACGTCGCCGCGCCGGGCGTGGATATTCTTGGCCCCGCGCCGGGCGGAGCCTGGGGTATGGAGTCGGGCACTTCGCAGGCCGCGGCGCACGTGTCCGGGGCAGTGGCGCTCCTCTTGCAGGACTATCCAGAGCTTTCGCCGTTTCAGGTGAAGCATCTCCTCGGGTCGAGCGCTGTAGATCTCGGAAAACCTGGCAAGGATCAGGAATTCGGCGACGGCAGAATAGACGTCGAAAAAGCCCTCGACAAGCTCGACTTCGCCGGTGAAACCAGCGCGAGATAATCCGGCGTATAAATTCATGATTCCCGCATTAATGTAATCTCCCGATGCATGGGCAGGCATCGTCCTGTCCCGGGCTGTCCCCCTGACCGCCCCGCTATTTTGTTCCCGCATTGAACCTTTTCTCCCGGCCCTCCCACTAACTCTGCAAAACCGCATTAAGGGGGAGATTGAAATGTTAAGTAACGGAATCGGAAAAAGGTTTGGAGTTAACGCGGCGTCGATGCTTCTTGTGATACTGCTCGTATGTCTCGCGATTTTAAACGCGGCTGAAACCTCGCACGCTCAAAAAACCAAGGCGCCGGGAAGGAGCCCCGAGGCTCCCGGCCCAGGGTTCACTTCAAAAAAGGGCGAGCGCGTCGGCAGGGCGGCGGACACCATGTATATAAGGTCTGAAACACACATCGGGTGCAGGGTGGAAGGCTATTCTTATGCGTCCGAAAAAACCTACGAATGCATAGACGACGGCCCGGAGCCGGGATTCGACATTATGATCCCGCAGTACGTCGAGCTGCCCGGCGAGAGCAAGGGGTTCGTCGATGTGCCCCGCGCAGCGTCGAAATTCGTCGCCGACGAGAACGATACGCTCGTTGCGATAACCTTCTCTGCCATGGCGTTCGTCTCCTCGACGGAAGACGACAGGCTCCTGATAAGGGTTCTGGTAGATGGGCAGGAAGCAGCGCCGGGGCCGATAACCCTGACCGGCGGCAGGGACGCCGTCGTGGTCTCGAGCAGCAATTCTTTCACTTTCCTTGCCGAGGTCGATACCGGGATTCACACCGTCCAGGTCCAGTATTCGACTGAGCTCATATCGGGTCACAACTCCTACATTCGTAACGCATCGCTCAAGATAAATACCGGGCTTTCGAGAAGGGACGGCGAGAGCCTTAGCGGAAAGTGGGGCCAGGGCACAAAGAAAAACGACGGGGGATGGTCGCAGATACCGGGCGCTCAGCATACGTTCTACATGCCGGGCGGAGCCGAGGCTGCGATCACTTTTTCGAGCGTTCTGAAGATGACCGATGGCGATTTCATCCTCGTCCGCGCCGTGGTGGACGACGGGGCGTTCGAGCTTTTCCCGGCCGAGGCGCTGATGGCGGGCAGGATGTATCACACCGAGGCCAGAAGCATTACTTTCAACGCCGAAGAACTTCCTCCAGGCCCACACGTGGTTAAGTTCGAATGGCGGAGCAGCATTACCGACGTAGTCGCGGCGGCCGAGATGTTCGAATGGTCCATAGTCGTAAGGACGGAAACGAACGATTCCGACGAAAGCTTCTTCGACGTCGTTTCCCAGAATAATTTCGAGAGCTCCGGCGAAGACTGGTACAAGCCGGTCGGCAATCTTTCGACGAAGGTCAGCGTGAAAGAGGTCTCCGACATAGCCGTCACGTTCAGCGGCGAGCTCGCCGGCTACGGCCTCATATTCGTTGCGCCTACAATAAACGGTAACCCCGTCACCGACCAGGAAGTGATCCTCTACTACCCGACGCTCACCTGCCCGGACGGGTCCTGCGATAATCCACAGGCGACCGATTCCGGCGCGGCGAGCTACACGTTCGGGCTCAAAAACGTCATACCGAGCGAGGATGCCTACGACATAGGCGTCGCATACCGCGTGCTTCAGGCAGGCGCGAGCACGAAGGGCACGGGCCTCATCGGGGGCTCGAACCTGATAGTAGAGAAAAAGCTCAGGGTCGGCCCCGACCTCGCCGTAGGGCCCAACATGGGACGCGGCTCCAAGAAATACGAATGGATACTCGAACCGGTATACGGAGCGAGAAACCTGCTGACCGTGCTGATCGACCCGGAAGGGGGAGTAAACTCCAAATTCCGTGAGGAGATAGACGACTCTTTCAACGCCGACGCCAACAGCCTGAAGGATTACTTCCTCGTGGTGTCGGGCGGAAGGCTCGAAGTAAAGAAGGCCGCTACGCTCGGAACATACGAGGCGAAGCACGCGGGCGAGCTTACGGACGGCGAGGAATATTACAGGAACGGCAAGAATTTCGACTGCGACGCCGGAGCGGAGTTTAACTCCAGCACGAACGCGCTTCACGCCGAGGCCCTTCTAAACGCCGAAGACGAGTTCGACTTCAAACAGTACGACACGAACAACGACGGCATTATAGAGCCCTCGGAGCTTGCGATCATCGTAGCGATAGCCAGGGATTCGAACTCGGGCTCGTCGATCAACACCTCGTTCAAGCCTTACTGCAGCGGCGATACTTTCACAGTCGACGGAATGGAGATCGCGGAGACGGTTCACCTTAACCTGATCTACGAGGCCGGCGGTCTCTCTGACGAGCAGAAGACGGAAAACATGATGGTGGCGATACACGAGCTCGGGCATCACATCCTCGGGCTCGACGACCTCTACGGCAGATACAAGGGCGTCCACGACGGCACGAACTTTACGCAGCTCCTTGAATTCCAGGACGACTGCCCGGAAGACCTCAAGCCTGGAGAGACCTGTCAGAACCGGTTCATGAACACAGCGCCTCACATGATTTCCCTGATGACATATAAAACAGGCTACTATACCACGACTACACACATCGACGGATTCCACAAGCTTCACCTCGGATGGGTCCTGCCTTCGATACTCGAAGAAAAGGACGAGTACGAGCTTGCGGACGTCAAGATGAGTGAAGACGTTTACATACTGCCGAGAAGGAACGACGACGCGCGTGAATACGTCCTCCTGGAATCGAGGTTCGAGGAGCCGCTCATCAATGCCCCTCTCTACGACTACAACATCAACGACGACGGGCTCGCCGTATATCACGTGATCGAGCCGGGTCCGACGTGTCAGTCGGCTCTCGGTGCAGGCGCTCCGGACTGTAAGCCGATGATACCGCCCGCTTGTACAGCCGAGGGAATATGGTATCACAAGCACGGGAGCAACTTCGCCCGCCTCGGTCTCAGGTTGATCCAGCCCGACCTTGCCCATGTTTACGACAAGGACAACAACAGCTCGGACAACGACTACGCGGAATTTCAGGAGCTCCTGTTCGGGTCTTGGGCCGGTGCGGACCTCCTCGACGACGGCACCCTCGAATGCACGAACAATATCGGCGATCAGCTTCCGGCCGGGAGCCAGCCGCTCCTGAGATGGGTAGACGGTTCGAAGAGCGGGTACAACCTCCTCGGAATAACGACGAGCGGCGACAGCGTAACGTTCCAGCTCACCGTGAACTGAGGCCCGGATGCCCGATTAAGAAATACGCCATTCTATTACCACCTCTCATACTCTCCCAGCCCGGCGTCCCCAGACAGGGATGCCGGGTTTCTTTTAGCCGGTTGAACCTTTCCCCGTTGCCGCGTGACTAACTCTACAAATCGACACGGGAGGCAAGATAATGAAAAATTCGACCACTTTGAAACTCGGCATACTTGCGGTTCTGTTTCTGGCGGGCTTTATGCTCAGCCATGCCAGCCCGTCGCGCGCGGCGGACGAGATATTACACATCGGAGGCGGGATGCTTCCCGATATAACGAGCCCCCTCGGGATCGAAGTCGCCGGCGAGATCGGCTACTGGGGAGGCGCTCTCAGGCTGGATGCGGCCGACGCTTCATATACAGCCGGCGGTAAATGTATTTTCAGGTACGGCATCGATCTCGCTAATTCCGGCTCCGCCCCTACCGGCGAATTCTCATACAGGCTCAACGCGGGGGCATGGTCGAAAATAGTAGACGAGGATGGAATAGGGGAGGGCGGGAACGTAATCTCGATCGGCGAGATCGCCCTATCTCCCGGAAAGCAGAAGATAACGGTAAGGCTCGACAATAGCGAACACGTTGCCGAGCTGGACGAGCTGAATAACGTGCCGTTCGCCCTCAGGGTCGAAGTCTCAGGCGACTGCGAGCAGGGCCGTGAAAATCCCCCGCTCGTGGCGGGCAATACAGGGAAATAATCCGGAGCTCTATTAAATTCAATCGAAGACCCCTTTGCGCAGCCGGCCCCCGCTCTTCCCTGTTTTTCAGGATTAGCGGGGGTTTTTAATTTTCTTTTGAACCTTTTCCGGAAGGACCGTTACTAACCTTTCAAACGCGGTAAAACGGGAGAGTAGAGATGAAAGACCTGGCGATAATGGTGATAGGAATTCTGGCTATTGTAGCCGTTGCGAATACGAAGCAGATGGATATGCAGTCGGGGTTCGGAGGAGCTCAGGTCGTAAATCTCACCGAGGGGAATTTCATTGGAGATAACCTCCCGACGGATGCGGTAGCCGACCTCGACGAAGAACAGGAATCTTCACGGTACGAAGAAGAAACGGCTTACACTGACGACGCAGATTTATACGATTCGATAGACGAAAGCTCGTTGAGGACTGCAGTGCTGAAATAGCAATTAAAGATGGAGGAGGATGGTCGGCCCTAACCGGGGCCGGCTCGTTAATGGTCCCCGGCTCTCCGGGTAAAGAGGGCCGGGGATTTTTTTTTCTTGGGCCATGCTGGAGAAGATTCTTTCTCATCGCCAAAAGAAATGCTTCGAACCTTTCTCACGCCGCCGGTTACTCACTTATCAACATCATGTAAGGAGGTAGGCAAAATGCTTACACATCTTAATTTCAAAAAAGTTTTTTCAGTTTTCGCATTAACAGCTTTTATCTTTTTGGGGGCTGGCGTTCCGAAGAGCTTCGCCGCATGTCCCTACGATATTCTCGCGCTCTGCAAGGTCGACGGCAAGTGGGTCAACTGCTGCGACCATTACGGCTACACCGTAAACGGAGTCGAGAAGCCCTTGACGCCGAAGAGGAATCTGAACCTCAAGTCTGTAAAGCCGGCCCCGGGTAAGTCCGTCGTCGCGGAGTCTCCGGCCGCCGGGCAGAAAACCTTTGGCGCAAAGGCTTCAGCGTCGAACGGAGGCGCATCGATATACCAGATGAACGGTATGAGCGGGGCCGTGCCGATGAAGATCACGACGAAGCTCGTTAACGGAAACGAGGTGCACGTGCTCAAGCTCGCTTCACAGAACATGAACCAGGAAATGACCTGGAACGCGAAGCTCGGCTGCGGCAGCGGGACGGTGATAAACCACTTCGAGCTTCTTACGGCGAACGGACCGAAGGCGGTATTCCCCGTCGGAAACCATACGACGACGAGCGTCAACCGTAACATCGAAATAAAACCGTGGAGTCTCAATACGGTCGAGTCGCAGTGCGCCGAGGCGCTCTCGAAGGGAAACGGGACATATAACAATCAGGCCGTCATATGGCTCGAGCCTTCAACTGTCGACGTCGTAAGGTTTGGCGCGAGCTGCAAGTATTCCGGCACGAGCAACGTCGTCCAGTACAGCGGCCAGGTGAAGCCGAAAACAAAGGTAACGTGCACGCTGACGAACCCGCCGTACGTTCCCGAAACATAAACGCACATTCTCTATACCTTCCGGAAGCCCCCGACGGCCGCGCGCCCGAGGGGGCTTTTTATGTCCATCCGAAAAAATTCCGAACCTTTCGCCCGCGCGAAGTTACTCACTTTCAAGACCATTTAAAGGAGGAATAACCATGAGAAGGTTATTTGGATTTATAAACGCCTATTACACGTCCGCACTTAGAAGCGGGATGCTTGCATTGGCTGTAGGAATATTCGCTTTATCCGTTCCTGGCGTCGTAAGCGCCGCCGAGTTCGTTGTCGACAGCGCTATCGACGCCGTGGACGACAATCCCGGAGACGGGATCTGCGACGACGGCTCCGGGAACTGCACCCTTCGCGCGGCCGTCATGGAATCGAACGCGCTCGCCGGACAAGATGAGATAATCCTCTCGGACGAGATTTATCTTATAACGATCCCCGGCACTGACGACGTCGCGGCGGACGGCGACCTCGATATAAGGGACAGCCTTATAATACAGGGCGCCGGCGCGGACGAAACGGTGATCGACGCAGGGAACATCACGCGCGTATTTCACCTTTTAGACGATGACGACCTGTCGCAGATCGAGGTCGGGATTCTTGGTCTCACGATTCAAAACTCTGTCGCAGGCAACGCGGGCGGAGCTATAAGGAACGTCTCCGAGGTGCTTTTTCTCGAAGGCGTAAACATACAGGACAGCACCGCGCCAAGGGGCGGCGGAATCTATGTCGGGCCAGACGGCGGAGCCACTATATTCAGCTCCGCGATTATCAATAACAGCGCGACCGACGATCCGGGCGAGGAACGGGGCGGCGGCATATTCAATTCGGGGGAGACGGTAGTCTTAAACACGACAATCAGCGGAAATACAGCCGGCGACCTTGGCGGCGGAATTTTTAACGAGGGCGATTTCGTCTCCATTTTTTCAACCATAGCCGGTAACGTCACGGAAGCGGGGCTCGCAGGCGGGATACACCAGATCGTCGGAAGCGGCGCACAGTTTTTCGGAACTATAATCGCCGATAACTCGACGGGCGACTGCGGCGGAATTCTCGTCGAGTCACTCGGGTATAACATGTCGACTACGGGCTGCAACTTGATCGACCCGACGGATTCGCCCGATACGGACCCGCTTCTCGGTCCGCTCCAGGATAACGGCGGCCCTACGCTTACGCATGCGCTCCAGGAAGGAAGCCCCGCGGTCGATTTCGCGGACAACGAGCTCTTCTGCCTCGACGTCGGCATCGATCAGAGGGGAACCATAAGGCCCGTCGACGGTGACGGGGACGGCACTGCTATATGCGACGCGGGCGCTTTCGAGGCCGACCCTGTAGTGGTGATTCCAGACGGCGACGACGGCAGCGGCGGCTGCTCGATGGCAGAGCCGGGCGTCTCCGGAGCCGGAGCGCTGGCGGCATATCTTCTCATCCCGCTTTTTATGTTGATCGCACGAATCAGAAGAAGCCTCGGTTCCTTGTAACGAATAACACCTGGGTGAGGCCGCTCCCAAGAAGGGGCGGCCCGTTCGGGATAATTTAAGCGAGCGGAAAATGAACCTTCCAACCACAAACTCCTACTCACTTTTACAAATGAAAGGGATCGGAATGAGTCCGGATACGGTAGAAATAACCGCCCGTGGTCGCGAAAACAGGTTGAATCGCGGGTATAAATATTCTAGTATATGTCTACTTCTTCCAGAGGAGGATGGAGCGGTGTGTCCCGTCCGGGTTCTCTTTGTCCTGACGATTCTAATCTTCTCTCAATCGGCTTTCGCCCAGGTTAAGCTGACTGAAACCGAGGCCGGCAGGGCTTTTAAATCCGGCGATTACAATAAGGCTCTCACCGAGCTCAACGTTCTCCTCGAACAATATCCGGACGACGCAGTAACGATTCTCCGCTACATAGGCATTTCGTATCACCGCCTCGCGCAGTACGAAAAGGCTATCGCCGCGTTCGAAAAGGCGCTCGAAATCGATCCGCAAAACGTTCCCGCGCTCTTCTACATGGCCTCGACTTATTTCAAGATAAGCGAGACGGCAGCGGCCCGGGAGATTTTCGAAAGGATCATCGGCCTCGCGCCGGAATCGCTCTACGCCGAATGGTCGGAGCGCTACGTCCAGGCGATAATCCAGCGGGAAACCGAATATAGACAGCCGGGCGGCCCCAGGCTCTACGAGGTGTTCCTGCAGGTCGCCCCGCAGCTCGACTTCAACGTCCCCGAAGACCCGAACGTCAGCAGCTCTTTCAGCGACGACGAATCCTTCAGGTTTACCGAATACGCCTCTCTCGGGCTCCGGACGAAGCAGCTCGGGAACTGGATGCTCGGGACATATTTCTCGACCTACCAGAGCCAGCATACGAAAAGGAGCATGAGGGAGTTTAACCTCTCGACGTTCAACATCACGCCCTACATCAACTACACGACGACGATACTCGGAAAATCGTTTTCGCCGATGCTGAGCTACAATTTCAACTACTCCCTCCTCGATTACGAGAGCTACGGCAATTCGCACACTATAACGGCGACCTTCAACACCGGGCTGACTCCCAACACCCTCACGATGCCCTACTACAGGATCTCGTTCGACAGCTTCGACGACAAGGGCTTCGACCCGGCGATTTCGTCCCGGAACGCGACGAACAACGCCGTCGGCATAGCGCAGTATTTCTTCTTCATGGAAAGGGCGATAAACGTCTGGCTCGCTTACGAGTTTCAGCATAACGACGCCGACGGGCTTAACTTTAACTTCAACGGCAACAAATTCGGCTCTGGGTTTTCCGTGCCGATAGTTTGGGAAATAAGGGGAGACCTGAGCGGGGAATATCAGAGGGACGACTATCCGGACTTTCAGGGTCCGAGAGACAGGGAGTCGAACAGGTTTAATGTATTCGTGCGCCTGGCGAGGAACATCGCCGGCCCGGTTTACGGGGCGTTCTCGTACAGCTACACGAACGAGAACTCGAATTACGAGGTGCTCGAGTTCGACAGGCATATTCTGACCTGGTCTCTCTTTCTCAGCTACTGAGGTGAAATTATGGATGTCATAAAGGAAAAAATGAAAACCCTCACGCGTGAAATCGGCAAGGTGATGCTGCTTCTCCTGCCCGTGTTTCTCATCCACGTTCATCTCCTGGCCGCGGAGCCGGTTACGAATGCTGGTCTCGCCGCCGCCGAGAAGACGGACCTCGAAACGGGCGCCATAGAGCCCGTGGATTCCGTGAAGAATAACCCCGATCTGCTATACGTCCTGGAAACCCTGCTCCGCGCCCCGGTCACGCAGCTGAAGGACGGCGAGCCGCCCTACGACCAGCAGCCACCGGACGCGCAGGACGATTTCAGGACGAGAGTCGTACCGACCGATCCGCCTACTGTTCCGACGGATCCCCCGCCGGTAATCCCGACCATGGCACCTCCGCCTGTTCCGACGAACCCACCCGTGCCCACGCTGCCGCCCGACAGGCCGAGGCCGGGATTCCCGTTATTCCCCGGAAGGCCGGTCAACCCCGATAACCCCAATAACCCGGTTCCCACGAACCCGCCGGGACCGGGAGACCCGACCTTCCCGAATCCGAATCAGTAGGCCGGCCCGGCCGCTGGGGTTCTCCCGGCGCGCGAGTGATTGATCGGGGATAACTCAACCAGATTCACAGACAGGGTTTACTATAAAAACGCTCAATCTTTCGATTGACATAGCTGCATGGCAAGTCGATCGTTCTAGCTCACTGTCCGACGTCTCAGTTAATAGCTGGAAAAGAATGGAAATGTGAAAAAAAGCCATTGGTTAGCTACGATGAAAATAAGCGACAATAGCGACAATAATGTATAATCACATTCGATAGAAGCCGCTTGCGGTTTATTCAGGCCATTCCTCGGAGGGCTGGCAGAACGGCTAATGCACCGGTCTTGAAAACCGGCGTCCGAAAGG